>ENA-OPZM01000010-OPZM01000010.1-human-gut-metagenome-genome-assembly--contig:-NODE-10-length-76967-cov-6.528774_pt1 | contig 76967 bp, 82 predicted proteins | sample MGYA00242478_ERZ504493 | MGnify/ENA primary metagenome ERZ504493 (study PRJEB26092, sample SAMD00036227) | human gut metagenome | host: Homo sapiens | study: EMG produced TPA metagenomics assembly of... | reverse complement strand
TTTTACATATTTGCGAATGAGAATGAAAGTTACATTGTAAGACTGAAATCGAGAGCCTCATTTGTTACAAGAAGAATTGCTGACAGTGCGGTATTCGCTTTTTTGTTTTCGTTTTTGATAGAAGCAGTCAGCGTAGTTGCGGCACTCATCTGCTTTGACATTAACCTGATTTTAGAATTGAATTTTCTGCAATATTCGGCACTTGAACTTTTGACTTTGTTTTTGTTTTATTTCAGAGCAGGACTCGTTATGCTCTCATTTGGAATAATCATTTCTCCCAAAGTTGCTCCGTTCATTACTATTGCATTATATCTTATAGAGTTATTTGCGACTATTATTTTCATGATAAGTAAAGTGTGGTTGCCGTTCAGAGATTCCGTAGTGGTGTCAAAACTTATGCACGGCGAAATGGTTCTGTCGGATATGTGGGGCATTATATTAAGAGCATTGCTTATGATGTTTATGCTTATCTTCTCTTCCTACTTTTTGTATCAGAAAAAGGATGTTTTGAGTAATGTTAAAAAGTAAGCTTGTTTTGTCGATAATACTGATTGTTGCGTGCCTTGCTCAATTGTTCAGCTGTGTATTTCAGGGTAACTTTCAAAATGCCTTTATGGTTGGTTTAGCCCCAAGCGATTACGGCTTTGAAATTACAAAATTTATGCTGCTTTTGCTGCCTGTGTGTTTTATTCTCTTCTTTACAAGCGGCTCAATTGAGAACCTTAAACAAGGCTACGGCAAGATGTTGATTGTACGCAATTATTCAAAAACAGTGCTGATTTTAAAGCGTTGTCTTAACAATTTTATAGCATTAATTTGCATTGTTTTGTTCCAGTTCATAATCTTTTTTGTTGCAAGAGAAAGTATGACTCCCGTTGAAAGCGGAACTCTTAAATCTTTGATTATGTACTTTCTGACAATTTTTTCGCTGATAGTTATTCAGTCTTTGCTTGAAATCAGTATTCCTGCACATGTTGTGAATATAGGAATTTTCACCTATTGCTTTATTGCGTACTATTTGGTTCAGAATTTTGTTGACGCACCGATTTGGAAAATGATTCTCTTCCCGAGCTTGATGTTCGGAATGCAGAACGGTGCTGTGTCGGGCGAGAGCATTTACTACGGATACCTGTTATTCATAGTTGCGTTAAATGCTTTGTGCATTTTCATTCTGAATTTGAGATTTAAGAAAACCGATATTTTTTGAGGTGATATTATGGTAGAAATAAAAAATTATTGTAAAAGTATCAAATCAAGACCAATTTTAAATAATGTAAGTTACAATTTTGAGTACGGCAAAATCTACGGAATTTACGGACACAACGGTTCGGGCAAAACTATGCTTTTGAGAGCAATTGCAGGCTTGCTTGTTCCCGACAGCGGCTCTGTTGTGATTGACGGAAAGGTTTTGCACAAGGATATGTCGTTCCCTCCGAGCATAGGCATCGTGATTGAAAATATGAACCTGTTGCCCCAGTACAATGCCTTTGACAATCTGAAAATCCTCGGCAAAATCAAGAAAACCGCCACCGATGAGGACATTAAAACAGCGCTTGAGCGTGTTGGATTAAAGTCCGATTTAAAGGTGAAAAAGTTTTCGCTTGGTATGAAACAGAGGCTGAACATTGCTCAGGCTGTGTTTGAAAAACAGAAAATCATCCTGCTTGATGAACCGACAAATGCTCTTGATAATGACGGTGTGCAGCTGATTTACAAGCTTCTTAAAGAAGAAAAAGAAAGAGGTGCGCTCGTGGTTATCACAACTCATCACAAAGAGGATTTGGAAGAAGTTTGTGATGTTGTTTTGGAAATGACAGAAGGTGAGCTGCATGAAAAGTAAACTGTTTACTCATAAATTTTTCATTGTTCTTTGCATCTCGGTTGCCGCTTTGCTCGGATTGTCTTTCCTTGCAAGAGCGACAATCGTAAATAACAGATTTGAACAAATGGCTGTTGATCAAAAATATCGCCTAAAACCTTCAGCCGACGGTCAGTTTTTAATTCAGTTTCAAGACGATGAAAACGAAAATTTTTATGCCACTGTCGGCTTGTTTCAGGGCGGATATTACGGCTTGGACGATGCGTATATTCCTACTTCATATGATGAAAATACAAAAATAACCGCTATTGAAAAGGAAGCTTTCAGCGGCTTTGATTGTCTTAAAAAAGTTGTTATCCCCAACGGCATTTGTGAAATCAAGGATGACGCATTTAAGGATTCAAAAAATATAACGGAAATTTATATTGCGCCCTCCGTAAATAAGATTGCAAAAACCGCTTTTGACGGCATTGACAACCTTACGATATATGCCGAAAAGGGTTCTTATGCCGAAAAATTTGCGGTTGAAAATAAAATCAATTATAAAAACTATACGACCGAGCCTGAAAATCCGGAGGCTAAAAATACCGATTATTCAAAAATCAGAAACGGTGCGTATTACGGCGACTATAATTATAATGTTATCTATGATGACGGCAAGCCCGTGTGCGTAATAACTAACTATAACCCAATGTCGTCAGAGGAAAAGCTTGAAATTCCTGCAAATATTGACGGCTTGGATGTGATTTCAATTGCAGATGATGCAATAAATTACGGCGGTGCAAAGGAAACAGTCGTTCCCGATACAGTAAAATTCATTGCCGATAATGCGTTCAAAGAATCCTACTCCCTTGAGGATATCTACCTGACCAAAAATGTGTCCTACATAGGAAAATCTGCCTTCAAAGACTCAAAAGACCTAACAATCCACGCCCCGACAGATTCCTATGCACACACCTTTGCGACCGAAAATAAAATAAATTTCAAAGCTACAGACGATTAAATCTGATAAGCAATGAATAAATCTTTAAATTTACAGCCCTGTACCCATTTGCAGGGCTGTTTTTGCAAGCAAAGGGTAGATAATGGGACAGTGACCTTTGGTATAATGTTGATAACAGGTTGAAAGACTTATAAATTTGCAAATTGCAATAGCAAGTTAAAACAGTTTTTTGTGGATGAAATTACAACCACAGGAACAAAGCATATGCACATTTTCATTTACTCAAAATCGCCGATTCGCTTTTCAACATTGAAGAACAGATTCCCTGTTGCGCATATTGACAAGGCTAACGGCAGTGTAATGGAAAATCGTGACTATCTCCGAAAGGAGGGCAAGTGGCAGGGTTCTGATAAGGAACAGACGAATCTTATTGATACTTTTGAAGAGGTTGGTAATGTTCCAAAGCCTGTTGATGAAAATTCTCCCGATATGTCTGCTCTGATTGAAGAAATCGAAAATGGACTTGATACCTACGAAATTATCAAGCTCCACCCGAAATATGCCTTTAGGATAAAAGAGATTGACACACTCAGGCAAACAGTGCTTGAACTTTTATGCTCATGTTGACAAAACAAGCAAACTGAACATTTCAGGCACTCTTGATACAAAGCTGAAAATTGATTTGTAATTCCGTGAATAAATTTTCATTTTTCGGAAAATTTACTGTATTTTTAGAACGGATTTTGCGGTTAAATAGGTGCGAAAATCCTGATGATTACTGATATCTTGTGCCGTTAATTTTCAAGCCGAAAATCACAATTTTTAGAAAATTTTTAGAAAATCCGAAAAAAGTTGCCGACAGAGAAAATTTCTGCAAAAAGAAAAAGCCTCAAAAACGGCTTATCTAAGCCATTTTTGAGGACTTGTGTTTGGCAGGGGCAGAAGGACTTGAACCCTCGGCACGCGGTTTTGGAGCGACTGTTGAAAGTTCAAAACCGCATAGATAAGCCACTTTTTAAGCCAAAGTTTGAGCATCAGAATTGCGTTTTTGTAATTTTGATGCTTTATTGATGCTATTTAAATTTGCAATTTGAACTTGTGGTTTCACGGTTCAAAAAAGTTATTTGTGATAGCCGTTCTTCTGGCATATTTCATTTATGGACTCTGCAAAAATTGAGCGAGAGTGCTTGGCCGGATTCTCGTTTGAATTTTTCTTTTCGATATAATAATCCTGCAATTTTTTCCACAACTTTTTCTTTTTCAGCCAGTCGATTTTATTATCCAAGTCACCAAAACCTTTACCTTGATATTCCCAAGAGTAATTGTTGTTATCTTTATTGAAACGGATGTATTGTTGCCTGCCGTCGGTACAATTATACACAATTGCAAAATCGCAGCTGTGAATGATGCGAGAGGTAATGATGTTGACCTTCTTGACGGTAAGTACTCTCGTGGAGTCTTCACAATACTTATACCCATAGCGAGGAGCAACACGATCAATTGCGTTACGGATTATAGTACGTATTTCTTTTGGCTCGAAATTCTCGTCATCGTCGTTGACCTCAATGTTGATATCAAAGTCAAATCCGATATTAGATTTTGCGTCGTAGGTTATCATGTTACGGCTTGAACTGCCGATCAGTGTGAAATTAAAGGTGAAATTGTCTCGCACCAGATTTTGCACCTCATATACAATTTGATACATCTCATCTTTTATAGGTTGAGCTTCTTTTCTGCTTACATACCTAAAGTCATGCATTGTGTTTTCTCCTAAAATAATCTCCCTAACCGACCATCTAACCTGAGTTAAATTATTTCATTATACTATAACAATTTCATTTGTCAATGACTTTAGCGTAGTTTTATAATCAATTGTGCCTCAATACAGATATGCTCACTGCAAATCCAAGATTTGATTTGCAGTAAGCAAAAAACAAGGCACTCCTAAATGAGAGCACCAAAAATCAGCCGTTAATTCCGTATGTTCCTGTAAGTGGATCTTTAAACAGCGGTATCCTTGGTGTAAAAAAGTAAACACCACAAACAGCACACCGATTAAGCAAATACACGCAAAGGCAAGCCACGGCGATTTGCAATGCAGAGTGTTCTTTTTGAGCAACCATGTTTCCAGGATAAATGTTACTGCCGCTGATATGAAAAATATAGCAATGTTATACCAATCGGGTGATTTACCGATTGCACCGTTGTAGGTATAAAACAGCATAGGAATCAATACAAGACCTGTCAAAATTCCGACAAGTTTCACACACCAAAAGTTTTTGAATTCTTTGAAAAATTGGCTCTGAAACAGTGCAAAGATAAACATCGGGAAAAACAGCAGTTTCATATGCTCCCACGTGGATTCGTTAACGCTTGAGAACGGGGCAATCAAGATGCTCTGCTGCATCCAGTTGTAGAGAAAATGAAGCAATACTCCGCCAAGCACCGTCACGGCAAAGCTGCTAATTGCCAACGCAATAATTTTAGTTTCATAATCATACCGTCCTATACTGCATAGTATTCAAATTATATGCAAGGATAAATACTTTTATTCTGCTGTGAACCGCAATCAATTTTTGAGCCGCAGTAAACAAAGAAAAGAGGTTTTTATTTATCCTCAAAATAATTATGCGGTGTAGGCTTATAATCCTGTAAATATTTTTCATTTTTGAAGACTATTCTGCTTTGATTTTGGTATCACTTGAACCTCAATGGGTTCATCGTATATAGCGTCGAGCAATATTTTTTTAGGTGCTCAAATTCTGGGTGTTTTGAGTAATGTTTTATGATATACTAATTTTCATAACTAAGAGAATTACTAACTGGATGTTAACAAAATTGTATGCAAAATTTAGTGCATATTGTTCAATTTCCTCGACAAATCTTGTATGCATAGAATATGAATCGTAAGTGGTAATTTTTTGTATAAGGTAGTATAATAATTATATATGATATACGGGATTTGATTTGGGTGATACAACATGCAAAATGATAAACATAAAAACGCTAAAAAAGTATTAAAGGAGATAGATTGCAATCCAAGTAATTACTTGATTATACATTATTCTTGTGAAAGCTTTTATGATATTACAGATGGACATACTCCGCGGATTACTTCCATTGCAGTTTACTCATATTCGACCGCACAAACAGATTCGTTTTCTATACACAAGACTGCCGAAAAAGAACATGTTGCATTTGATAATATTGAAGAGAAATATGATGAACTTGAAAAAATAATGTTGGATGATTATTTTCAATATTTAAAGGAACACAGGAATTACAAATGGATTCATTGGAATATGAGAGATATAAATTATGGATTTAAAGCAATAGAACATAGATATGAGGTTTTAGGTGGAGTTCCTATTCTGATAGAGGATTCAAATAAAATTGACTTATCCAGATTGTTTATACAATGTTACGGCGTAAACTATATTGAACATCCTCGTATGGAAAAGTTGCTTCAGTTGAATAATATCCAAGCAAAGAATTATCTGAAAGGAGCTGATGAAGCAAAGGCTTTTTCAAACAAAGAATATATTAAACTACACCAGTCAACTTTGAGAAAAGTTGATGTTTTTGCTGACTTGCTAGATAGAGCAATACAAGGAACATTAAAGGTTAGATCAAAATGGAAAGATATATATGGAATCTCCATACAAGGGTTCTTTAATTTCTGTCAAGATAAATGGTGGATAAAACTTATTATTAGCATTGTGTTGTTAATTTTAGGTGGGATTGTAGGAGTATTTTTCGATAGAATCAGCCCTTAGTTTTGAAGTTGTATTTTCTGTATTTATATTTGCGATTATAAACTTGAGGTGTGTACGATGTCTGCAATAATTGAAAAGATAAAAATGATTAATTATAAGCGCTTTTTGTCATACACAATTTATCCAAACCAAAAGGTTAATATAATTGTGGGAGATAATGAAACTGGCAAGAGCAGTGTTATAGAAGCCATAGATTTAGTGTCCAGCGGGAATGTCAGAAAAGTTGAAACAATCGGATTGGATAAACTTCTTAACATCGAAGCTGTTCATCAATTTAATAATGGAGCAAGAACATTTGATAATCTGCCAAAATTGAAAATCGAACTTTACTTGAAGGGAAGTTTTGACCATACGATGAGTGGGAAAAACAATACTGATGGAAGGGTTTGTGATGGGATTAGACTGATATGTGAACCAAATCCTGACTTTCAAAATGAAATTACAGATTCACTTAATGATAGTAAAGATTATTTTCCTTATGACTATTATAAGATTAGGTTCTCAACTTTTGCAGATGAGGGATATACTGGGTATAAGAAAAAGCTTCGCAGTGTTTTGATCGATAGTACTACTATGAATTCTAGCCATGCAACAAATCATTTTATAAAGAGTATGTACAATCAATATACTGAAACAGAAGTGAAAGAAAGAGCTGCTCATAAAAGCTATTACCGACAAATGAAAAATACTTTTCAAAAAGAGTGTCTTGAATCGCTTAATTCGCGTGTGCCCGCAAACACAAATTATAAATTTGGCTTAAAAAATGGTTCATCAATAGATTTTGAAAATGACTTGATGATTTACGAAGACGAAATAAGCATTGATAACAAAGGAACAGGAAAACAAACTATTATAAAAACTGATTTTGCACTAGAACGTTCTGGAGAGATTATTGATGTAATTTTAATTGAAGAGCCAGAAAATCATTTGAGCCATAGTAATTTAAGAATCCTTATACAAAGAGTAGCAGCCAAACAAAATGGACAGCTTTTTATTACTACACACAATAGTTTGATTAGTACCAGACTGGAGTTAAGCAACATAATTATACTTCATTCCAATGATGGAAACACCCCTACTATGTTAAATGATCTGAGTGCTGAAACTTCCAAATATTTTATGAAAGCTCCTCCTGCGAATATATTGGAATTTGCAATATCTGATAGAGTTATCCTTGTTGAAGGTCCATCTGAATATATGCTTTTTGAAAAGTTCTACGAAACTGTAACTAACCACAAGCCGGAAACAGATGGAGTAAATATTATTGATGTTAGGGGATTAAGCTTTAAGAGATATCTTGAATTATCAAAGCTAATCGGTGAGAAAACCGCAGTTGTAACTGACAACGACCATGATTATAAAAGGCACTGTGTTGATAAATATTCAGATTACGCCCAAACAAATAATATAAAAATATTTTTTAGTCAAGATAATAAACAAAACACTTTTGAAGTTGTTTTATACAATAATAATCGGAACCTGTGCAATGAATTATTTGGTAATGCCGCATTGGAATATATGTTGAAAAACAAGACAGAATCCGCGTATCAATTACTTTTGAGTGAAAAAGAAATTATTGTTCCAGAATATATTAGGAGAGCTATTGAGTGGATAAAAGAGTAATTTTTGCAGTTGCTGGTGCAGGCAAAACAACATATATTGTAAACAGACTATCAAGAGGAAAAAGAAGTTTAATAATTACTTACACAAACGCCAACTATAATAATCTTCGTAAGAAAATAATAGATAAATTTAATGGTGAGTGGCCGGAAAATATAGAATTAATGAAATATTTTTCATTTCTGTACAAATTTTGTTATCGTCCTTTTTTATCTGATAGAGTTAAAGCTAAAGGAATAATATATGAGCCAAACTCTAATATATATCTAAAAGAATCTGATTCTGAATACTATATAACACCTAATAGATATTTATATAGTAATCGGTTGGCAAAACTGTTAATAAAAATGCAGGTTGTTGACCTATTAAAGGAAAGGTTAATCAAATATTTTGATGAATTCATAATTGATGAAGTGCAGGATTTAGCAGGCAGAGATTTTGAATTATTAGAGCACTTAATGACAGTAAAAATGGATACACTTTTTGTAGGAGATTTTTATCAGCATACATACGATACCAGCCGGGACGGAAACTTTTATAAGAAACTGTTTGATAATAAATCAAGTTACGAAAAACGATATGTAGACAGAGAAATCATTCCTGATAATTATACGCTCACCAAAAGCTATAGATGCAGTCCTCAAGTTTGTGAATATGTCAAGAGCAACCTTGGATCGACATTGGATCTCATCGAGAGAGAAAAAGCGATAGCACGATTGAATTAGTTGATGATAAAAGCAGAGCGTATCATATTCTTAATGATAGCAATATTGTTAAGCTACATTATAATAATAGTGCAGATTATGGATTTGGTCATAGAAATTGGGGCGATGTAAAAGGAGTAGATAGCTTTTATGATGTTTGCGTTGTACTAAATAAAACAACAAGTAAATTTATGAGAAATAATAAATTAATGGAATTAACGCCATCTACAAGAAACAAACTATATGTCGCTATTACAAGAGCAAGGGGCAATGTTTACTTGATTGAAGATAAAATGTTAAAAATCTGACAGATAATTTTAAGATTTAATATTATGTGTTTTATGTAAAAAAGTATAAGGAGACATTGATATGGATAATGATGACCGGCTGCTTTCTGAAGGTAAAGGAATGAACGAGAATCACGAAATTAAATTTAGAGAGAGAGTTTAAGCAAAAGTTTTCTGGATAGATTTTATGTAGATAATACTTGTTCAAAGAGATATCACTATACCTCACCGGAAGGATTAATGGGAATTTTTAAAACTCGCACATTTTATTTTACCGATAGTCAGTTTTTAAATGATTTCCGAGAAAAAATAAATATAAATGATGAACTCAAATTATTTTGGAAAGAAAATCAGAAGAACTACGATATAAAAATTTGTAAATCTAATCAAGAATATTCGAGTTACCCAATATGAGGATAATAGTTTTTCTTACATAGATAACCATAACGAAACTATGTGTAGATATTTTGTTTTGTCACTTTCTATGAATGAAGATAGTCTTACAATGTGGAAATACTATTCTAAAAATGGAGAATATAATGGATATTGCATCGAAGTTTTTGATTATGCATTGACCGATGAATGGATAGATAGAGTTACAGGAGTTACTGTTATAGCAAGTAAAGTGGAATATTGTTCAGATGAAAAACAAGAAATAATTTTGCGTTCAGTAGATAGGCTATATAAAATTTGGAAATCATACGAATTCTCTGAAATGTTGGATAATAAAATAATAAAGGAATTTACTTCTTGGGTTTCTGTAGAGGCGTTGTTTTTTAAAGATGAGTGTTTTCAGGATGAACAAGAGACTCGGTATGTCGCAATTGTGCCAACCAATAAATTAAATACCTTGCATTATACTTATAAAGAAAAAGAATATAAGATGTATGATTTTCGTATTGTTAATGGTGTTTTTACTCCGTTTATCAGGATGCCGTTCAATTACTGGAATGAAGAAGTTTGTTTGGCAATAAGTAGCATAGGTATAGGACCGTCTGCAAATTCCGAGCAAAAAGAAGCGGGATTGGAACAATTAATTCGTTCTCTTGATTACAAGTTAGATGAGTGTAAAATATATAAATCGAAAATACCTGTAAGATATTGAACGATTGTGAGCAAAGAATGTAAAAAAGTAGTAAACAGTACTAACTTTGTGGATTTTGATTCCTTATGTACAAAGCAGATTTATTAGTGTAATATATATTTAAGAGGTGAGATCACAGTCTGAATTTCGTCTTTTGCAAATAATTTAAATTTTAGTGGCAAATTGTGAGGTGGATTATGACACATATTTTTGTTGTCGACGAACAGACTTTTAAGGTTCATTTAGAGTATATGTTTGCAGGCACAGGTTATTCAACCTATGAACCTGATTTTATAGATAAGGATAAACAGTGTACAAAATCAGATTCAAAAGAAAGAACTTTTGTTTCGATGATTGCTGATATTTCGAAAGTAAGAATAGGAGATTTAGTAGCTTTTTATGTAACCGGTTGTAAGAAGATTTTTGGCTTTTTTAGGGTAGCAAGTAGTCCTTTTTTCGTTCCGAAGAAAGAAGATTATTTGGGCGGCAAGGATGAGCTTAATAGATATCTCCCTTTCAGAGTAAAACTTGAACCATACTTGGTTTATAGCAATGGCATAACCGAACATCAGGCATTGGATAATATACATGGCATAGATCATCCTTATGAAATGTGTTGGAGTTTGATCTATAGAAAACTAACAGGTATGAGAGGGTGTTCTTTTGTAACCGATGACGAATATATGCGTTTACATAGGTTGATTACTTATGAAAACAAAACTCATTTATCTTCTAAAGGTTATTCTTATGATGGCTCTACTCAAACTATCATTCCTTTAGAGAGTAGTAAAATTTATCTGGGAAATACTGATATCAGTCTAAATATAAAAGACAGATTTCTTAAAGTGTCAAATTCCCATGAGGTTCATTTATAAGCTTATATTACTCAAAATCTTGACAAAGGTATATTGAAGAAACTTCTTTATCCTGATTCATATGTTAGTAATTGGATTGGAAATGAAGTGGTTTGCAGCGTTGGTGAGCAAAGAATAGATGTCCTTACTATAACAAAAACAAGAAAAAATTGTTGTATCCGAATAATTGAGTTAAAAGATGAAACCCCTCATAAATACATAGTTGAGCAACAGCTAAAATGGTATATTATGTGGGTAATACAGTACTTAGTTCCAAATTTATCTAGTAGTGAAATAATTATTAAGCCGACTATAATTGCTGAAAATTTTAAAAGAAGAAGTAATCGAAAAACAGAATTTCTGGAGGCGTGCGAAAATTTCAATAACAAAAAAATTTGAACAATTATTTAAAGTTAAAATAGAGCCGGTTGAATTTATTTCTTTTAACAGAAACGATGAAAACATTTCTTTTGAAAAAGTTTTTTGATTAGCTGGATATATGCTTTTGTTTATGGTATAATCAAAAATTGTAAAGGGGGCGATGCTGTGAATTATATTGGCTCAAAGTATTCATTGATGGATTTCCTTACAATGGCAATATCCGAAGTTGTTGGTAACGATGCAGATAACAGAACTTTTGCAGACTTATTTGCAGGAACGGGGGTTGTAGGAAGTACTTTTAAATCAAAAGGCTATAATATTATATCTAACGATATTCAGTATTACAGTTATGTGCTGAATAAGCATCTGATTGGTAATAATCCGCCTATCACTGCAGAACAGATTGAATATCTTAATGCACTTAAAGGCACAGAAGGCTTTATATACAAAAATTACTGTGCCGGTTCAGGATGCGGAAGAAACTATTTCACCGACGAAAACGGCAAAAAATGTGATTCTATCAGAATAGGACTTGAACGACTTAAAAATGATGGCGATATTGATGAAAGTCAATATTATTATCTGCTGGCAAGCTTAATCAATTCGATTGACAAATATGCTAATACAGCGTCAGTATATGGTGCTTTCCTTAAAGGAATAAAGAAATCTGCACAAAAGGAGTTTAAGTTGGAACTGTTACCGATCATAGACGGTAACGAGCATAACGAAGTTACAATGAGGACATAAATCATCTGATTCATAGAATCAACGGCGATATTCTCTATCTTGATCCGCCGTATAATGCAAGACAGTATTGCACAAATTATCATGTGCTTGAAACTATTGCAAAATATGATAATCCTGAATTACACGGAAAATCGGGATTGAGAGAATATCAATCTCAGAAAAGCAAGTATTGTTCAACAAGAACCGTGAAAGAGGAATTTGATGATCTTATCAGAAACGCTGATTTTCAATACATCTTTCTGAGCTATAACAATGAAGGTTTAATGCCCTTTGAAGTAATCAGAGAAATAATGGAGCAATACGGAGAATATGATGTATTCACTACTGATTACAAACGTTTCAGAGCAGATAAAGAAGAAAATCGAAATCACAAGGCGAATAAAACAACTGAATATTTACATTGCTTAATTAAGAGATAGTTTTATATTGTAGAACTATCTCTTTTGTGTTACAATAATACCATCTTATTTTAAGGTGGTATTATTATGAATCCTTTTAAAAAAGGTAGCACACAATATAAAGATTTTGAAACGATGTCCGACTGTGAGTGGCATTGTACAAAGTGCGAACTGTTAAGCGGACAAGCAAAGACTTGGCAGGTTTGGCGTCAGGAAAAGGGTATTCAGCTTGATCAGGACGAGGAAGGTCATTGGTATAAAAAGATGTTCTGCAAACATTGTGGAACAAATACTATACATAGAAAGTTAAAAACAACGGAGATAATTGAAACAGGACTAAAAGCAAGAACCTCTATACCGCCGCAGATTGCCAAACGTGCAAAAGAACTTTATGGTTGCGTAGATGAATATTCAGTTCGTGTTGAACCGGCGAATCAACTTGAGATTGATCATAGAGTGCCACAAGTCAGATGGACATCTAATGAAGAAGATAATTCAAATCTGTCTGATGAGCAGATTATAGAAAAGTTTATGTTGCTTTCACGTGCAAATAATCTGCTGAAATCTCGCATATGTGAGGAGTGTGTAAAAACAGGTAAACGTGGAAAGGGATACAAGGTAATTGAGTTTTGGTATGAAGGTGGAGAAGCATATTCAGAAACCTTGGGTTGTGTAGGTTGTTTCTGGCATAATCCAACAAAATGGAGAGATGAATTAAATAAGAAGATAAAGCAGGTAAAGTGATGGCAAAATACAACGATATTGATATGAAGCATTGGAAAGAGTACGATGATATACTTACAGATACTCTTTGGATGTTTGACAAACGTGATAATTCAGGTGTTCACTCTGCAAGTTATCATGGTAATTTTATTCCTCAAATTCCAAATCAGTTATTCAGAAGATACACTAAGAAAGGAGAATGGATACTTGATCCGTTCTCCGGCAGCGGAACTTCACTGATTGAAGCTCAACGGTTAGGCAGAAATTCAATAGGCATAGAGCTTCAGGACGATGTTGCAAAAAAAGCAAGAGATTTATTACTTGAAGAAAAGAATCCTGAAACAAAGGGAAAGATTATTGTTGGTGACAGCAGAAGTGTCGATATTTACGAAAAACTAATGTCACTGGGAATTAAGAAAGTTCAGTTTGTTATTTATCATCCTCCATATTGGGATATTGTGAAATTCAGTGATAATACAGAAGATTTGTCAAATTGTGCTTCATTAGACGATTTTCTTGAATCCTTTGGACAGATAATTGATAATACATCTCAATTTCTCGAAAATAACAGGTATTGCGCAGTGGTTATAGGCGATAAGTATGCCAATAGCGAAATTGTTCCGTTAGGCTTTTATTGTATGAATCTTTTTATACAGCGAGGCTTCAAACTCAAAGCAATTCTTGTTAAGAATTTTGAAGAAACAAAAGGTAAGTCAAATCAAAAGGCTATCTGGCGTTATCGTGCTCTTGCAAGTGACTTTTTTATATTCAAGCACGAATATATTTTTGTATTCAAAAAGATAAAATAAACTCTGGACTTTCTCAAAGTTATGTGGTATATGTTTGTGTTGCGAAAGGTGGCATAAACTATGGATACACTCGAAGATTTATACTACGGAAACTTATTTTCTCACAAAAAAATGTGCTAAGCTTGATGATGAAATGAAAGAGTTGCTCAGCTTGTTCAACAGAAATGAGGAAAAGCTCACAATAGCTCTTTCCGATGAGCAGAAAGAAATCTTTGAAAAATACAAGGACTGCAATCGGGAAATTTCTGAAATCTGCGAACGGCAATCCTTTATCACAGGATTTAAGCTTGGTGCAAAAATCGTAATTGAATCAATGACCTGAAAAAACAACATCAAACAGGAGATCACGAAATGGTGGTCTCCTGTTTTTGCAAGTTACAAATTCAAAATCTGCGTCGCTATAAACAAAGATAGAAACCGCTGAAAAGTTTGTGTTTCCGGTCTGTGTTTTAATGCTTTCTGTTCCTATTAGGGAAGCAACTTTCTATCCAATTGATAAAATCTTCCTCTGTCAGCTTTCCGTCCATACATTCATTTCGCTTGGTCATAGCCTCATATTTCCACTTCTTAAAATCATCCTCAAGTATAGTATGAGCCTTAACTCTGGCGGAATATCTCTTGTAATATTTGTTGTAAATCTTAATGGCGGCGTTGTCCGCCATTTTCTTTTTGTAATTTTCAAGTGCCATAATATCCTGACAGTTCCGTGTTGCACCCTCTGCAATTCTGTCACAGTAGTTTGTGCTGTAGTTGCCTTTCATAATGAAATACTTGCCACAGCGTTTGCACTTTCTTAAACGAATATCCTGTTCAAGCATTTTCGTAAATTCAAGTTCAAGTGCTTTCCTGATGTTCCTGAATTTATAACTCGTATTAGGGGAAATAGGAAAACGGCAGAACACTTCCATTTCGGCATCACTTAATTTATATTTCTTCTGAAATTCCTTATGCTGTTCAGTCGGCTCATATTCATTCATAACTCTGCTGAGAAAATCCTCTTGAGATAAATGAATCAGCAGGATTTTTCCATTTGGATTGCTTCTGCTGTAACTAAAATACTCCTCTCTTTGAATTGTCAGAGGCTGGTTATGTATTATTTTGTAAAGATAATACCTTTCAGCCGGCTTGATTTTCTCCATTACTTCCGGATAAAAGTCCTCGTCAAAACAGAATTCTATTAGCTCCTTATACTCATTCTGTAATGTAATTAGGTAGTTGTAATACCACGTTAGACCTTCAACTGGTAAGTTTTCTTTCAAAAACACAGGAGGACAAATTGCTGAGTATAAAGACGCATTTGCTATATTCTCAATGAAAAGTTTGCTGTCTGTATACCTGAAAAACATTTCAACATTTTCCTGATTGCAGTTGTATATTTTTTCAGGTTTTTCATTAAATTCAATGTGCCTTTTCTCTTCGCTGCTTTTAATGAAGTTGTCAAAAGCAGAAACAAATCCGTAGCTTTCTTCAAATGGTGTTTTAAAGTCTGCATAGATAAAATCAAGTATTCCCTCACCTATTTGCAGGTTAATGACAGCACCGCTCAGCACATTATGAAGCGGCTCTTCTTTTTTAATTTCATATTCGTCCATAAGGTCTTGAAAATACTCGTCACTCTCATCCCAGTCAATATTATATTTTGCAGAGAAATGTTCTCGCAAGGCTTTGTTTTTCTCTAAGCCTTCAATTCTACTCTGTTCATAATCAGCTATATCTTCTTCAGACAAAACGTCAGGATGAACATTTCTAAGAGAGCGTTCAAGTTCTTCAAATTCATCAATAGCATCCTTCATAGACAGGTCTTCATTAACTCTATCAACTTTGATTGAAAACAACTTTGAGTCAGGCTCGAATGATGCAAAGTTAATGAAGAAATCATAGTACACATAGCTGTTGCTTTGCCTTGCAATATTATATTTTTCGTAATCTGTATGTTTATATTCCGAGTAATCTTTCTTCATAATTTGCTCCCAAAATTAGAAAATGTAGATGTTTTAGATTTTCGATAATCAGCATCGCTCCAACTAAGATTATACAATTCTATTGTCTGACTGTCAATTTTCTGTTACCCTAAAAGCAGAGGTGATGAAGATGAAAGAAAATCTTTATAAAAGTTATGACGAACTGCCGTTGATGTTATCGGTGCAGGAGATTGCAATAGTACTTGGAATATCAAAGACGAGTGCATATGAATTGGTTAGGTCAAAAGGTTTTCCGGTGCTGAAAATCGGCTCACGGCTTGTCGTACCAAAAGAAAAGTTCTGTGAGTGGGTGGAGCAGAATATAGGAGGAAGCATTTGAAATATAATTCTATAAATAATGCAAAGCGTTACTTCACGCTGCCGAATGAAATATTCTGTATCGGCTTATCCTCCGGAGAAATTGCCGTGTACAGTTATCTTTTGAGGTGCGAAAACAGAAAAACATATCAGTGCTATCCGAGTTATAAAACAATAGGACAAGCCCTGAAAATGAGCAAAAATACGGTAAGAAAATACATTCAAAGCCTTGAAGAAAAGCACCTGATTGAAACTGAAAAGACGGAAGTCTACACAAAGACCGGACAAAAGAGAAACGGAACATTGCTCTATACTATCCGACCTATTGCAGAAGCTATTGATTGCTTCCATAATGAGCAGTTGCGGAGGAACGCATAATTGAGCCGATTTTTCGAGGAAATTATTTTAAGCAGGTTAAAGTGGGGCGTCTCCCCACGGAGTCACATCAGACGGCAGAGCGACTGTTATGGGGCTTTACAGTATGTCAAAAATCAGAAATTGAGGAGTCTATCAAAAATGAGCGAAAACAAGAAAAAATATGCCTATTGGATGAAACCTTCAATGGTTGAAGAGATTACAGAAATGCTTGATACAGCAAATGCAACTTCAAAGAGTGACTTTGTCTGTCAGGCTGTTCAGTTTTACATTGGTTATCTTCATCAGAAGAAATGTATTGATTATCTCTCGCCAATACTCTCTCAGACTATTAAAAGTGAGATTGAAAGTGTTGAGAAAAATATTTCTGAGATGCTTTTTAAGGTGGCTGTTGAACAGGCAAAGCTAAGTAATGTTATATCAGCAACAAATCAGATTGATAGAGTTTCATTGTCGGCACTGAATAATCTCTGTGCGGAAGAAGTTGCAAGGAACAATGGCATTATAACTTTTGAAGATGCATACAAATTCCAACGAGGTTAATAAATGCCGAAAATAATTTTTACAAGTCGGTACATTAAAAATCCTGCATCATCAAATGCAGGTAAGCTGATAAAATACATGGGCACTCGTGATGGTGTTGAAAAACTGCCAAACGGTATCGATAACTCTCCTGCTACCAAGAAACAAAATGATTTAATATGTACTGCACTTAAAACCGTTCCTGAAGCTTGGGATTATCCCGAGATGAAGTCTTATCTTGAAAATAAACTAAGGTTAATGACAACGGAGTTTCTCAACGAATTCCTTGAACGCAATGCTGACAGAATAGACGGTGTTAAAAAGTTAGTTTCATATTATGCCGAAAGACCGGGTGTTGAGAAGTTAGGTAAACACGGATTATTTTCTCAAACTGATGAGAAAATAAATCTTGATGAGGTAGCGGATGAAGTTTCAAGTCACAACGGAATTGTGTGGACTCATGTCATAAGTCTTAAAAGAAAAGATGCCGAAAGACTTGGCTACAATAACGCAAATGCTTGGAAAAGTTTAATCAGAAGAAATGCTCTTGAGATTGCCAAAGCTCATAAAATAGAGCCAAGCGACTTGCAATGGTATGGAGCATTTCATAACACTACCCATCACCCACACATACATCTTATGGTGTATTCTAAATCAGGACAAGGATATCTCACTAACAAAGGTATCGAAAGTATGAGAAGTGTATTTGGTAATGATATATTCAGAAACGAACAGTACAAGCTGTTTGAAATGCAGACAGAAATCCGTGACGAGCTAAAAAACGAAGCAAAAAATGTAATTGATGATTTAATTTCAAATATTGATTCAGATGTTTATGTTTCCGATAAAATGGTTGAACTGTTCAGAAAACTTGATGAACAGCTCAGAAATTACAACGGCAGATTGATGTATGGCTATCTTCCTAAATCAATCAAAGAAACCGTCAACAATATTGTGGCGGAACTTGCAAAGGATAAAAATTTGTCAAAGCTCTATTCAAAGTGGAATGAAATCAACAGAGAAAAATTGTCGCTGTACTACGATAAAGAAAAGCCTGATATACCTCTTGAAGATAACAAGGAATTCAGAAGTATTAAAAACTACATCTTGAATCGATTAGTTTATTATCCAAAACAACTCCGACAATGGAAATTGATAAATCAAGTGTTGAACAAACTTTTTCAGGAATAGTCCTTACGCTCGCAAAATTGATTGCAAATAGTTGCAAACGTAAACGAGCAAAATTATTCTGTCAGGTTGACAGCAAACTAAAATCTAAACTTGAAGAGAAAAAGCTTACTCACGGACTTAAAACCGACAGAACGGTTAATCAGAATGAAATAGAAAATGACGAGGAGCAGGGGGTTACAATGTCAATGTAAACCATCTGTTGAGCCGTGTGTTGCCCGTGTTGCGATTTTGTTGCATTCAGCAGCAAAGTAATCGAAAAAGATGAATAAAACCGACACAGACGGTTTTTGAGAAATTAAAATTTGGTCTGGATATTCAGATAAATTTATGGTATGTTGTTGTACTTGAAAAGGAGGCTTGATGTTATGTCAACAAGAAAATTACTTACTAACGGCAATGCTTTCAGGAGGACGGACAACCGTTGGGGCGGTGTTGTATGGTATATGGATGAGCAAGGCGAACGGAAAAGGAAAAGCTTTTCGGGTACAACAAAAGCGGAAGTCAATAAGAAAATGACGGAATATATTGCGGCGTTCAATGAATCAATAATTGAGTCGCAGGAAACAAAGAAAAGGCTTAGTGACAGTATGCAGAACTGGCTTGATGTATTTAAGTTCCCGTCTGTTGAACGGACTACTTATGACAGATACGAATGTACAGCGAAAAATCAAATCTATCCGTATATTGGTGACAAGGTAGTCGGAGATGTTAAGTCGGCAGATATCAAAAAATTGCTCAATGACAAAATGAATGAGCTATGCCTACACTACGGTTAAGAAAGTGCATAATGTGCTGAATGAGTATTTCCGTTATCTTACTCAACAAGAGTATATTGACAGAAATCCTATGATAAGCGCTCCGATGATTAAGAAGAGCAACTTTATGGCGGCGCAGGACAAAGAAAATCTTCCGACGAGCGAAACCATAACGATATTCACGCCGGAAGAGATTAAAATATTCAAAGATGAAGCGTTCAGCACATTTTCAAACGGCAAAAGAAAATATCAGCAAGCCGCCGCATACATTCTTATGCTGAATACCGGTTTGAGAACAGGTGAGGTACTCGGACTTATCAACAGCGACATTGACCTTGAAAACAGGGTTATGCACCTTAACAGAGGAGTTAAGGAAATATCAAAGCGTGACGGAGTAACAGCAGAAAAAGGACGAGAAGTTAGGGTTGGCAAGCTGAAAAGTGCCACAAGCAAGAGAGATGTTCCGCTGAACGATACTGCAATAGAAATGATACTTGATTTAAGAAATGAATTCTACTTCGGGGAGGATTCACCGCTGATCCCCGACGAAAACGGTGACTTCACCAGACCTGTCAACTTTAGAAAACGCTATTACAGAATTCTCAAAGCCGCAGGCATAGAAACCAAAGGCTTACATTCACTCCGCCACACCTTCGCCACAAACCTCGTAAACGGCATAAAGCAAGCGAACGGCACAATAAAATCTTTAACCCCAAGACAGGTTGCAGACCTTCTCGGACATACGACTTCCGAAATCACAGAAATGTATTATGTGAAAAGAGATTTGACAAAGCTGAATGGGATAACGGATGGGTTTGATCTGTAAAAAGGAAATTTTTTTCCAGATTGTATGAACCTCTTAAATGTAGAAACATGGTATTTTAAGGATTGTACTGTTGCATTTATGCCCGAGATACATTCCAGAATTGAAAACTAACAGAAAGTTGAATGAACTTCAAAGGAAAAATCTCTTTTAAGTTACTAAGTCTTTCAGATAATTAGAATTTGTATTTGCCCTTTCTTGCAAACTTTGAGTATATAAAAGTGCTACACAAAACTAAAAATAATTACATCTCGGTTTGTGTTTTTCCTGGTAAAAATGCAGGCTCAATTTTCATATGCACTGAGATGTAGTGAAAGTTTTGTGTAGCAGCAAATGAGCCGTGTTTTTTTCGTGCGTGGCTCTTTATGACTGCGCATTTTTTATGTAATTATTATAGTTTTATGTACGGCGTTTTAAGGTTTTGATTCTCTTTCATTTTCCCTGATTATGTTTATAAAAATCACTCTGACCGCATAAGCAAGTTCTTCAACAAAAAAATCTTCCTCTTCAAAACGGAGATTCAATTCATCATTTCTTAGAGCGTTTTTTGTGTGGTAAATTTCTGACGTTGAATACTCGTTTTCAGTCGGGGCATTGTCCTGACGAATTTTTTAAATAATTTTTACAGCGTTTTCCGTCCTCGCTGAATGCAAATGTGTAGTAATGCAGATTTTCGTTTGCTTCAAAGAAAAAGTCCTGCAAGCCGTCAGCACCTGAAAACTTTCTTGTGTATGAGTGAATTCCCTGTACTGTTTTGTAAATTTCTCTGTATTGATATTCTGAAAGAAATAAGTTGCAGTTAATGGCTCTGTAAATATTATTAAATTCGCTTGTGTAATAGTCCCAGCCTGTTTTTTTGCCGACATCAGTACCGGGAATGTTGTTGAAATTATCGCTTTCTCTGAGCGCATAAATTATCCGAAGCAGCGGGTTAAGTATATCATTGATAATCATTTCGTTGCATTTGTTCTGCTCAATTTTTTGTAATTCTTTTGATTTATCAAATACTGTAATTTTTCTTCTTTCCATAACAATTCTCCTTTTCAAAAAATATTCTCAGATGAATCTGTTAACCGAACATATTGTTCTATCCTGATTAAAGCTCCTTTAAAGCTGCTTATAATAATATCCCCAAATTCTGAATAATCGGGATTGTCAAAGTTGCACACATATGCAAAAACATATTGACCGCAGCAGAGTGTTTCGAATTCCCACTCTTCCTTGTTATCGCTGACAAACAATAACGCTATAGTGTTGCCGGTTTCAATGACGTGATAAACAAGACAATCATATTCTTCTTCAAATCTGTCAACGACTTCAGCATACCTTTTATCGTAGTTAATGGTGTCAATAGTCCCCAGCAGACCTTTACAGGTTATGTATGAGTAATAAAGCTTATCCTCCTTGAAATATTTTAATATATTATTCGGCCGCAGATTAAATGTTTTTGTTAATTTCTCCAATCTTTTAACAGCTTCTTCTTTCTTCGCTTCTTTTGAAATTTTGCTCATTTAAATTCCCCTTTCTGAATAGCTTATTTGCTCAGCTGACATTGACTATTATATCAATCAGTTAGGCGAAGTTTTCCGCTGAAAAATAAGAAAATACTTTTTGCAAAAAGTTGGAAAAATCCGAGCAAATGTGTGATATAATGAATTTGAAACGGAGGCAAGTAAAATGAAAGAACCAAAAGAGAGATTTTCAAAGCTTGAAAGAGCGTTTAAGATACTTGAATATTTGAAAAATAATTCAGACAGCGAACATACCGTAACACAGGCGGCTTTAAGAAGAGAATCTGAAATCGAGCCGTATATGGGTGACAAGGAAACCTATAATGATACGATTGTAAAAATGGCGATGGCTTTGAATTTTGATGAATACGGAGTAAAGTCAGAGGATGAATGGAAACTTATTTTTAAAGATTTCGTCAAAAAATTCAGAAGATGAATATGACGATAATCAAACAATGAGAATCCGAGGGTTGTATTATAATCATACTTTCACATATGAGGAAATTAACAGTATGATTGAAAGTATTTTGTTCTCAAAAACAATAGATACGGAATCTGCAAACAAGATTATTGAAAAAATAGAAAATAACCTGACAACGAAGTTCTACAAAAAAGGTGCAAAGAATATTTGCAGAGTAAAAGAGCCTGTGCTTGCCGACAGAGAAATCCTGCGTAAAAATCTGCTTACGACTCAGCGTGCAATAGATGGCGGTGTGCAAATCAGCTTTACTTTTAACGGCTATGACAAGTACAAAAAGCTTGTGCCGAATCACAATAAGAAAGATACTGTCAGTCCTTATTATATTGTTGCAAGCGGCGGAAGATACTATCTACTAGCTTGTAAAGAGCTTGTGTTTAGCGAGAAAACATTCAGAAATATGTCGATATGGCGTATTGATTTGATGTCGGAAATTGAAATCCCCGGGAGAGATGAAAAACATAATATAAACGGTATTCCGTCAGTCAGCAAGTGGAAGGTTGATAATCTTCCTCAGTCGTGGAGCGAAGATTTTCAGTTATCTCATCTGAATATGTCTTTTGACAATCCGGTGAAGATTAAATTAAGAATAAAAAGTCCAAAAGAAAAAGATAATCCGTCAAAGCCTTTGCGTGCTGATTACACTTTTATGTACGATTGGTTTGGTGATACATTTAAATACATAAGAACAGAAGAATCAGAACCATATGACGATATAGTTGAAGTTAAGTGCAGTCCGTACGCTATGGCAAATTGGGCGTTGCAGTACAGCGACAGAGTAGAGATAATTGAACCTGAATCGGTCAGAAATATGGTTATAAAAAAGGTTATGAGTCTTAATAAAAAATATATAGAAAAGTAAATTTACAAGGAGCGTATTATGATTAACGAGGAAACAATATCAAGCCTTTTGAAAATTTACAAGGATGATGAAAAAATTTTGAATACTATTGAAAGGTGTCTTATCTCCTTTGAGGAATATCACAGCCAGATATATAAACTTGAAATATGTATGAAAATCTTTTCAAACGGAAATGTTGATAAAGATAATTATAAAATTAAAATTGAAGAGCTTGATAAATCAAGAACTACATACCATAATGCTTTGTTGGGTAATGTTAATGTGCTCAACAGACTGGCAGAGAAAAACACTTTACCGCCTTTTTATGACGGAAAAGTGTCGCAGGATAGACCGTATCGCAGAGAGGTTGCAAACGGTGTTTTGCAGTATGTTGAGAAAATAGTTGAAAACAGAAGTTAATATTTTTAAAAATATATTATTTAAGCGGAAAAAGTCGAGTAAAGATTTGATAGAATAAAGGTATTGATTGATTAAGTAGTCGGTTTTAAATGTATTTTGCCTTTAAAAATTAATTGAGGAGAAATAAAAATGGGATATGACAGAATTGAAACATTCGTTAAAAACGAAAAAAACCATATGAATACTGCTTGGATTTTGAATACGGTAATTCAGCCTATGAAACACTTAATCCGATAGAAAGGTATCTTGCCTATAAATCAACAGGAGTAAAGGTGGACAAAGATAAACAAAACCTTAGTAATGCCGAAAAGTTTTGTCTGCATAGCCTGAACACATACGGTGATATTCCCGATTGTGATGGCTCTGACGGAAGAAATGCGCTTACGCTTGACGTTTATAAAAAACTCTGGAATTGGGAAAAGGGATATTATTCCTCAGGTGTAATTTCAACTCCGAATTTTCAGGGCGAGTTTGGCGGAGATACGATGAATTCAATGCAGACGACTTTTAATGCATTAATGGGTTATGCTCTGAGCAAATCTGAAAACAGTAGTTTAAGGCAGTATCAAAAGAATAATTACAGCTTTATGGACTGCTTACAGATATATTGTAATTATCCAAAAGAACTTCTTTGAACTTCAAAAAGAGCCTGACTTTATTCGATTTGCTGATTTATATCATACAATAGGAAATATGGTGCTTGTTCCTCGTCGTTTTAACAGTGGTCGATACGGAAAAACTTTTGATTTTTGGGATTCTTCTTTAGTATGGCTCAAAAATGACGGCTTTTCGTACGGTAATCAGCTTTTGTTTGATAAGCGTAATTTCACTAAATATATAAATTATTTCTATTTATGGGATTATGTAGAAAGTGTAAATGGAGAATATAGGGTCAAGCCTTTGTTTAATTCTCACAGTAATATTGAGAACGGTAATGTCGATAATTCCTTGCCTTGGACAAATATCAGTAATGAACAGGCTTTAAAGCAGTTTTTAAAAAATGCCTGTGAAAACATAAGTAAGCGTGGTTTCTTTATGTCAATTCTTATGAGGCTTAGAGGCGCTGATAATCCAAAGCTAAAAGAAATATCCGATGAATATTTCAATATTATTCAAGGGACTTCCTTAATAACGTGCATATGGATGGCTATAATGATGCAGTGACAATACTTTTGAGATTGTTGGAAAACTTTGATGATAAAAACGACAAAGACTATAAGCTTTTGTCTGATGGGATTATGTCATTATATAAATTAAACGTGAATTCTGACAGAGAAAGTATAAGCAAATCAGCTGTGCATAATTTCAATCAAAAAGAAAAAGCTCAGAATAAAAAGAATAATGATAAAAAGAATAATGATAAAACGAAGAAAAAAGATTCAGTATTTCATAATATAAAGCATAGGATTAAATTGCGAATAGAGAAATTTAAAACTGCTCCTTTAGAATCAATATGTAATATTTTGTTTTTATCTGTATTAGCTTTTAGCGTGGGTTATGGAGTATTTTTGTATATTAGATATTTAGTATCAGGCGGGTACGATAGTATTACCGGTGCTGAATATTTGCCAATTAAATTCTACGGTGGAAATATATTGAATATATTGTTCATAATTGATTTAATTGGATTTTTATTATTGTGCGTATCTTTTGCAATACGAGAAAAGAAAGCAAAAAAAGTTATAATGATTATTGCTTTGACTTGTATTGCTGTTTTATGTGTTTTGTGTTCATTAATTCCAATTGGAGCAGCAAGTTTGGAGTATAACAGAGCATTTATGCAATGGTTTAATGGAGATACTGTCAATAACGGATATATGATAAATTATCTTATAGATGCTTTTGCTAAGATACTTTTGATAGGTGTATCGGTAATAGCTATATTGCCGCTTATTTTAATGTTGTTTATCAAACATTATAGACACTATCTTAAAGTATTTGGTTTATCACTGCTTTCTTTTTTTATAATTGTTCCGTTAATACTAAATATAATGCAGATTAAATGGGTGGCTGTAATACTTGTTATTGCACTCGTAATTGCTGTAATAGCATATGTTTTTTCAGAGATTCATACAATAATAAAATACAGATGTCCTGCTTGTAAAAAGATTGACGCATTGATGATTACCAGAAAGCTTATAAACGAAGAAGACATATCTATAAAAGTTCAACTTGAGAATAGAAATAATTCCGGAGAAATAGTAGGGCATTCTGAACAGTATATTCCCGGTGTAAGAAAAACTTATGAAATAACATATGAGTGTAAATTTTGCGGTTATATAAATAAGGAATTAGAAAAAGAAGATTGTAAGAAGATATAAAATTATTTGGGGACGATGAAATGAAAAAGAAATGCATCATAATTATCGCAGTTGTCTGCGTAGCGGTTGTTGCTGTTGCGGGAACAGTTTTCGGTGTAAGAGCCTACAATGATTACACTTTACAGCAACAGACAGAGGAACGAATTAAAAGTATAGACGATACATATGCTGATTTTTTAGATGAAACTGACAGGAGCAAAAAGCTTGAAAAATTATCAGACTTTATAAAAAATAAGCCTTCAACAAATGACGAAATAGCTGTTGAAGTATTAAACGCTGTTGAGCCAAAGTACAGTGAAACTCTTGAGAAAATGCAAAAATATTTTACTGATGATTACGACAAGATAATAAAGGATAACACAATCATCAGTGACAGCCTTAATAAAATGAATGATAAAAAGAAAATACAAGGCTGTATTGGTAAACTTAATTCTTTAGAAGAAATAATTGATTCTGAAAAAGAAATTGTGTTTAATCAAAATAGTCAGAATAATGCTGATAGTTATTTAAAAAAGACAGATGGCTTAATAAGTTCTTATAGTGACAGAATTCAGGAGATTGAAAAAGCCGAAGAGCAAAAAGCTGAAGAAGATAAAAAAGCTGAAGAGGATAAAAAAACGGCTGAGGAGAAGAAAAAACAAGAAGAGAGCGAAAATTCATCGTATAACGACGTTTCGTCAGTTAATGATATTTCAAATGAAGATAATAGTTATAGTGAAAGCAACGATTATAATGCAGGGATAAGTAATAACAGCAGTGATAATAGCTATAGCGACGGTAACAGTACAAGCAATAACAATGGCGGAAACGGAACTATGGTAGGCGGAAGATATGTAGAGGGTAGTTGGCATAGCTATACTGATGAGGACGGAACTTCATATTTTGATGATAAAGGAAATGCTTGGGACGATAAAGGAAACACTTGGAATTATTATGAAATATGGGATGAAATAGGAATAGAGCATTGGACATATGCTGTAGAATGATTTAACGAGGAGAAATAAAAATGCGTGCTGTTTACAAAATATTTTTATCTGTATTAATTATTGCTGTTGCACTTTTTAGTTGTTCTTGCGGCGGTGGAAGTTCTGAATTGCAGGAAACAACTGCAACGCAGGTAATACTGTCAACAAAAGCAACAGAAGCTCAAACGACAGAGCCAATGACAGTTCAGGAAACAACTAAGAAAACTGAGCATGCAACTGAGAGTGCGACAGAGAAGGATGTTAGTAATGCTGAAAAGGGAGAAAAAACTGTAGCTCTTAACAATGAATATATCACTCGTTATCAGGAAGTGAATCAGGTTACATATCCTCCATTTGTATTTAATTATCCCGATAATTGGAGCGTTACAAAAGAAGAATGCAATCAGCAGGAGGAACTTGTTACTCTTGAAAACGATGGAGGTGCAAGCGTGACATTTTTACATTACTCAGGTGAATTACAGGGTGGAGGCAGCGGAGTTTATATGAATAAAGAAGAAATCAGTAAAGTTGCTTCATCACAATTTGTTCCGGGTTTTGTACAGGCAACAGACCATAGTTCACTTGGTGAATTTATGGTAGCAAGGATAAAAACAATAGGAAAACTAAATATGAAAACCGACAGAGAGTACACAGAGGTTGATGGAAATGTTGCATATGCTGTACTTCCCGTTAGTGAAGAGGGCATAAGAGAGGGTGTAAGAAGAGCAATAAGCGGTGAATATACCTTCTGGTATTCAAGTACAATTTCTTTTACTGCTTCTAACTCGGAAGAATTCACACCGCAAGAAGAAAAGGAAGTTATCGCAATACTCAGCAGTTTCAGAATAGCATAATTTTATAAGAACATGATACGAGGGTTACATGTTATTTGCAGTTACCATTCATATGAAGATGCCCCTTGCCCAATACACTCTCTGGACATTATTGGTGTCAGAAGTTTAAGTCTGCGATTAGCCTCAAATAATAACCATTCTGATGATTTTAAAAAGCAGCTCAGAAGTGATATAGCCAAAATAGTGCGTAGCTATGAAAAAAGCAAAAACAATGTGAACATTGCGGTGCTAAAGGAGAACTTAGAAAGGATTTACTGCGGGCAAAAACCTTATGTGATAACTGTTATGAAAAGTCTAATAAAAAGTACTCACCTAACAGATAACCTGTACAAAAGACAAGATAATTAAAAACAGGTGGAAGCTATGTTAATTTACGAAGAAAACCGCCGTAATATTAATTAGATGTAAATTGACAAAACTACCTTTTGTTCTATTCTAAAAATAGAATTGCAGGATTATTCATGAATGTGAAATATATAGTATATTCAGCGGGACACATTTATAAATCAAAATATGCTACGCTGTAAACAAAGAAAAGGCTTTGGAAAATTAATTTTTCTCAAAGCCTAAATTTATTATTCTTGACGATATAATGATGCTAACAAGATAATACAGCAGTAGATATGATGATTTTTGATGCTATTTTGATGATGTAGCAGACGGAAACGTTGGAATTATTAGCGCCTGTTGAACATTTTGATGCCTGAAATGAGCATCAACAGCGGAAATTCAGACCGTGTTCCGTACATAAAATTATATCAAAAAAACGGCTTAAACGCAGTGTTTAAGCGTTTTTGCTTGGCAGGGGCAGAAGGACTTGAACCCTCGGCACGCGGTTTTGGAGACCGCTGCTCTACCAACTGAGCTATACCCCTATATTAATTTTAACCGATGAAATTATGAAGGTCAGTTTTGTGAACTTACTAATAAATTTCAACGCAAGATAGATTATATCACCGTTCAGTCGATTTGTCAACACATTTTTGTGAAATTTGACATTTTGAGCCGAGCGGTGATTTATTCTGCAAAATAATTTGTTTGACTATTCGCCGAAATTTTTTCCTGTAATAAGGTAGTCGATTGAAACATTGAAATAATCGGACAGTTTTACGAGCATTTCGAGGTTTGGGCAACGCAGACCGTTTTCGTAATAAGAGATAGCCTCACGGCTTATGCTCAAATCCATGGCGACTTTAAGCTGGCTGTATCCCTTTTTCTTTCTTATGGTATGAAGTCCGACCATTTTCATCAAAATATCAATCCCTGTTTGCATTTGGTTATTGACACTATTGTAACAATCTGTTACAATATTTATGTAACAGATTGTTACATAATTTCAATAGCGAGGAGAGATTTTTTATGTATTGTGAAAAGTGCGGTAAGTTAAATAACGATTCTGCACAGTATTGTGTTTCGTGCGGAAATCCTTTAAATTTTGGTGATTCAGCTCAGCCAAACAGAGCAAATAATGCCGGGTCTGTAAGCAATGGCGGAAATGTATATCAATTTAATCAAAATGCAAATACTACAAGCAACGCTCCGAATATTAAGATGTCTTTTGATAAGAAAAAAGTTATCGGAATTGTGACTGTTGTGCTTGCGTGTCTGTGTCTTATACTTCCGTTTTGCACTTGGGCAGATGTACCGTTGGCGGACAATTTGTATTCGTATTTCGGTGGAAGCGGAAGTATTTCAAGTTATTCCCTGTTTTCATATGTATTTACAAGCGTAGGAAGCACAGGCGATGGCTTTTCAATATTCTTGTTAATAACTTTGATTTTGGTAATTGCGGGAATGGCATTGAATCTCGCATACATTATTAAGTTTTTAACCAAAAAGAAGGGTGAGGGATTTTATCTTGCAGGTGCAATTATGCTGTTGGTAGGAACACTCATTTTTGCACTTTTTATCGGTCTTACCTCGGCTGTTTCTTTCGGCACAATCCGTATGACGGCTATAGGTTGGTTTATGGTTATTGTTTCGATTGCAAACATAGTTCTCAGCGTTGTAAGAAAGAAAATTTAGTTTGTGAGAGGGGCGGTTAATATGAGGAGTAAAAAACAGATTATAAAAATTATGATAAGCACCTTACTGCTTTTAAGCTGTATGATTTTATTTGTCGGTTGCGGTAACAGCAAACCGCAGTCGGCGGCGAACAATTCAACAGATACACCACAGAATGATAATGCCGACAGTAATGCGAATGGCAGTGACAACGAGCCGGCTCAGAATACATCAAAATTCACACTTAAACAGGTTGAATTTAATGCGTCAGGTGGTTTTAGATTTACGGTCGATTCTGATTACGGCTTGTTTAGTTATGATAATAAATGTGGTATAATTGATATTGACGGAAATATTGTTATAGAACCGATTTATGAAGATATGTCATACCCATCCGAAAATCTTGTTGTTGCCGAAAAATCTGACGGAAATTTTGTAATTCTCGACATAACATCGGGTAAAGAAGTCGGAAGTATCGAGGGGAACGAAAATATTTCTGCCAATGAAATTTATGAAATAAGCAATCCCTCGGTATTGTTTGGTGATGACGCTGATAAATACATAGGCTTTTCTGAGGGGTGTATTTTTATGAATATTACCTCATATGCGAAAGATCTGTTTGAAGAAAATTATAATACTGAATACAATTCTGTGTGTATAGATAAAACAGGAAAAGAAAGGTTTGCCACAAAATATAAGGAAATGAGCAGTTACAATAACGGTGTTGCGATTGGCAATTATTCCGATTATTATGGTGCTCCCATGACCTTGGCAGGTCTTGATAAAGACGGAAAAGAACTTTGGACGGTTGAAAATGTAAAGGAATACGAAGTCAAAGTGACGGTGTAATAATTTATCAGGATAGGGATTCTTCATTATACGGTGCAGTTGACCTTAAAGGCAACAATGTGTTAAAATGTGAATATGAAAAATTGACCCGTGCAGGCAACGGATTGATTGGTTTTAGAAAATTCGGCTTGTGGGGATATCTTGATTACAAAGGTAATGAAGTAATAAAACCGCAATTTAACAGTGCAGAAATGTTCAAGGGCGGAGTTGCGCTTGTTAAAAAGGAAGGCGAACAGTATTTTATAAATACAAAGGGCGAAACCGTGATTGACAATGTAGGAGTTGGAGCAAGCTACTACTCCAACGGATTGATAATTCTCGACTATGTATCCGTATATGATTTTGAAGGCAATCCTGTTTCATTAAATAATCAATCGGTTGACTCAAATGACAGAGTAAGTAACGCACTCAATTATAATGGTGGTAAAATAATTAAAGAGGGTGCAACCGGCAGTCAGAAATTTTATCAGGTTATCAAATCTGAATAAACGAAAGGTTTTGAAAATGAAATGAGAATTAAACTAATGTCTGCTTTGGCGATTATTGTCTGTATTTTGATGATTGCAACGGTTTTTAACGGTTGCGGTGATGAAGATACGGCGACAGCAGATACAGCTTCAAAAATTTCAACTCCTGACACTCCCGACACTGTGCAGACAACGGTGGCTGTTGCAACAGTTGAATCAACAAAATCTCATGATGAATACGGAATTGATTACCCTGAATATGCTGTGAATCTGGCAAAAATGAGTTTGCCGGAGGTAATAGAGTTGATGGGCGGAGATTTTGAGGTTAAATTTGCAAGTCCTGAGGATAACATTATCTATGCTCCAAATTGTAGGGTATATATTTGCAACGAAGCTAATATCCCCGGCGAATGGTTTTTCTTTGAAGAAGCATCGGATAAACTTATCGGCGGAGAATACGGAAGCAATCAAGATGAAGCATTGTCGAAAATCAAGGATGATATTCTTGACGGAGTTTATACCGACTTTGATTACATAAATGTTCGTGAATTTGGTTCTGTTGAGAGAAGCGTTTATGCAGGAATGAAGTATAACGATTTTATGAAGTTTGCCAAAAATCCAAACCCTGTAACTGTCGGCGGTGTTGGCGGAATCGGTCAATATGTGTATGACTATACGGACGGCATTGATTTTGTGTTGGCTTTTTATGACGGCTACGGAATTGAGCCTGACAGTGACGGCACAGTTTCTGCTTCTGTTATGGAATCGGAAAATCCGCCTGTTACGCAATTTATAGTTAAAGCAAAAAAGTAAAATCAAAAACAAAAGCGAAAGTCGAATACACGGCTTTCGCTTTTTTGTGATGCTTATTTAATTGAATTACATTAAAATCAGACAAATCAAGCTAATTAAAATCACTCAGTTTCTCTGATTTCCTGCGGATTTTCGGGGAAGCCTTCAATTTGGAAACGGAGTCCGCAGGTTGGGCATTCAAGGTACGGCTTGCCGTTGTTGAGGTTGTCCTGAATAATCATCATTTCGCTTTCGCAGAATGGGCAGAGTTTATTATTTTCGCTGTTCATATTTTTACCTCCGAGTGGATTGTTTTCGATATAACTTAATTATACCTTTAAGCGGTAAAATGTCAACCGAGATATTAAAAATGTATAGGTAAGAGGGTTGGATTTTTACGGCTTTTGTGCAAATTCCGCTTTACAAATTGACGAAAAAAGACTAAACTATATCTATACTTCTGCGTTGCAGAATATACAATCTCATTCAAGGTGATTATTATGAAAAAAGAAAATATGGCTATGCTGTGTGACTTCTACGAATTTACAATGTCAAACGGCTATTTTAAAAACGGTTTTTATAAAAAGAATGTCTATTTTGATGTGTTCTTCCGCAAAGTTCCCGACAACGGCGGTTTTGCGATTATGGCAGGTCTTGAACAGGCTATTGAGTACATCAGGGAACTTCATTTTGAAGACGAGGATATTGAGTATCTCAAGAGCAAGGGCATTTTTGACGAGCAGTTTCTTGAGTATTTGAGAAATTTCAAATTCAGCGGTGATGTTTATGCAATTCCCGAGGGAACTCCGATTTTCCCGAACGAGCCTGTTATGACAATCAAAGCGCCTGCAATTGAAGCTCAGCTTGTTGAAACATTCCTTCTCCTCACAATCAATCATCAGACTCTCATTGCGACAAAGGCTAACAGAATTGTCCGTGCCGCTCAGGCAGAGCCGTACTTGAATTCGGTTCACGCCGTGCTCAGGGTGCAAATGCCGCAGTTGACGGTGCAAGAGCTGCATATATCGGCGGCTGCAAGGGTACAGCCTGCACACTTACAGACGAGCTTTACGGTGTTCCCGCCGGCGGTACAATGGCACATTCATGGGTTCAGATGTTCAACAGCGAGTATGACGCTTTTAAAACCTACTGCGAGATGTATCCCGATAATCCTACTCTCCTTGTTGATACATACAACACATTAAAGAGCGGTGTCCCGAATGCCATTAAGGTGTTCAAGGAGGTTCTTCTTCCGCAGGGTAAGACCAAGTGTGCAATCCGCCTTGATTCGGGCGATATTTCCTATCTTTCAAAGAAAGCAAGGAAAATGCTTGATGACGCAGGTCTTACAGAATGTACAATTACTGCGTCAAACGCTCTTGATGAGTACCTTATTCGTGACCTTATGATGCAGGGTGCTCAGGTTGACACATTCGGTGTCGGTGAAAGACTCATCACTTCATCAAGTTCGCCTGTATTCGGCGGTGTTTATAAGCTTGTTGCCGTTGAAAATGACGGCGGTGAAATTGTTCCGAAAATCAAGGTCAGCGAAAATACAACCAAGATTACAAATCCGCACTTCAAAAAGGTTTACCGCTATTTTGACAAGGACAGCGGTAAGGCTATTGCCGATGAGCTTTGCATTTATGATGAGGTTGTTGACGATTCAAAGCCGAGAACAATTTTCGATCCGAATGCAGTTTGGAAAACAAAAATGCTTGATAACTATACTGCAAAGGAACTTCTTGTGCCAATCTTCAAAAACGGCAAGTGCGTGTATGAGTCACCGTCAATTGAGGAAATCGCAGCCTATTGCCGTGAACAGATTGACCTTCTCTGGGACGAGGTTAAGCGTTTTGAAAATCCACATAACTATTATGTTGACCTCTCAAAGAAACTCTATGACATCAAGGCTCTTTTGCTCAATATCTATGAAAAGTGATTTTTGATTAATCTTTAATTAAAAATCTGAAAATTGAAAAGTAAAATTTACGGTCGGGTAGTTCGTCTATCCGACCGTTTTTATATGTATGGATATTGCTTGCCGTTACAATTTTGCAATTGCTTAAAAAATTGTCTTATTTGGATAATTCTGTGAACGAAATATAATTCTATTCCCAACTATTTTGGGCAAAAATAAACGGCGGTTTTTGACTGCCCGACACACTATATTATACTTAAATTAACTTATATACCCTTATTTCCAACCGATTTATTATTGCAAATCAATTCTTTAATCAAATTTCGTTCTAAAATAAAAAAGGCGGATACTCTCCGCTTACATCTTACTATATATTACGCAGTATCACGCATCTGCCATTGTTTTAATTCTTTCATCAATTCGGATTTTGTTTTCGTAGGTCAGTTGTCTGAAATGTTCAATCAAATCGGCTTCGTTCGGTGTAATTTGTGAGTTGCTGTATGGATTTTTGATATCTGACATACCGATAAGGTAGTCAACCGTAACGCTGAAAATTTCCGCCAAATTTTTGAGCGTGTCAATAGACGGCTGTGTAATGCCCTTTTCATATTTTGAAATCGCACTCGCCTTTAAATTCAGCTTTTCAGCAAGCTCAGTCTGTGACATATCGTTGTCAACACGCAATTCTTTTAATCTGACTGAAAACTCCATAATAACACCTTTGCCCATAAGTTAATTTTGATAGATTGCAAATACAGCGGATAGCCTGAATTCCATATCCGCCTCAGATGCGGTAACATTTGCATTTAGATTATACCATTCTTTCCACAAATCATAAAAATATTAGCCAAATCAGATTAAAATATGTTGACAATTGCAAAATAGGAATATATAATTATCTTATCAAGATAATTATTCTTGCTGTTATAGTTATATCTTATTAGGAGGTCAATTATGAGAACTAAAGTCAAAAAATTAACATCGGTTATTCTTGCGGCTGTAATGATGCTCGGCATCTTGACAATCGCACCGCTCACCGTAAGTGCGGCAACCTACGGCGACTTTGAATATACCCTCGAAGATGATTTTACATGCACGATTACAGGCTATAACGGTTCTGCAGCTAATGTTACTATACCCTCAACTATTTATGGTAATAAAGTTTGTAAGATTGGCAAAGAAGCCTTTAAGAATAATAAAAATGTTCAATATATAAAGGTTCCGCAAACGGTAAAAGTAATTCAAACGGATGCATTTTCATACTGTAAAAAGTTAAAGAAAATTGATTTGCCTAAATATGCAAATGAAATTCAAGATTATGCATTTGCTCAATCTGCTATTGAGAATATTGTTTTACCTAATGGCATTACTTACCTTGGAGAACTTTTATTTTACAGATGTGAAAATTTAAAAACAGTAAAAATCCCAAATACAGTTACATGTGTAAGACCATATGCTTTTGTGTATTGTACATCTCTACAGAGTATAATCATACCTGATAGTATTAACCATTTCGATGATAGTTTAACTTTTAAAGATTGTGTAAATTTAAGAAGTATTACGATTGGTTCAGGATTAGAAAATAATGATTATATGTGTGATGGTACAGATAATTCGTATTTTTATGGTTGTTCGTCTATTGAATCTATCACCGTTAGTAATAACAATAGAAATTATTGCAGTATGAATGGAGTGTTGTATAGCAAAGATAAAAAGAAATTACTTTTATATCCTCCTGCAAAGAAAGACAAAGAATATGTTATTCCAAATGGAGTTGAAACAATAGATTATACATTTAGCAATTGTAAATATTTAAAAACAATCACTATTCCTTCCAGTGTTGACGACATAGGTAATAGCCTAGATGTTGCTGGTATTGGTTATTGTAATGGCAAGATACCTGGTTTCACAATCAAAGGTTACAAGGGTACAGCCGCAGAAAGATATGCACGAAATAATGATTTTAATTTTGTGCAATTGCAGATTGTTCCAACCTCGGTTGCCCTTAACAAGACAACTTTAACACTTGATACCGGAAAAACCTCAACTCTCAAAGCAACAGTATATCCATCAAATGCGGCAAACAAAAAATGCACTTGGAGCAGTTCTAACACAAGTGTTGCGACTGTTGACAGCAACGGTAAAGTAACCGCCAAAAAAGCAGGTACGGCAACAATTACGGTAAAAACTTCAAACGGCAAAACCGCAACTTGCAAAGTTACCGTAAATCTTCCCGCTCCGCAGATTACAGGTCTTGCAAACACAACAGGCGGTATCAAAATTTCGTGGAACAAGGTTGACGGTGCTTACGGCTACAGACTTTATTACAAGCCTGCGTCTGGTGGTTGGAAACGCTTTAAAGACACAACCGCCACATCGTTTACCGATTCGGGAGTAGTACCGAATAAAACCGAAACATATACAATCCGTTGTATTGACAAAAACGGCAACACAATCAGCGGATTTAACTCGACAGGCTGGTCTAAAAAATACACTCCCGTTGCTCCGACAATTTCAAAACTCGATATCACCACAGGCGGTATCAAGCTTAGTTGGAACAAAATCGCAGGTGTTTACGGTTACAGACTTTATTACAAGCCTGCGTCGGGTGGTTGGAAACGCTTTAAAGACACAACCGCCACATCGTTCACCGATTCGGGAGTAGTACCGAATAAAACCGAAACATACACAATCCGTTGCATTGACAAAAACGGCAAAACCGTCAGTGGTTTCAATTCAAAGGGTTGGTCCAAAAAATACACTCCTGTTGCTCCGAAAATTACAAGGCTCTCAAACACATCAAAGGGTGTAAGTGTAACTTGGAATAAAATCGCAGGCGTTTACGGCTACAGACTTTACAGAAAATATGACGGCGGAAGCTGGACAAGGGTTAAGGACACAACTTCAACCTCTTTCACAGATTCAGGTGCTAAAAAAGGTAAGAAGGCGACCTACACAGTCCGTTGTATTGACAGGAAAGGCAAAACGGTAAGCGGTTTCAACTCAAAGGGTTGGTCAATTACAAGAAAATAGTATTTTAATCAGAAATCCCGACAGGTTTTGTGCTGTCGGGATTTTTGCTTGTTTTTACCATTGAAAAGACTGAATAATAATGTTATAATAAATCCGAATATAGAAAATTGTGAATAACTTTATCGAAAATGGGAGATGAAAACTAAAAATGGCAATAAAGGTAACGCTCCTTACACACACACCTAACCCTGAACAGACGGTTGCAATGGCGGCAAAGCTTTGCTACTCACCGTCAGGGATTGAAGATATAAGAGAAGGTCTTGACGAGGAAAAAACTTCCTCATTTATTGATATGCTTGCAAGCCTCGGCCATGCAAGTCCGACCGAACACGCATATTTTACATTCGGCATTGAGGCATTTCAAGAGCCTGCTCACACCAGCTTGTCCGCCACAGAATTGCATCCTACAGTCAGCAGTCACAGCGATATGTTGACGGCACAAGGTTTGACTTTGTAACTCCGCCCGAGATTGCAAAGAACGAAAAGGCTCTTGCCGCCTATGAAAAGGCTCTCAAGGTTGAGGCTGACGCTTACAAGGAAATCAGAGATGCACTTGCTGTCGGTTACATCAACGAGAAATGTCCCGATAAGTACAGCGGAACGGATGAAGAAATTATCAATGCCTACAAGGCTGACGACAAAAAATCCTGCAATGCTTTCATCAAGAAAGCCAATGAGGACGCAAGATTTATTCTTCCGAATGCATCGACAACAAAAATTGTCTGCACTTTCAATGCAAGAAGCTTGCAGAACTTTTTTGCACACCGTTGCTGCAACAGAGCGCAGTGGGAAATTCGTGAGGTTGCCGAACAGATGCTTTTGCAATGTCTTGAGGTTGCTCCGCACCTTTTCAAAAACTGCGGCCCGTCATGCTTGTTCGGACCATGCCCCGAGGGCAATATGTGTTGCGGAAAGCAAAAGGAAATGCGTCACAAATATGGCAGAGAAAAGTAAGGTTATATATGAAAAGCAAAATTATTGTTATTGAGGGACTTGACGGCAGCGGAAAAGCTACGCAGACAAAGATTTTGTGCGAAAAATTTTCCGCTCTCGGCAAAAAGGTCACAAAGCTTGAATTTCCAAATTATGAAAGTCCTGCCGCCGCTCCCGTGAAGATGTATCTTGACGGCGAATTCGGTGACAAGCCCGATGATGTCAATGCCTATGCGGCGAGTGCATTTTATGCGGTTGACCGTGTTGCAAGCTATCTTCAGTTTTGGAAAAAGGAATGTGACAACGGCGGTGTGATTTTAAGCGACCGCTATGTGACTTCAAATATAATTTATCAGATGTCAAAACTCCCGAAAGAGGAGTGGAACAGCTTTATTGATTGGCTGAACGATTTTGAATACGAAAAACTCGGGATTCCGAAACCCGATCTTGTAATCTACCTTGATGTTGAACCCGAGGTTTCGCAGAAGCTTATGGAAAAACGCTACGGCGGTGACAACAGCAAGAAAGATTTGCATGAGAAAAATCTCCGTTTCCTTCTTGACTGTCGAAAAAGTGCAGTTTATGCCGCTAAAAAATGCGGCTGGAAGGTTATTAATTGCTGTGAAAACGGAGAGATTAAGAGTATAGAAAAAATATCGGAAGAGATAGAGAGGGCAGCGGCTGAAATTTATGCTGAGCTTTAAAAAAATTGAGCAAAGTGACATAAACGAACTTAAAAAATACTACGATTATGATGAGTGCATGGGTTGCGATACCAACCTTTTGAACGCTTATCTTTGGCGAAACGAATACAATATTAAATTTGCTTTTTATGATGATACAATTGTCAAGGTGTATTGTAATCCCGACGAGTCCGTCTGGGGTTACTGTATGCCTACAGGCAAAAATATAAAGGGTGCGCTTGAAGAGGTTTTCAAAGATGCCGAGGAGAGAAACGGCAATTTGCAAATTGTTATGCTGACAAACGGCAATCGTGCAATGCTTGAAACAATGTTTCCCGACAAATTTGCTTATGTCCGTTCACCCGAAAATCAGGATTACATTTACACTTCCCGTGACCTTGCAACCCTCGCGGGCAAAAGGTTTCACGCAAAGCGTAACCACATTTCAAAATTTTACAGAACCTACACCGATACCCGTTTTGAAACTCTGTCGGATTCAAACATTCCCGATGCATTAACGGTTGCAAAACTGTGGTGTGCGGAAAATGACACCGATCCCGAAGCTTCAAGCGAAATTATGGCAATCAGGGAAATGTGCGACCTCAAAGACGAATACAATGTCAAGGGCGCTGTACTGTATGTTGACTCAAAGCCCGTTGCCATGACTCTCGGAAGTGAAATTTCACCCAAGGTGTATGACATCAACTTTGAAAAGGCACTTCGTGAATATGACGGTGTTTATGCCGTAATTAACAACGAATTTGCCAAAACTCTTACGCAGTATGAGTATATAAACCGTGAGGAAGATATGGGACTTGAGGGACTCAAAAAGTCTAAACTTTCATATAATCCCGTTATTATCCTCGACCGTTGGAATGCAATACCGAAAAAACGATGAAAACGATATTTCGCAAAACCGAAAAATCCGATACCGAAAGCCTAAAAAAGCTGTGGCTTTCGTGTTTTGACGAGGATGTAACTGCCGTCAACCTGATTTTTGACAGTGACCTTTTTGACGGTTGCTGTGCCGTTGTTGACGATAGAATCGTTTCGGCTCTTTACCTTGTAAAAGGTACGCTCAACGGCGAAAAATCGCATTATCTTTGCGGTGCGTCAACCGATGAATCTTTCCGTGGCAACGGGATAATGTCAAGGCTGATTGATTTTGCACTTAATGATGCAAAGAATAACGGTGATGTCTATTCTCTGCTTTTTCCTGCAAATGACGGCTTGTACGGCTTTTACACAAAACTCGGATATACTTTGAACTGTACCGTAAAAAGCCGTGAAATTTCAAGGCAAATGCTTGAAAGTTTTGCAGAGAAGGGCTTGAATATCGGCTGTTCAAAAGAAAATTCTTTCATATATAATGAGAATTTTTTTGAATTTGCAAAGTCCTATTATGAGATTTACGGCTCAAAGGTAGTCAATAAGAATGACTGCTTTGCCGTATTTGATGAAAACGAAAATACTGCCGATGTTTTTTACTCGGCTTATAAAAATATAAACGAACTTTCCGCACTTTTGCTTGAAAATACAAAATCAGAAAGGTTTGTGTTTACGGGCAAATCCGACAACGCTCTTTTTGAAAACTGTAGGTTACAAAAATGCGGAATGATTAAATCACTCGACAAAAACCATAAAATTCCCGACGATGTCTATATCGGGATTACTCTTTCCTGAAAGGAAGTTTACTATGTTCTATGTATTTCTTGCAGAAGGCTTTGAAGAAACAGAGGCGCTTGCCCCCGTTGATGTAATGCGCAGGGCAAAGCTTGATGTTAAAACAGTCGGTGTAACAGGCGAATGTGTTACAAGCTCACACGGTGTGCCTGTAAAAGCCGATATCACAATTGACAATATTGACCTTGACGATGTTCAGGGTGTTGTACTCCCCGGTGGTATGCCCGGAACTCTCAATCTTGAGGCAAACGAAAAGGTTATTGAGGCTGTTAAGTATAGCTGTGAAAACGGCAAAATCGTTGCCGCAATCTGTGCCGCTCCGTCAATTCTCGGTCATCTCGGAATCCTTGACGGCAAAAAGGCAACCTGTTTTCCGGGCTTTGAAAAGGAACTTAAGGGTGCAGACTATACAGCGCTCACACCGTAACGGACGGCAATATTATTACCGCAAAGGGCGCAGGCTGTGCAATTGAATTCGGTCACGCAATTGTTTCTCTCGCAGTATCAAAGGATGCCGCCGACAAGGTTATCGGTGATATGCAATGCCTGTGAAAAATGTTCGTGAGCTGAAAAGTCAGCTCCGTGCAAAATATAAAAAAATCCGAAAAAGCTGTCCTCCCGAAAAAAAGCAACAGCTTGACCTTGCCTTGCAGAACGCTTTTCTGGCAAGTGAGGAATACAAAAACTGTGATGTGCTTTTTGCCTTTGTTTCATCACCGATTGAGGTTGACACCTCGCTTATTCTTGAAACAACGCTGAAAGACGGCAAAAGGCTTGCTTTGCCAAAGTGTAAAAATAATTTCGGCGAAATGGATTTTTACCTTGTAAATTCACTTTCTCAGCTTGAAAAGGGTGCGTTCTCAATCATGGAACCAAACCCCGAGGTTTGCGAAAAGTACGAGGATTTCTCACACGGACTCTGCCTTGTTCCGGGACTTTGCTTTGATATGCAGGGATTCCGCCTTGGATTCGGCAAGGGTTACTACGACAGATTTTTACAGAATTTTTCGGGAACAAGCGTTGGGCTTTGCTACTCCAAATGTATAGAGCATACTCTGCCTCGGGAGTGTTCGACCGCCCCGTTGACGCCGTGATTACCGAAAAATATACCAACCGAACAAATAACGAGTTTGTAAAGGAATGATACATTATGAACCCTGATAATTTTAATATGAGCGAACAGGAGCTTAACGCTCAGCGTCGCAGAAGAGTCGAAAACTTTAAACTTAATATTGATGAAAGCGAGTATGAGGACGATAATTTAGTCAAGTCTGAGGATGAACCGTCAAACCTTAATTCATACAGCGGTCAGGATGTCAAAAAGCAAATGGCACGTGAATCAAAGCAGGTTTTAAAGCAGAAGAAAAAGGAAGAAAAAAAGGCTCTTAAAGCAAAGAACAAGTATAATCGCAGAACCTTCCGCTTTATCTGGATTATCTCGGTTTTAATTGTCGGAGCAATGGCGGCTGTATATATGATAACAGGCATGAACGATTTGCTTGCCGTGAACAGAACCGACTCCTCAACCGTGAAAATTGAAATCCCCGAAAATCCGACTGTTGACGATGTTACAAAGGTACTTGTTGACAATAAAGTAATCGGTGAGCCGTCATATTTCAAGCTTTTTGTCAATGTCACAAAGTCTGCCGATGATTTTACTCAGGGTACATATGAAATTCGCAGAAATATGGACTACGAGGCAATCATCAACTTCCTTTCGAGTAACAACAACAGAACCGACACGGTTTCCGTTACAATTACCGAGGGTGAAAGCGTTCTTGAAATTGCCAACACTCTTGAAAAGAACGGTGCTTTGGGCGACAGGGACGAGTTTCTTTCGCTTTGCAATTCCGAAAAGTTTGACAGCGACTTTGACTTTATCAAGGCTGAAACAAATGCGGACAAGCGTTACTACAAGCTTGAGGGCTATCTCTATCCGGATACCTACGAATTCTACAGAAATGAAAATGCAGAATCCGTAATCTATAAATTTCTCAACAACTACGAAACAAAGATTAACGAAAAGCAGACTGTTGACGGATATTCAAAGAAAACAACAGTTTTGAAAATGTTTGAAGAGAGCGACACAAAGTATTCGCTTGATCAGGTTATGACAATCGCATCTATCATTCAGGCAGAGGCGGCTGACAAAGAGGATATGTACTACATTTCTTCAATCCTCCACAACCGTCTTACAGCCGACAGCAGTCTCGGCGTGTCAAGCCTCGGTCTTGATTCAACAAAGTTCTATCCGTACAGAAGTCTTGAGGATGTTCCCGAAAATGACAGAAGCACCTACAAGAGCAGATATGATACATATGACAGGAAGGGACTTCCTTACGGTCCTATCTGCAATCCCGGTATGGATGCGATAATTGCCGCACTCAATCCGAACAGCTCGGATTATTACTTCTTCTGTCATGACAGCAAGGGACAGGCTTATTACGCATCAACACTTGAACAGCAAAACGCAAATCTGGAGTATATTAAAAGCTATGATAACTAATTTTGAAAAACCCGAAATTTTGTCACCGGCAGGTGATATGGATTGCCTTAAATCCGCTTTAAACTTTGGCGCAGACGCAGTTTTTCTTGCAGGAAAAATGTTCGGAATGCGTTCCGCACCGCAGAATTTTGATAACGATCAGCTCAAAAAGGCTTGTGACCTTGCCCACGCAAAGGGTGCAAGAATCCATGTGACCTGCAACACACTTCCACGCAATAATGAAATTCCTCATCTTCAGGAATTTATGGAGAATGCTCAGGCTTGCGGAGTTGATGCGTTCATAATTGCCGACCTCGGTGTTTTTGAGGCGGCTAAAAAGTATGCGCCAAAGGTTCAGCGCCACATTTCGACTCAGGCTGGAGTAACAAACTATGCGGCGGCAAATGTGCTTTACAATATGGGTGCGTCAAGGGTTGTGCTTGCAAGAGAAATTCCGCTTGATGAAATTGCCGAAATGCGTGCAAAAGTTCCGAAAGAGCTTGAAATTGAATGCTTTGTTCACGGTGCAATGTGCGTTTCATTTTCAGGCAGATGCCTTATTTCAAGCTATATGACAGGCAGAGATGCGAACCACGGCGACTGCGCTCAGCCGTGTCGCTGGAAGTATCATCTTTACGAAGAAAACCGTCAGGGACAGTATTTTCCTGTTGAAGAAACAGGTGACGGCACATATCTCTACAATTCAAGAGATCTCTGTATGATTGAGCATATCCCCGAGCTTGTAAAGGCAGGTATTTCAAGCTTTAAGATTGAGGGCAGAGCAAAGTCGGCTTACTATGTCGCTGTTACAACAAACGCTTACCGTCACGCTGTTGACGATTATTTTGCAGAGGGTGACGATTATGTTCTCAAACCGTGGATAAGGGAAGAACTTGAAAAAATCAGCCACCGTGAGTACAACACAGGCTTCTATTTCGGCAGAGAACCCGGTCAGGTTACGGGCAACGGAGGATATATCCGTCATTATGACAATGTTGCATTGTGTGAAGAGCTTGTGGACGACACAACCGCAGTGATCACTCAGCGCAACAAATTCTATGTGGGCGACACACTTGATGTACTCCCGCCAAGCGGAGTGCCGTTTGAAATCAAGTGTGAATCACTTACAACCGACGAGGGCATGCCCGTTGATAGTGCGCCGCACCCGATGCAAAGACTTACAATGAAATGCAACGCTCCCGTTCCGTCAGGCTCGGTTATCAGAAAAAAGCGTGATTAATCCCGAATTTTGCTATTGACAACACAAAGAAACAGTTTTATAATCTAAGTACTGATGTTCCCCACCTTAAAAACGGTGGGGAACAATTCAGCCTTTCAGCGTGAGCAAATCTCTCGCTGAAATACTGAGGAGCTGACGCTCCTATGCACTTGATTGCAATCTGTCGCAAACTCTGCTCCTTGCAAGCAAAGCAGAGTGTTGCTCCGATTTAAATTATTTGCTACAATTGAATTACAATATTCGGCTGTGACGGGATTAACCGAGATGTCAGCATTTCAGAGAGAAAGCCGTTTTGGTGCAAGGCTTTTATGTGAAGTTTCGGTGCGCTACCCCTGAGCTCTGTGTGATTAAGCACAGCGTATTTCTGCGTTAAGGAAATGTAATCTTATGACGATTACTCAAAGCGGACGCTTGGCGTCAATTTGGGTGGTACCGCAGGATATTCCTGTCCCATTGTATTTTTTTATACAATGGGATTTTTTATTTTGCTCGGTTGCATACTTTAAACAAATTTGAACGAATATTGTATTCCCCTGTGAATTTGTATAAGGAGAGATTTTTTATGAAGTGGACAGGACTTAACGAATTAAGAGAAAAGTTCCTTGAATTCTTTGAATCAAAGGGTTGTTTAAGACTCCCCAGCTTTTCGCTTGTTCCAAAGGACGACAACAGCCTTCTGCTTATCAACAGCGGTATGGCTCCTATGAAAAAATATTTTACAGGTGAGGTAACGCCTCCTCGCAAGCGTGTTACAACCTGTCAGAAATGTATCCGTACTCCCGACATTGAGCGTGTTGGTATCACAGCCCGTCACGGTACATTCTTTGAAATGCTCGGTAACTTCTCATTCGGCGACTATTTTAAGCACGAGGCTACAGCATGGGCATGGGAATTCTTTACAAAGGTTCTTGAAATGCCTCCCGAAAAGCTCTATGTTTCAATCTATGAGGACGATGACGAGGCTTTTGACATTTGGACAAAAGAAGTCGGCGTTGATCCGTCACATATGGTAAGACTCGGCAAGGAAGATAACTTCTGGGAACACGGTTCAGGCCCCTGCGGTCCGTGCTCCGAAATCTACTTTGACCGTGGCGACGAAAAGGGCTGCGGCAGACCCGACTGTCATGTAGGCTGTGAATGTGACCGTTTTGTTGAGGTTTGGAACCTTGTATTTACTCAGTTTGAGAGTGACGGTAAAGGTAACTACACTCCTCTTGAACATCCGAACATTGATACAGGTATGGGACTTGAAAGACTTGCCTGTGTTATGCAGGGTGTTGACAACCTTTTCCTCGTTGACACAATTCAGAATATTATGAAACACATCTCACAGATTACAGGTGTTGAGTACGGCAAAAATGAAAAGAGCGATGTTTCGCTCCGTGTTATCACAGACCATATCCGCAGTACAACATTTATGATCGGTGACGGTGTTCTTCCGTCAAACGAGGGCAAGGGTTATGTGCTCCGCCGTTTGCTCAGAAGAGCCGCTCGTCACGGCAGACTTCTCGGTTACAATGAGCCTTTCCTCTATAAGGTTTGCGATACGGTTATCAAAGAAAATCTCACAGCTTATCCCGAACTCAAGGAAAAGCAGGAGTTCATTACAAAGGTTATCAAGGTTGAGGAAGAAAGTTTTGCCAAGACAATTGATCAGGGCTTTAAGATGCTCAACGGCATTATGGACAGCGAAGATGTTAAGGTTCTCAGCGGTGAGGACGCATTTAAGCTTAACGATACCTACGGCTTCCCGATTGACCTTACAAAAGAAATTCTTTCCGAAAAAGGCATTAAGGTTGATGTTGAGCGTTTCCGTGAGCTTATGAAAGAGCAGAAAAAGCGTTCCCGTGACGCAAGAAAGAACGCCGGTGCAGACGCTTGGATTTCTGACACAACAGACCTTTCGGATGTTGCAAATACAGAATTCGTAGGTTACACAGACCTCAAGTCAACTTCAAAGGTTCTTGCAATCGTTAAGGACGGTGTGAGAGTTGACAGTATCGGTGAGGGCGAAAATGCTATCATTGTTCTCGACAAAACTCCGTTCTACGGAGAAGGCGGCGGTCAGGTTGGCGACACAGGTGTTATGGAGTCTGGCAGTTTTTCAGCTGATGTTGACAACACAACAAAGAATCCGTCAGGCACAATTTACCTTCACGCTTGTACAGTAAAGAGCGGCAGCATCAATGTAGGTGCAGAGGTTTCAACTGCTGTTGATGAAGAGCGCCGTGCGGATATTACAAGAAACCACACAGCGGCTCACCTTCTTCAGTCGGCTCTCCGTGAGGTTCTCGGCAACCATGTTCAGCAGGCAGGTCAGCTTGTTTCAGACGATTACTTCCGTTTTGACTTTACTCACTTTGAGGCTCTCACGGCAAAGGAACTTATTGAGGTTCAGAATCTTGTGAATAAAAAGATTCTTGAGGCAATCCCCGTTACAACACGGGAAATGCCTATTGAAGAGGCTAAAAAGCTCGGCGCAATGGCACTCTTCGGTGAAAAGTACGGTGATGTTGTCCGTGTTGTAAGCGCAGGCGACTTCTCTGTTGAATTCTGTGGCGGTACACATGTAAAGAATACCGCAAACCTCGGTCTTTTCAGAATCAGACAGGAGGGCTCGGTTGCCGCAGGTGTAAGAAGAATTGAGGCTCTCACAGGTATGGGCGTTCTCAAGTACATCAACGGTATGAGCGCTGTTATTATGGATGTTTGCTCATTACTCAAAATTGCAAATCCAAAGGCAGTTGTTGAGGGTGTTCAGAAGGCTGAACAGCTTATCAAGGAACAGCAGAGAGAAATCAACGAGCTTAATTCAAAGCTTGCCGTTGCTCAGATCGGTCAGCTTTTTGCAGGCACAACGGAGGAAAACGGTGTAAGAGTGGTAACAGGCAGAATTGACAAGGCTAATGCCGACATTCTTCGCACAATGTGCGAAAAGGCAAGAGATTTTGCCCCGAAGTGCGTATGTGTCCTTGCAACTGAAAATGACGGCAAGGTGACATTTGCCGCAGCCTGCGGTAAAGAGGCTCTTGCTCTCGGTGCAAATGCAGGCAAAATCATAAAGGCTGTTGCTCAGAAGGCCGGAGGCAACGGAGGCGGTAAGCCCGATATGGCTATGGCAGGTGCTAAACAGCCTGAGAAGATTTCAGAGGCTCTTGACAGCGTAAAAGAAACTGTTTATGCAATGTTAAAATAATCGTTTAATGTGTATTTATGGCTTACTTGCCGGTTGAATTGTGGAAAATAGCCAAACGGTTACATAAAATCTTGTGCAATTAACAAAAACGGTTTTAAATCAAAACTATTGCAGTTTTGTTATTTTTATAGTATAATAAGCAATACTAAGATATGAAAATCTATCTTGGATATTTATGAACAATTTTAGGAGGAGATTAAAAATGTTCAAGAAAATTGCAGGTCTTTTTCTTGCAGCAGCAGTAATGTGCAGTTCAGCTGCCATCACAGCTAGCGCTGCAGAAGCAGAGGATGACGCTGCTGTTGCTGCAGCAGATCAGTCAGGCGAGGTTTCAGCCGACGGTTCATCAGAGGTTTCAGCTGACGCTTCTTCAGAAGTTGAAGCAGGCAATGTTGTTAAGTTTGATGTTAAGAAGTCAGGCTGGAATAATGTTAAGTCAGTATTCTGTCATATTTGGAAAGCTGACGGTTCAGGCGATTGGCCGGCTTGGCAGTCAAAGAAAGAAAAATGTAAGTACGATTCTTCAACAGGTATCGCTACATATGATCTTTCAAAGACAGGTAACACAATCTCTAAGTCAGACGGAAGAGTTTACTGTGTAGTCTTTAGTGCTAACACAGGTATGCAGTCATACAACGCTATCATGAGCGGCAAGTGCATCGGTGACACACTTTATTGCACAGGTAATCAGCTTGAAAACCCTGAGGATTCAGAAAAGAAGGCAAACGAAGCTAAGTGGGAAAACAATTCAGACTGCGGTCCTGAAAAGAAGATTACATCAACAGGTAACATCATCGGTTCTGCTTTCCCTGAGGGCGAATCAGATGCAACATTGTTAGCTACATACCTCGTCGCTTACTACAATGATGAGGCTAAGACAAGTTTTACACAGAAACTTCTTGACGAACTCAAGGTTAGCCCAACACAGGTTATGGGTGCTGTAACAGATAGGCTCAACGCTACAAAAAACCCTGATAAGGATACGATTGCTCCTGCAGTTGAGAAGATTCTCGCAGGTTGCACAGATCCTACAACAGGTAAAAAGGTTGACAAGACTCAGCTCGACAACGCTAAGAAGACAGGTGCTAAGGCAGCAGGCGGCAGCTCAAGCAACGGTTCAAGTTCTTCTTCAAGCAACGGTGGCTCAAGCTCATCAGGTTCAGGTTCTTCAAGCACAGGTGCAGTTAAGTCAGGTGTTGAAACAACTATCGTTTTCGTAATGGCAGGTCTTATGGTTTCAGCAGCAGGCGTTATGTTCCTTGCAAGAAAAGAAGAAAGAAGACTGATTTTAACGAATTAATCTTTGATTAAGCATTTTTCGGACACTGTCAATCGGCAGTGTCCGTTTTTGCTTTTTTAACTCATGGTGCAAAAATATTCAAAAAGTTTTTAAAACATCTTGACAACGCTCGCTGTGTTTGTTAAAATATTAATGTTGCAACGGGATGTAGCGCAGTTTGGTAGCGCACACGTCTGGGGGGCGTGGAGTCGCAAGTTCAAGTCTTGTCATCCCGACCAACTAAAGCCTTTTTGTCTTTTGACAGAAAGGCTTTTTTCTTTACGATAAACTGCTTACTGCAAATAAATTAACGCAAAAGGAGAAAATATGCTTAATATCGGCTCTCATCTTTCAATATCAAAAGGTTTTTACGCAATCGGCATAGATGCACTTTCAATCGGAGCAAACACATTTCAATTTTTTACACGCAACCCTCGTGGCGGATCTGCAAGAAAAATTGATATCGAAGATGTCAATGCACTTATAAAACTTATGACGGAAAATAATTTTGCAAAAATTCTCGCCCATGCACCATACACAATGAACCTCTGTTCGGCAAAACCCGAAACCCGTGAATTTGCTCTGAACACGCTTACGGATGATTTGAAACGAATGGAATATCTCTCAAATAATCTTTACAACTTTCACCCCGGCAGTCACACGGGACAGGGCGTTAAAGCTGCGGTTGAGCAAATCGGCACAGCGTTGAATACTGCAATGTTCGATGATATGACAACCACGGTATTGCTTGAAACAATGGCGGGCAAAGGCACGGAGGTCGGCAGAACCTTTGAAGAACTGCGTATGATTATCGACCGTGTGGAGCGAAACGATAAAATCGGTGTCTGCTTGATACCTGCCATGTTTTTGACGCCGGTTATGACATTGTGAATAATCTTGACGGAGTTCTTGAAGAATTTGACCGTGTAATCGGGCTTGAAAGACTCAAGGCAATTCATCTCAATGACAGTATGAATCCTATCGGCAACCACAAGGACAGGCATCAGAAAATAGGCGAGGGCTACATCGGAATTGATGCGTTCGGAAAAATTATAAATAATGAAAATTTGCGAAATCTTCCGTTTTTCCTTGAAACCCCGAACGAGCTTGACGGTTATGCCAAAGAAATTTCGGCTTTGAGAAATTTGTATTTTGAATGACATTTGCCTTAAAATAAATCAATACAAAAATTGTCAAAAATATTTGTTGCTATTGCAATTTGCGAAAATTAAAAAAATTTAAAGTCCTCTCGATTTTTCGAGGGGGCTTTTTTCGCCTTTTTACAATAAAATCGGTTTGCCGTTACACATAATTTGAATACGCAACAAAGATATAATAATTACCCTTAAATCGGGAACAATAGTAAAAACGATTTACGGAGTGATATTGTGATTCAAAACATACGGAAAAATGAATTTGAAAGCTTAATAAAATCATCAAAGCCGGTGCTTGCCGATTTTTATGCCGAATGGTGTTCACCGTGCAGAATGCTTTCGCCTGTAATCGAAGAAATCGGTGACAAGTACAAAGCATATTTTGAAACCGTCAAGGTCAATGTTGACGAAAATCCCGAATTGACAGAACGCTACGGTGTATCGGGAATTCCTGCACTTTTGCTCTTTAAAGACGGCAACGAAATTTTGCGTATGTCGGGGGTTCAGACCGAAGAACGGATAATCTCCGCAATCTCCGAAAAAACGGGTGAGAGTTTTGTATGACCTTGTAATTGTCGGCGGAGGTGCGGCAGGACTTACGGCGCACTCTATGCCTCTCGGAGCGGACTTGATTGCATTGTGCTTGATCCGTCATCACCCGAGGCAGTTCAATTGCCCTCACGGATGCGGTTGAAAACTACACGGGCTTCAGCGATATTGCAGGCTTTGACCTCATTCAGCACTTTTATTCACACGCAAAGTCATTCGGTGCAAATTGTCAGACAATCCCTTGTCGGTATAAGAAAAAATTATGACGGTTTTATCCTTGAATGTTCCGACAGCGAGGTCAAGACAAAATCTGTTATTCTCTGCATGGGCGCAACCCACAAAAAATTGGGAATTGACGGCGAAAATAAGTTTGAGGGCAGAGGAGTAAGCTATTGTGCCGTGTGTGACGGCTATTTTTTCAAAGACAAAACAGTGGCGGTAATCGGCGGAGGAAACACCGCCGTTACCGAGGCGACCTATCTTTCTCATATATGCAAACGGGTTTTTCTTATTCACAGGGGCGACGCATTAAAAGCCGACAGAGTGCTTGTGCAAAAGCTTGAAAAATCGGGCAATGTCAAAATTCTTTACAACACCAATGTTGTGAAAATTGACGGTGACGAAAAGGTTAAATCGGTTACGCTTGATAATGAGAAAATTCTGAAAACTGACGGAGTTTTTGTTGCGGTAGGTCTTGAGCCGAGAACCGAATGTGTCAAGGGGTTTGTAAAAACTGATGACAACGGATATGTGATTGCCGATGAAACCTGTCAGACATCCGTGTCGGGAATTTTTGTTGCAGGGGATATCCGCACAAAAAATCTGCGACAAATTATAACCGCCTGTTGTGACGGTGCAAATTCTGTTTACGGAATAAACAAATTTTTGAAATTGTAAGGTTTTCTTTTTCCGATTTTTATGGTATACTACATTTGATATTGTTAATTTTTCCGGATGAATAAAATGAAACTGTTACAAAATAAAAAAATAGCATATTTAACAGCAATTTTCTGCACACTTTTGTGGGGAACGGCTTTTCCGTTTATAAAGGTTGGCTACTCTGCTTTTAAGATTGAGGAATCGGATATCGGCTCAAAGCTGATTTTTGCAGGAATGCGGTTTATGTTGGCGGGATTTATGGTGTTTCTCTTTTTGTGGATATCAAAAAGAAAACCGCCTACGCTTTCAAAAAAAGATATACTGCCCGTCTGTTCACTCGGAGTGGTGCAGACAGGATTGCAGTATATTTTTACATACATCGGAATCGGTTTTACAAGCGGAACGAACACCTCTATAATAACGGCTTGTGCGTCGTTCTTTACCGTACTTTTCGTGCCGTTGTTTTTCAAAAACGACAGGCTCACGCTGATGAAAATTATCGGTTGTATTCTCGGATTCGGCGGAATTATCGCAATCAATTTCGGCGGAACTGTCAGCACGGACACTTGGTTCGGCGATATGATGATTCTCTTTTCAACAATATCTGCGGCGGCAGGCAACATCATTGCGAAAAAAGTCACAACAGGACGAGATCCGTTCCCTGTAACCGCTTTTCAGCTTTTAACAGGCGGTTTTATATTGCTTGTGTCGGGCATATGCTGCGGTGGCAGTATTGGTTTGATAAATGTTGAAAGTGTTTCCGTGTTGCTCTGGCTTGCGTTCGTATCAGCGGCGGCATTTTCGCTGTGGACAGCACTTCTCAAATTTTATGATGCAAGCAGAATTTCCGTTTTCAATCTGCTTGTTCCCGTGTTCGGAACAGTTTTGTCGGGACTTATGCTCGGTGAAAATGTTTTCAGAATCGAAACGCTCATCTCGCTTATTCTGATTTCACTCGGAATTGCGTTTGTAAATATGAATCTAAAAAAATCGGGAGGTAAAATATGAATCCTGATATAAAAGGTATTATTTCCGACATGGACGGTGTCATTCTTGACACAGAAAAGCTGTATGTCCGTTTTTGGTGTGAGGCGGCTCTTTTTTACGGCTATCCTATGGAAACGCACCACGCACTCAGTATTCGTTCAATGGCTCGCCCGTTTGCAATTGCAAAATTAAAGGGCTTTTTCGGAGAGGATTTTGACTACCGCAAGGTTCACGATAAAAGAATTGAGCTTATGGATAAGTTCATCTCGGAAAACGGCATTGAATCAAAGCCCGGTGCTGCTGAATTTCTCGGCTTTTTAAAGCAGAACGGCTACAGGGTTGCCCTTGCAACCGCAACCGCTCCGGAGAGAACGAAAAAATATCTTTCGGCTCTCGGTCTTTACGATTATTTTGACGAAATAGTTTGTGCGTCAATGGTTGCAAAAGGAAAGCCAGAACCCGATATTTATCTTTATGCCGCAGAAAAACTCGGACTTGCTCCCGAAAACTGCATTGCACTTGAGGACTCGCTCAACGGCATAAAGTCGGCAAGCTCGGCAGGGTGTAAAACGGTTATGGTTCCCGACCTTGACCGTCCGAGTGCAGAGGCAATTCCCCTTCTTTACGGAGTTGCAGACAACCTTATTGATGTAAAACGATTTTTGTAAAAAACATTAACGGACATAAAGCAGGTTTTGCTTTTGTATATTAAACAGGGTAGGATTATACTAAAACAAGGAGGCGTACAATATGTGGGATGCGATTTCAGCTGTGATGAATAGCTTCAATGACTTCCTGTGGGGTTGGTTTATGATTATCCTTCTTCTCGGAACTCACATTTTCCTCACAATTCGCACAAAATTTGTACAGAGAAAAACTTTTAAGGCAATCAAACTTTCGGTGACAAAGGATCCCGATTCAGACGGTGACATCAGCCCGTTTCAGGCTCTTGCAACAGCACTTGCCTCAACAATCGGCACGGGTAATATCATAGGCGTAGGTACTGCAATTGCACTCGGCGGCCCCGGTGCGGTTCTCTGGTGCTGGCTCACCGGTGTTTTCGGTATCGCAACGAAGTATTCCGAGTCACTCATCGGTGTAAAGTATCGTGTTAAGACCTCTGACGGCAGAATGCTCGGCGGCGCTATGTATGCCCTTGAAAGAGGATTTAAGTTTAAAACTCTCGCAAAATTTTAGCCGTTCTTTTTGCACTTTTTGCATTGCTTGCATCCTTCGGCATCGGTTCGGGTGTTCAGGTTAATGCAATTTCAAACATTATGAACAACACCTTTGACCTTGGTACGGTGAATCTTTTCGGTCAGGACGCTTCGGTTATTTCGATTATTGTAGGTGTTCTTGTTGCCGCAATTACAGCCGTTGTAATTTTCGGAGGTATCAAGTCAATCTCAAGAGTTTGCGAACTCCTTGTACCGTTTATGGCTGTTTTCTATGTTCTCGGCTGTCTTATTATCCTCGGCATGAACTTTGATGTTCTCGGTAAGACATTTGAAATGATTTTTCAGGACGCATTTTCTCTCAAGTCCGTTGCAGGCGGTTTCCTCGGTTCAAGCCTTATGCTTGCCGCTCGTTACGGTATTGCAAGAGGCCTTTTCAGTAACGAATCCGGTATGGGTTCTGCTCCGATAGTTGCATCTGCCGCTCAAACAAGAAACCCTGTTCGTCAGGCTATGATTTCTTCAACAGGCACTTTCTGGGACACAGTCGTTGTTTGTCTTATGACAGGTCTTGTGCTTGTAAGCTCAATTATCAAAAATCCTGCAATTGATGTTTCCGACGGCGGCGACCTTACATACAAAGCTTCCAGCAGATTCCTGTAATCGGCACACCGATTCTTGTTATCGGTATCGCCGCTTTTGCATATTCAACAATCCTCGGCTGGTCATACTACGGTGAACGCTGTGTTGAATATCTTTTCGGCAGAGGCGGTATGATTCCTTACAAGCTGATTTTGTATTTATTCTTCTCATCGGTCCTGTTATCAAGCTCGACCTTGTTTGGACAATGGCTGACATCTTCAATGCACTTATGTCAATTCCCAACCTTATTGCCGTAGTTGTGCTTTCGCCTGTTGTTGTAAAAGAAACGAACTATTACCTTTACGGCAACAGACTGGATGAATACGATAAAACCAAACTTCCTGTAGTAAATAAATAATCACATAAAGCCTGCACTATGCCCATGTGCAGGCCTAAATTTTAAGAGGGAACATTATGGAGAAATCAAGAATTGAAAAGCAATTTGATTTTATAAAGGAAATTGATAAGGAAAAATTCATCATCCGTCAAACCTACCTTTCCGACGCTCGAAAAAAGGAAAACGATGCCGAGCACGCATGGCATATGGCGATAATGACCGTTATGCTTTCCGAATATGCAAATTCGGAAATTGATGTGCTTAAAACAATGACAATGCTCCTGATTCACGATATTGTCGAGATTGATGCAGGCGATACATATGCCTATGATGAGGAAGCCAAGAAAACTCAGGCAGAGCGTGAAATGAAAGCCGCAAAAAGAATTTTCGGACTTCTTCCGGAAGATCAGGGCGAAAAGATGATGAATCTGTGGCTTGAATTTGAAAGCGGTGAAACAGCCGAAGCAAAGTTTGCGCACACAATGGACAACATTCAGCCCGCCATGCTCAATGATGCAACCGACGGCAAGGCGTGGGTAGAGCATATTGTTCACCTGCACAGTATCCTTAACCGCAACAAAAACACCGCCGACGGCTCAAAAAAGCTGTGGGAATATTCAAGGGATAACTTTATTATGCCCAATGTTGAAAAGGGCAGAATAATCAACGATTGAGCCGCAATAAATGATTTTGGCAATATAGGTTCTCTACTTGATTTTGAACAGCCGATGTGCTAAAATTAAGATTAACAATACAGAAATTTTCACTGTGTTTTATTATGGAACAATTGAAGGGCTTATGTGAATTTTGTTCCGATTTGATAATTATGGAAAGGGTGTTTACAATGAAAAGTTCAGTTATAAAGGACGGCGTAAGTACCGCACCTCAGCGTTCGCTTTTGAATGCTCTCGGTCTTACCGAAGAAGAAATTAAGAAACCTTTTATCGGTATTGTAAGTTCCAAGAACGATATCGTTCCGGGACATATGAATATAGATAAGATTGTTGACGCCGTTAAGCAGGGCGTTGCTCTTGCAGGCGGTGTTCCGATTGTATTCCCTGCAATCGCTGTTTGTGACGGTATTGCTATGGGACATGAGGGAATGAAGTATTCTCTCGTAACCCGTGAGCTTATCGCAGACTCAACAGAGGCTATGGCAAAGGCTCATGCGTTTGACGCACTTGTAATGGTTCCTAACTGCGACAAGAATGTTCCGGGTATGCTTATGGCTGCTGCAAGAATTAATGTTCCGACAGTTTTCGTAAGCGGCGGTCCTATGCTTGCAGGTCATGTTAAGGGCAAAAAGACAAGTCTTTCGAGTATGTTTGAGGCAGTCGCGCTTATACGGCAAACAAGATTACTGCCGAAGAGCTTGCCGAGTTTGAAAACAAGGCTTGTCCGTCATGCGGTTCATGTTCGGGTATGTACACCGCCAACAGTATGAACTGTCTTACCGAGCAATCGGTATGGGACTTCAGGGTAACGGCACAATTCCTGCTGTTTACTCAGACAGAATCAAGCTTGCAAAGCACGCCGGCATGAAGGTTATGGAACTCCTTGAAAAGGATATCCGTCCTCGTGACATTCTCACGGAAAAAGCATTTATGAATGCTCTTACTGTTGATATGGCTCTCGGCTGTTCAACAAATACAATGCTCCACCTTCCTGCAATCGCAAAAGAGGCAGGTGTTAAGCTTAACCTTGACATTGCCAATGAAATCAGCAAAAAGACTCCTAACCTTTGTCACCTTGCTCCTGCAGGTCACACATATATGGAGGATCTTAACGAAGCAGGCGGTGTTTATGCCGTAATGAACGAGCTTACAAAGGTTGGACTTCTTGACACAGACCTTATCACGGCAACAGGCAAGACTGTAGGCGAGAACATTAAGGGTTGTGAAATCAAGGACACGGACATCATTCGCCCTGTTACAAATCCATACAGCAAGACAGGCGGTATTGCTGTTCTCAAGGGTAACCTTGCTCCTGACGGTTCTGTTGTTAAGAGAAGTGCCGTTGCAGAGGAAATGATGCACCACAAGGGTGCGGCAAGAGTGTTTGACTGCGAAGAGGACGCTCTCAGTGCAATTTATGACGGCAAAATCAATCCCGGTGAGGTTGTTGTTATCAGATACGAAGGTCCTAAGGGTGGTCCGGGCATGAGAGAAATGCTCAACCCGACTTCCGCTATTATGGGCAGCGGTCTCGGCAACTGTGTTGCTCTTATCACAGACGGTCGTTTCTCAGGCGCAACAAGAGGTGCGGCTATCGGTCATGTATCTCCCGAGGCAGCAGTCGGCGGTCCGATTGCACTTGTTAAAGAGGGCGATATGATTGAAATCGACATTCCTGCAAACACAATCAATCTCCTCGTTTCTGACGAAGAGCTTGCAAAGCGTAAGGCAGAATGGAAGCCCCGTCAGCCCAAGATTACAACAGGCTACCTTGCTCGTTATGCAAAGCTTGTTACATCAGGCGCACAGGGTGCGGTTCTCGAATAATCAAGTTTTCAAGGCTCTCGTTTTGAGAGCCTTTCCTTTTGTCGAAAATTGTTTTTTTAGGAAACCCAATCGTTAAAATGCACAATTGGCCTTGCAAAAATCTGTATATTTTTCAGCTTAACATAAAATAAAAAAGCAAGTTGCACAATTCATCCCTTGTCCATTTGGGCAAAGGGTGAATTTTTTTATTTTGCCATAATTCGGTTGTTTATTTTATACAAATATGCTATAATAATTCCGTATTAATTGACACTATTGTTTAATTTTGTCGAAATAAGCTTGATTAGAATAGAAATTTTACGAAAGGGGATTTCACTTTTGAAACAATACGACGCTAAAAAAATTCTTAATATTGCCCTCGCAGGACACAGCGGCAGCGGCAAAACCTCGGTTGCGGAGTCAATACTCTATCTCTCGAAGATGAGCGAAAGACTCGGTAAGGTTGCAGACGGCAACACAGTCCTTGATTTTGACAGCGAGGAGATCAAAAGACAGACTTCAATTATGACGGCTGTTGCACCGATTGAATGGAAAATACAAAAATCAACCTAATCGACACCCCCGGTCTTTTTGATTTTGCAGGCGGTGTTGCAGAGGGCATGAGAGCGGCTGACACAGCGCTCGTCGTTGTTTCGGGCAAGGACGGTGTCTGTGTAGGTACCGAAAAAGCAGTTGAGGCGGCAACAAAGGCAGGGCTTACAAAGGTGTTCTTTGTAAACGGTCTTTGCGACGAAAGTGCCCGTTTCTATCGTGTATTCGAGAGCTTGAAGGCTACATTCGGTCCGTCTGTTTGTCCTGTTGTTGTTCCGTACATTGTTGACGGTCAGGCAAACACTTATGTTAATTTGTTTGATTACAAGGCTTATGAGTACGGCACAGACGGCAGTGTAAAACAGACTGCGCTTCCTGATATGGGCGACAGGCTTGAGGGCTTGCGCGAGGCTATCAAGGAGCTGTTGCCGAAACAAGCGAGGAACTTCTTGACAAGTTTATTATGGGTGAGGAGTTTACTCCCGAAGAAATCATTCTCGGTGTAAGTCAGGGTGTTAAGGACGGTACAATCTGCCCCGTATTCTGCGGCGACGCTCATAATACATTCGCAATTGATCAGCTTTTGAACAGCCTTACATGGCTTGCTCCGTCAGCGGCTGACAAGAGCGGTGAAATCGGTGTTGACCTTGACGGTGAACCCGTTGATGTTTCGGTTAATGACGGCGGTGCGGCTGCCGCAATCGTATTCAAGACGGTTGCAGACCCCTTCATCGGCAGACTTTCATATGTAAAGGTTGTTTCGGGCAAGGTAAGCTCGGACGCTCCTCTCATCAATATGCGTACAGGCGCACAGGAGAGAATTACAAAGGTGCTTTCCGTAAGCGGTAAAAAGCAGTCGGATGTCCCATACATTGGTGCAGGCGACATCGGCGCAATCCCGAAGCTTGCATCAACAAAGACAGGCGACACACTCTGTTCGCCTCTCAGAAAGGTTGTTCTTGACGGAATCGACTATCCGTCATCATCATATACAATGGCTGTGTATCCCGCAAAGAAGGGTGACGAGGATAAGGTTGCTCAGGGCATTGCAAAGCTTGCAGACGAAGATCCGACAATCAAGCTCGTTTCAAACCACGAAACCCATGAAATGTTAATTTCGGGACTCGGTGAACAGCATCTTGATGTTGTAATTTCAAGACTTAAAACAAAATATAATGTTGACGCAGTCCTCAAAAAGCCAAAGATTGCATACAGAGAAACTATCCGTAAAAAGGTTTCCGCACAGGGCAGATATAAAAAGCAGTCAGGCGGTCACGGTCAGTTCGGTGATGTGTGGATTGAATTTGAGCCGTGTGATTCGGACGGTCTTGTATTTGCCGAAAGAGTTGTCGGCGGTGCAGTTCCGAAAAATTTCTTCCCTGCTGTTGAAAAGGGACTTCAGGATTCAATCAAGAAGGGTGTTCTTGCAGGCTATCCGATGGTAGGCATCAAGGCTACTCTCTATGACGGTTCATATCATCCCGTTGATTCCTCCGAGATGTCATTCAAGACAGCGGCATCTCTTGCTTATAAGAACGGTATTCCGAATGCCTCTCCGACGCTTCTTGAGCCAATCGGAAGCCTTAAAGCCAATGTTCCGGATGCAAATATGGGCGATGTAATGGGCGAGGTCAACAAGCGCAGAGGTCGTGTACTCGGTATGCAGCCGGGTGAGAACGGAACGCAGATTGTTGAGGCGGAAGTTCCTATGGCAGAAATGGATGATTTTGCAACCTACATTCGTCAGGTAACACAAGGCAGAGGATCATTTGAATTTGCGTTTGTCCGCTATGAGGATACTCCTGCAAATGTTGCTCAAAAAATTATTGAGAAAGCCAAGGCTGACTCTCAGGAATAATTAATAAGCTGATTAAGGCACCGATTTTTCGGTGCCTTTTGCTTTTCTTGCCTAAATATCATTATTGTGATACAATTAGGCTATACTTATGTGAATGATGGGGATGGAAATTTATCGCAAAGGATGATGACAATGAAAAATCTTTTACAAAGATCGAGAAAGACAATCAAAATCAAAAATATGCTTTTTCTCACAATTGCCGGAATTATCAATGCATTTGGAATTACAATATTTCTTAATCCCGTGAACCTTTACGACAGCGGAATTTCAGGTACGGCTATGCTTGCCGCACAACTTACACCCGAAAGCCTGTCGCTTTCACTTTTTCTTATAATTTTTAACCTGCCGCTGTTTTTGTTCGGACTTAAAAAGCAGGGAAAGAAGTTACATTTTACGCAATTTATACGGTTGCAGTTTATTCGTTCGTTTCATGGCTGATAACCGATGTTCTGCCCGTTGATGTCAGTATGGCGTCTCCGCTTGCGGGGACCGATTTGCTCCTTTGTGCCGTGTTCGGCGGTGTGATTTCGGGTATAGGCAGCGGTCTTGCAATCAAATTTGGCGGTGCAATGGACGGCATCGAGGTTATGGCAGTAATCTTTGCGAAGAAAATCGGTGTATCGGTTGGTTCATTCGTTATGGCATACAATATCGTACTTTATGTTGTATGCGGTTTCATTCTGCAAAGCTGGATTCTTCCGCTTTATTCGATTGTTACATATTTTGCTGCACTTAAAACGATTGACTTTATTGTTGAAGGTTTTGACAGGGCAAAGGCGGCAACGATTATTGCGTCTGTAAGCCGTTGCGATGAAATTTGTAACGCACTTTCGGAGGAATTTCAAAGCGGTGTTACCGTAATGCAGGCTCAGGGCGGATATTCAGGCAAGGACAAGGTAATGATTTACTTTGTTGTCAACCGTTTCCAGATTGGCAAGCTGAAGGAAATTGTGCGTGAAATCGACAAGAAAGCGTACATTTCAATTACTGAGGTTGCCGATGTTTTCAGCCGAAACGATTCGCTGTAAATAAATTTTAGTTGGTGTTTTATTTGACAAAATTACTTGTAAAGCTGTTCGTTAAAGACAGCGACAATTGCGATAATCCAAAGGTTAGAACTGCCTATGGCAACCTTTCGGGTGTTTGCGGAATAATTCTTAACCTGTTACTGTTCGGAGGAAAATTGTTTGCCGGAATTGTTTCGGCATCGGTTTCCGTCATTGCCGACGCCCTCAACAACCTTTCGGACGCAGGCAGTTCGGTTGTTACATTCCTCGGATTTAAGCTTGCAAGCCGTCCTGCCGATAGAGAGCATCCGTTCGGTCACGGTCGTTATGAGTATGTGGCAGGCTTGGGAATTTCTGTTGTAATCCTTTTAATGGGTGTTGAGCTTATAAAAAGTTCGATAGAAAAGATAATTACTCCCGAGGATAAAACGGCATTTTCAACGCTTTCACTCGCAATAATGATTGCGTCAATTTTCGTAAAATTATGGATGTACTTTTTTAATTCGGGATTGTCGAGAAAGATAAATTCAACCGCACTCAAGGCGGCGGCACTCGATTCTTTGACCGACTGCATTGCAACCTCGGTCGTAATAATAGGACTGCTTATTTCAGCCTCAACAGGAGTTCAGATTGACGGATGGCTCGGTGTGTGCGTTTCGCTGTTCATACTTTTTACGGGTGTCAGCACATTCAGAGAAAGCCTTTCACCGCTTCTCGGCAAAGCTCCAGATGCCGAATTTGTTGATGAAATTAAGGAAACAGTGTTGAAAAATGATATGATTGTGGGTATCCACGATTTGATTATTCATGATTACGGTCCGGGCAGATGCTTTGTTTCACTTCACGCAGAGGTACCGTGTGACGAGGATATCCTTGAAGCTCACGATGCAATTGACCTGACGGAAAAACAGCTTGAAAACAGGTACAACTGTTTTGCAACCATACATATGGATCCGATTGCCTCAAACGATGCGTTCACAAATGAACTTAAAATGAAGGTGGAGGAGGGCTTGTGTGAGCTTAATCCGGAGTATTCAATCCACGATTTCAGAATTGTAAAGGGCAGTACGCATACAAATGTTGTCTTTGATATGGTTATTCCGTATGGACTTGACCTTACAGAAAGACAGATTAAACAGAGTGCAATAGAGAAAATCAAGTCAATTGACGAAAAGCTTTATCCGATAATAAATGTTGAAAAATCTCTTTCTGATTAAAAGTTCATAATACAAAACAGAGGTCATCGGTTTTTAGCTGATGACCTCGTTTTGTATATATTTTCGGATTTGTTGAAAATTGTGTGTTCGAGTGTAGTAGTCAGTTATACGGTTTATTGTTTTGCAAACTGACTGTTGTAAAGTTTGTTATAGAATCCGCCTTTAGCGAGCAACTCCTCGTGTGTGCCTTGTTCAATGATGTTGCCGTCCTTCATAACAAGGATAACATCGCTTTCCTTGATTGTTGAAAGTCTGTGGGCAACAACAAAGCTCGTCTTGCCCCTCATCATCTTGGCAAAAGCCTTTTGAACACGGATTTCGGTAAGGGTATCAATTGATGAAGTCGCCTCGTCAAGAATAAGGATTGATGGGTTTGTAAGCATCGCCCTTGCAATACACAAAAGCTGTTTCTGTCCCTGACTGAGATTACCGCCGTCCTCGCTGATTACGGTGTTGTAGCCGTCAGACATACGGCGGATGAATGAGTGCGCATATGCTGCCTTTGCAGCGGTAATAACTTCTTCTTCGGTTGCGTTTTCGTTGCCGTAACGCAGATTTTCCATAATCGTTCCGTTGAACAGCCAGCTGTCCTGAAGAACCATTCCGTAGCATTTTCTGAGGTTGTCACGGGTGATATCCATAATGTCAACACCGTCAATGCTGATTTTGCCGCTGTCCGTGTCATAAAATCTCATAAGAAGATTGATGAATGTTGTCTTGCCGCAACCTGTCGGACCGACAATGGCAATGTGACTGCCGCTCTTGACATTAAGCGAAAAGTTTGTGATGAGCGGTTTTTCCTTTGTGTATGAGAAGTTTACATTCTCAATCTTGACATTGCCTTTGCAATGCTCAAGCTCTTTTGTACTGTTGTCGGGAATTTCGTTATCTGCCTCAAGAACCTCAAAAACTCGTCCTGCCGCCGCAATGCCTGTCTGCAACTGCGTGAGTACGCCTGTAACCTCGTTAAACGGCTTTGTGTACTGATTTGCGTAGGTAAGGAAGCATGATAACTGTCCGACAGAAAGTGTGCCTGCAACGGCAAACAGAGCACCCATAATGCCTACTGCGGCATAAACCAATGCGTTTACGAATCTTGTTGACGGGTTGGCAAGTGCGCCTGCCAACTGCGCCTTGAATCCCACTTCAAGAAGTTCATCGTTGTACTTTTCAAATTCTTCAAAGGCTCTGTCCTCATATGAAAAAGCCTTTACAATTCTCTGATTGCCGATATGCTCCTCAACATATGACGAGATGTCACCGTTGAGTGCCTGTTGACGGGTAAAGCGGTTGTGTGTCATCTTGCCGATGAATGCCGCAACAAAGAGTGAAAGCGGTGTGAGAACAACAACCACAAGGGCGATTTTCCAGTTGATTGTCAGCATAAATACAAGCGTGCCGACAATGGTAACAATGCCCGAAAAAAGCTGTAGAAACATCTGTGTAAGACCGTCACCAACTGCGTCAACATCGTTGATTACTCGGCTGATAAGGTCGCCGTGAGGTGTTGTGTCAATGTAGGAGAGGGGAACTGTGTTGAATTTTTCAAAAACCTCTCTTCTGAGGTCACGAACAGTGCGGTAGCTGACAATGTTGGTAAAGTAGGTCATAATCCACTGGAAAAGTGCCACACCGCCGATGCCTACACCGATGTACACAAGAATCTGAATAACGCTTGCAAAGTCAACATTGCCCTTGTCAATGATGTTGTCGATTGCGTTACCTGTGAGAACAGGAATATAGAGCGTGAGCGAAACGCTGATGATTGCACTCACAAGAGCTAAAATCAGATAAAACGAATACGGCTTTATTTTTTTGAGTACCTTTTTTACAGAGGAGGATTTTTTTGCTGAATTTTTCATCTTTTTGCCTCCTCTTCATTAAGCTGTGAAAGACAGATTTCACGGTAGGTTTCGCAGCTTTCAAACAGTTCATCGTGCGGACCTTTGCCTACAAGTCTGCCGTCATCAAGCACAAGAATAAGGTCTGCGTTCTTGATTGTTGAGCAACGCTGTGTAACGATTATTACGGTCATATCCTTTGTGTTTTCACGCAAAGCCTTTCTGAGTGCCGCATCTGTTGCAAAGTCAAGAGCCGAAAAGCTGTCGTCAAGAATGAGAAGCTTCGGTGAGCCTGTGAGTGCTCTGGCAATGCAAAGTCGCTGACGCTGACCTCCGCTGAAGTTCTTTCCGCCCTGTTCAACAAAGCTGTCAAGCCCTTTGTTAAGCTTGCTTACAAACTCGTATGCTTGCGCAATTTTTAGAGCCTTTATAATATCCTCGTCAGTTGCATTTTCGTTTTGCCATTTCATATTGTCACGGATTGTTCCTTTGAAAAGAATTGACTGCTGAGGAACAATGCCAATCTGTGAACGGAGCTGTAAGAACGGATAGTCCTTGACATTTCTGCCGTCAACGCTTACAGTACCTGTGTTGCATCGTAAAAACGGGGGATAAGGTTGACAAGCGTACTTTTACCGCAACCCGTACCGCCGATAAGACCGACCGTCTGACCACGCTTGATTTTAAAGCTGATGTCCTCAAGCTCATCATCACCCGTGCCGTATGTGAAGTTTACATTGTCAAATTCGATTTTCGGAGTGCTTTCGCTCTCTGAAATTTCAATGTTCTCGGTAGTGCTTTCACACACACTTGGCTGAGTTTCAAACACTTCGTTAAGTCTTGCCGCACTTGCACTTGCCTTCGTGAAAAGTACAACAAGGTTTGCAACAACAATCATTGCAAGCAAAATCTGCGTCATATAGTTTACAAGGGCAATGATGTCACCCGAAAGCATTCCGCTGCCTGCGTTGACATTCTGAGCGCCAAACCAAATGATGAGAATAATTGCAGCATTGGTGATGATGTAGGTGACAGGCTTAAAAGTGCCGAAAGAATGCTTACTCTGATCGAAGTTTTAGCCAAATCCTCGGTTGAATCGTCAATACGCTTTTTCTCATTTTTCTGCTTTGAAAAGGCTCTGATAACCCTGTTGCCCGAAAGATTTTCACGGCAGATAAGGCTGATTTTGTCGAGCTTTTTCTGCATTTTTTCAAAAATAGGAATACTCTTTGTCATAATGAGGTAAAGAGTAACGGCAATCAATATAGCCGCAATGAAGAAAATAATTGACATTTCAAGGTTGATTGTCATTGCCATAACCATTGAACCGATAACAATAAACGGTGCTCTGGTGAGCAGGCGGATAGCCATTGCAACAGATTGCTGAACCTGATTGGTGTCATATGTGATTCGTGTTATAAGTGACGGAGTGCCAAGCCTGTCCAACTCTGCGTGTGATAACCTGTTGATGTGCAAAAACAAATCTCGGCGAAGTCTTGTTCCCACACCCTGAGATGCCTTTGATGCAAGATACTGACACACGAGCGCACTGCAAAGTCCTACAGTTGCAAGAATAACGAGCAGACCGCCCATTCTCCAGATGTATGCCGTGTCGCCGTTTCGCACACCGTTGTCGATGATTCCTGCCATAACAAGCGGAACGAGCAATTCTAAAATTGCCTCAAACAGCTTGCAAAGCGGACCGATGATACATTCCTTTTTGTAGTATGCAAGATATCTTCGTAGCTTAATCAAATTTTCCCCTTCTCTGCCATATAATTAACAATACATAAGTAATATTATTTTACACCGATTAACGATATTTTACAACTTAAATTTTGCGTTGCGGGAATTTGCGGCGGTCACAAGGCTACCCCTACAGTTTTGTGCTAACACAAAAAAGCCACCGATAAAACATCGGTGGCTCTGTATATAATCAGTAAAATAAATTACTTAATAAGGCTTGTGCCGTCCATTTCTTCGGGCTGCTCGAGTCCCATAATTTGGAGCATTGTCGGAGCGATATCGGCAAGTCTGCCGCCCTCACGAAGCTCGCAGTCGTAGTTTACTACGCAGAAAGGAACAGGGTTTGTTGTGTGAGCAGTAAACGGTGAACCGTCCTCTGCAACCATCTTATCTGCATTGCCGTGGTCGGCAGTGATAAGAGCAACACCGCCCATTTCTTTGATTGCGTCAACAACCTTGCCAACGCAGGTGTCAACAGCCTCAACAGCCTTTACGGCTGCCTCGAATACGCCTGTGTGACCAACCATATCGCAGTTAGCGTAGTTGAGAATAATCATATCGTACTTACCGCTCTTGATTGCGGGAACGAGCTTGTTTGTAACCTCGTAAGCACTCATTTCAGGCTGGAGGTCATATGTTGCAACAGCAGGTGACTTAACAAGGATTCTGTCCTCGCCGGGATACTGCTTTTCAACACCGCCGTTGAAGAAGAATGTTACATGAGCATACTTTTCTGTTTCTGCAATTCTGAGCTGTGTCATGCCCTTGTCGGATACATACTCGCCGAGTGTGTTCTTGAGAACCTGCGGCTTGAATGCAACTTCAACATTAGGCATTGTTGCATCATACTGAGTCATGCAAACAAAGTTTACGGGGAAGAAACCGTTCTTTCTCTCAAAGCCCTTAAAATCAGGGTCAACAAATGTTCTTGTAATCTCTCTTGCTCTGTCAGGACGGAAGTTGAAGAAGATGATGCTGTCGTTAGGCTTAACCTGAGCACCGCCCTCAATAACACAAGGAACAACAAATTCGTCTGTTACGCCGTCATTGTAAGAGTTCTTAATTGCGCAAACAGGGCAGTCTGCCTTGTTGCCCTCGCCATATACCATAGCGGCATATGCTTTTCAACTCTGTCCCAGTTGTTATCTCTGTCCATTGCGTAGTATCTGCCCTCAACTGTGGCAACCTTGCCTATGCCGATTTCTTTGAGCTTGTTAAGAAGCTTGTCAGCATATTCAGCGGCACTTGAAGGCGGAACATCACGACCGTCAAGGAATGCGTGAATGTAAACATCTTTAAGACCCTTTTTCTTAGCAAGTTCAAGAATACCGTAGAGATGCTCAATGTGGCTGTGAACACCGCCGTCTGAGAGAAGTCCCATAAGGTGAAGTGCCGTGCCGTTCTTGAGAGCCTTGTCCATTGCATCGACAATAGCCTCGTTATCTTTGAGCTTGTCCTCGTTGATAGTCTTTGTAATTCTTGTGAGTTCCTGATAAACGATTCTGCCGGCACCCATATTTGTGTGACCAACCTCAGAGTTACCCATCTGACCGTCAGGAAGACCTACATCCATACCCGACGCACCAATCTGTGTGAGCGGATTAGATGCAAAAAGCTTGTCAATGTTTGGCTTTTTAGCAGCCTTGATAGCGTTGCCTTTTTCGGGAGCAATACCAAAGCCGTCAAGAATCATTAAAATTACCGGTTTTTTCATTTTGCGTGTCCTTTCCATAAAGCATACACAATCTTGTTATGCAAAAAACAAAATCCAAAAGCCGATTACAGACTTTTGTGCCGTGCCCAAAAGGACACGGCATTGTGTTTGAATATACTGTTTAAATTACTTGCTTGCAGCCTTTACGATTGCGGCAAACTTCTCGGCAACGAGTGATGCACCGCCGATAAGGCCACCGTCAACATTTGTCTTTGAGAGAAGCTCGTCAGCATTGCCGTCATTCATTGAACCGCCGTACTGAATTGTAACAGCGTCAGCAGCAGCCTGATTGTAAAGCTTAGCGATTGTAGCACGGATGAATGCACAAACCTCTTCAGCCTGATCAGCTGTAGCAGTTTTGCCTGTGCCGATAGCCCATACAGGCTCGTAAGCGATAACAATATTCTTGAGTTCTTCTTCTGTTACATTGAAGAGGTCAAGCTTAATCTGTCTTGCGATAACTTCTTCTGTGATGTCGCACTCACGCTCCCAGAGGAGTTCGCCGACACAAACGATTGGCTTAAGACCTGCGGCAAGAGCAGCCTTTGTTCTCTTGTTTACAGTTTCGTCTGTTTCGCCGAAATACTGTCTTCTCTCGCTGTGACCGAGAACTACATATTCAACGCCCATTTCCTTGAGCATACCTGTTGAGATTTCGCCAGTGAAAGCACCGCTTTCAGCCCAGTGACAGTTTTCTGCACCGATTTTAACATTTGTGCCTTCTGTAGCCTCAAGTGCTGTTGCAAGGTCAACATAAGGAACACAAGCGATTACTTCACAACCGGCATCTTTTACGAGGGGAGTAATAGCGTTGAGGAGCTCTTTAGCTTCCTTTGGAGTTTTGTTCATTTTCCAGTTGCCGGCGATAATTGCCTTTCTCTTTGACTTATCCATGATAATTTTCCTTTCAGAACATGTTTTTATTATAATAAAGTAACAGGGTTAAATCAGTAAGGGCGGAAAAATCCGCCCTTTTATTTGATTAAATTATTTGTCAGCGATTGCTGCGATACCCGGAAGAACCTTGCCCTCGAGGTATTCAAGAGATGCGCCGCCGCCTGTTGAGATGTGGCTCATCTTGTCAGCAAAACCAAGCTGAATAACAGCAGCTGCGCTGTCGCCGCCGCCGATGATTGTTGTTGCGTCTGTGTCGGCAAGAGCCTTAGCAACAGCAATTGTACCCTTTGCAAGAGTCGGGTTCTCAAATACGCCCATAGGACCGTTCCAAACAACAGTCTTTGCGCTCTTTACAGCGTCGGCAAAGAGTTTCTGTGTCTTTGTGCCGATGTCAAGACCTTCCATGTCAGCAGGAATCTTGTCTGAATCAACAACCTTAACTTCGATTTCAGCATCGATAGGATCAGGGAAGCCTGCGGCGATTGTTGTGTCGATTGGGAGAAGGAGCTTCTTGCCGAGCTTTTCAGCCTTAGCCATCATTTCCTTACAGTAGTCAATTTTTGTATCATCAACGAGTGAAAGACCGACTTCCTTGCCCTGAGCCTTGAGGAATGTGTAAGCCATACCGCCGCCGATGATGAGTGTGTCGCACTTTTCGAGGAGGTTTGAAATAACATTGAGCTTGTCAGCGACCTTAGCACCGCCGAGGATTGCAACGAACGGACGAACAGGAGTTTCAACGGCATTGCCGAGGTAGTCAATTTCCTTCTGCATGAGGTAACCTACTGCTGTGTCCTTGATGTGGTCTGTAACACCTACTGTTGAGCAGTGTGCACGGTGAGCCGAACCGAATGCATCCATTACGAATACATCAGCGAGTGAAGCAAGTTCTGATGAGAATGGCTCAAGATTCTTTGTTTCTTCTTTTCTGAAACGAGTGTTCTGGAGAAGAACAACATCGCCGTCTTTCATTTCTGCAACAGCCTTTTTAGCATTTTCGCCTACAACCTCGTCATCGTTAGCGAAAACAACATCCTGACCGAGGAGTTCTGAAAGTCTTACTGCTACAGGAGCGAGTGAGAACTTCTCTTCGGGACCGTTCTTCGGCTTGCCGAGATGTGAGCAAAGGATAACCTTGCCGCCGTCAGCGATAAGCTTCTTGATTGTAGGAAGAGCTGCTGTAATTCTGTTGTCGTTTGTGATTACGCCGTCCTTGAGCGGTACATTGAAGTCACAACGAACAAGTACTTTTTTACCTTTTACATTGATGTCATCAACAGATACTTTGTTGAGCTGCATAATATACATTCCTTTCGTGTAAGAAGAAATTTGTAAAAATTTAGTATTTTTACAGTCACCATTATTATATATCAAAAACCCCTTTTTATCAATAGAAAACTTTAAAAAATTCGCCTGTCGGGGTATTTTTTGCACTGTCTTTACAAATACTGATTTTAAGGAAGTTTATGAATATTATTTTTGTTCTTATGTCATATTGTTGAGGTCGCTCCACTTGTGGTTGTGAAGCTCGCCCTTGTTCTGCAAAGCAGGATAATCCCATTGCCTTAAAACTTCATAAGCCGCAATTGCAACCGAGTTTGAAAGATTAAGACTTCTTGCCTCGTCAATCATAGGCAGTCTTAAAGTATCATCGGGATGCTGCATTAAAAGCTCCTCGGGTAAGCCTTTTGTTTCTTTGCCAAAGAGAAGATAGCAGTTGTCGGGATATTCAACATCGCTGTGGCGGTGAGTTCCTTTTGTTGAAAAGAAAAAGTATTTTCCGCCTTTTGTTTTTTCAAAAAAATCGTCAATGCTTTCATAATATGTGATGTCAAGCAAGTGCCAGTAGTCAAGTCCTGCTCTTTTGAGTTTTTTATCGTCGGGTTCAAAGCCCATAGGCTTGACAAGATGAAGTCTTGTTCCCGTTGCGGCACAGGTTCGTGCCACATTGCCTGTGTTCTGCGGAATTTCGGGTTCAACAAGCACAAGGTTGAGAGTTGCCAAAAGTTATCACTCCAATTTTTATTATTCCATTCTTTTTCTGTTTAAATACATTTTAAATCGTAAACAATAATAATGCAAGTTTTTTTGACAAAGCTGTGTGACAAAGATGAAAAAACACACATTTTGTCAATGAATTTGCAAGATTGGGAGGTGTGATTATGAATACAAGTCCAATGATGAATGTGGTGAAAGGCGTTGCAATAGGAATGACGGCAGGCGTCTGCATGGGTATTGTCGGCAAAAATATGGTAGACAGCAACCCAAAACTCAAGAAAAAGGCAAACAAAGCCTTTAAGACAATGGAGTCAGTCCTCGACACCGCACAGTATATGTTCAGATAAAATCATATTCATCATAAACAACCCCCCGACTCAAACGAATCGGGGGGTAATTTTATACTCTCTTGTATGTGCTTTTCCTGAAAATCAATGTGTCGCCTGAAATATAATATTTGTGATAATCATTCATGGCTTCCTCTTCGCTTTGAGCAAGGTCAAATGATGATGTGCCGTCCCATTCCATTGTGAATACGAGTTTTCCATCACTCATGACCTTGTATGACACAGGGTCAGCACTTGTCGGACCATGATAATCAATATCATTGCAAGAACCGTCATCATTAAAATACATTTTTGAATTTTCGCTAACTTGCCCATCGTCATCAACAAATGCCCATATTCCGGTTATGCTGTTGTTACTGCAACCGCTTAATGACATAACCGCAAACAACATCGTAATTATACATAACACCATTGATATTTTTCTTAATTTTATCATATTGTTACCTCTGTTTACAGACTTGCCTTAATCTGTTCAATGACCTTCATAACAGATTTTTTTGGTACAGCGGCAACAATACCGTTAAGTGCCATTTCGTTTCCGCCAATACTACCGACACCTGCTTGTACCCAACCAGATACAACGAGCGTTGTATCTGTAAATTCAATTTTTATGTATTGCATAGCAGTCAAAAGTCCTGTACCTTTTTTCCATACAGTTTCGCCGTTGTAGGAAACTTCTTTAAAACCGTTTGCCTGCAAAATGTTTACAGCAGTGTTGTATGATTCATCAACACTGTTTCGCAGTGGCAGGTTAATAATTGTTCTTGCCATTATAAAAACCTCCGTCAATATTATTAAGTTTTTGGTGGCATCGTGGACATTCGTTAATACCTGCGGTAACATTAAGACCGCAATTTGGACATTTATTGTTATTTCCTAAATTTTTAAGTGAATTAAGCTTATCCTCATTTTTCTTTTTTAACAAAAGAAAATATAACCATAATAATTCCTACAAGCAGAATAATAAATGAAATTATAGCAACTGCAATAATTGTTTTTTCAAATGAAGAAAATGGAGATGTCCACGAATATCTTTTGTTTGTATTCACAGTAAATAACGAATATGCAAGTCCGCCAAAGCCGAGAGTTGTCAGAATATACCCAATAACAGTAATCACTTATTGCCTCCTTATTAAATTTTTTAGATATGAAGCTTCATTGATTCAATTATAACATTGCGTAATACAAAATGCAAGACAAAAGTAATACGCAATTTTTGTGTAAATTGCATACAATAGTAATATACAATGTAATACAGGAGCAGTTCACGCAATGAAAAAGTTTAAAATTCCGCAAATTCCCCAAACAACAAGCAAAAGTATACGATTTCCAAACGATGTGATTGATGAAGTGGAATCTGTCCTTGTCGGTACGGATTGCACATTTTCTGCCTTTGTTGTGGAAGCGGTAAGAGTAGCTCTTGAAAATTTAAAAGAAGAATCAGCCGAAGATGAGTAAACAAAACCCCCTATTCAAGTGAATAGGGGGTTTTAATTTTGCATTTTATTATTTAATTAAATCAGCTTGTGTAGCCGAGGGGGTCCATTTTTTCACCGTTGAGGCGGATTTCAAAATGGAGGTGAGGACCTGTTGAGTTGCCTGTTGAACCGACATAACCGATAAGGTCGCCCTGATTTACATACTGACCTGTTACTGCAACAAGTGAACTGCAATGACCGTAAAGTGTTGTGTAGCCACTGCCGTGGTCAATGATAACATAGTTGCCGTAGCCGCTGTTGTCACCGCCCGAGAATGTTACGGTACCGCTTGCGGATGCATAAATAGCTGTCCGTAAACACCGCCGTCTGAAATGTCAAGTCCGCCGTGAAGTCTGCCCCAGCGTGTGCCGAAGGTACTTGTCAATGTATGTGTGTAGGGGAGTGGCCATGCAAACATACCCGATGAACCTGTTGTGTAGCTTGAAGATGAATTTGAACTTGATGAAGAACTGCTGTCTGATGAGGTTGACGATGAACCTGTGCTTGAAGAAGTATCCTCAGCCTTGCCTTTTACAACAACTTCGTCAACTGCCTCTTTAAGAGTTTTTGCGTCAGTCTGAACTGCATCGGTCTGAACACCGTCAACAAATGTAGTTCTTACCGTTACTTCTTCTTCACCCTTAACGCCCTTTGTGGTAACTTTTTTGTATGAAGAAGACTTGTCCTCGTCATACTTTACCTTTGTATCGTAAGCCACATCTCTTGTGTAAACAATGTCTGTTGAAAGTGAGATTGAAAACTTGCCGTCTGCAAGTGCCATAACCTCGTCTGCGGTAATAAGGTCTGTACCGCTTGCGTTACCTGTTACAACCTCCACCGAATTTGCAAACTCGGTTGTTGTTTCGTCATCGTAATCTCTGCGGTAATCAACAAGAACCTGATCGAGATCTGCATTGAGCTGATCAATTTCTTCTGTCGCACCGATGAACTTGCCGTCAATATAAAGACTTGCGCATGACGGTGAAATTGCCTTGAGGTTTGCCGATGCCGATTCGCCGTCAATTTCAGTATGAGGAACAGCCTCGTCACTTGTTGCAACAAGTGCAGGTGTCTGTACGCTGTTGTTATCTTTCATATCAAGTGCGCTTGCAACCGTTGCACATGAAAGTGTGATTGCACTGAAACAGGCTACTACTGCAAGCACAGCCTTTTTTCTGAGCAACTTCTGCGAACGGATTGCCGACGGTGCAAGGTGAGCATACTGCTTTCCGCTTTTGAACGAAAGTTCCGATACAATCTCTCCGGCACTCTTTGTTGTGCCGTTTCTTGATTCGTTGAATGCTTTGTCAATAGCTGATATCTGTGTTTTTGCTTTCTTTGACGAATTAACAGCCTTGATTGTAACAGACTTTAAAGAACCCTTCCTGTTCTCAATTGCCTGTGCGAGTTTTGCGGCGGTGTTTTTTGACATTCTTACAACTGATTTTGCACAAAATGTTGTTGCTCTCTTTACAAAGCGAACAGTTTTCTGTGCTGTTGTAAGCTCACGCCTGCAAACTTTGCGTTTCTTTGTCGGAAGACTCTCGATTTCATTGAAACCTTCCAAACCAATGAACTTTGTCTCCAAAATAATTTCTCCTATCTCATTAACCGTTACATTTTTGTAACAAACACGATACCTTTATTATACCAAATAGTTACGAAATTGCAATATGAGAATTAAAAAATGTCATAATTAATAATAAGACAGGGGATAAGGTTACAAAAAACAGGGTAAATTAAACAATAATTCCCTATATTAATTATACTGTAAGTTATCAACCGTGTAATCTTTTAACAAAGAGTAATATTTATTTAACTCTTTTAAAGCACCGTCAAGGTCGTGTTCAAGGTAGTTTCCGCACTCAATTGCAGTTGTTCCGGGGATTTCCCCCTTGTGCTCCGCACACTGCCTTATTGTGTCTTTTATAAGCTGTAATGCGTCCTCATTTGACATATCACGAACGAGAAAATAAAAACCCGTTCTGCATCCCATAGGTCCAAAGTAGATTACATTGTCGGCAAATTTGCTGTTGCGGGCATATGTTGCAAAAAGGTGTTCAATTGTGTGCATAACGGGATTCGGAAGATACGGCGGTGTGTTTGGCTTTACAAAACGCATATCGTATGTTGTAATATCTCCGTCAATTCTTGAGATGTAAACACCCGGCATAAGTGTGTTGTGGTTGATTGTAAAGCTTGCTATCTTTTTCATATATATTATCCTTTCTTAATCGTAATCGGCTATGTTTGTGAAGCAGATGTTCATATCAACATCGCCCTCAATTCCGTCAACCTTGCCCGATGAGGAATATTGCCACATAGAAAACTGATAATAGAATGTCGGAACATTTGCGTATTCGCAGTACCAGATGTCAAAATCTGCAAGCTGTGTGAGGTCGTATTTAAAGTAAAGCTCCTTGCTCGGAGAATAGATAATCGGTGTGTAGCCAAGCTCCTTTACACGGTTGCAGAATGCCTTTGCACAGGCTGTTGCCTGAGCGGCGGAAACGCTGTCGGTTCTTGCGTCATCATCTTTTATGATTTCCCAGTCATATGCAACGGGAAAATCGATTGTTTCATCGCCGAGAAGTGTCTTTATATAGTCAGCCTCTTCAATTGCCTCATCGTTATTGACAGCCTGAGAGAAGAAATACACGCCGACTTTAAGTCCTGCCGCCTTAGCACCCTTTATATATGAAAGGGCGGAATCGTCCGAGTACATTTTTCCGTCAGAACCGTAGCCTCTGCCGCCGATGCGAACCATAACAAAATCAACACCCGATTTTTTAACCTTGTCCCAGTCAATCGTTCCGCTGTAGGAGGAAATGTCGATTCCCTCCATTGAAGCGGCCTTGCCGTTTTCACTGTAGTATTTGAAAGTGTCGTCAGAGGTGAAGTTATCATTGTTGAGTGTGTTTTTCGGTACACCGTCAAGCTCGGTAATCCAGATTTCACCGAGAGTGCTGTCGTTTATATGTATTTTTTCGCCTGTTGTCTTGACGGTTGTGTCTGTGGCAACAGTTGCCGGGGTTGTACTGCCCGACTGCGAACTGCTTTCACCGTTGCTTGAGCAACCGCACAAAACCGAGGTAAGTGCAAGCATGGCAGCCGTTACGGCACAAATAGTTTTTTTCATTATTCTACTCCTGACAAAAATTTTTTAACGCTGAAAAATGTCGATTATACGGACATTTTGCGTATCTGTTAGTCAGCATATCATAAAAAAGTGTTGATGTAAACAAAGAAACCGAAAATAAATATTGAAAATCTTGTGAAAATTAAGTATAATCTAAGGTACAAGTGTCCTTCATCGAACAGCGGAGGCATTTATTCGGAAATATAATGATAACAATGTTCCGCAAAAGGCAATAAAGGGCGGTGAGTGAAATTGAATGAAACAAAGGTGCACGGATACCGTCACAAAACAACGGAAGAACTCGTCAAGGCAATTGACGAATGTACCTCTCTCAGTCAGCTTTTCGCTCTCATTCAGCATGAGCATATCACCATTCAGATGCTCACAAGACCGGGTGCATCAAATCTTGCACCAAAAATTTTAAGCCCGAAAGAGATAACAGGCAACCGTGACACACCATTGAAAGACTGCGAAAACAGGTTCGTGAATCTGTGCTTGAGGACGAAAGAAGGCTTAAACAGAGCAAGCTGATTGCCGAATGCGAACGCCTTTCAAGACTTAATAAAAATGACAAGATAAAGTAAGAGTAATTAGTGGAAGATTTTTGAAATTTTTTTACTAAAATATCTTTTAATTTTTTGAAAAAAACATATATAATCTAATTATCAAATACGATTGGGGATGAAATATATGACATTCAAATTCAAACACACCTTGGCTGTAATTCTCGCAGTAGTTACCGTAGCTTGTTCTGTTGTTGGAACATTAGCTGTTTCTGCGGCAGAAACAGACTCTCAGTCTGCAACAGAGGCAACTGTTGCATCTGATGTAACAGATACGAGCGTTGAACCAACTCAGGCAACCGAGCCTTCACAGCCGGTAACGGAGCCGTCCGTAACTCCTACGGTTTCTCCGACTCAGCCGATTAAGCCGAATGTGGGCGCAATCAAGAATCTCAAAAGAACGCAATATACAACAAATTCGCTTTCGTTCAAGTGGGATAAAGTAAGCGGTGCAACAGGCTATGTAATCTACTACCGCAACAACGACGCACACAAGAATTTTTCAAGATTTACATATGTAAAGTCAAATGCCTGTACACTCAAAAAGCTCAGAACAGCAACCTGGTATGATGTAAAGGTTGCCGCCTATGTTGAGCATGACGGTGTAAAGTATGAGGGTAAGAGTCAGACCTACAGAACAGCTACTCTCCCGAATGCCGTAAGCGTTTCACTCAAGGAGTCGGGTTCTGCAATTACACTTTCGTGGTCAAAGAACTCACAGGCAACAGGCTACAAAATCTACCGTATGAGCGGTGACACAAAGGGCAAGTATGTTCTTTACAAGACAATCACTTCAAATTCCACAACTTCTTTCAGAGATAAGGGAGTTAAGAACGGCAGAGCGTATTACTATCAGGTTAAGGCTTACCGTGCAATCAAAAAGAACACTTACTATTCGTCACCGTCAACAATAAGATGTGTGGCAGGTCTTAATGCCGTTAATTTCAAGACAGATACAAGACTTTCAAGAGTAAATCTCACATGGGGCAAGGCAATGACCACTCCAACAGCATATGAGATTTTCTATTCAACCTCAAAGAACGGAAAATATACAAAGCTTGGTGAAACAAAGAATACTTTCTACAACACCAAAAAGCTTACAGTCGGCAAGACCTATTACTTCCGTATTCGTGCTTACAAGTATTCGGGACCGAGCAGTAACCCGAAAAAGTACAAGTGCTCGGCACATTCCAGACAAAGAGTGTAAAGATCAGTAAGAATGCCTACGGTGTTTCAGTAGGTAATACCTATGTTGAAATCAGCATCAATCAGCAGCATATGTGGTACTACAAGAACGGTAAGCTTGTTGTTGAAACAGATGTTGTAACCGGCAACTACGGTACAAACGATACGCCAAAGGGTGCATATTCAATCATCTACAAGGCATCGCCTGCAACTTTGATGAATAACTCTCATGTAACATTCTGGCTACCGTTCACATCTGACGGTTGCGGAATCCATGACGCATCATGGCGTTCAAGCTGGGAATACGGCGGAACAAGGTACAAGGGTCACGGCTCACACGGCTGTGTAAACACACCGTACAACGCAGCTAAGAAAATCTATAACAACATTTCCTCAGGAACCCGTGTTGTTGTTTATTGATTTTAATTCGTAGCGAAAACTTGATAAAATAATTTAAGGCTGACAGATTTTTAATAACCTGTCAGCCTGTTTTTATATGAAAGTTATTGTTAATCAGTAGGGGCGTTCATCGGACGCCCGCAAGTAGTAGTGTAAACTATATGTTAAAACAAATTTTATAAAGACCGCAAAACAACCGTCATACTGTAGCGGCGAACTGTGTTCTCCCGTCTGAAATATAGTCGCAATGCGTTGCACATAAATGTGCTTCCTATTGCTCGTTATTTCAGACAGCGCATTGCTCCCTTTTTCCGCCACCGGCGGCGGTCGCAAGGCTACCAATCATTTCGTGTGCAAACACGATACGAATAAAATTATATTGGCTACAATTAACTGTGCTTTAATCCCATAATGATACCAAGGGCAATGTTTTGTTTTTCTTTTGGCAGACAACGAAATTCATTGAGAAGTTCGCATTCCGTTTCCGAAAGTTTAGACTGTGCAATTTTGTCAATCGGCTGTCTGATGTCCGTATATTCAATTATATAATCAACAGATGTATTAAAGATTGACGCAAGCTTTTTGAGCGTTGTAATGCTCGGTTCAACCTTTCCGTTTTCATATTCGCTGATTATCTTTTGCGAAAAGTTAAGTTCCATTCCCAATGCAATTTGTTCATAGATTTTTCTTTTCGTAGTTCCTTAATTCTTTGCATTTGCCGTACCCGCTCCATAAATTATACCTTGTGAGTATAATATTATAACTTTTTGTTGACAAT
>ENA-OPZM01000009-OPZM01000009.1-human-gut-metagenome-genome-assembly--contig:-NODE-9-length-77521-cov-2.780099_pt1 | contig 77521 bp, 89 predicted proteins | sample MGYA00242478_ERZ504493 | MGnify/ENA primary metagenome ERZ504493 (study PRJEB26092, sample SAMD00036227) | human gut metagenome | host: Homo sapiens | study: EMG produced TPA metagenomics assembly of the... | reverse complement strand
CTGTAATCTCAACACCGTTGTCTTCCTGTGCCTGTGTCCATGCTGCGTTCCATTCTGCCATGATGTCATCAAAGGACTCATCTCCATTTGCTGCATGCTCGATGATCTTCTGGACTTTATCTTTACCACCAGCATTGATCATTAAGTCAGAATCAGCATTTAATGCATTTAACAGATCTTCTTCACCTGCTGCTGCAGACTCATCTGAAACAAAGATCACATCTCCGAATGCTTCATATGCATCCGGATAATCATTGTCAGCTAACTCAATCGGAATACCGCCTTCATTGTAAGCAAATCCGGATTCCTCTGTCAGCCATTTTACGAATACCATAGCTGCTGCCTGATTTTCTTCGGAAGAATTTACGTTGATACCATAGCTGTAGTCAGCGCCTGAAGATGCATACTGCTGTCCGCCTATTGTGATCGGGAATGGCATATAACCAACATCTTCACCGTGTTCATCAGCTGCTACCATCTGTGAGTAAGCCCATGAACCAAGTACCATTGTTGCGATCTCACCACGGTTGATCATACCCTTGGAATCTTCCCATGCTGTTGTAGAGTAATCATCCTCTGTCAGACCATCTGCAACTGCATCATAGAGAACTTTGTATAATGCATATGGATGTGTTCCATCGCCATAATCTTTGAACGGATCTTTTGTATGAAGAAGTTTCTGATTCATGTATGTAGCATCACCTGTTGTTGTTCCGGCGATCTGTCCATCCCACTGCTCCATTGGCCATCCATCTGCATAGTTTGTATAAAGTGGGACAATGCTACTATCATTTTCTTTTATTTTCTTAAGTGCAGCAATGAAATCCTCTGTTGTCTTAGGGAATTCTGTAATACCTGCATCTTCAAAGACTTTCTTATTAACAACCAAACCAGTTGCATTCATTTGGCTCGGAATACCGTATTGAACACCTTCATATGAACGGTCATTAAGCCTAAGTATTTTTCTGATAATTCTTCTGTGTCACCAAGTGGTTCAAAGAAGTTTTCATAATCTTTCGGGCTAATATCACCAGGAATCATTAAAACGTCGCCGTACTCTTTACTGTTCATACGAGTTTTCATTTGACCTGCATAATCAGTAATGGTTTGTACTTCAACTTTAATATCAGGATATTTCTCGTTAAATTTTGCAATGTACTCATCCCATTTACCGTTAGTTTCCCAATCGGTCTTATGGTTGATGAATGTAATTGTTTCAACATCGCTATCACTGCTTCCGCTTGAACAACCAACTAATGTCACGGCTGCTAATGCAGTCATCCCAATTGTAAGCAAACCTTTTTTCATAGGTTCTTCCTCCTAATTTTAACTTCTTTTTTGTTTACGCTTACATTATAACACTTTATGTCTAAAAAGTATATACTTTTGTTGAAAATATTTTGTGCTTTATTTTATTGCAATAAGTTGACCGAGGGGCAACTTGGTTTCTTTACATTATGTGACATAACAAAAGACTTATATAATTTTTAAAAATTCAAATTTATTTTGATTTTATATATACTTTTAAGACATTGTATTATAATCATTTTAGAAACACATCCTAAAAGTTTTGTATTATTTTTGTACACATCTACTAGTAGTTTGTAAAGAGGAGGCTTTTTTCTGAAAAACATTATTTCATAACATTCGGAGATGACATTATGTCTTAACGCTTTTTTGGAGGAGAAAAAAACATTATGAAAAAAGCATTAGTTGGATTTTTAGCGCCCCTAACTGTCGTTGCCGGTCTCGCATCAGCTCAAGGGGTAAAAGCTGACGAAATCATGTCAGGAAATACTTCCAAAGTTACCACAAAACATAGTGGTAAAGCTCTTGACGTTGCAGCAAACTCTAATGATGACAGTGGTGACCACGTATCATCATGTCTTACGCTAGCCTAACACCAGAGGAAACAAATCAACTCACACGCCTAACACATTACAAAAAAAGCAGGTCGCTTATACACCAAGAAACTGAATAATAATGAGACTAGGATAAAAGTACCCAGCTTCTTTGTTTATATAGTTATTATTTACAAGATGCAGTAGTTGAGTGGGTTCTAATAAGCTTTTACAACCCTCTTTTGACATCAAGCTGCACTTGACTCCATTTCCCACCTCGAAAGCTTCCCCAAATCTTCCGAGCCATGTATGGGTTGGTTATAAAGGTTCGGGGAAGCCTTTATAATCGGGAAATAAAGCTTACGAAGTAAGTATCACAAAATTGTCTGGGAATAGACCACTTTAGGTCAGAAACAAGAAATTAAGACTTACTGAGAAATCGAATTTCTTCGAAATTACCGATTCGCTTTTTACTTTTTAGGCTCATGAATAAAGTATCCAGTGGAGACTGTCTAACAATTCCCCCCAACACAATTTATCAATATCATCATTTTAAAAACGAAAACAATTTAAATTGTCGGCAAATCATTCTACTGCTCAATAACATAGTGCTAGTTAAAACCGGAATTTATTTCTAGGTGAGAATATAACAAAAGAGTTCTGGAATCACTCCAGAACCCTTTGTTTCAATCATGTTTATGAACAATAATTATTTTTCATTTGCGTGACTAGCAATAATTTCTAGCTCGCCATCAAATTCCCATGATTTAACATCATTCGGAAGGATAAAGTGGTCACCTTTTTTGATGTTATAAACATGGTTATCAATATTCAAGCTACCTTGACCTGAAAGAACACTTACCAACAAGTATGGTGCTGTTTGTGTAAGATTAACGACACCAGATACCACCCATTTATAAACAGCAAAGAATTCATTTGAAACCAAAAGGCTTGAACTCAAGTTGTCAACATCAATCGTTACAGGTGTACTGTTAGCAGGTTCACCAATTGTTAAAACATCAATTGATTGCTCAATGTGTAAGTCACGAAGATTGCCTTGTGCATCACGGCGGTCAAAATCATAAACACGGTAAGTTGTATCACTTGATTGTTGTGTTTCTAAAATTAAGATGCCTTTACCAATAGCGTGCATTGTACCACTTGGTACGTAGAAGAAATCACCAGCTTTTACAGGGATTTTTGTTAACAAATCATCCCATTTCCCAGCTTCAATCAATTGACGAAGCTCTTCTTTTGATTTGGCATTGTGCCCGTAAATAATTTCAGAATCTTCATCCGCAGCAATAACATACCAGCACTCAGTTTTACCAAGTTCGCCTTCATGTTCAAGAGCGTAAGCATCATCTGGGTGAACTTGTACACTAAGCCAATCATTGGCATCAAGAATTTTTGTCAATAATGGAAAGACTTCAGATTTTGGATTGCCAAAAAGTTCTTTGTGTTCACGATAAAGTTTATCTAGACCTTCACCTTTATAAGTACCATTATCTACGATTGAAACACCGTTTGGATGAGCTGAAATTGCCCAGTATTCACCAGTTGTTTCTGTTGGAATGTCATAACCAAACTCATCACGAAGTTTAGTTCCCCCCCAGATTTTATCATGCATTTGTGACTTTAGAAATAATGGTTCTGCCATAAAATTTTCCTTTCCTTCAAGCAAAATATGCTTGTTCACCAAGAAGAAACCCAAAGCATTTTTGGGTTTCTTAGTTAAATGTTCTTAACATCCAATAATGAATAACCTCTAGTATCGAAACGATTTCTACTACGAGAGTATTCAATCGGTCTCCCATTTTCCAAGTAAACAACTTGTTCGACTTGCAAAATGGGATCATCATCTTTGCAGGCTAAATAATCTTTGTCATAATGATCTGGCTTTTCAGCCGTGATATGTCGGTAGGAACCTGCAAATTTGAGACCGAGTTGATGCCAAAGGTAATCATAAACAGATGTTAATAAGATATCATCATCCAAACCAGGTGTTAAATCGCAAGACATATGAGTGTGTTCCAAAGCATAGGGTTTACCGTCTAATAAACGAAGTCGGATAATTTTGTAAACAGGTGTTGCTGAATCAACTTGGAGTCGCTCTGCTATTTTAGCATCTGGAAATTCGACAGTAAATTCAATGATTTTACTTGTCAATTTCCGAGGGTCGTCTTTCATATCATAGCTCAACCCATTATAATTGTTCAAACGGAATTTTGAGTCCTCCTTATCCCAAAACGAAGAATTTAAAACCTTTGTTCCATTTCCTTGTTTTGAAAGGACCAAACCTTCGATGGTTAACATCTCAATAGCCTTTTTGATTGTCATACGGCTTACCCCAAATTCTTTTGCTAAGTCCGATTGAATCGGTAGCATTGAATCAATTGGATAAGTACCGTCTGAAATCCTCGTTCGAATAATACTTGCAATCTCTTCATATTTTGACATAGATCGCTCCTACTATACTTGTATAGACTAATTTTTTTTAAACTATAGTTCTATTATAACGCAGAATCAGGTTGTTTGTCTAGCATACGTAAGAATGGATACCAAATAAATCCGACGATGAGACAGTCAACGATTTGAAGAAGTCCACCTGCAAGTGAGTTTGTCGCAATTATACCACTAAAGAATACTGGTACAGTCCAAGGCACTGATACACCTGTTGGAGCAGGTACAAGACCAATTGCCATTACGAAATAGTTAAGCGCTGTAACGATGATTGGTGAAATTACCCAAGGAATAAGAATTGTAGCATTCAACACAATTGGCAAACCGAAGATAACAGGTTCGTTAACGTTAAAGATACCAGCACCAAGTGCCAAACGACCAACGTCACGGTATTGTTTTTTCTTCATGATAAATGCCATGATGATAACGACCGCAAGAGTCATCCCTGAACCACCAAGACCAACAGTGAATGTTTCCATGAATGGTTTTGAAATAATGTGAGGAATATGTTCACCTGCTTTATAAGCATCCAAGTTATCATACATCAAAGTGTTCCAAATTGGGTCCATAACAGAGTTAACAAGGATTTGTCCGTGAAGACCAAAGAACCACAAGAATTGGATAAAAAAGATGGCAATAAGTGTCGCCCAAATACTACTACCAAGACCAACCAAAGGCATTTGGATAACATTATAAATCACATCGTGAAGGTTTGTATTGAAAGCACCTGTTACGATTGCATTAAGCGCTGTGAAGATTGATAATGTCAAAACTGCTGGAATCAAAGCAGCAAATGATTTTGCAACTGCAGGTGGCACGCTGTCAGGCATTTTAATTTGCCAACCTTTTTTGCTGACGCGGCAGTAAATTTCAGTTGCGATAAATGACACAATCATTCCTAGGAACATGCCTTTTGCCCCTAAGCGATCTAGGCTAAGAACGTTAGATACTTCTTGACCTTTATCTGTCAAAGTGTAAACGGTGTTAAAAGAAGGAAACTTGCAAATGCAATTGCTCCGCCAAAAATACCATCTTCATCATATGATTTAGATAGGTAGTAACCAATTCCCCAGGTTACAAAGACGGTCATAATCGACATTGTCGCATTTTGTGCATTACCAAACAGATTTGATAAAAGCGCTTTCGTGCCATCGTTTAAAAAAGGAAGGTTAGAAATAACGACAACAATTGATCCAAACATGGTCAACGGGAAGGCAAGCATGAAGCATCACGTAAAATCGACAAGTAGCGATTGGAAGCCAATTTGTTTGCCAAAGGCAAAAGTTTGTCACTGATAGCATCTAGAAACTTGTTCATAAACACTCCTCTTTCCATTTAAGTTTGTTTTTACATTATCATTATAACTTATTTTTTATAAAAGTCTAGTCTTTTTATATAAAAATATTGTCTTTTATTTTAAAAAGTGTATAATTGTACTTGTAAAATCAAAAAATATATATTTTTAAGGAGAATCTTATGGCAACTTACACATTTCCAGAAGACTTCTGGTGGGGAGCTGCGACATCTGGTCCTCAAAGCGAGGGTCGTTTCCATAAAAAACATGCCAATATGTTTGATTACTGGTACGAAATAGAACCTGAAGCTTTTTACAACCAAGTTGGTCCAGACACAGCATCAAACTTCTATAATAGTTACAAAGAAGACATTGCTTTGATGAAGAAAATCGGTCTCAACAGTGTTCGTACTTCTATTCAATGGACACGCTTGATTGATGACCTCGAAAAAAATACCGTTAATCAAGATGCAGTAGACTTCTATAATGACGTTATTGACTGCTTCATCGAAAATGGCATTCGTCCAATTATGAACCTACACCATTTTGATTTACCTGTCGAGCTTTATCACAAATATGGAGGTTGGGAATCACGCCACGTGGTTGACCTTTATGTTGGTTTTGCTGAACAAGCTTTCAAAGCATTCGGTGACCGCGTTAAAGATTGGGCAACACACAATGAACCAATGGTTGTTGTTGACGGTGAATATCTTTACCAATTCCATTATCCAAAATTAGTCGATGGTAAGAAGGCAGTTCAAGTTGCGTATAACTTGAATATTGCTTCCGCAAAAGCTATCGCTAAATTCCGAGAACTTGGCTTAGACAAAGATGGGGGGCGCATTGGTACTATTTTGAACTTAACACCAACTTACGCCGCCTCTGATTCTGAAGATGACCAAGCGGCAGCACACTTTGCTGAACTTTGGAACAACAAAATGTTCCTTGAACCAGCTATCAACGGACATTTCCCAGAAGAATTAGAAGCTGTATTAGAAAAAGATGGTGTTATCTGGCAAACAGAACCTGAAGATGCTGAAATCTTCAAAAACAACACTGTTGATTTCTTGGGTGTTAACTTCTACCATCCAAATCGTGTGAAAGCTCCAGACATCGCGCCTAACTCTGTCGGTGCTTGGTTGCCAAGTCGTTACTATGACGAGTACAACATGCCTGGTCGTCGCATGAATATTGATAAAGGCTGGGAAATCTTCCCAGAAGCTATTTACGATATTGCCATCAACATTCGCGACAACTACAAAAACATCCCTTGGTTTGTTTCTGAAAATGGTATGGGTGTTTCTCGTGAAGAACGCTTCATGGACGAAAGCGGACAAGTTCAAGATGATTATCGTATTGACTTCATCAAAGAACACCTCGCTTGTCTCCACCGAGGAATCGAAGAAGGTTCAAACTGTTTCGGTTATCACCTCTGGACACCAATCGATTGCTGGTCTTGGATGAATGCTTACCGCAACCGTTATGGATTTATTTCAAACAATATTCACACACAAATTAAGACCATTAAAAAATCTGGCGAATGGTTTAAACACGTTACTGTTGATAATGGATTTGAAGAATAATCATTTAATATTCTAATATTATTTGATTTCAAATACTCCTAATAAATTTCTACTTCATGATTTTCACCCAGCCAATGAAAATTAACTTAACAAATTCTTTTTATCCATTTAAAACTATTTACTAGATTCCACCCCTCTTCTGCATAGGAGAGGGATTTGCTATACACAAATTTTTATAAGCGTAGCCAAATTTATTTTTTCAAAAACAAACTTCAAATTTTACTAAGCTTGCTTGATTTTGAGAATATTGACAAGGAACAGCGAGTATAAATTATTTGATGTTGTTATAGCCTAAGACTGAACAGAGAAATATCCAAAAAGAAGACTTTCTACCTTCTTTTTGATGATTAAATTGTTCTCGTGTTTCAAACGATAAAATAAATTGTGTTGGGTGTACAAGGGTTAGACAATGAAAAAAACAGTCCGATGGACTGTTTTTTCCTTATTTTTCATCGAGTCGTTGGTACAATGTGATCATTTCCACCGCAACTTCTTTCAAAGTCATTGTAGTCATCAAATGATCTTGTGCGTGAACCATAATAATCTCGATTTTAACTTCGGTACCGCTTGCATATTTCTGTAACAAATCAGTCTGAGCATGATGTGCTCCCAAAAGTTCTGCATCAGCAGCATCTAGTTTTTCTTTTGCTTCGTCATATTTGCCTTCTTTCATTTTAGCAAATGCTTCGTGAACAGAAGTGCGGGCGTTACCGCTGTGCAAGATAATTTCAAAAGCAGCAAGTTGCAATTCTTCTTCAGTCATCTCTAACAACACCTCATTAAATGTTTTCTACGATAAGATTAGCCATTTTCTCAACACCCATTGGGATTGGAACATAAGCTTGTGGTGGAACTTTAACAACTGGACGACCTGATTTTTCACCAGCAGCTGCAAATTGGTTATAATACATACCAGCTTGTGGGCTAACTAGATACAAATCGTAGGTTGCATCAGTAATAACTTGTTCACCTTCGTTAGAGCTGATAGCTTCTACAGTGATGTCTTTACCTTGTTTTTCGAAAAAGTCTGTTGTTTTTTGGGCCATTAGTGATGATGACATTCCAGCTACACAGATAATCAATGCTTTTGACATAATCATTCTCCCTTTTAGAATAGAATATAAAATAATTGTTTAAGATGTTTTACGCTCCCCAACATCTTTGTTAAAAGTATATCATATATATCTTAAAATGTATAGTCTTTTATTTTTAAAAGTTCAAACTTTTAAAAATTTGAACGCTTTCTAAATCATATAAATTTCAGAGATAAATTCTTGTCTATAACCATATATTGTGTTATATTACTATGAGAAGCACAATATATAGTAGGATGGTTATTATGTCACAAGAAAAAAGATTAGCTCCATTAAGCATTGTTTATATCAGTTTAAGCGGTAACACACAAAGCTTTGTAAAACGATTAACTGAACACTTACTGAACCATTATTCCCTAGATACACAAACCATTAATATCAAGGAACTCAATCATGAAACATTTCCAATCACGACACCTTTTGTTGCTGTTTTGCCAACCTATCTTGAAGGTGGTAATGGTATTGATTCAGGTGATGTTGAAATCTTGACGAATCCGCTAGGTGATTTTATTGCTGCTCATGACAACTACAAACATTGTTTTGGTATTATTGGTTCTGGCAATCGGAATTTCAACGAACAGTATTGCCTGACAGCCAAACAGTACGCCAAACGTTTTGGTTTTCCGATGTTGGGTGATTTTGAATTACGAGGAACAAGCTCTGATATTGAGCGCCTAGCAGAGATTATTGTGAAGCAACACCAAGGATTTGCCAATCCTAGTTAAATACATACAACCCTTTCTCAACTAAATTTAGCAGACATGGTATAATAACATAGATGATATCGCGTATTTTATCATCAATATGACTACTAAATTTTAATTGGAGAACTCATGAAAACAACAGTTGATTATATTACAAAACTTGCAAATATCCCTTCACCTACTGGCTACACAAGTCACATTATGAATTATGTGATTGCTGAACTTGAAAGCTTTGGCTATGCGCCTGTTCGCACGAATAAAGGCGGAGTTATGGTCACAATCACAGGTAAAATGATAGCAAGCACCGTGTAGTGACTGCTCATCTGGATACACTTGGTGCTATGGTTCGCGCTGTCAAACCTGATGGACGGCTCAAAATGGACCTTATCGGTGGCTTTGTTTACAACGCTATTGAGGGAGAAAATTGTACCGTTCACGTTTCTAAAAATGGCAAGAAAATCAGTGGTACAATCCTTATGCACCAAACATCTGTACACGTTTATAAAGATGCTGGTACGGCTGAGCGCAACCAAACTAACATGGAAGTTCGCCTTGATGAAAAAGTAACAAATGAGAAAGAAACACGCGCTCTTGGTATCGAAGTTGGTGACTTTATCTCATTTGACCCACGTGTTGTCGTTACCGAATCAGGTTTTATCAAATCACGTCACTTAGATGACAAAGTGTCAGCAGCTATCTTAATTGAATTGCTTAAAGAATATAAAGCGCAAAACATTACTTTGCCATACACGACACACTTCTACTTCTCAGCATTTGAAGAACTTGGTCATGGAGCGAATTCGAGTATCCCGGTTGAAACTGTTGAATACCTTTCGGTCGATATGGGAGCAATGGGAGACGACCAACAAACAGATGAATACAGTGTGTCAATCTGTGTCAAAGACGGTTCAGGACCTTATCACTATGAATTGCGCCAACATCTTGTCAAATTAGCAAATGACAATAAGATTCCTTACAAATTGGACATTTATCCGTATTATGGTAGTGACGCTTCTGCTGCTCTTCGTGCAGGTGCTGAAGTCAAACACGCCCTTTTTGGAGCTGGTATCGAATCAAGTCACTCATACGAACGCACACACATTGACTCTGTCCAAGCAACAGAACGCCTCGTTGATGCTTACCTAAAAAGCCCAATTGTGGAGTAAAAATTGAATACAAAAAATAAGAGTGAATGTTATGTTCACTCTTTTATCGTTCTCTATTCGGATATAACCCTAAGTTCGTGACCTTTATAATTATTTTCGTCTAGGACAATATTTTCTTGACTGTACTGTTTGCTTACCAATTTTAAAATTTCGTTTTCATCTCTTGCCTCAACTTTTACAATTCTTTGAAGCACTTCCTCAATTTCTACATTGAATGCCCTCATCTTTTCTCCGTAATTAATCATTGATTATTTTAATGCTATTATTGCGGATCCATAATACCTAAAATCGCCCCTGAAATCAGGAGCGATTGTGTAAAAACAAACAAATAAATTAGGAGGTAGTGTTATTAGTAGTTAAGCTCAACGGCAAGACCGAAATGGTCACTAACGATTGGTGCCTCACCGCCGTCAAATGTGACGGTTGATGATAGAATATCAATACCTTTACTTGTGAAAACATGGTCAACTTTGAGGGATTGTTTATTGCCCTCCCAGCCGTCAATGTCTTCAATAATCGTATGGTCGCCTTGGACTTTCTTAGCCACTTTGTGGCTGTCTTGTAAATCAAGTGGGCTGTTTAAAATCATATCATAGCCAGCAGTATCCGTTGGGTTGTTAAAATCACCCATGAGTACCAATGGTTTGGGGGAATCAAGCAGCGCTGTCTCCAACTTTTGCCATTCACTTTCAAAGCCTTTACCAAACCAAGACATGTGTAAGCTAACAACCGTAATTGGTTTCTGATCAATTTCCGTCTCCGCAACAAGAACACGTCTTGTGTGAAAATCAGTTTCGTCATCAACATCAGATACCAGAATATCATTCACTTTGATAGGTGTTTTTGATAAAATAACAACACCCTCATTGTACTTTTCGTATCCAATATGATTATATGCCCAAGACCAATAATAATATCGTCCTTGACTTCTCAGATAATTCACGAGTTGTAAAGCGTAGTTATCGCGATGCAAAGCTGGGCTTCCTGGTAATTTTTCATAGCCATCAACTTCTTTGGTTAACAGTCCACGAATATCTTGGTTAATTTCTTGAAGGCAAATGACATCATAATTTTCACTATAAATCGTTTCTGCCAAGTCGAATAATTTCTTTAATGAATTTGCCTCCAACCAAGAATGCGTATTAAGTGTTAAAAATTTAGCCATATCTGTTCCCTTCAAGTCAAAGGAGAGTCCATGATTCCTGTCTCAGACTCCCTTTTATTTAGATTTAACCTAAACATCTCTTATTCATATGAGTAATATCAGCTTAAAGTTCTACTTTGGCAACAGGTGTGTTAGCAGAAACTTTTCCTGTTTGGGTTAAATTGACTGCTTTGATTTCTGCTGTATTTGTGAAGGCAACAATAATTGTTGTTTCAGACCTGCTGAACGAATAGCTGCTAAATCAGCTACCACCAAAAGCTCACCAGCTTTAACACGTTGACCTTCTGTAATCTTAACTGAGAATGGTACTCCATTAAGAGCAACAGTATCTAAACCAATGTGAACAAGAACTTCAAGTCCATTGTCTGTTAATAGACCAAAGGCGTGTTTTGTTGGAAAAACGCTTGTTACAATACCTGAAACTGGTGCGTAAATATTGCCATTTTCTGGTTCAACAGCGAAGCCATCACCCATCATTTTACCAGCAAAGACAGGGTCTTTAACTTCTGTGATAGGTTTTACATCACCATCTGCAACTGCATTGACATCTTCTGTCACACCTTTATAAGAAACTTTTGTAACATCGTTTCCTTCAACTTCTGACAAGTTGACAGTTGGAATTTCTGCGCCAGAATCAAGAAGGTCTTGGATATCAGATTTCAAAATATCCGCTTTTGGTCCATAAACCGCTTGAACACCTGAACCTTTGATGATAAGTCCCATAGCGCCAGCCTTTTTCCAAGTGTCCTCATCACCGACTTTAGCGACATCTTTGACTGTAACACGAAGTCGAGTCATACAAGCATCAACATCTTCGATGTTATCGCGTCCACCAAGGAGATTAATGATTTGAACGATTTGTGAATCTGCAGAGACACTAGCACCGTCTGCTAATGCACTAGCTTGGTCATCATCCATATCGTCATAATTACCATTACGACCTGGAGTAGCAAAGTTGAATTTCTTAATCATGAAGTCTGCAATAAAGTACATCACAACTCCTGATAAAATACAACAGATGACAAAATTAATCAAATCACCGCCAAGTCCAGCTTTGAGAGCCATAGGCGTACGTGTTAAAAGTTCAATATTACCAAATGAATGAAGACGAAGGTTAACTAAATCAGCTAAAGCAAATGTCACCCCTTGAACGACTGCATAAACAACGTAAAGTGGCATTGCAACGAACATAAACATGTATTCAATTGGTTCAGTAACACCTGTTAAAAATGTTGCTGCTGCCGTTGAGATGAACATAGCAGTGTATTTTTTCTTCTTGTCAGGGTCAACATTACGATACATAGCAAGGCTAACTCCCATAAGTGTACCCGTTGCACCAATCATTTGCCCAACTTTAAAGCGAGCTGGTGTTACATTTGTTAAAAGATCTTGGTAAGCTGAAGCATTAGACCCTTTCAGATTGATAAGGTCTGTTACCCATGCTAACCAAAGTGGGTCTTGACCAAAAACTTCTGTTCCTTTTTGAGCCCCTGTCAAAATTTCATAAGTACCACCAAGTGATGTGTAGTTCATTGGGATAGTAATCATATGATGAAGTCCAAATGGAAGAAGCAAACGTTCCAAAGTGCCATATAAGAAAGGTGCTAAAAATGGTGCTGAATCTTGTGAAGATGCAATCCACATACCAAATCCATTGATTCCTGATTGAATGATTGGCCAAACAAGAGACATGAACAAACCAACAAGAACTGAACGATAGATAACAACAAATGGTACGAAGCGTTTACCATTAAAGAATGAAAGAACGTCTGGTAATTTGCGGTAGTTATAGTATTTATTGTAAGCTGTTGCCCCAACAAACCCAGAGATAATACCGACAAACACACCCATATTAAGAGCAGGTTGACCAAGAACGTTGACAAAGTAGTCAGCTACAAGCATTTTGCCACCAAGAACATTGTGAACTGTACTTGTACCATCAGCAATCATATCAAGTGAAATACCATAAACGTGACCTGTGATAAGGTTGATGAGAATAAATGCGATACCTGCTGCAAACGCACCACCAGCACGTTCTTTTGCCCAACTACCACCAATTGCTAATGCGAAGAGGATGTGAAGATTATTGATAATTCCCCATCCGATTTGAGCAATAACATTACCAACCGTAGCAAGAAGGGCTGAGTCTGCATTGATTAGCGGAAGTGAGTTCCCAATACTAACCATTAAACCTGCTGCTGGCATAACAGCAATAACAACCATCAAGCATTTTCCGAATTTTTGCCAAAATTGAAGCTGGTTAAATTTTTAAATGCCTTCTTCATGAAATACTCCTTAAACCATTTGCTAAGAAACCATTTGCTTTAATTTATGAAAAATAATGCCACTTATATTTTTCAACTTCTTTAAAGAATTGATTTAAGCTTTGTTTTAATTTTGCGCAACGTTTGCGTTATTTTGATGATTTTATTATAACACGTATTTCTAATTTGTAAAGCGTTTTCCGGATTTTTTTAAAAAGGGTACTTAAGAAACACCTCCTTTGCAAAACCTCCAGCGGAGGTTCAGTTGGTAAAAGCTGTTAACCCAAATCTGGTGTTGATTCGCGTTCAATGATTTTATGTGGAATAACAACTATTTGTTCGGTCAGATTTTTAGGATCAGCTAATAATAATTTAGCGGCATTTTCTCCTAATTCATATGGAAAAATATCCACGGAAGTCAAGGCAGGGCTTGCAATTTCTGTAATCAATGAATTGTTAAAGCCAATCATGGCATAATGATTTTCACGGTTGTTATCTTTGAATAAACGTTGCAAACGAATAGCATGATGTCATCGCAGGCAACAAAAGCTTCTGTCTGAGGATTTTCAGCAAGAAACGTCTGCAACTTCACCGCATTCTCCTCATCACTTAAACGTGATAATTGCAATGCACTCCCTTTTTTATCATATTCTTGCAAGGCTTCACAGTAACCTTGATAACGTTCGGTTTGCACTAATTCATCCATATCAGTATAGGCAAAAACAAGATGATTATAACCTTTGACTAACATGAATGTCGTTGCGTCTTTACCAGCTTGGTCATTATTATTATCGACAAAACGCACCGTTTTTTGCGGAGCATCTTCGTAAGAACGACCAACGACGACACAAGAAACCTTCTTTTCTTGTTTGACAAATTCAAAAACTGGATCTGCTTTTCTTGAATAAAGAAAAATAAGCTTAGTGATGTTGCCGCTACGAATTAAGGTTTGGATATTTTTTTGCAATTCGTCATCTGTTCGTCCTGTTGCCAAGCTGACCATGTAGTCATTCTCGCTACACACGCTTGAAATACCTTGAATAATTTGCATGAAAAATGGGTTATTTCCAAGTGAATCCTGACTTTCTCGCACGGGCAAAATAACCCCTATTGTATTGGTTGTACGATTGACTAGATTTTGTGCCGAATAGTTTGGAGAATAATCCAGTTCTTTCATCGCACGACGCACACGCCTTTTAGTCGCCTCGCTAATCATACTACTATCATGCAGAGCACGTGAAGCTGTAGACGTTGATACCCCCGCAACCCTTGCGACATCCTTAATTGTTGCCATTATATTATCCTTATTTGTAATTTGTATATATCTAGAATAAAAACTTTTTAAAGCGCTGTCAACCCAAAACCTTCACAAGTACCAGTAAAAAATGAGTAAATAAAAAGAAAACACCTATAACAGTGTTTTCCATTATAAATTGTTAACAACCTAGGTTTCTAGCTACTTCATCAATTCCAAGGCATAGCTAACGCTCGCTAAAGCATATAGCGGTGCGGTTTCAGCGCGCATGATACGTGGTCCTAAACCGATTTTCAAACCACCTTTTAATTCAAATGTTTCGATTTCTTCTGGCGAAATGCCGCCCTCTGGTCCAAAGATAAAAAGAATTTTCTCTCCTGCTTTCATTTGTGACAATTCACGCGCTAGAACAGCCGTCTCACCTTCCTTGGCTGATTCCTCATAAGCAATAAAAATCCTGTCAAATTGCTCAAGTTCTGCTAAAAAAGCTTCTTTTTTCTCAAAAAGAGTAACTTCTGGAATCACATTACGTTTGCTTTGTTCCGCAGCACCTAGTGTGATTTTTGCCAGCTTATCGGCTTTTTTGGCTAATTTTTTGCCGTCCCATTTGACCACTGACCAATCCGCTGGAAATGCCCAGAGCTTTGCCATACCAAGTTCAGTCCCTTTTTGTGCTAGAAATTCCAATTTATCACCCTTTGGAAATCCTGCGACAATCGTCACCTCAGCAGGCAATTCAACATTGCTATCTAGTTCTTCAATGATTTCAAAACGGTGTTCAGCACTATCAATGACTTTTGCCAAACGCTTCACGTGGTCATCAAAGACAAGGACAACTTCGTCGTTTTCTGTCAAACGCATGACGTTAAACATATGCTTAATCGTATCTTTATCTGTGATTGTAACGACATCTTGAGCTTGTCCTGCTACAAAATACTGTTGCATTTATCCTCCAATTACACCTGAAATATCATCTGTTTTTTTGAAAACACAAGCATTCCATTCGCCTTGAACCATGTGTGTTTCAAGGAAGAAACCTGCGTCCTCAGCTGATTTACGAACCATATCCCATTTATCAGAAATAATGCCTGACATGATAAGGTAACCTTCATCTTTAACAAGACGATAAGCATCTTCTGTCATATTGACCAAAATGTCCGCAAGGATATTTGCCACGATAACGTCTGCTTGAATGCCAACACCTTGCAAAAGATTTCCAGTAGCCACGTGGATATTTTCAGTATTAGCGTTCAAATCAATATTTTCTTGTGCCACGCGCACTGCTACTTCGTCAAGGTCATAAGCGTAAATGTCTTTTGCCCCAAGTAGTGAACTTGCAATCGAAAGCACACCTGAACCAGTACCGACATCAAGGACCGTTTCACCACCACGAAGCACCTGCTCGAGCGCAAAAAGACTCATTTTTGTGGTTGGGTGAGTTCCTGTACCAAATGCCATACCAGGGTCGAGACGAATTATTTTCTCACCCTCGCTAGCTTCATAATCGGTCCAACTTGGAACGATTGTCAAATCATAGCTGATACGCGTTGGTTCATAATATTTTTTCCAGTTTTCTGCCCAATCCTGCTCTGCCAATTCTTGCGTTGCGTAGTGAACATCACCAGCATCAACGCCAAAATCAGTCAATTCCGCTAAGCGGTCAGCCACTTCTTTTTCAACAGCCTCAATATCAACATTTTCTGGGTAGTAAGCTGTGATTTTAACAGTTTCCACTTGTTTGATTTCTGGAAATACTTCGCCATATTTGCCAACATGACCGAAATAGTCCGCACTATCATCAATCGCCACACCTTGACTACCTAATTCAATCAAAATATTCGATGCAGCTTCTTCTGCATCACGTAAAACCTCAACAGTTAACTCTTGCCATTTGTCCATAATTAAGATACCAAGCCCGTAAAATACAAAACCAAAATAGGAAAGTCACCGATGACGCTTGCGTCTAGGGGAACTTTTATCTTTTTGGCACAGTATTTCGGGCGGGTTCAGTTTAAAATTACCTGCCCCCTTTTTCCTTTCTATCTGTATTAAAAGGTCATAAGTTCGTGCTCAAAGCAAACACTTATCCTTTTCCTTTCTTGCTTTTTATTTGAAATATATTCAGTTCGAGATATTAACTAACCCTTCCCTGTGTTTTATCCGATTAGACCTCAATACCTCGGATAAGCAAAATATTCTGTTTCTTTCAGAGCTACTTTCCCATTTTCAAAGCTTTCAGTGTCCCATTCGAGTGCAAAGTCAGTCGCATTTTCGTCTGCTAAAAAGTCCATTAAATCATCAAGACCTTTGGTTGCTACGTCGTTCAATGTTTCAGCAAAATAAGCTAAAAATTCACGTGAAAAGCCTTTTTTGGCATCAAATGGAATAGTCACCAAATAATCATCTTCATCAACTTTTGATTTTGCTTGATTGTAAAAAAGCACATAATCTTCAAAAACGATGTCGTCGTTGTTGATTTCACCTTGGTCATCCACAGTTTCAACCGCAGATTGATTCTGCGCTTCCAAAATAAAAGTCACTTCCACCGCATGATTTTTCTTATTCCAATCAATAGCATAATCAAACGTGAAGTACTTGTCCATTTCTTCTTCTAATACTGATAAAAAGCCAAATTTAGCCATTAAAAATTTCTTCCAATCTTCTTTTGTGTTACAATTATTTTATCATACTTAAGGGGAAATGACATGCAAATACGACCAATGGAGCTAGAAGATGTTGAACAAGTGGTTATACTAGAAAACCAAACATGGAATGCAATTAACACACCAGCTCCGCTACCTATTGCAAATAAGGATAAAATCATCAAAGATTTTGAAAATGGAACACATTATCTTGTCGCTGAAGAAAATCAGGATATTTTAGGTGTTCTTGATTACCATACTTATTATCCTTTCCCTAGCGGTCATCACGTGGTAACCTTTGGCATTACCATTTCTGAAAAAACGCGCGGTCAAGGTATCGGACGCAAACTTATCCAAACTTTCTTTGATATAGCAAAAGCTGACGGCTACCAAAAAGTTCTCATTCATGTGCTATCATCAAATGAAAAAGCCTGCATATTCTACGAAAAATTAGGCTTTAAACAAGAGGCTATTTTGAAAAATCAATTTTACCTAAACCATACTTACGTTGATGACCTCGTTTACAGTTATTATCTGGAGGATATTCATGCCAAATAATCTCGCTTTGCGAATGCGCCCTAAGAATATTGACCAAGTGATTGGGCAGAAGCATCTAGTCGGTGATGGAAAAATCATTCGCCGTATGGTGGAGGCCAATATGCTGTCATCAATGATTCTCTACGGTCCTCCTGGTATCGGGAAGACCTCAATCGCTAGCGCTATCGCAGGAACAACCAAATACGCTTTTCGGACGTTCAACGCTACAACAGACAGCAAAAAGCGCCTGCAAGAAATTGCCGAGGAAGCTAAATTTTCTGGCGGTTTAGTCTTACTGCTTGACGAAATTCACCGCTTAGATAAAACCAAGCAAGATTTCTTGCTACCTTTACTTGAAAATGGCAATATTATCATGATTGGGGCAACAACTGAAAATCCTTTCTTTTCGGTGACGCCAGCCATTCGCTCAAGGGTACAAATTTTTGAATTAGAACCTTTGTCAACTGATGACATAAAGACAGCTTTGCAAACAGCTTTATCTGATAAAGAGCGCGGATTTGACTTTGATGTTGATATTGATGCCGATGCGCTTGATTTCATTGCAACGGCAACCAACGGCGACCTACGCTCAGCTTTTAATTCGCTTGATTTAGCGGTCATGTCAACCAAAGCAGATGATAACGAGCTGCGCCACATTAGCCTTGACACCGTTGAAAATAGCTTGCAGCGCAGTTATATTACCATGGATAAAGATGGTGATGGTCACTATGATGTGCTGTCAGCTTTGCAAAATCCATTCGTGGCTCTGATGTCAATGCTAGTCTGCACTACGCTGCTCGTCTGATTGAAGCTGGTGATTTGCCAAGCCTTGCTCGCAGGCTGACTGTGATTGCTTACGAGGATATTGGGCTTGCTAATCCTGACGCTCAAATTCATACGGTTACGGCCCTTGATGCTGCCCAAAGAATTGGTTTTCCTGAAGCACGTATCTTAATTGCCAACGTCGTAATTGACCTTGCCTTATCACCAAAATCAAATTCTGCCATTACAGCGATTGACAAGGCTATCAGCGACCTTCATCAAAACGGAAATTTGCCAATTCCACGCCATCTACGCGACGGACATTACGCTGGCAGCAAAGATTTGGGAAACGCACAAGGCTACAAATACCCTCATGATTATCCTGAAAAATGGGTTAAACAGCAGTATTTACCAGATAAGTTAGTCGAAAAAAATTATTTTGATGCTAACCAAACTGGGAAATACGAGCGTGCCCTCGGTGCTAACAAAGAGCGAATTGATGAACTGTCTAAATAATGATAATATGGTACTTTCTCATTTTAATAGTTTTCATTAATGCTTAAAAAGAAAACCGCTTTCTAAAAAAATAAGATTTGCCCTTGAAATATTTTTTTAAAAATGCTATTATAGATATATAGGTTATTGCTGTGGCATACGAATTCACATCAATGTGTTGACCGACTAAATATTTGTATTCGGGAAACAGTAGTCTTTCTCCAGTATGCAGGCCGTTACACGCGGAAGCAACTAAGGAGAAGCGAGTTGCCCACCTGCTTGTAGATTGCGGGTTCAATACAAATCGTGAATCACGGTGCCAATACAGCTTCTTATCCTCCTTAGCTCAGTTGGTAGAGCAGTGGACTCTTAATCCATGGGTCATAGGTTCGAGCCCTATAGGGAGGACTAAACATCATAAGAAAAAGCCCTTTGTTTGGGGCTTTTTGCTTGTTCTAAAATCGATTTATTGCGATTTTATCATAAATTTTTGACGGTCTGCTGGTCGTCTTTATTCATAAATGAAAAACGTCGTTAAATACGATACTGTGTTAAATCTTGTTTTAAAAAGTAGTAAAATAAGTTGCCATAATTTCCTGAATAGTCCAGTACATGACCATTATAAACGACCTTAGTGACTTTGTAATAGTCAGCAATATCGATTGAGCAAGCTTGCTGTGAACGTTCGAATTCCTCGTATGAGTCAAACGTCACCACTCGTTCTTGGTTTCCTGCGTTTAAAAATGTAATTTCAATCATTATTTACATTTCCTTTCTAATTCGTCATACTATATTACTTCGATGTTGGAATACAGTATGTAGAATTGTATAACGTTATGCTACTACAAAGTGTGTTTTCACACAACTATTTTGCTCTGACTGGATTTCTCAATCATAATGCAAGAATCAATTATAAATAATAAAAAGAGATTCCAAACAGAAATCTCTTTTTAACTGAGTTTGTAAAACGATATTATCCTTTATGATACTCAAAAGCGATTGTGTAGCTTTTCTCCTCATTTGCTTGCAGGGTAATGTCACCAAAATTATCATGATTAATAGCATCTGGGAGAAATTGTGCTTCAAGTGCTAAGGATTCAAATTCTTTAGCCATTTTGCCCTTATCACGCGCTGGATAAATACCTTCAGGAATACCACCCATGCTGTAAACGACCCAAGCATCACGGTCAGAATAAAGGTGAACAGAATCGCCACTTTCCTCATCTTTCAATTCTCCACAAGGTTTATCAAGCGAAGCATTTACCAAGAAAGCATCGTCAAGCCCGCCTGTATCAGCGATAGCCTCTCCAAGGTTTTGCCCAGTTTGAAAATCATAAGCTGTGCCAGCAACGTCAATGAATTTTCCTGTCGGAATCAAATCATCACGAGTCTCTAAATAATGGTCTGCTGCCAAAGTGAAGGTGTGCTGACTTAAATCTTGACGATTTCCCAAGTTAAAATAAACATGGTTGGTTGGGTTAAAAAGCGTTGTTTTAGTAGTATTTTTGCCCGTATAAACAATCGTAAAACGATTTGCATTGTCTAGCGTAAATCGCACTTCTACCTGCATATCTCCTGGGAAATGGTCAATTTCCTCTTTAGCGTCATAAGTCATCACCACACTAAGCGCATTTTGACCAGCTTCGATAAATGCAGTCCAGATTTGCTGATGAAATCCTTGAGGTCCACCGTGAAGAGTGTTTCCTTTTTCATTTTGTTGTAGCTGAATTTCTTTGCCATCAAGGTTAACTTTCCCTTGATTAATACGCCCTGCAACACGTCCGATTGATTGACCTGCACATAAAGGATTTTTCAGATAATCACTTGGCTTATCAAAACCAATGATAAGATTTTTCTGACCTCCTTTGTCATCTGGCACTAAAAATTCTTGCCAAGTTGCTCCCAGCGTTAGTAAACCAACTTGGACACCATTATCATTAATAATAGTGTATTTTTCAACCTTTTGCCCATTAATTGTCTCAACAATTTCTTGTTTGACTTCCATTTTTTGCCCTCTTTCTTAGATTCTTTCTTTTATTTTACTCTTTAGCTAATTTTTTGTAAACGTTTACCATGAGGTTTTACCAAGTTTTACCAGACATCATCTTCATAAACAAAACTCCTACCCATTGGACAGGAGTTTTTGGTTATATATAGTGATTATTTTACCACGAGATTCAAGTTTGTTAGGCACTGCTCAAAAGCTCCGGGAGAGGGGATGAGGTTGGAAATAAAGCTAACAAACTTGTATCAAAAATCTATTTCACAACAATATTTACAAGTTTGTTAGGTACCGCAATTACTTTAATAATGTCTTTGCCAGCGATTTCTGTTTGGATTTTGTCGTTAGCAAGGGCAAGTTTTTCAAGTTCTTCACGGCTTGAATCTTTTGGTACAACAAGTTTAGCACGTACTTTACCTTTGATTTGGATAACAATTTCAACGTCGTTTTCAACGAGTTTTGCTTCGTCCCATGTTGGCCATGCAACGTATGAAATTGATTCACCTGATTGTGTCAATGTTTGCCACAATTCTTCAGAAAGGTGTGGTGCAAATGGTGCTAACAATTGTACAAATCCTTTAGCGTAGTCAGCAAAGAGTTTGTCCTCTTTGTTAGCAGCGTTGACGAATACCATTAATTGCGCAATAGCTGTATTGAATTTCATGGCTTCAAGTTGTTCAGTTACAGCTTTGACTGTTTCGTTGTAAACTTTATCCAAATTGCCATTGTTTTCTGCAACAATTTCTTTTGTTGTCAACAAGCGATAGACGCGGTCGAGGAATTTACGTGAGCCTTCAAGACCTTCTTCAGACCATGCGATTGAGGCATCAAGTGGTCCCATGAACATTTCGTACACGCGAAGTGTATCTGCACCATAATGTTCAACCACATCATCAGGGTTAACAACGTTTTTAAGTGATTTAGACATTTTCGCTGGTGCTTGTTCAAGTTCTTCACCAGTTTCAATGTGGAAGAATGAACCGTCACGTTTTTCAACTTTGTCAGTTGCCACAAGTGCACCACGGTGATCGCGGTAGCTTGTTCCCAAAATCATCCCTTGGTTAAAGAGTTTTTGGAATGGTTCTTTGGTTGGAACAACACCTAAATCATAAAGGAATTTATGCCAGAAACGAGCATAAAGAAGGTGAAGCACAGCGTGTTCTGCACCACCGATGTAAATATCAACTGGCAACCAAGCTTTGAGAAGCTCTTCATCAGCCAATTTTTCATCGTTGTGTGGATCAATGTAACGCAAGAAGTACCAGCTTGAACCAGCCCATTGTGGCATTGTATTGGTTTCACGGCGACCTTTAACGCCGTCTTCGCGTGTCACTTCAAGCCAATCAGTCAAGTTAGCAAGTGGTGATTCACCCGTACCTGAAGGTTTGATGTCTTTTGTTACTGGCAATACAAGTGGTAATTGCTCCTCTGGAACAGCTGTTGTTGTACCGTCTTCCCAGTGGATGATTGGGATTGGTTCACCCCAATAACGTTGACGTGAGAAAAGCCAGTCACGCAAGCGGTAAGTTACTTTCTTGTTACCAACGCCTTCTGCTTCAAGCCATTCAACCATTTTATCAATAGCTTGCGCTTTATCAAGTCCATCTAGGAAACCAGAATTGACGTGAAGTCCGTCTTCTGTGTAAGCTTCCTCTTCAACATTTCCGCCTTCAAGAACTGGAATGATTTCCAAGTCAAATTGTTTTGCGAATTCCCAGTCACGTGTATCGTGAGCAGGAACAGCCATGATAGCACCAGTACCGTAGCTTACAAGAACATAATCAGCAATCCAGATTGGCATTTCTTTACCAGTTACTGGGTTAATGGCATAGCTACCAGTCCAAACACCTGTTTTTTCTTTAGCAAGGTCTGTACGAGCAAGGTCAGATTTAAGGCTTGCTTGGTGTTGGTAGTCAGCAACTGCTTGCGCTTGTTCTGGTGTTGTAATAGCTTCAACAAGTGGGTGCTCAGGCGCTAAAACAGCGTAAGTCGCACCAAATAATGTATCTGGACGAGTTGTAAAGACGGTGAAATCTTTATCCGTATCTTTGATTTTAAAAGTAACGTTAGCACCAGTTGATTTACCAATCCAGTTACGTTGCATATCTTTGATTGATTCTGGCCAATCAAGGTCTTCTAAATCTTCGAGCAGACGTTCAGCGTAAGCTGTGATTTTAAGCATCCATTGGCGCATCGGTTTACGAACAACTGGATAACCACCACGTTCAGATGTCCCGTCAGGCAGCACTTCTTCGTTGGCGATAGCTGTCCCTAATTCTTCAACCCAGTTAACTGGTACTTCAGCTTCGTACGCCAAGCCTTTTTCGTATAATTTTGTGAAAATCCACTGAGTCCATTTGTAATAATTAGGGTCAGTTGTGTTCACTTCACGATCCCAGTCATATGAGAAACCAAGTGAGTTGATTTGGCGTTTGAAGTTTGCAATGTTTTTAGCTGTAAATTCAGCTGGGTCATTACCTGTATCCATTGCGTATTGTTCGGCAGGAAGTCCGAAAGCATCCCAACCCATTGGGTGAAGAACGTTGTAGCCTTGAGCGCGTTTGAAACGGCTAAGAATATCAGTCGCAGTGTATCCTTCTGGATGTCCTACGTGCAGACCAGCTCCAGATGGGTAAGGGAACATATCCAACGCATAAAAATTTGGTTTATCAGCGTCTGTTCCTGTTTTAAACGTATGATTAACAGCCCAATAGGCCTGCCATTTTTCTCAATTTCTTTATGATTATAAGTTGCCATGTCATTCTCCATGTTCTTAGTGTTGGTTACTATTATACCACGAAAAGAATAAAGAAAAAAGGCGAAATCACAAGGGATTTCATGCCTGTTTTCAGTTGATAAGAAGAATTTTTAGTCAAATCAAATGCTCATTTAGTCATTTGCTAAATAATCTTTCAATTGTTCCATGATTGCTTTGGTATCTTTGACACCGATTTGGTAAATTTCTTCGTATTTGTCGGGGTTGGTTTCAAGTCGTCCGATTTCCAGATTTTGGCTTGGGCGAATGGCAAAAAGTTCGCCTTCATTTTCCAAATTGCTAATGTGTTCAATGGTGTCGTTATAGTGTTGATAACGTTTTGAAGCGACTTCTACAAACTTAGGGTATTTTCTGTAAAAAAGTTTATAGACACGACCATTACTTGGCTTTTTACGGTAATCAATTGGACGTGTTAAAACAACAATCAATTTATCAAAACCAAGGCTTTTGGCAAAATCGACTGGAATACTGTCTGACAGACCACCATCAAGGTATTTATTGCTTTGCCACTCAACGATTTTTGACGCCAAAGGCAATGCTGAACTCGCACGAAGTAACTCCATTTGTTCAAAGACATTGTCAACCTTATGATACTCAGCTTTTCCTGTTGCTAAATTAGTTACTGTTACATAGAAAGGTACACCTGATTTTTCAAAAGCTTCCTCGTCAAAAATATCCAGTTCCATCGGAACTTTGTAGTAGGCAAATTCTTTATTGACCACATTTCCTGTTTTCAACCATGAACGAAGTCCCATGTACCCCGGATTTGTGGCATATTTTTTATTGTAACGGAGGGCTCTGCCTTTTTGTTTTGACAAAAAATTCACCCCAAAAAGGGCCCCAGCAGATACCGAGACAACACCATCCACCTTAATTCCCGCATCTAAAAAGGTATCCAAGACACCAGCGGTGTACAAACCGCGCATGCCGCCACCCTCTAATACTAAACCGACAGCATCCTTATTCTCCGTTCTTTCTCACTTTGTTACTTAATTATAGCAAAAAACATGCTATTTAGAGTGTTTTTGCTATGTTTATAATAGTCCTAACAACATCAGGGAAACATTTATGAAAAAACAGCTTTTTGATATTATCAAACCTTCTGATAACCTAGCAACCATTGAAAAAAATTTACGATGTTTTTATGGTTTGTACTATTGTGATTAACTTATTGCCACTAACAAGCAAGTCAACAACGTCATTTTATATCACGCTTGATACTATCACGAAGAAATCGAAAAAGAAGATATTGAATCAAAATAGCATTCAAATACAAAAAAACGCCGAATTCCGTCTAAGAGTTCAGCGTTTTAGAATGTAAGCCAATATACACGTTAGGCTTGTGAAAAATCATTACAATTCAGCGATTTGGTAAAGCTCCAATTCAGCTTGTGTTTCAGTTCCGAACATGTTAATCATCAATTTCACTTTGTTGTTTTCGATTTCAACAACACGTCCTTCTTGTCCTGCAAAGCGCCGTCAATGATTTGAACCACATCACCTGGTTTGATGTTTGTGTCAATGACATCAACAGTTTGTCCCATTGAGATAAGAATTGAACGGATTTCTTCTTCCAAAAGTGGTGTCGGTTTTGAACGGTTACCGTGTGACCCAACAAATCCAGTAACGTTTGGTGTGTTACGAACAACGAACCAAGCTTCGTCTGTCATCACCATTTCAACTAAGACATAACCTGGAAAACGATTTTCTTCAACTTCTTTGACTTTCCCATTTTTTTCAACATTAACTGTTTGTGTTGGAATTTCAACGCGCAAGATGTTATCTAACATATTGTAAGTTTGCGCACGTTGCAACAATGTTTCTTTAACTTTGTTTTCGTAACCAGAGTAAGTTTGTAAAACGAACCAACCCTTATCAAATGAATCTAACATAATTTCCTCCATTATAAAAAAGCCCCGCAAGGCTCTTTGGGTGTTTTTCTTTATTTTATTATAGGAAAAATAATAAGCGCTGTCAACGAATTGATGCCAAATGTGCACAAAAAAGCCTGAGAAAGGACTTCTCAGACTTCTTTTGACTTAATCATCAATCAGAAGCTTGCTATTGCAAAACCTCCAATCAAACTCAATCTTAAAAACGATTCAATAAATCTGTCACTCCAAGTGAGAGCAATTTATCGAAAATGAAAATAACAATGGTAAAGAATGCTGTATATTCAAGTACAGAAATAAAATCTTTCCAACGTTGTTTACGATTTGGCCATGTTGTGTCTTTTAAAATCGTAAAAACTCCCTTAATGAATGCCACGGGCGCCTCCTTTTTCTATCATCTCCGCTCATTACTCTAAAGCTGAGAATGCCAGTTGCTACATAAAATGATTAACGTGTTTCTTTATGTAGTGTGTATTTTTTACAATGTTTACAAAATTTATTAACTTCTAGTCGTACAGGCTTTGGATTACTACTAACTCCGATAGAGTAGTTACGGCTTCCACATTCTGTACAAGCTAAACTTGCTTTTTTCTGTGCCATAATGCCTCCGAGTCCTTATTTTATCATGTTTTTGATAAGTTGGCAAGTTCGTTAGTTCGTCTGGCTGTTAAACCAACTTGAGAAACTATCCCAAGCGTCTTTAACCGCTCGTCCAATCGTGTCGCCAGCGTTTTGTGCGGATTCTTGCACTTTATCAAGGATACTGTCAGAGCTTGATGACGAACTGCTACTGCTTGTATCTGTTGAATCATCGGTGCTATAAACTAAATCGTATCCATTCTGGCTATAAGCATTTTCGACGGTAAACTCTGTTCCTGCCGTATATGGTAAAATGCTACTTGCTACCGCACTAAAGATGGTCGATGCCGTTCCCGAACTTGCGTCGGTTAGGTAGTGATTTTCATCAGTCGAATCATAACCAATCCATTGAGCAATAACGACATCAGGCGTATAGCCAATTACCCATTGGTCACTTGTCAAGTCTTCATTGAAGCTTGCTTCCACGGTACCTGTCTTACCTGCCATCGTGTAACCATAAGCATTAGCGTTAATAGCAGAGCCGTTTGAAAATGTTCCAAGCATCATGCTTGTCATCTTATTTGCTACGGATTGACTAATGACACGTTTATTGGACTGTTTAAATTCTGCAATCACATCACCACTAGCATTTTCAATTTTGGTAATCAAATGAGCTTTTGGCATCACACCACCATTAGCAAAGGTTGAATAGGCTTGCGCCATTTCAAGTGGATTCGTTGTGACACCACCACCGAGTGCAATACCCAATTCCTCGTTGACGTTGTCCATGTTGAGACCAAATTTCTTACCGTAACCAATTCCCTTACTGATACCAATTTCATTTAATAGGTAAACAGCAGGGATATTGTAAGAATTAGCTAATGCTTGATACATCGGCAAATCGTCTGTCTCAATGCCACCATAGTTTGTTGGTGCATAGCCATCGTAGTCCTGAACCGTATTTGGCAATTCAGTTGTAATTGAATAACCTGAAGCAACTGCTGGTGAATAAACCACCAGAGGTTTGATGGTTGAACCAGGCTACGTGATGCTTGTGTCGCATAATTGAAACTTCGGAAGATTGCAGAGGTTGAGCTAACACGCCCTACCAAACCACGAACAGCCCCCGTTGATGGATCCATAGCAACACTTGCACCTTGGGCGCTTTCACCGTCATAATCTGATGTTGGGAAGTAAGAAGTATTATCAAAAATAGCCTGCATATTGGCTTGATAATTTTGGTCAAGCTCTGTGTAAATTTTATAACCATTATTGACAATATCATCTTCTGATAAGCCATATGTTTCCTCAGATTCCTGAATAACCGCATCAAAATAAGAAGCGTATTGGTAATCATCAGAAGTCCCTGTATAGGTATCGTTAAGCTCGCTGGAAATATCAACTTGCTCAGCTTCATCAGCTTCTTCCTGCGTGATTTTACCGGCATCAACCATAACATTTAGAACCGTATTACGGCGATTTGTCGCATTTTCAATAGAATAATAAGGATTGTAAATTTCAGGACCTTTCAACATCCCAGCAAGAATCGCTGATTGTTCAATGGTTAAATTTGCTGCGCTAGTGCCAAAATATTTTTGACTTGCGTCCTCAATCCCCCAGACCGAATTTCCAAAATAAGCATTGTTCAGATACATGGTCAATATTTCATCTTTGGTGTATTTTTTGGTTAACTCGAGCGCGAGGAAAAATTCCTTGGCTTTTCGGGTGATTGTCTGTTCTTGACTCAGATAAGCATTCTTAGCTAATTGCTGGGTGATTGTCGAACCACCACCAAAGTGCCCAAAGGTGAACAGAGCCAAGAAAAAACGTGAATAATTAATCCCGCTATTTTCATAGAAAGTTCGATCCTCGGTTGCAATAACCGCATTTTTCATGTTATCACTAATAGCGTCTAATTCGACATACGTTCCTTTTTGACCTGAAAGCGAACCAACTTGATCACCATTTTGGTCATAAATGACAGTTGTTGCTTTCAAAGCATCTTGCAAATCCGAAACATTCGTTGATTTGGCGACAAAGTAAAGGTAAGAACCAATCGCTAAAACACCAATTCCCGTTAAAATAAGCAGAATTTTTCCGATACGGTAGCGACGCCAGAAACGTCGGATTGGATTTTTGGTGGAGGGCATGAAGCGAGAGATTTTTTGCACCCAAGCAGGTGATTTTTTCACCTTTTCGTGGTGTCCTTTGCTTCGCTGATACGTTGGTGTTGCTTCTTTCTCTTCCGTTTTGTCTGTTTCAAATTCATTGACAGTAGCGCCTGATAACTCCTCCTCAGATGAGTTACGCTTACTGTGATTGTGAGAAGATATTCTCTCCTTGATGTCGTTAAACAAAGAAAGAATTTTTTTCTTTAATCATTTTTAATTTTGTCATAGCTACATTATATCAATTTCTTTTAAAATCGTCAGAGATAAAGGGATTTCTTAAATAATACAACGTTTTCATTTCATTTTAGTCTTTTTGTGATAAAATAAAAGCATAGAAAAATAGGCACAACTGGTCTCAAACAGCCACTCATTCCCACAATACTTCTACCTATTATTAGAAAGGATTTCACGATGAACAAAGGATTTGAAGCATTTAAAAAAACATTGTCACACGAAAGTTTAAAAGCCGTTTATGATGAAACAAAAATTGAAGTTTCTGAAAGCGAGGCCGAAGGCACTGAAGCCTATTCAATAGCAGTCGCAACTCAAATGGCAGTTAATTTGTTGGAACAATACCACGATTGGTTGCATGAAAACGACAAAAAATAAACTACCAACGCACCAAACAAGGTGCGTTTTAACTTGTAGTCATGCTATAATAGAGCTATGACTTTATCATTTACGCTTAAAATTCTTATCCAGACTGCACGGTCAAAGAACTTTTAGAGGAGCATTTGCTCATTCCACGAAAAATTCGCCACTTCTTGCGCACTAAAAAACATCTTCTTATCAACGGAGAAATGATTAATTGGCAAAGTTTGGTCAAAACTGGTGACACGATTCATTTAATTTTTGATGATGACGATTATCCCCAAAAAGAGATTCCTTTTGGACAAGCTGAGCTGGTTGATTGTCTTTACCAAGACGAGCACCTCATCATCGTCAACAAACCAGAAGGCATGAAAACCCATGGCAACGAACCCAATGAAATTACTCTGCTTAACCACGTCTCTGCCTATGTCGGACAAACGTGCTATGTGATTCACCGTTTAGACATGGAAACTAGCGGAGCTGTCATGTTTGCCAAAAATCCTTTTGTTTTGCCAATCCTCAATCGCCTGCTAGAAAACAAAGACATTGCTCGCGAATACTGGGCTTTGGTGCAAGGAAAATTCGAACCCAAACACCAAGTCTTTCAAGATAAAATTGGGCGCGACCGTCATGACCGTAGAAAGCGCGTGATTGACCGCAAAAATGGGCAAACTGCCTTAACCATCGTTGACCGACTCAAAGTTTTTCCAAATGGAACTCTGGTCAAATGCCGCTTAAAGACGGGACGCACGCATCAGATTCGTGTGCACTTATCAGCTCACAACCATGCCATTATCGGCGACCCACTTTATAGCAAAATCCCTGCCAAACGTCTTATGCTACATGCGCACAAATTAAGTTTCACCCACCCATTTACCCTTGAAAAAATCAGCGTTGAAGCCAAATCGCAAACCTTTGAAGCAGGCTTATCATAAAACAAAAGCACCCCAATCGTTAGATTTTGTGTCTAACTTTTGGGGTGCCGTTCTTTGTGCGCTTTTCAACTGTTAAACAGAATAACTTTCTATTTTTTCGTTAATGTGTTGCCGTAAAGTGGTTTACTGTAATCAAAATCGTCATTTGTTCCAGTTTGCCAAAGGACTAATTTCAAATGTGACCCATCAATTTTAATACCGAAGGCATATTTGACACCGATACCGCCAATACCGCTAGTAATAAAGGCTGATGTATCGGTACCGTCATCGTAAACATAACGATAAATATTATCCCCCTCTTCTTCAAGTTTAGTAACTTTTGCTGTTTTGACTTCGTTATCTTTCGTTGTTTTAGTAATCATACCGTCAGCCTCAAACTTGAAAATGATGTTATCCTTATCATCAACCTTCCATGTTCCCAAAATTTTTTCTGGGAAGACTGAATCTGATTTTACTTGATTATTCTCACCTGTCACGGTGATATTTTTTTGCCCAGAATTAGCCACAACATAGCTTGAACCTGATTTTTTCAAGGTCATCTTGCCTTCCAAGGTCTGAATAACATCACCAGATGTATTTTTCTCGCTATCTGTTGATTTATCATAATAAAAATCATAAGTTGCTGAAAAGTTAACGAGATAGGACTCCTTGCCAATCTGAGACAGACTCGTCAGCGTGATGGCTGGCACAGTCAGACTTGACGCCTTACGAGTATCTGTCTGCATTTTCGCCTTAATGCTCTCTTTTAAGCCTTTATAAAACTCATTATTCGCTCCATCTTCAAATACCGTAGAGACAGTTGATGAATCTTGACCCGTGCTTAAATACGAAATCAATTGGTCAAAAGCTGACACAAGAATCTGACCAGCACTTGCTTCATCTAAGAGATTTTCAGCATCTAAATCCACCGTATCACCATCAGAAATGCCAGAAAGAGCCTGCTTTTGTGATGTCAATTCTCCGTCTGAATAATTCTTTTTAACATAAGCTTGCGCAGAATCCGTCAAAGGATAATCACTCACATCATACTCACCATTTGACAAAGTCCCAATGCGTGTGTCATCAAAATAAAGCTCACCGTCAGTCAAATTACTTGTTACTTTGAATGTTTTAAAACTAACAGTCAAATCCAACAAGCTATTCTCACCGTCATAAGCCTTACTTAGCTCTACTGACTTCCCATTGTAAGTGCCTGAAATACTCGCCGTATAATCCGCAATTGGTAAACGCTCAAGTGTCAGCGTATAATCTTCCGAATCACTAACCGCTACTTTTTTTCTCGTTTAAAAGAACATCAACCTGATTAATATTTGTCTTAATGGTTAAACTCATTGGTTTTAAAGCTACTCGGTAAGCGGGGAAAAAGAGAAATCTTCGCCCCACTTTTTTAATGTAGGAATCATCCGAACTGTCTGCCTTCTCTAGCGTCTCTGACAGTTTTTGGGCTTCACTTTTAGAAAGCTTTGTAAACATCGTATATTGCGCTTGGTCATTCGTCACTTGTTGATTGGTATCCGACCAGACGACATACCCCTTGATATTTTCAAACGTATCGCCAGACTGACGGTAAGCGGAGACATATTCCTCAATCAAATGTTTCTTTGAATAATGAAAACTCCCCCACACCAAAAATAGTACCAAAGCAAGTCCTAAAATAAGACTAGGTATCCAAACTTTTTTTAATCTTAAAATGCTTTTTATCTTTTTCATGACTTTTCTCCATTATTCTTACTATTTCACATATTATATCAAAAATTCTTTAACTTCTTGTTACAAAATAGCCACACCACATTACAGTAAAAAACAGAAAAAACGACTCAAAAAGCCGCCAATTAGTCAAAAATCATCTTTATTATCACTCCTAACAATATAAATAGCACCCAAAACAGCACCAACAACACCTAACCAAAAGAACATAAGCTTACCCCTTTCACCTCAAAAACTCCTACACTCACGAGTAAACTGTTATTGTTGCTTTTAGTATACTACACCTTCTATTATTTTTCGACCATTTTAATGCTTCGTGGAAAAATTGATGCAAAAGAAAAACGAACCCCACCAAATCAAAAAGTTCGCTTTTTCTTTAAGTTTTTTAGTGTAGCTTATCAGTCTTTTCAGAAGGTAATCAGTCATCAAGCTGCACCAACATATTTTCAGCTGCCCCCAACCGAAAATACGGTATCAAATAAATATAAGGTCTACGAGGATGTCTAGGTTAGCTATCAGTACTTTTATAGGTGAACAATCATGTCTAAAACAAACCTTATAAACCGTTCTTAATGTTATCATACCTCATGGATATACTAATTTGTAATTGAGTAAATAATACTACTACGAATACTACAGATGGTGTCACTCAATTGAAAAAGGTATGATTTGTTAACTTGAACCGGTCATTGTTCAAGTCTTATTTAGCAATTCTGCTAATTTTCTCCTAGGAAAGTCCAATTCCCTTAGAACAATATCTTGGTTTTCGAGTATGCTCCCAAAATCAAAAGCTCCCAATCAATTGATTTTCATACTTGAAACTTCTTACATATAAGAATGACATGGTTCCATTAAGCATTAATCAAAATACTTATGGATATAATATAACATAGAAAACTACCGATATTAAAAATTCTCAAATACGAAAATTTAAAAATATTTTTTTCATATTTGAGAATTTCAGCTTTTTTTCTTATTTTATTCTATAATAAATAGAAAAGGGAGGTAATGTTATGCTCAAAAAATTGATTGCTGTAGCAGCTGTTCTTCTAACTTTTAGAATTTGGCCATTTTAATTAGTGCCAACTATTTCCGAACACAGAGAGTAGATAACAATTATCCACTATTAGGTTAGCGGTGGTTGTTTATCTGCTCTTTTCTTGTCTTTTAGGCAAAATGCTTCTAACCGTTCTCTTAACACCAAAGCAGTTGTAGGGTTACCTAGTTTTTCTACCATTTCAATATATTCTTCCATTGGTTCGGTCGTTGTTATTTCGCCTTTTAAATAAGCTAGAATTTGCCTTAAGAAATTTAAAACAACAATCGCAAACATATCTTGATAATTTAATAATTTTTCCAGTTTATCAATAAAAAAAAAAGTGGTGTAATAAAACTCTTCGCGATCAATTAGCGCAAAGATGATATTTAAAAAGGTTAGCTCTGCTGTTTTTTTATGCTGCGGCAACGATAAATAAAACTTATCACGTTCTGCAAAAGCTTTCCCTAAGAAAATCAAATCTGCATCTGACAAAATAGCCATTGTATTTCCAAAAATGTACAGCTCATACTCCGTCCATTCTTCTATACCATAAAGATAGTCTGTCAAAAACTTCTTGTCCTCATCGGCGATTTCATAATTTGGGTCTAGTGAATGAATAGCGCTAGCGACATCTATCCTATTTAGCCGGTTATAGGTGTCAAATGTTTCCGTATCTTCCAAAGTGTTCAGCAATTGTTTTAATCCTTCAACATCACCCTTTAACTGTAATTTTGCAATCTGTTTACCAACAGCAAAAAAGGGGCTTTCTTGATAATGATTTAAAGCATGCCCGAACTCGGCGAAACTCATGTGAATACCAGAAATAGCTACTAACAATTTATCAGCTGCTAACATTGTTTGCCCATTTTCAAATTTTGATAATTGTGAAAGAGACACATTGCCACGTGCCACATCTTTTAATTTCAGCCCACGCGCCACTCTGAGTTCCCGATAAAGTTCACCTAAATTCATTAATTCTTTTTCGTTCAGTATCATTTTTCTCCATAATTAATGAGCGCTAGCTCTTTTTCACGTTATCTATACTTTGCCTTATTATATCAAATTTTGTTATAAAACTCTTAAATAAAGACATTGCTTTCAAGGCAAATGAAAACTCCTCAGAATTTGAGGAGTTTTCATTATTTTTAATAATCATTTATCTAGCTTAGAAGCCACCCATCATTGATGGATCCATACCTGGAGCTGCTGGCGCTGGTGCAGCTGGTTCTGGATGATTAGCCACAACGGCTTCAGTTGTCAAAATAAGACTTGCAACTGATGCGGCATTTTGAAGGCTGAACGTGTTACTTTAACAGGGTCAATGATACCTGCTTCAACCATGTTTACCCATTCACCGTTGGCAGCGTTAAATCCTGTACCAACTTCTGAGTTTTTCAAGTGTTCGATGATAACTGAACCTTCGTAACCAGCATTGAATGCAATTTGACGAACCGGTTCTTCAAGAGCACGAAGAACAATGTTACGACCTGTTGCTTCATCACCGTCAAGTTCAAGTTCAGCAACTTTTGAAATGACATTGACAAGTGCTGTACCACCACCTGCAACAATACCTTCTTCAACAGCAGCGCGTGTGGCATTAAGCGCATCTTCAATACGCAATTTCATTTCTTTCAATTCTGTTTCTGTCGCTGCACCAACTTTGATAACAGCTACTCCACCAGCTAATTTAGCCAAACGTTCTTGTAATTTTTCACGGTCAAATTCTGATGTCGTTGCTTCGAGTTGTGATTTAATCACATTGACACGATTAGCGATAGCTGAAGCCTCACCAGCTCCTTCAACAATAACTGTGCTATCTTTATCAACAGTTACTTTAGCAGCTTGTCCAAGAGCTGTCATGTTTGCATCTTTCAAATCAAGACCAAGGTCTTCTGTGATAACAATACCACCAGTTAAAATGGCAATATCTTCAAGCATTGCTTTACGACGGTCACCAAATCCAGGAGCCTTAACAGCTACAACGTTGAAAGTACCACGAATTTTGTTAAGCACAAGTGTTGGAAGAGCTTCACCATCAACATCATCCGCAATAATAAGAAGTGGACGACTAGTTTTAAGCACTTCTTCAAGAAGTGGCAAAATATCTTGAATGTTTGAGATTTTCTTATCTGTAATCAAGATGTATGGATTTTCGAGGTCAGCAACCATTTTTTCATTGTCAGTAACCATGTATTGTGAAAGGTAACCACGGTCAAATTGCATACCTTCAACAACGTCAAGTTCTGTTTCCATACCACGTGATTCTTCGATAGTGATAACACCGTCGTTGCCAACTTTTTCCATAGCTTCTGAAATGTATTCACCAACTTTTTCAGAACGTGATGAAACCGCAGCAACTTGAGCAATCGCTTCTTTATTAGCAACTGGTTGAGCAATAGCTTTCAATTCGTCAACTGCAACAGCAACAGCTGATTCGATACCACGACGGATACCAATTGGGTTTGCACCCGCAGTAACGTTTTTAAGACCTTCACGAACGATAGCTTGCGTCAATACTGTGGCAGTTGTTGTACCATCACCAGCGATGTCGTTTGTTTTTGAAGCAACTTCTGATACAAGTTTAGCTCCCATATTTTCAAAATGGTCTTCTAATTCGATTTCTTTGGCGATTGTCACACCATCATTTGTGATAAGTGGTGAACCAAATGATTTTTCAAGAACCACGTTACGACCTTTAGGACCTAAAGTTACTTTAACGGTATCTGCCAAAATATCCACACCACGCATCATGCTTGCACGTGCATCTGCTGAAAATTTAATATCTTTTGCCATGATTAGTTTCCTCTATTTTTATTTCTATTTGATAAATTTTCTAAATAAACATTAATAGCACAATTTCTCTTATGCTAGAATAGCCAAAATATCTGCTTCACGAACGATAGTTACTGTGTTATCGTCGTCTTTGACTTCAATTCCAACACCGTTTTCAATAATGACTTTATCTCCTGCTGCAACACTTGGCGCTACCAGTTCACCTGTCAAGGTACGAGCACCGTCACCGACTGCTACAACAGTTGCTACTTGAGTTCTTTCTTTGCTTGCGCCAGCAAGGACAAAACCACCAACTGTTTGCTCTTTTTCTTCCTCAACTTTCAAGACCACACGGTCACCTAATGGTTTTAACATGCTTTTGCCTCCAATTATCTCTTAATTTTTGTTTGAAAATAGCAGAGCTAAATTCTTTTTTAGCACTCTAATATAACGAGTGCTAATTCCTACAAAAACTATTCTAACACTTGGTCATAAATAGTCAAGAAAAAAACACTAATTCTCAGAAAAAGAAAACTGAGTTGAAATTGTTCCTATTATGAAAGTAATTTTTCTCAATTAATCTATGTCACCCCAGCACTAGGCATCGTCGTTTAGGGCTTGACCGCTATTTTTGTGGAAGAGGTCCATGAGTTGAGCAACGGTGAGGTTTTTCTTTTCATCGCCACGAACATCAACCACGATTTTGCCATGATAAAGCATGATAAGACGATTACCATACTCGATAGCGTGTTCCATATTATGAGTAATCATTAGGGTTGTTAGCTCTTGTTCTTCAACGATTTTTTTCGTTAAATGCATAACCATGTCACTTGTTTTTGGGTCAAGGGCTGCTGTGTGTTCATCTAAGAGAAGAATTTTGGGGCGTACCAAGGTTGCCATAGCAAGCGTTAGTGCTTGGCGTTGACCACCTGATAAGAAAGCCGCATCTGTTTTCATACGATTTTCCAGTCCTAAACCAAGTTCTGTCAACGTTTCTTTGAACAATTCACGTTCTTGTTCGGTGACAGATTTTTTGAAGAAGCTGCGCTTTTTACCACGACGGTAAGCAATCGCCATATTTTCTTCAATCGTTAAATTGGTTGCTGTTCCCATTCGTGGGTCTTGGAATACACGGCTAATATCTTTTGAACGTGCGGCAACAGAAGCTTTACGAATAGATTCTCCTTCCAGAAGAATGTCTCCTTCGTCAATGTCAACGACGCCAGCAATGGAATTCATAAGTGTTGATTTCCCAGCACCATTCCTCCAATGACAGAGATGAATCACCTTGTTCAATGTCTAAATCTAAGCCACGCAAAACGTGATTTTCGTTAACAGTTCCTTTTTCAAAGGTTTTATGAATATTTGATAATGTTAAAAGTGCCATTAATCTTTACCTCCTGGAGTTAATGTTTTTGAGGGTTTGATATGAAGTTTGTTGCGAATTTCTGGAACATAGAGAATCAAGGCAAGCAGAATCGCTGACGCTAATTTGAGCATTTGCGCATCGACATTCATGGCTAGAATGATAACAAGCACCAGACGATATAAGATTGAACCAAGAACAATTGACCAGAGACGTTGCCAAGTGGCAAATATTTCACGATAACTTCAGCAAGGATAATAGATGCCAAACCATTAACAATCGTACCTGTTCCCATATTCATATCCGCGTAGCCATTATTTTGCGCCAAAAGTGAACCAGCAAGGGCAATCAAACCATTTGAAATCATGTAACCCAAAATCTTCATGCGGTCAACCTTGATACCATTAGCCTCACCCATAGCAATATTATCACCTGTTGCACGAAGCGCGAGACCGACTTGCGTATTTAACAGAACCACCAGCAAGATAATGACTAATGCGACAAAGATAACACCAATCAAAATCACAGCATATAGTTTCGACAAGTTAAGTGCTGATGTCATTAAGGTCACGAGTGTTTCTTGACCTGCTAACGAAACATTGGCACTACCTAGCACCAAAAGATTGATAGAATAAAGTGCCGTAAGGGTAATAATCCCTGTTAACAGAGCTGGAATTTTCATCTTGGTGTGCATGAAACCAGACACTGCACCAGCAACCATTCCTGCAACAAAACCACCAATAGTAGCAATTAAGGGATTAATGCCATTGACAATCATAATCGCTGTTGAAGCTGCCCCGAGTGGGAATGAGCCTTCGGCAGAAAGGTCAGCAATATCTAAAATACGGAAAGTAATAAAGACACCAATTGCCATGATTGACCACAAAAGACCTTGTGAAATTGCCGATAAAACAATATCAAGCCAACCGTTCGTACTTGATGAATCTGACGTTTGTGTTGACGTGCTTGATGAACTGGTTTTCGTTGTGCTTGAGCTTGCTGATGTGCTTGTTTCGGTCGTATCAGAAGACGATTCTGTCGTGTCGTTCTCAATACTGCTTAAATCAATTCCTAAAGTCTCAGCCATTTCATCATTAGTAACGACGTTTAGTGTCTCTGGGTATTCCGCAGCAACATCACTAACATCTTCACCTTCAAGGATACGAATGGCTAATTTTGCCGTTTGACGACCAAGGGCTTCGTAATTGGCACCGTACGTAAAAAGGACACCTTGTTCCACAACATCTGCTGAACCACCGACAACTGGGATTTTTGTTTCTTTCGATAATTCTGTAATGAGCGAGATAGCACTAACAATCATGTTATCCGTTGGGATAAATAGAACTTCTGTCTGGCTCATCAGGCTTTTAGCGGTATCTTGAACATCGTTCGTTGATGAAATACCTTTGGTAATGGCCTCGATACCTGCCTTAGCAAACGCTTCTTTTGCTTCTTCAACTTGAACTTCGGAATTGCGTTCATTTGTCGTGTACATGATGCCAACTTTTGTTACATTCGGCATAACTTTTTGTAATAATTCGACTTGTTTTGAAATAGGTGACATATCGCTTGTCCCTGTTGCAATACCCCCAGGATTTTTCATTGAATCAACTAATTTTGCTGATACTGGGTCGGTAACTGCTGTAACAAGACTGGAACGTCGGTTGATAAATTAGCCAAGGTCTGTGCGGCTGGTGTTGCAATCCCTAAAACAAGGTCATTATTAGCAATCAAATTGGTTGAAATGGTTTGTAAATTTGACTGGTCACCTTGTGCATTTTCATAATCAATGACAATATTATCCCCGTCAATATACCCTTCTTTTTCTAATTCATCCACAAATCCCTTGCGAGCTGCTGTCAGCGATTGATGTTCAACATACTGAAGAATCCCAATATGGACACCATCGTCACTAGTACTTTTTGATGATGAACATCCAAATAATGTGAGCACAGCTAACATCAAAACCATAATAGTTGCCATGTTTCTTTTCATACTACTTACCTCCGCTTTTCTTGCTCCCAATCTTGCTGTCGAAATTGGAAAACTTTCTCAATATTAGAACTGCCTAGTTCTACATCAGCCACAATAAATAAAACCAGCTAGGCTCAAAAGTCTAACTGGTTTCCAATACATGCGTAAAAACATATCTTACTTGCCAATTAGAACTCAAAGTATCTAATCGGCTTTTCTCAACAGTAAAATGCTTTAGCTTCATAGATACAAACGGTATGACGTTTGCATCCATGATTGGCTACAAACGTCTATCTAAAGAAACTAAAGTAATAGTAATGATTTAGTTTTTCAGTCATTACAGACGCCTTTTTCAGCATATTTCCTCCTGTTAAGTTGTAAACCATGAGACATTTCACATAGCTTACTATCATTGTTTTTGATTGTTTACAGTTTACCCTTATTTTTGCTTTCTGTCAATATATTTTTAAAATTCAGAAAAAAGAGTTATTAAAAAAGTCCCTAGCAAAGAGATTATGTACTAGAAACTTTTTGTTTTTGAATAAGTATTGTAATGAGATTAAAAAGGTATCTTTAAAGGAATTTATATTTAAAAGGATTGGAGTTTCATTTCAAAACCATCAATGAGTTTGGCGACATTCTGTTTGCCACGGTAAATGCCGTAACCAAAAAGCAACATTCCCGAAACACCGACAAAAGCTAGGACGTAGCAAGAATAGATAAAATGAGATTGGTTTGACGAAAGAAATATACTAGCAAAAATCCAATACTTGCTACTAAAAAGAGCAAAGTTAGCCAACGTCCGAGATTTTCAATCATATGTTTTGGTAGGCTATTTCTGTTTGATAACCATTAAGCACTTCTGATTTTGTCATGAATTTTTCCTCTTTTGATTGATATGATACGCAAGAAAGCCCTAGTAAGGTTGATATTTCTAAAGCGTGTTAGTAAGACAAACCTGGATCGAAGAATCCAACGAGAACACCAACAAAGGCAATAACGACAAGTAATAGCATGACTTTAATTGGTGAGATATTTTTCTTAGCCATTAGCCACCAGCAAAAGACGATGAAGATTGCTGTTAGCAAACCTGGATAAACAGCGTCTAATTTATCTTGAAGAACCAAGTACGGATTTTTAGCACTACCAAGTTGGAATGATGTTTGGACAGATACCCAAGTGGCAGCAACACCACCGACAACCATACCACCAACGATAGAAACGGCTTTACGAATGGCTTGACCTTGAGCACCGACGAGAAATTCAACAGCTTTATCACCGAGTTCATAACCTTTAAAATAGGCAAATCTCATACCGAGATAAGCTAACAAGTTCCAAATGACGATGTAGAAAACAGCACCAATTGGTGAGCCACCAGTTGAAAGACCAAGGGCAATCCCTAAAATAACTGGAATCAAAGTTCCAACAACAAGTGAGTCACCGATACCAGCCACGGGTCCCATAAGCCCTGCACGAAGTCCGTTAATGGTTTCGTCATCAACCTCTTCAGAACCATTAGCACGCGCTTCTTCAAGACCTGCTGTGATTCCAACAATGAGTGAACCAAGCTGTGGTTCTGTATTGAAAAAAGCTGTGTAAGTTTGCATTGAACGCGCTTGGTCTTCTTTATTGTCATACAATTCTTCCACGATTGGAAGCATTGATGTCAAATAACCAAAGGTTTGCATATGCTCTTGTGAGAAGCAAGTAAGGTTACCATAATACCAATGATGGAAAGATTTCATCAAGGTTTTCTTTGTTAATTTCTTTTGAGCCATTTTAGATATCCTCCTCATCATCGTCATCAAAGTCATCAGCTGCTGTGGCTGTTGCTCTTACAGTTTTAACCATTTCAAGCTCATAGAATAATACGGCAAAGATTAATGAAATCACTGCACATGAGACCAAATTCAAACCAAGTGAAGCTGCCAAAGTAAAACCAACAAAGAATGGAATAAAGTCAGTCACTTTTTCAACAATTTGTTTCAAAAGAATGGCAATTCCGACACATGGTAACAAAGCCCCTACTGTAAAGAGGGTTTTCATTGGAATACCATCCATTGGAAGTGCATCTTTCATTGCTGTAACAGCAGTCGCACCAAGTTTACACATTACCAATGTTGGGATAAATGAGAATACAAAATGTGATACCCAAGGATAGAGCCAGTCAACTTGATAAAGTTTTCTAAATTGACCTTTTTCTACCGCACGCCAACCAATGTGTTGCCAAATAAGATTCATGGTTGCTGTTCCGTAGAAAAGAACCGTACCGACAGTACCAACAAGCGTACCCATTGATTTAGCCAAGTTAGCCGCATCAGCTGAATCAGCTGATAAACCTTGAGAATGGATGGCTACCATTGCCAAAGGAATACCGATATAAGACACCGCACGCACGTCAGCTGAAACAGTACCACCAGGTGTTACAAGGGCAATGTAAACCAACTGCATAGCAACACCACAAATGATTCCTGTTTTAACATCGCCAAGAATAAGTCCACAGACAAGGCCACCGACAAGAGGACGACCAAGCGTATAGTTACCAATGGTTGTACCACCAAGACCTGGCATTGAAGACAAACATGCAAACAACCCTAACAAAGCTGCTTGAAACCAAGAAATTGTCATAATACATCTCCTATACTAAGATACAAAGAGCGTCAGCGAGCAAAGGGAAAATAGGAGTTTTGACGAAGAGTCGCTAGACTCTAGGAGAAACTATCTTTTTGACACAGCTCGCAGCTCGTGTTCAATTAACAAGATACAAAGAGCGCAAACGAGTTTTGGCATCAAAAATAGCTATGCCAACTCACTTTATTCGCTGCTAAGTAACAATAAATTAATAACCAAATTTTGATTTGAAATCTGACCAGTAACCGATTGAAACATCTGGCAATAATTGGAATTTCACTTTGTATCCAGCTTTTTCAATTGCTTCAAGGGCATCTGCTTCTTCTTGGGTGATAGATTGATTATTCCCAAGCTTGACAGCACCTGGTCGGTCATTACATGGACCAACGATAATTTCTTTTACATCACTAGGAACAAAACCTTGGTCAACCAGAATTTTTTTCATGTCAATTGGATTCTTGGTAATCACAAAATAGCGCGTGTCAGAATCCAATACTTTTTGAGATTTTTTGTCCAAAAGCATCTACCGACCAAACAAAGGTTTTCTTGTCCGAAGCTCCTTTGTAAGCTTGGGTTAAAACTTTGTTTTTTGAAGCAGCATTGTTTACGGCAATCAAACCGTCACAAGGGTATTCTTTTGCCCAACGTGTTACAGTTTGCCCATGAATCATGCGGTCATCAATACGTACAAATGATACAGTCATTTTTTATCTCCTTTTTTAAATATCATCGTCATCATCATCTGAAGTGATTTTGAATTCTTGAAGAGCCGCTTGAGCTTCTGGCAAAACGGCTTGTACAAAATCATCGCCCTCAAGCATATCTTTCATCACTGCAGAAGTAATTGCCATTGGTAAATTCATACCACCTAAAACAACAGCATTTTCCAATTTTCCGAGTTCGTCCAAGACGTTACAAGCAGTTGTCAAAGGCTACCGCCAATAATATCAGCAAGAACAACAACGGAATCGTCAGCTGTTAAACCTGAAATAGCTTGTCTGAAATCTTTTTCAAAGTCATCAACTGTTTTGCCATTTTTTAGACCGACAGCGATGACTTGATCAATTTTATCTTCCGCAAACATCGCCAAAGACGTTTTTAGACCCGTCGCAAAGTCTCCATGACTGACTAGTAGTAAATACTTCATAGAACTTATCTCCTTATCTGCCTTTTATTTTAGCTTTAAATAAAACGTTTTCACACTCTCGTTTGTCACTTTATTCTGATGACATTTATCACCTCGAATATGACATTTGTCATTTTGAAAACAACAAAAACATCTGGAGATCAAACTCTCCAGATGTCATCAAGATTATTTCAAACTGTCTTCTATTGTCTTTTGGATTGTAAATAAATCTGTCTCGATACTGTTATTGGCAATAGATTTGGTAATCAGATAGTCTGCTTGTTCCAGTACGGTGTTATACGTTTTAAACGTTGGCTGGGTAATTCCTTGGCTAAGCATTGAATCTAATGTTGAAACCGTCAAAGAATCTGAACCAAAACCATCCTCTTTTAGTTTTTCTTTCGTGGCGTCACTTTGCATCACACTTTTCAAAACAGATGCCCCTTGCGAATAATCAAAGACTGATTGTTGAATGTCTTCATCGGTACAGAGTAATTGCAAAAAATTCCCACGCCAAGGTACGGTGTTTGGTTTTTAAGGACATGGCATAAAGCGATGTTGCGACTTGCGTTGCATCGCCGTCCTCACTACTTGCTGGCATTGTCACACAAGACCATGAGAAGCTAGAATATTTCGCAACATGATAAGGATAAGGCTTATAAGTGCGATATTCTGCCAAAGTCATTGGCAAAAAAGCAACCTTTCCTTCGTCAAAATCTTGTGAAGTGACCTCATAATTTCCACTAAGAGCATTGAGTTGCGTAATCAAGGAAAGGGCATTTTTCACGTCATCACTGTCAAAATAAGCTTTCGTTCCCGTTGTGTTAAATAGCTTCGCACCATAGGCAGCGACAGCTTGTTGCCAAGTGTAGCCTATACAACCATACTGGTCAATCACCCCATCACCGTCAGTATCCTTAGTCACTTGCTTGCAAATATTGTAAAAGTCCTCTAAAGTCCACCCAGAATCTGGAATCGAAATTCCCTCTTTTTCCAAAAGGTCAATATTAATACACATCATGGTTGGATTGCTTTCAAATGGCAAAGCGTACTGCGTATTATTATAATTTCCTGCCTTATAAGAGGATTCATAAAATATCGAATCATCAAAGCTTGTACTAATATGCTCATCTAACTTGGCAAGTACGCCTGTTGATGACAAGAGGTTAAAGTCATCTTCTGGCACGATAAAAACATCTGGTTGTGTTCCTGCAACAATCTGGTCTGTTAACCAATCAGAATAATCATCCTTTGAAATACCACTCTCATAGACCACCTCGACATTTGGGTACAATTTTTCAAAGCGTGAAATCGCAGTATCAATGACTTTATAATCATTTCCATTCGGCACATCCCAGCTACTTCCTGCATAAATGCCGATTTTTAAAATGATTTTCTGGTGTGTTTGATGATAAATAAAAGCAGCACTCCCAACGACAATTACTAGTAGTGGTAGCAATAACCATTTGTAATATTTTTTGAGTTTAGTCATGGTCATCTTCCTCAAATGATTTCAAGGTGACACCTGTCTGCACCGCCCAAATAGCAAGCTGCGTACGGTCACGTAAATTCAACTTAGAAGGATGCTAGATAGATAATTTCTAACGGTTCCTTCTGACAGATACAGTTTGGCAGCAATTTCTTTATTGGACAATCCAAAACCAATCTGCTGTATAATACGCCACTCCATTTTACTAATGTCGGTCGTTAACGCATCATCAACTTGGATAGCAAAGTTTGATTGCGCCATTTGTGAAAAAAAGTTTAAAAACTTTTGTGGCAATATCTGGATTTAGCATGGCACGTCCGTCATTAACCGTCACCACCGCATCATGCAATTCATCCATCGAAGTTCCCTTCAGCAAATAACCACTGGCACCATATTTTAGAGCGCTATAAATAAAATCATCATCATCAAAAGTCGTTAGGATAATCACCTTCGTATTTGGGAAATGTTCTTTAACAGCTTTGGTACACAAAACACCGTCCATTTTTGGCATACGAATATCCATTAAAACCACGTCTGGTTTGCTAGTCGGTAGAGCTTCCAAAACCTCTGTCCCATCACTCACCGCGCCAACAACTTCGATATCAGGATAGGCAGACAAGACAATTTTTAACGACTCTCTAATCAATTCTTGGTCGTCAGCAATTAATACTCGTATCATTCTTCTTCTCCTTTTATTTTAGGGATATGAATCGTTGTGGCAAAACCATCCTCACCTGAAAATTGGACACAACCACCAATAATGGCTAAGCGTTCCGTCATTTGGGTCAACCCAAAACCGTATTGAATCGTTTCACTCCCCACTCCATTATCTTTAATGAGCAAAACGTAATCATCTTTATTTAGCATACTAATCTTAATTTCAGTTGCTCGTCCATGACGCAAAGAATTGGTCACAGATTCTTGAATGACACGGAAAATGACATCTTCTTTTGTTTTGTCAAAATCAACATTATCCCACTGATAATTCAAATCAATCTGCAAATGCGATAATTCTTGATACTCGGCAAGCATTTTTTCAATAGCGTCTTTTAAACTACGATTTTCCAGAGCACCTGGACGCATTTTATTCAGCGAGCGTCTAACATCAACAATCCCTTCTCGCACAACGTTGGAAACATTGGTCAATTGCTTTTTAGCGTTATTTGGGTCAAGGTCAATCAAGACAATCACCGCATCAATTCCTGCAGAAATGCCTGTCAAGGCATGACCAATAGTATCGTGAATTTCACGCGCAATACGCCTGCGTTCCCTATCCTCAGTAATTTTTTCAGACACCGCCACGTATTCTTTCAAACGCGTATTTGCCTGCGAGGCCATGAGCAATTCTTCCTCAATCTTATGGTTTTCAGTCACCGAATAAACAATGTAAGTCACTAAAGAAATAATGAAAATGATAATATTTAGCGACACCAGACAATTTTTGATGAAAAGAATCACTAAACGCGTGCTTGCAGGGAAAAATCCGATATAAACATCCAAATCAGGCGTTCTAATCAGAAGCGACAAGACGTCATAATTTGACAGCAAAAGCGCACCGAAACTAGCGACAATAAAGAGCAACCATGACTTTTTCTCACGAAACGTGTAAAAATCCGTGTAAGAGAAAAAGATATCCATAAAAACAAGCAAAATTAAACCGTTATAGGAAAATTGCAGCGCTACAAAGGTAGCTAACAACAAGAGCACCTCAAAAATCGCAAACCAATCACGCGCCGTTGTCCCTTTTTTAAACTTTTGATTTCTGATATAAATAACAAGTAAAAGCCCTGCAAAAAAGAGATTTGACAACCAAAAAATTCGCTCTGGTGAACTTGGAATGACGCTAATTTCTTCTAATAAAGAACGACTCAAACCATTGTCAATAATGTACTTTGTAGCTGACAAATAAACTGAGCTATAAAATAACACCGCCAAGAAATTAATAATAATCAGGGCACGTTTTGCAAAATCAATATTTTTCAAAGCTTTCATCATTGCCACCCTGCTAAATCAAAGTCAGAAACGTTCTCACTAGTCATAAATTCAACTGGAATGACAATTTCCTTATCTACTGATTTGTTGTGATATAGCGAGTAACCCGCCTGAATCGCTCGTTTACCGATTGTTAACGGCGATTGCGCTACTGTTGCTTGAATCGAACTCGTCGTTGCCAATAAATTTTTCATATCTGGCGAACCATCTACACCATAGATTTTAATCGATGTTGTCACATTTGAATTTTCAATTGCAGCCAAAGCTCCGATAGCCACTTGGTCATTAAGCGCCATCACCGTGTCAAATTCGACCCCTGAAGCGATGACCGATTCCACTTGCGGCATCGCTATTTCGGTTTGCCCTAAGCAATCCTTGCGGTCAACCACTTGATAGGTATCATTTCCTTCAATCGTATCTAAAAATCCATTGATACGATCTACTGCTGATACTGCATTTTGATGTTCCAATAACAAAATTTTGGCACTTGATTGCGTCTGCATTAAATTTTGAGCGCATAAAACACCAGCTTGATAATTATCCGATACAATTGTCGTATCTACTGAAGAATCATCTGATAGTTGACTATCGACAACAACAATTTTTATCCCAGCTCTTTTCGCTTTCTTCAAAGCTTTTATTAATTTTTGACTGTTTGCATCAACAGGATTGATGATAATGATATTAACACCCTTTTCAATAAACGATTCAACTGTTGCGTTTGTTTATCAACGTCCAAAGCAGGGTCTCTAGTGTACAAAATATCATTATTTTCCTCAACAATTTTTTCAACCTCGTTGTTTAATACCTTGTAAAAATCATTGTTCATGGTCATGTAGGTCGCACCAATCTTAACCTGATTTTCATTTGAAGGAACCATTTTATAGTTCCAATAAACTCCCACAATGGCAAGAACCCCAATAAAAGCGCTTACCAAAACACCGACATATTTCCGTTTTTTCATCTCATACCTTTTCAATAAAATCAAGAGACCACTGATAGCTATATTTGCCTTAATTATAACACGTTTAAATTGTACAGACAATTCAGTCAGAAATAGCCCCTCATTCTATCTAACGAATTTAAAAAACACCCGCAGGTGTTTTTTATACTCTATTTATTCGAAACTACTTATGCCAAGTTTTTCCAGAACTAAGGCAATACCGTCATGATTGTGACTAGCTGTTACGTGTCCGACTTGCTCCTTGACTTCTTGAGGCGCATTTGCCATAACATAAGCTTCACCTACTGCCTCTAGCATGTCTAAATCGTTAAAATTGTCACCAAAAGCAAGCGTATCTGCCATATCAACCTCGTAATGCTGCGCCAAAGTCTGGACTGCCCTTCCTTTATGAATCCCACTTGCCATAATTTCAATATAATAAGGCAGCGACCTTGCAATTGATAAATCTGAATAGAGACTTTTTAGCTTATTTTCCAAAGCTTCCATGCGTTCTGGTTCACCCATTAACAAGATTTTATGAACTTCTGGCAATCGACCGATTTGTTCCAAGTTCGCTTCCTTAGAGGCTAAGTCCACCACGCGCTCTTCACGTGAAATCCAACGATTAGCACGGTTTTGGGACAACCACTTTTCACCGCTGTAAACATTCCAAGCAACGTCAGAGACTTCTTTTTCTAAATACTGACAAATCGCTTGCGCTTCTTGTGGACTCATCGGACAACTATCAATTACTTGCCCTTGTTCATCTTGGATGAGGGCACCATTATAGGAAATCATGGGTACATCAGGTAAAAAATCTTTCAAAATTGCTTAATCGCCTCTGGCATACGCGCCGAAACTGGAACAAATAAAATACCTGTATCAACAGCATGACGAAGGGCTTGGCGTGTCCTAGGCATCACTTTTAAGGCATCATTAATAAGAGTGCCGTCAATATCACTAAAAATTATTTTTACCATTGTACTTTTCCTCCTATTTTCTCTCAGTATAGCATTTTTTGAAAAGGTTTTCAAAAACTATTTCCTGATAATAACAAAAAAAGCTCAAGTCAAAAACTAACTCGAGCTTGGGTTGGTTAAAATGGTAATTCTTCCTCTTCCAAAACTAAATCAGCGAGGTCGTTTGCCACATTATTTTCTCGCATAGCACGTTGGGCACGGCTTTCTAAAAGTTGGAAAGAATGGCAAAGCACTTCTGTCACATAATTCGTGTGACCATCTTTTTCATATTTGCGTGTGCGAAGCTCGCCATCAATCGAAATCAGACTTCCTTTTCCAGCATAAGAAACAAGAGTTTCTGCTAAACGTCCCCAAACCACAATTGAAATAAAATCAGCCTCACGCTCACCATTTTGCGATTTAAAACGGCGGTTAACTGCTAATGTTACACGTGTAACAGATTTCTCATTTGACGTCGTCACAAGCTCAGGCTGCGCCGTCAAACGACCAATCATAATAACTTTATTGTACATCATTACCTCCTTATCTTATTATTCGAAAAAGAATCTAGAAAACAGTAAATTAATGTAACAAAAAAGTCCTAGTTTCCTAGGACTTTCCTATTTCTTACCCTTTCCAGTGTTTTTCTGGGTTAAAGGCTTCGCCGACTAGGGCTGTGTCATCAAGTTCGATGATACCACGTTTTTGTGGGGCGTTTGGAAGGGCTAATTCGCGAGGTGAGCACATCATACCAAAGCTCTTTTCGCCACGAAGGGCACCTGGGAAAATAAGGCTTCCGTTTGGCATCATAGCACCTGGAAGGGCTACGATTGTCTTCAAACCAACAGCGGCATTTGGCGCACCTGCAACGATTTGAACGATTTTGTCATCTGAGATTTGTACTTGGCAAATGTTCAAGTGGTCGCTGTCTGGGTGAGCAACCATTTCTTTGATTTGACCAACAACAAATTTTGGTGAAGGCTCATTTTCCAATTGTTCGCTAAAACCTTCTTTTGTCAATTCAGCGTTCAATGTTGCAACGTCTTGGTCAGATAGAGTGACTTGACCAACACCTTCAATTGTAACCAAGCTTGACACTTCAAAAATATTCCAAGCAACTGTTTCACCATTTTTCTCAAGGAAAACGCGTGAGACATTGCCTTTGCGTTCATAGTCAAGTTTAGCACCTTTGCTATCTTTGACAATTACCATGAGGACATCACCGACATGTTCTTTGTTGTACGTAAAAATCATTTTCTCTCCTATTTCAATCCAGCTAAAAAGCTGTTAATTTCTGCTTTGGTTTTGCGTAATTTATTAACCAAACGACCAATTTCTTTTCCATTTTCAGTCACCACAAAACTTGGAATCCCAAAAATATTCCAGCGTTGTGCTACTTCCATGAAATCATCACGATCCACACGGACAAAGGTGAATTCTGGATTTTCTGCTTCAATTTCAGGCATGACTGGATAGATGAATTGGCAATCTGGACACCAATTTGCCGTAAAAAAGAAAACCACTTTTTCAGGTTTTTCTAGATAGGTAGCCATTTCTTCATAGGATTTTGGGCTAATCATTTTTCTCCTCCTCATAGCTAATCTCACCATTTTGGTAAACGAATTGAAACGTCCGACCGTCCTCTAAAACAAGACCACCAGTCGTTCTCTCCTTATCAGATTCAAAAGCATTTACATAAAGCACCGAGATATTGTCAAATCGACTAAAATAATCACGAATGGCTTGCTTAATTTTTTCTTGTCGCTTTTCTTCGCATTGTTTTTTTTAGGATTGCTCCCAAAATGATGACACCACCGACTCCCACTAAGCTAAAACGTGACAGTAAGTTTCTTTTTTTGTTTCTCATACGCTTTATTTTAGCATATTTCCTAGCAGATTTCCAAAGAACAAGACATAGGATTTTGAGTCGAAATGCTGCAGTTGCCATTACTAAGACATCTAACCTAGCAGTCACGGTAGGTGATTGCTACCACTTCAGCACTATATAAGCACTAAGATTAAACAAATCTACTTGGTTAAGATTGAGACTGTCAGACTTTCACAGAATATGATATAATGCAGTCACGTAGAAACAATTACGACAAAGTTAGCCACTGGTTCAGACTATCGGATTTCGTAGCATCGTTATGGTAGAGGGATTCTCAGTTAGTATCTTGTTTGCCTTTGACTGAAGGCTAAGAAGAACGCCGACCAACAAACTGTTACTCAATGTCAACCTGAATTTGCCATAGTTGCTACTGATAATGCTTACCAAAGGCTATAGTTACAGGATACAAGAAGCACAAGGAGAACGCATGTTTATTAAACAAGAGCAAGCATCAGATATTACTGCTGTTGATCAGGTTATCAAGAAAGCATTTGCACCCCTACCTTATTCTGATCATCAAGAACATTTACTTGTCCGACGACTACGCCAAAGCAAAGAATTCATTCCCGAATTGTCTTTGGTTGCTGAGCTTGACGGTCAGATAGTCGGTCATATCTTATTCACCAAAGCACAGGTCAATCATACTACTGTCCTAGCTTTAGCTCCCCTCGCTGTCCATCCCGATTATCAACAGCAAGGGATTGGATCCGCCCTAGTTAAGAAAGGGCATCAATTAGCGCAAGCTCTACAGTTTCCTTATAGTATTGTCTTAGGTGACCCTCAATATTACTCAAGATTTGGCTATCAAGCAGCAAAAAACTGGGGCATTTTCCCTCCCTTCGATGTTCCGAGCAATCATTTTATGGGGATTAAATTGATTCAATCAGCTCCTCCGTTGCATGGCACATTAGCCTATTCTGAGGCATTTGGAGTTTAAATCAAAAAATAACTATTCATTTATGAAAGAATCGAGGTTTTTATGTCAGAATTATTTTCAAAAATAAAAGAAATCACAGAACTGGATAGTATTGCAGGATACGAACATAGCGTTCGTAACTATCTTCGTTCAAAAATCACACCGCTCGTTGATGACGTGCAAACTGACGGTCTTGGTGGTATTTTTGGTATTAAAAACTCTGCTGCTGAAAATGCACCACGCATCATGGTTGCCGCTCACATGGACGAAGTTGGTTTCATGGTCAGCGACATCAAAGCTGACGGTACCATGCGTGCTGTTGGTATTGGTGGGTGGAATCCTTTGGTGCTAAGCTCACAACGTTTTACTCTTTACACACGTGACGGTCGCGCAATTCCAGTCGTTTCTGGTTCTGTTCCACCGCATTTCCTTCGTGGAGCAAATGGCTCTGCTGCTCTTCCAAAAATCGATGACATCATTTTCGACGCTGGATTTACAGACAAAGCTGAAGCAGAAGCATTTGGCATTCTTCCAGGCGACATCATCGTACCAAAATCTGAAACAATTCTCACAGCCAACCAAAAAAATGTTATCTCTAAAGCTTGGGACAATCGCTTCGGTGTGCTTATGGTAACCGAATTGCTTGAAAGCCTTAAAGGGCAAAAACTTGATAACACTCTTATTGCTGGTGCTAATGTTCAAGAAGAAGTTGGTCTTCGTGGCGCACACGTTTCTGCCACAAAATTCCAACCAGAACTCTTCTTCGCCGTTGATTGCTCACCTGCTGGTGACATTTATGGTAACCAAGGTAAAATTGGCGACGGAACACTTTTCCGTTTCTACGACCCAGGACATATCATGTTAAAAGATATGCGTGATTTCTTACTCACAACCGCTGAAGAAGCTGGTATCAAATATCAATATTATGCTGCCAAAGGTGGTACAGATGCTGGTGCTGCTCACCTTAAAAACGGTGGTATCCCATCGACAACTATCGGTGTTTGTGCGCGTTATATTCATTCGCACCAAAGCCTTTATGCTATGGATGACTTCTTGCAAGCGCAAGCTTTCCTTCAAGCTATTGTTAAAAAATTAGACCGCTCAACTGTTGACCTCATCAAACAATACTAGAAAGGAGCTAGGGGACTCAGGTCATTAAGCATCTCTGTTGCACTTCCCCTTTGTCTTACTATGAAAATTGGATTTATCGGAGTTGGAAAAATGGCAACTGCCATTATCAATGGACTCAACACAACATCGCACGATATCATCATTTCAGGTTCTTCACTTCCTCGCTCACGCGAAATCGCAGAGCAACTTGGAGTTAAAGCAGCCCTTTCACACCAAGAACTCATTGACCAATCTGACTTGGTTATCCTTGGTATCAAACCACAAATGTTTGAACCAGTCCTTGCTGGACTTCACTTCCACCAGCCCATTCTTTCAATGGCGGCAGGGGTAACATTGGAACGCCTTGGCAAATTAACAGACCCAAATCTTCCATTAATTCGTATCATGCCAAACCTCAATGCTCAAATTCTAAAAGTACAACAGCGATTTGTACCAATGACAACGTTTCTGCAGAACTCATAGCAACCACCAAAGAAATCACTAACAGCTTTGGTTCAACCTTTGATATTCCTGAAAAAGACTTTGATACTTTTACAGCTCTTGCAGGCTCTAGTCCAGCTTACATTTACCTATTTATCGAGCTCTTGCTAAAGCTGGTTGTCAAATATGGTATTCCAAAAGAAAAATCACTCGATATCGTGACACAAACGGTCCTTGCTAGTGCTGAAAATCTTCTTCAAGGTTCTGACAGCCACATGACTTGATTGATAAAATCTCAAGCCCTGGTGGAACAACCATCGCAGGACTTCTCGACCTTGAAAAAACAGGATTGACAGCAAGTGTCATCTCAAGCATCGATGCCACTATCGATAAAGCAAAAGCTTTGTAATTAAAAAAGCACTGAATAAAATCGTTCAGTGCTTTTCTTTACCTCACAAGATCATAAAAAGTACTCCCAATGCATTATTAATAAAATGGATAGCTATTGTATATTCCAGTTTCTGTGTCTTATGATAAACAACAGCAAGTACCAATCCCATACCACCATAAATAATCCAACTTCCAATATTAGTTGGTATATGCAATAAACCAAAAAGCAGAGAACTAAGGATAACACCAAGGTAAGAATTATTAAAGAGACGTCCTAAGATAAGTCCACGCATAACCGTTTCTTCCACAATTGGCGCTGCAATAGCTGTCAAAACAACTAACAAAAGAGGTGACATACCAAGTTGCTCAAGCGCTGCTTGATTTTCTGTATTTGCCCCAATACCATTTTCTAAAAGTAAGACAACACCACCGATATACTTGACAATAGTTAGCACAACAAAACCAACCAAAATGGTTTTCCAAGCTTTCCATGTTTTTAATTCTTCTAAATGACTCAATAGTTCAACTCGTTTAGCAACATAGACTGTAAAAACAGCAACTACCAAAAGAGCTAAAGTAATTAATACAGACTGCCAGAATGGTTGGTCTGCTGCAATAAATGCTGTTGGCAATTGCTCCAAGAAAAGCAATCCCAGAGCCAAAAAGAAATATTTTAAAGCTGTTAAAAGTTTTTTCATGATATCACCTCTTATAAAATTCTTGTAAATATTAGTTTAAAGAAAACAAATCCCCAAAATAAACTATACAACCAAATCAGCAAGACTATCGGATAAGTCAATACAATACCTATAAAAGCATACAAGATAATCAACATAAAATTCTCTAAAAATAAGAGAATCAGCGTTGATAAAGCCGTCACTCGCAAGATGAGCTGATTGCGTTCATCGTAAGCGGCAATATAAGCTGCTTTTAAACGATTCGGTTGCCTTGTCAAAGTTACATAATAGATAGCAACTACTAATCCTGCTACTCCTCCACCTAGTAATAAACCAGCCGCAAAATCATTGGTCTTGATAAAAAATGAAGTCAGTAAACATGAAGCAGCAACAAATAGAAAACTTAGGGATATCGTCATCATATAATGACGATATTCTTCCAATGTCTTTTTCCGAGTCATACTTATTAAAGCTTTTAAAACCACAATTTTCTCCTTTTATTTCCCCAAAATTTTATCTTGAAAAAAGTAATAGATAATACGTTTAACATGATACTCATTGCTAGTAGAAAACCTGATAAAAAGTCACTCAGATTAGCCACCAATACTGTAAGTAACAATAGTTGCCCTAAACTTACCGTAGCAAAACCAACGTTTTTCATAGTCTCATAAAGTGTGTTCATCTTTTTCTCCTACTTTTCATCGTCAAAAATAAAAATCTCTTCAATTGTTTTCCCAAAGTATTTAGCGATTTTATGAGCTAACTCCAAAGAAGCATTATAACGTCCCTTTTCAAGTGAGATAATCGTCTGCCTTGTCACGGCTAACGCTTCTGCCAGTTCTGCTTGACTAATTTTATTTGCTTTGCGTAGTTCTTGGATTTTTGTTTCCATTTCCTCCTCCATATCGCATCAATAGTAAAGGAGACTTTACATTTTTAGCATAGTATAGTTTACTTTACATTTTTTGTCAAGTTTATTTTATATTTTTTATAAAATAATCAAAAAGCTGACCCATTCAGGTCAACTTTTCTGGTCTTATCATAATATTTGATAACTTAATTAGTAGAATTTTTTAAAACGTTCAACGTCACGCGCAATCACAAGTTCTTCATCAGTTGGGATAACCATAGTTTTCACACGCGCTTTATCTGTTGAAATAACGCCATAGGCTCCTGACACATTCTTAGCTGGATCCGTATCAACACCAAACCAAGTCATGCCAGAAATAATATCCTCACGAACAACGCTTGAATTCTCACCGATACCTGCCGTAAAGACAATAGCATCAGCGCCATTCAAAACCGCAAAATACTGTGCAATGTATTTTCGTAAACGATCAATATACATGTCATAAGCTAACTGACATTTTTCATCGCCCTCTTCCTTCCCAGCAAGAATATCACGCATATCACTTGATTTCTCAGAAATACCAAGAAGACCTGAATCGCGATTTAATACCGTACGAATTTTTTGAGGGCTATTAAGGTTTGGTTCACACTCTAATAAATACGTAATCACACCAGGATCAATGCTTCCTGAACGTGTACCCATCATTGTTCCACCAAGTGGTGTCAAGCCCATTGAAGTATCAACAGATTTACCGTCCTTGATAGCAGTCACGGACACCCCATTACCAATATGGCAAGTAATTAATTTCAGATCTTCCAAGGGTTTTCCTAAAACCTTTGCCGCTTCTTGCGCGACATATTGGTGACTTGTTCCATGGGCACCATATTTACGAATCTTATAATCAGTATAATAACGATTTGCAATCGGATAGCGGTATGCTACTTCAGGCATTGTTGCATGAAAAGCAGTATCAAAAACAACAACACTTGTAATGTCAGGCAAAAGGTCTTTAAAAGCTCTAATTCCAAGAGCTGCTCCAGGATTGTGAAGCGGTGCTAATACGGATAACTCCTCAACTTGTTGAATGACTTTATCAGTTACCAAAACCGAATCTTTGAAGTACTCACCCCCAGCAACAACACGATGTCCAACACCCGTGATTTCATCATAACTAGCAATGATGTCCATTGAAATCAAATCATCCAAGAAAATTTTAACAGCTGCTGTGTGGTCTGGAATATCCTTGGTCTCAGATTTCGTCTGTCCATTAAATTTAACCGTAGAAATACCATTGACAAGACCAATACGTTCAATTAGCCCTTTTGCAATAACTTCTTCTTCTGGCATATTATACAATTGCCATTTCAGACTTGAACTTCCTGCATTAATAGAAATAGTTTTCGCCATAAATTTACCTCTAAAGCGCTTTCATGTTATACCTCCATTATATCACATTTTTTTTAAAATTCATATTATCAACTTTCCATTTTTGAAATTTTCCAATGAAATCGGTCAGAGTTTCACGACTTTGTAAGTCAGAAAGTGGATAAACAAAGGTTTCTGGCGTCTGCGCAGCCTGTTTTTTCAAAACAAAAATTGATTTCGCATTCGCTACATTGCCAAAAATAGATTCTGGCAAAGTAATCACGGCGATAATATCCGCGTAATCTTTCAACCATTGTTTCAATAAATCACTCTGTTTGCTTGTCAAAAGACTAACGGGCGCCAAAAAGACTGCAATACCATCTTTTTTGAGATATTTTAACGATTGTTCCATTAACAAATGGTGGGCATAGGTATGCTCATCAGAACTTGCCACTTTATAACGTTTTGCAATGTCATCATTAGGATAGAAACCCACTGGCAAATCACTAATAATCACATCACTTTCTTGTAGAATTTGTGGACGCACAGCGTCTTCTTGAATAAACCGAGCATCAGAATCCATCACTTCTGCAATACTTGCTGATAAATCAATCAACAAATCGTCAACTTCAATACCAAGATAATTTAATTCTTTAGACGAATTATTTAAGAATGTTTGAGCAAGGTTCCCTGTCCCACTACCAATTTCTAAAAGGTCAATTTTATCTGAATCTGTCAGATTTTCAATCAAGAACAGCAAAATAAAACCAATAGCATCTGGTGTAAATTGATGATTGGCTTGCAGTTGCTCTGTTTGACCAGCTTTGATAAAGATAAATTGGAAAGCTCGACGCCACTCTTCTTTGGTCAATGCAAGCTGACGCAGTTTCTCATTGTTGGCAGCAACTTCTTCACTGGCACCTTCAGCACCCAAGTAAAAAGAGTTCTGTTCAATAAGCGCATCATAAATATGAGTTTTTAACTCATTTTCAATTAATTGGATATTTTCTAAAATCAGCTCATAGGCTGTTTCAATTTTTTCAAAATTCATCTTGTCCTCCGCAACCCTATCATATCAAAAAACGCAGGAAATGAAAAGAAAGCCCTAATTAGCTTTCTCTTTCTGAACACTTTGGAAAACAAAGTCAAATTCTTGTTGATTAGGCAGTTTGACCATCACCTGCAATCGATTATCTTGGAAGTTGTAGTCAGTTACTCCTTGGTCAAATGTAAGATGACCAGTATCCTCTTTTGCCAAATCTTTTGTTAATTCTGCCATTAAATAAGCCTGACTAGCAGATAGCTGCGCTTGGTGTTGTCGCTCCATTGCCACGACACGTCCTAGATAAAATTGCAAAAGCAAGGCAAAATTGCTGCCATAAGCAAAGCATAGATTAAAATCCCTGCCTTAACTTGCTGTTTCAAAAGTGTAAACAAATGTCCTCTCCAAACCATTCTCTAAATTCAATGTCATTGTCACCTTCTGACCATCTCTAGAAATAGCAGAAGATTTTACTCCAAATATCATTGGCTGATAGCCTTGACCAGATGCATTTGTTTTACGAAAATCATCAGCCTTTGACTGTCCAAATGCCAACTTTTGACTGGACTTCGTCACATATAGCTTGTTATTTTCAACCTTATCTAATTGACAATTGGCAAGTTCCGCACGCAGCTGTTGTGAAAACAAAAGCCAGTTTTCCTCTTGATTTTCCGACAAATAATGCACATTTGCAGAAATAGATTGCGTTAAGCCATTGTAAACAAGAATAGCACCCGAAATTATCAATAAAGAAACCAAACATTCTATGAGGGTGAATGCCTTTAAACTAGTCTTTTTTAACGTGTAATATTTCCGTTTTCCCCTCATAAACATAGACCTCTCCATCTTTTTTGATAATCTCAACCTCAATACCATTCATCTTCAAATGATTTTGCCCTGTTTGCACAGCCATTGTTGCCACATTAAGAACTTCCTGCTGCCGTAAACTTTCTTGCATAAACTGCCTATTTTTATCAATTTCCCCTAAAACAATACTTCGTAATCATCGCTAACAATCCTAGTGCTATCAAGCTCTCAAGGAGTATGTAAGCTTTTAGTTTCTGTCTTTTTATATTTACCATCCCTAAATATATTGATAGTTGAACTCTTTATCTGACGTTTGAAAGGTTAATTTTGCCAAGGACGAATTGCCTCCTGCTTTGTCAAAATTGACTTGATAAGTTTTATCAACTTTGACCGATGGAGGAGTTTTACCGCTGAGAAATCAGTAGATACTTCCTCTTGCGAAACAGTCAACGTAAGACTTTGTTGCCTAGCATTAGCTAATTTTTGCGTATCACAATAGAGATTTTCAAACGATAAAAAGAAAATCTTTTCTTCCACAATTTTGAAAAATGCCATTCAAAGAGCCTGACAACATCATGATAATAAAACAGGAAATTCCTAGTGTTAATAAACTTTCTAAAAGGGTAAAAGCTGAAACTGTTTTATTTTTTAGCTTCATTGTAAGTTTTTGCTTGTTCAGAAGTGATGTATCCAACTTCAACTAAATCATCAACAGTCGGTTTATCTCCCGTTTTCAGTTCGTACAAATCCATCTGGCTTTCAACCACTTTCACAACAGCAGCATCGCCTTTTTCACGAACAACGTCCTTTTGCTTACTCAAATTCGGTACAAAAAGCAACATTAAAACACTGATAATAAGAAGCACAATCAACATCTCCACAAGTGTGAAAGCAGCCACAGACTTTTTACGTAATTTTTTCCAAATCTTTTTCATTAAAAAATTTCCTCCCATATTTTGATACATTGGCAACAGCATTGCCACATAAATTAACACAATAATCAAAGCTACAAAGACAAAAACAAGTGGTTGAATGAGCTGTGTTGCTTGAGTCAATTTGCCAAAAAAGCTCTGCCATGTTTCCTCAGCATAAATGTCCAACTCACGCCCAAGCTTTGATTTGATCTCACCATATTCAATCATCAAGCTCAATTCTCGCAAAAAGAATGGATAATCCAGAACTTTTTGATGAAAAGCTTGCCCTGAAAGCAGCGCTTCTTCCATATCCTTTCCAATCTCTTGAAATAAGAGTGACTTTTGCTTTTGCATGATTCCCACGATTGCCATTAATTCAATACCTTGCCCAATCAAATTTCCCCATTCACGCGCATAGTAAGCTGTCAAATATAACCTAACATAGTTTCCCACAAGTGGAATCCGGCTTATTCGACTATATAAATCAATCTGCGATAAACGCCTAGCATAAAATGTCGTACAAATAAGCAACACTCCAATCGAGAAAATACTTAACAAAAAAATCGTTGGAAAATGCGCAATAATCTGCGTTGCCACATTTTGGCTTTCCAGCTGCGGCAGTAAATAATTCTTCAACCCCAGCATAATCAAAATAAGAAACAAGAACAAAATCAATGGATACGTTGCAACTTCAATTAACTTTTTTTCTGACGACAGTCATGCTAGAAAGGTAAGACTCAATTTTTAGCAGACTTTTCTGACTGTTTCCATGAACATCAGCCAAAGCAATTTGTGTGACAATATTGTCCGAAAACCCTAAATCTACCATCATTGCTGCTAGACTAGCACCATTTAACAAACTTTCTTGCATCCTCTCAACATAAACCTCTGACAACAATTGACTTCTTCGGAGAAAAAACACAATTTCTGTTAAATTAAACCCACTTTTAAAAAGATTATTAAAGAGTTGGATAACCTTGCGCTGTTTTTTAAATGGCAATTTTTTCGATTTTTGCTTGTTCAGCTGTGATATTGTCCGTCTTTAACAAGACTTTCAATTTTTGCATTCCAGCATTCTGGTCGGTGACTTTCAAAGTTTTCTTTAACAAAATCAATCACACCTCCTCCACCAATTAAGCGTTGATAAACAATGGCACGCAAACTATTTTCCAATTCTTGCTTACTAACACCCAATTCCAAAAGACGTTCGTAAACGCCAGGGATACTTTTCGCATGAATGTCGAAAACACAATAGCTCCTGTCAAACTTGCACGAACGACTGCACGCGCTGTCTCGCTATCACGAATTTCTCCAATAATCAGAATATCTGGTCTATGGCGAAGCGATAATTTAATTAGCTCATCATAAGTCATCCCAATATCACTATTTAACTGCAACTGCAACATTTGTTCTTGTTTGATTTCAACAGGGTCCTCAATTGTAATGACTTGCTTATCAGGAAATTTTTCACGAACCAATTGGTACATGAGAGTGGTTTTTCCACTCCCTACTGGTCCCGAAAAAAGGTAAAGTCCCCTACTATCAATGGCTTCTAAAATATTTTTCATCCCATCAAACCAATATTGCAAGTCATGACGGCCAGAATAAAGCAAGCGAATCACTAAACTTTCTCGTCCACGATAATCACCAACACTCGACAAGCGAAGCGAAATCTCTTCCTCATCTGCAAATTGATAATCACAAGAACCTAACTGACTGCGACGTTTCTCACCAACATTCATACCAGCCACAAATTTAAAATGACTAATCAAGCTAGTCATCTGCTCTATCTCAAAATAATCAACAAATCGCCGTTGGTCTCCTACGCGTTGATACACTTCATAACAATCTTCTCTAGGTAAAATGTAAATATCTTGCGCATTAACTTCAACAGCATCTTTAATGAGTTGCTTTGCTTCTTCCTGAATCATCTTGACCTCCTACTTTTCTATTCGTAAATTAGTCATAAAAAACAAAAAATCATGGAAAAAATTCCATGATTACGATTCGAATTTACAATTTTGGGGTCTTGACTCATCATTTTGAACGTTAAAATGATAAGAAAAAGTCCCTTCAGGCAATTCTTTACCGTCTTTGAGCATTAAAATGGAATGGTACTGTTGCAGATAATCCCCACAATTCTCACACCAACGTTGATCTGTCTTATCCCAGAAAGCCGCCTGAAGATTATCATGATATTTACAACTTGGTAAAGTCGTTTTAAGAGATAACCATTCTGTTTTGTAAAAGGAGAAAGCATCCTCAAAATACTCAAAACGTTTTTCTTCTATAATATCTTTTTGCCAATCTTTCAAGAACCACCACGGCTCATAATCCCCATACATTTTTATCACTTGATACATTTAACACACTTCCTTACGGAGTTTATTATATAAAAATCAAAAGCTTTTTAAAAAGAATTTGCTTATTTAGAATTATTATCAGTAAAGTTCGGTGATAATAAGCACAAAGGTCTGAGATGAAAATCTCAGACCTTTTCATTTATTAGCATAAAATGTGAACTAACCTTATTCAGCACCTGTTGAAACGGTTGCTTCAACTGTTTCTGCTTCTTCACTTATTTCAAGTTCATTAACAGCTTGTGGTTCAAGGTTACGGTAACGAGCCATACCTGTACCAGCTGGAATGATTTTACCGATAATAACATTTTCTTTAAGACCAAGAAGATGATCTTTCTTACCACGGATAGCAGCATCTGTAAGAACACGAGTTGTTTCTTGGAATGATGCGGCTGACAAGAATGAGTTAGTTTCAAGCGAAGCTTTGTAATCCCCATAAGCACTGGACGTGATGTTGCAGGGATACCACCAGAGATAACAACATCTTTGTTAGCATCCGTAAAGTCTGCAATATCCATAAGTGTGCCTGGGAGAAGTTCTGTATCACCTGGATCCATGATACGAACTTTGCGAAGCATTTGGCGAACCATTACTTCGACGTGTTTATCACCGATTTCTACCCCTTGGCTACGGTAAACTTTTTGTACTTCAGCAAGAAGGTAAGTTTCAACTGATAATGTGTCACGAACTTCAAGGAGACGTTTAGGTTGGATAGAACCTTCAGTAAGTGGAGCACACGGTGTACCTCATCACCAACAGCAACTTTCATGCGGGCAGTGAATGGTACCACGTATTCACCCATACCAGTTTTACCTTGAACGTAAACTTTCTTAGTACGTGTAGAAGCATCTTCTTCGATGTCAACAACAGTACCTTTAACTTCAGTAATAACGGCTTCCCCTTTAGGATTACGAGCTTCAAAGATTTCTTGGATACGAGGAAGACCTTGTGTGATATCGGTATTTGACGCAACACCACCCGTGTGGAAAGTACGCATTGTAAGCTGTGTACCAGGTTCACCGATAGATTGAGCGGCAATTGTACCAACTGCTTCACCAACTTCAACCGCATCACCTGTTGCAAGGTTGACACCATAACAGTGACGGCAGACACCATGACGAGTGTTACATGTGAATACTGAACGGATTGTAACTTCTTCAACACCAGCTTTAACAATTTCAGCTGCCATATCTTCAGTAATCAATACATCTGAACCAACAATAACTTCGCCAGTTTCAGGATGTTTAACAGATTTCTTAGTGTAACGACCAACAAGACGCTCTTCAAGAGTTTCTGTCACCTCTTTACCGTCAGTAATGGCACGAATAACAAGACCACGGTCAGTTCCACAATCATCTTCACGAATGATAACATCTTGGGCAACGTCAACCAAACGACGAGTAAGGTAACCAGAGTCGGCAGTCTTAAGGGCTGTATCGGTCATACCTTTACGAGCACCGTGAGTTGAGAAGAACATTTCCAAGACAGACAAACCTTCACGGAAGTTAGATAGGATAGGCAATTCCATGATACGTCCGTTCGGAGCAGCCATCAAACCACGCATACCGGCAAGTTGTGAGAAGTTAGAGATGTTACCACGAGCTCCTGAGTCCATCATCATAACGATAGGATTCTTAGGATCTTGTGTTTCAATCAGACGTTGTTCAAGTTCTTCTTTAGCTTCACGCCATGTTGTTGTAACAGCAACATAACGGTCATCATCAGTCATCAAACCACGACGGAAGGCTTTGTTGATTTGTTCAACTTTGCTGTGAGCTGCATCGATAATTTCTTGTTTGTTATCGATAACTGGGATATCGGCGATACCTACTGTCAAACCAGCAAGAGTTGAATGATAGTAACCAAGGTCTTTCAAGCGGTCAAGGAAAGCTGATGTTTCTGTTGTACGGAAACGTTTAAAGATTTCCGCAATGATATTTCCAAGATTTTTCTTCTTAAATGGTACATTGATTTCCAAGCTGTCAATAGCAGATTGAATATCTTGTCCTGGTGCTAAGAAGTATTTATCTGGAGTTTTTTCTGTTAAGTTAGCATTGTTTGGCTCTTGAAGGTAAGGTAAATCCTCAGGCATGATATCGTTGAAGAGAATCTTACCTACAGTTGTAACCAGGATTTTATGTTTCTGTTCGTCAGTCCATGGTTTATTTGGCATGCTATCAACGGCAATACCCACACGAGTATGCAAGTGAACATAACCATTACGGTAAGCCATAACTGCTTCATCACGGTCTTTGAAGATCATTCCTTCACCTTCACGACCTGGTTCTTCCATAGTAAGGTAGTAGTTACCAAGAACCATATCTTGAGATGGTGTTACGACTGGTTTACCATCTTTAGGGTTAAGGATGTGTTCTGCGGCAAGCATAAGAAGACGTGCTTCAGCTTGTGCTTCTTCAGAAAGTGGTACGTGGATGGCCATTTGGTCACCATCGAAGTCGGCATTGTAGGCTTCACAAACAAGTGGGTGAAGACGAAGTGCTTTACCATCGATAAGGACTGGTTCGAAGGCTTGGATACCCAAACGGTGAAGAGTCGGTGCGCGGTTAAGTAGTACTGGATGTTCTTTGATAACTTCTTCAAGAATATCCCAAATACGTTCATCACCACGTTCAACCATACGTTTCGCTGCTTTAACGTTACCAGCATAGTCACGCGCAACAATTTCACGCATTACGAATGGTTTGAACAATTCGATAGCCATTTCACGCGGCACACCACATTGATACATTTTAAGTGTTGGACCTACGGCGATAACTGAACGTCCAGAGAAGTCAACACGTTTACCAAGCAAGTTTTGACGGAAACGACCTTGTTTACCTTTAAGCATGTGGCTCAAAGATTTAAGAGGACGGCTACCAGGACCAGTGATTGGACGACCACGACGACCGTTATCGATAAGAGCATCAACAGCTTCTTGCAACATACGTTTTTCATTTTGCACAATGATACCTGGGGCATTCAATTCAAGCAAACGAGCCAAACGGTTGTTACGGTTGATAACACGACGGTAAAGGTCATTCAAGTCAGATGCAGCGAAACGTCCACCATCCAATTGAACCATTGGACGAAGATCTGGTGGAATAACTGGCAAGATGTTAAGTACCATCCATTCTGGTTTGTTACCAGATTTGTAGAAGGCATCAAGCACGTCCAAACGACGGACAGCTTTGATACGTTTTTGCCCTGTTGCTGTTTTCAATTCTTCCTTAAGTTCAGCGATTTCAGATTTCAAATCAACGCGTTTAAGAAGATCTTGGATAGCTTCAGCACCCATTTTCGCAACAAATGAGCCTTGTCCGTATTCTTGTAATTTTTCACGATATTCACGCTCAGTCAAAAGTGATTTTGGTTCAAGCGGAGTATCTTTTGGATCGATAACTACGTAAGCAGCGAAGTAAATAACTTCTTCAAGAGCACGTGGACTCATATCAAGAGTAAGTCCCATGCGTGATGGAATACCTTTGAAGTACCAGATGTGTGATACTGGAGCTTTCAATTCAATGTGTCCCATGCGTTCACGACGAACTTTAGCACGTGTTACTTCAACACCACAGCGGTCACAAACAATTCCTTTATAACGAATACGTTATATTTACCACAAGCACATTCCCAGTCTTTTGTTGGTCCAAAGATTACTTCATCAAAAAGACCTTCACGTTCTGGTTTGAGCGTACGATAGTTGATTGTTTCAGGTTTTTTAACTTCACCATAAGACCATGAACGGACTTTACTTGGTGAGGCTAATGTGATTTGCATACTTTTAAAACGATTTACGTCAACCACTAGTTTTACCTTTCTTTATTGTTCTTTTGAAAATAGCAGAGCTACTTTCTAACTTGTCACGACTTACAAATTTTTGTCTGCAAGACATTATTTATCGTTATAGGACTCATTCAAACAATCTGACTAGGAAAGGCAAGGTTGGCTTGCACTTTCCATGTCTAAATTGTTATTTCCTATTATTTATTTTCTTCAGCAGAAACTTCTACTTTTTCAGCAGATTCAGTTTCTTGCTTTTGACGAGCTTTTTCAAGGTCATCAACGTGCATAACGTCGTCGTCTTCACCTTCATCAAGATCACGAAGTTCTACTTCGTTATCATCTTCATCAAGCACACGCATATCAAGACCAAGTGATTGCAATTCTTTAACAAGCACTCGGAATGATTCTGGTACACCTGGTTTTGGAATTGGTTTACCTTTAGTGATAGCTTCATAAGCTTTAAGACGTCCAGTCACATCATCTGACTTGTATGTCAAGATTTCTTGAAGGACATTTGATGCACCATAAGCTTCCAAAGCCCAAACTTCCATTTCACCGAAACGTTGTCCACCAAATTGTGCTTTACCACCAAGAGGTTGTTGTGTAACAAGTGAGTAAGGACCAACTGAACGAGCGTGAAGTTTATCATCAACCATGTGGTGAAGTTTGATCATGTACATGATACCAACAGAGACACGATTATCAAATGGTTCACCTGTACGACCGTCATAAAGAACTGTCTTAGCGTCGCTATCCATACCAGCTTCACGAACAGTATCCCAAAGGTCTTCTGAAGTTGCCCCGTCAAAGACTGGAGTTGCAATGTGAATACCGAGGTTACGAGCTGCCATACCAAGGTGAAGTTCCATAACTTGTCCGATATTCATACGAGATGGCACCCCAAGAGGGTTCAACATGATATCAACTGGAGTTCCGTCTGGAAGATATGGCATGTCTTCAACAGGAACGATACGAGAAACAACCCCTTTGTTTCCGTGACGACCGGCCATTTTATCTCCGACTTTGATTTTACGTTTTTGTGCAATGTAAACACGAACGAGCATGTTGACACCTGATTGCAATTCATCACCGTTAGCACGTGTGAAGATTTTAACGTCACGAACAACACCGTCTCCACCGTGTGGTACACGAAGTGATGTATCACGTACTTCACGAGATTTATCACCGAAGATTGCGTGAAGAAGGCGTTCTTCAGCAGAAAGGTCTTTTTCACCTTTAGGTGTTACTTTACCTACAAGGATATCACCTTCTTTAACTTCAGCACCAATACGGATAATACCCATTTCGTCAAGGTCTTTAAGAGCTTCTTCACCAACGTTTGGAATTTCGCGAGTGATTTCTTCAGGGCCTAACTTAGTATCACGTGTTTCTGATTCAAATTCTTCCAAGTGAACTGATGTGTAAACATCTTCTTTAACAAGACGTTCGCTCATGATAACGGCATCTTCATAGTTGTAACCATCCCATGTCATGTAGGCAACGATTGGGTTTTGACCAAGTGCCATTTCACCTTTTTCCATAGAAGGTCCGTCAGCAATGAAGTCACCTTTTTCAACAATATCACCAACTTTAACAAGTGTACGTTGGTTGTATGCTGTACCTGAGTTTGAACGACGGAATTTAGTAATGTGGTAAACATCAAGTGAACCATCTTCACGACGAACTTCAACTTTTTCAGCGTCTGAGAAGACTACGCGTCCATCATGTTTAGCGATAACAGCGGCACCAGAATCGTGAGCTGCTTGATATTCCATACCAGTACCAACATATGGTGCATGTGGGTCAATCAATGGCACCGCTTGACGTTGCATGTTGGCACCCATAAGGGCACGGTTTGAATCATCATTTTCAAGGAAAGGAATACATGCTGTCGCAACGGCAACTACTTGTTTAGGAGAAACATCCACGAAGTCAACGATGTTTGATGGGAATTCTTGGTTATTACCTTGATGACGTCCCATAACAATTTCTTCAGCGAATGTTCCATCTTCGTTAAGTTTCGAGTTAGCTTGCGCTACCGTGTATTCATCTTCTTCATCGGCAGTCAACCAAACAATTTCGTTTGTAACCACACCAGTAGTACGGTCAACTTTACGATATGGTGTTTGGATGAAACCATATTTATTAAGATGTCCGTATGTTGACAAGTTATTAATCAAACCGATGTTAGGTCCTTCAGGAGTTTCAATCGGACACATACGACCATAGTGAGTGTAGTGCACGTCACGAACTTCATAACCAGCACGGTCACGAGTCAAACCACCAGGTCCTAAGGCTGACAAACGACGTTTGTGAGACAATTCAGAAAGTGGGTTGTGTTGGTCCATGAACTGTGACAATTGAGAAGAACCGAAGAATTCTTTAACAGCCGCAGTTACAGGACGAATGTTGATGATTTGTTGTGGTGTCAACACTTCATTGTCTTGAACTGACATACGTTCACGAACATTACGTTCCATACGAGCAAGACCAATACGGAATTGGTTAGCAAGCAATTCACCAACGGCACGAATACGACGGTTACCAAGGTGGTCGATATCGTCAACTTTACCAAGACCTTCAGCAAGATTAAGGAAGTATGACATTTCAGCCAAGATGTCTGCTGGTGTAAGTGCACGCACTTTATCATCAGGATTTGCATTACCTACGATTGTAACAACGCGGTCTGGGTCAACCGGTGACACAACTTTGAATTTTTGAAGAACGACAGGTTCAGTGACAACAGCGTAATCATTTGGTGTGTAAACAAATTTGTTAAGGTCACCATCTAATTGTTCAGCAATTGAATCAATCACGTCACGTGTCATTACTGTACCAGCTTCAACAAGAATTTCACCAGTTTCAGTATCAACCAAGTTTTCAGCTATAGTTTGGTTCAAGAGACGAGTCTTGACGTTAAGTTTTTTATTGATTTTGTAACGTCCAACAGCTGCCAAGTCATAACGACGTGGGTCAAAGAAACGAGCTACAAGCAAACTACGTGAGCTATCGGCTGTTTTTGGTTCACCTGGACGAAGGCGTTCGTAAATTTCTTTAAGCGCTTCGTCAGTACGTGAATCTGCTGGATTTTTATGAATATCTTTTTCAATAGTATTACGAACAAGCTCGCTGTCACCGAAGATATCCACGATTTCATCATCACCTGAGAAACCAAGTGCACGTACAAGTGTTGTAAATGGAATTTTACGTGTACGGTCAATACGTGTGTAAGCAATGTCTTTTGAATCTGTTTCTAATTCAAGCCAAGCTCCACGGTTAGGAATTACAGTTGAACCGTAACCAACTTTACCGTTTTTATCAACTTTATCGTTGAAATAAACACCAGGAGAACGAACTAACTGAGAAACGATAATACGTTCACCACCGTTGATGATGAATGTACCCATTTCAGTCATGATTGGGAAATCACCGAAGAAAACTTCTTGAGTTTTGATTTCTCCTGTTTCTTTATTAATCAAACGGAAGGTTACAAAAATAGGTGCTGAATAAGATGCATCGTGGATACGAGCTTCTTCAAGCGTATATTTAGGCTCTTTTAATTCGTAACCAACAAATTCAAGCTCCATAGTATCCGTAAAGTTTGTAATCGGAAGTACATCTTCAAAAACTTCTCTCAATCCATTATCCAAGAAGTCTTTAAAAGAATCCGTTTGAATTTCAATCAAGTTAGGTAAATCAAGAACTTCCTTGATTCTTGAAAAGCTACGACGTGTACGGTGTTTCCCGTACTGAACTTCATGTCCTGCCAAGTTTTTTACTCCTTCATTAAAATACAGAGGTCAATAAATGTCACATAACCCGATTCCCTTCATTTTGACGAGAATCATCATTATTTTTCATTTTGACCTTTATAGTTAGGTTGCTCATTAAAACACCCTGCCAAGTGTGTCGTTGATGTGAATTTTTAGAATCTTTAAATATAGGTTACAACTCCTATTTTTTCTAAAATTAGGCACAAAAAGAGCAGCTAAATCTGACCAGTAAAAGTGTGATTTAACTGCTGTAAACCTTAGTTGGACAATATTTCAACTAAAGCAGACGACAAATAGTTGTTAACATTATACCTTATTTTTTTAATTTTTGCAAGTATATTAGTTACTGCTACTTGTTGTGATAGATGAATTACTCAACAAACTTTCCCAAGCTTTTGTATAATCACTATCTGTCCCACCAATAGCAAATTTATAAGTCATTGTACCTGCACCATTCTTAGCCCAATAACTTGTCGTTGTTTCACCACTCACAGTAAGCGAACGACCATTGACCGTCACCGTACCAGGCTGTAAACCTGTTGCTTTAAGAACAGTTGATTTGATAACACTTGAAGACAAACTATATTTCTTACCAACACCTAAGACACTTGAATCAGCGTTATAGATGGCATTAACCAAATAAGCCATGTACTGCGCATTATAAGAATATCCTGCTGCATCAGGTAAGGAAGTATTGTCGTCATTACCTGCCCAACCACCAAGCGTTACTTTCGGTGTTGATAGCACAAGCCACACGTCTGTATAATTGTCAGTTGTACCGGTTTTACCTGTCCAATCCGCACTAGCGGCTGTCGCATTTAAACTCTTCAAATCTGCATAAAATTTTGTCGTACCACCACCAGTGATAACTTCTTTTAATAACTGATTTAAAATGCTAGCCGTTGCTTCAGAAAAGACACGTACAGGATTAGCTTTATGTTGATAAATAACATTGCCTTGACTATCTGTGATACTGTCAACCATGTAACCTTTCAAGTAAACACCACCATTTGAAATCATTTGGTAAGCATTAACTTGTTGAAGAACTGTTGTCTCAATTCCTCCACCTAAAGGCAAGCTTTCAATAGAATAATCATCAATATCATATCCCATTTTCTTCATGTAAGATTCAACATCAACGTCATCATTGAGCAACATTTGATACGTCCAATAAGCTGGAATATTCCATGACGTATTCAAAGCTTCTTGGAGAGTAACCATTGCCGTTCCTTCTTCACTACCGTGCATGATTGACTGACCACTAGAGAAAGTTGTCGGATAGTTAGATAACATACTAGCACTACCTAAAAGCCCTTGGTCAATAGCAATCCCATATGCGATAATCGGCTTAATACTTGACCCTGGCGACCTCGCAGTATCAAACGCATGGTTGTTCTGGTTAGTTGAATAATCCCGTCCACCAATAAAGCCTAGAATAGCTCCAGTAGAATTATCCATCAAGACATTACCAACCTCAACTGTTTGAGAACTTCCTTGGTCAAGCGTGCTACCATACTGTGCCACAGCATTCTGCATGGTATTATAACATCTTTATCAATCGTTGTTTTAACGGTATACCCCCCCTGTTGCAACGCTTCTAAAGCCAATTTTTGGTAAGATTCCTTCGTTGAATCATTTTTTAGTTCTTGTTCAGAAACACCATTTTGCTCAACCAAATAATCATACATGATATCCTGAGCTTCTTCTAAAACAGCATAATAAAGGAAATCATGTTCACTCGTTGTCGTCGATTCAGGTTGAATGAAATCCTGACTAACATCATAAGCCTTATATTCCTCATATTCAGCTTTAGTCAAATAGCCTGCGCGATATATATTGTAAAGGACATCTTGCTGACGAGACAAACCATAAGCCATATCCTCCTCGTCTTTCAACTGCCCTGTAGCTGTGTATGGGGAATAGACAATCGGACTTTGTGGCAAACCAGCCAAAAATGCCGCTTGTGGAATTGTCAAATCACTGGCTGAAACGCCAAAAATACCTTGCGCTGCTTCCTCAATCCCAGCAATATTTTCACCTTTATTATTACGTCCGAATGGAGAGACATTAAGATAATCAGTCAAAATCTCATCCTTACTCAAATAACGTTCCAGCGCTAATGCGTAGATAATTTCGCGTGATTTACGTCTAAAGGTTGGATCGTCTCCCAAAATTTGTTGTTTAATCAACTGTTGCGTAAGAGTTGATCCACCACTTGTCTCACCCAAACCAAGCACTGAAGCCAAGGTTGCACGAAAAACAGCTTTTGGAACAACACCATCATGGCTCTCAAAATTTTCATCCTCAGTCGCAATAATGGCTTTTTTAACATTGTCTGAAATCTCGTCGCTTTCAACAGGTGTTCGCAACAAATCAGTATCAATACTTGCAATCGAACTACCATCAGAATACGACATCTCTGAAATCCTAGTCAAAGATGTTACCTGACTAACCAGACTTTCCTTGCTAGGAACTTTGACAGAATCAATCTGACTCACAAGATAACCAAAAGCAGTACCCGCCCCTAACATCCCAAACAGGATAATAATAATATAAAAAAAGTCGGTTAATAATTTCACTGTTCTTAAAGCAACCGAACCCAAATCTATAACACTAAGTTTCTGGTGATTTGTTTTTTTCTTTTCCTTGTTTCTCTTAAACATTCTAATACCTCATTAATATTATACCAAACTTTGATAAAGCTTGCATAGAAGTACCGCTTTTTGATATAATAGCCTGTAAACTACAATATATCATTGAGGTAGAGTTAACTTAGCTAGAAATTACTATTAACCTCAAAATTTTAAGTAAGGAGAAAGCTCGTGAACATATTCGAAGAACTCAAAGAACGTGGCTTAGTTTTTCAAACTACTGATGAAGAAGCCCTTGTCAAAGCATTAACAGAAGGGCAAGTATCCTATTATACTGGTTATGATCCTACAGCTGATAGCTTACACCTTGGTCACCTCGTTGCTATTTTAACATCACGCCGCCTGCAATTAGCAGGGCATAAACCATATGCTCTTGTTGGAGGAGCTACTGGACTTATCGGCGACCCATCATTCAAAGATGCTGAACGCAGTCTTCAAACTAAAGAAACTGTTGACGGCTGGGTAACTAAGATTCAAAATCAATTATCACGTTTCCTTGATTTCGAAAATGGTGACAACAAAGCCGTTATGGTAAACAACTATGATTGGTTTGGCAATGTCAGTTTCATTGACTTCCTACGTGATGTCGGAAAATACTTTACTGTCAATGCTATGATGAGTAAAGAATCCGTTAAAAAACGTATCGAAACTGGTATCTCATACACTGAATTCGCCTACCAAATCATGCAAGGTTACGATTTCTATGAATTAAATGACAAATACAACGTTACCTTGCAAATCGGTGGTTCAGACCAATGGGGAAATATGACTGCTGGTACAGAGTTGCTACGCCGCAAAGCTGATAAAACAGGTCATGTCATGACCGTACCACTCATCACTGATTCAACAGGTAAAAAATTCGGTAAATCTGAAGGAAATGCTGTTTGGCTTGACGCTGAAAAAACATCTCCATACGAAATGTACCAATTCTGGCTCAACGTTATGGATGACGACGCTGTTCGCTTCTTGAAAATCTTCACATTCCTTTCACTAGAAGAAATTGCTAAAATAGAAGAAGAATTCAACGCAGCTCGTCACGAAGCTTAGCACAAAAAATCTTAGCACGCGAAGTTGTCACACTTGTTCACGGCGAAGCAGCTTACAAACAAGCTCTTAAAATCACTGAACAACTCTTCGCCGGAAACATCAAAAGCCTTTCAGCAAAAGAATTGAAACAAGGTCTAAACAATGTTCCTAACTACTCTGTTCAAGCAGACAATAACCGCAATATCGTTGAAATTCTTGTAGCCGCAAAAATCTCACCATCAAAACGTCAAGCACGTGAAGACGTTCAAAATGGTGCCATCTACATCAATGGTGAACGTATCCAAGATTTAGACTACACACTTTCTGACGACGATAAAATCGATAACGAACTAACAGTTATCCGTCGCGGTAAGAAAAAATACTTCGTGTTAACATACTAATTAGCACAATCTTTACAGGCACCGTTGGGTGTCTGTTTTTTATAACAGCAAAAAAAAGAGGGGTGGCTCCTCTTTTTAGCTATTACGATGAAGAATCATATTAAATAAATTCACCAAAAGGAAAATTCCCACAAAAATAACCGTAATGGTTGCACTCGCAGGTGTTTCCCAGTAGTAAGACGTGATAATACCAGCCACCATACCAATAAAACCAACGATTACGCCAATAAGAATGACTGATTTAAAATTCTTCCCCAAGCGCATAGCAATACTTGCTGGCAAAACCATAATCGTTGAAACTAAAAGAGCTCCAGCCGCAGGAATTGTCAAAGCAATCGCAATCCCTGTCACAATATTAAAGAGAACAGACATTAAACGGACAGGCAAACCATCAACAAAAGCGGTCTCCTCATCAAATGTCAAAATGTACATCGGTCTAATAAATAAAATCGTTAGAAGCACAACAACAACTGCAATGGCAAACAACGCAATTACCTGCACCATATTTATCGTAATAATCGAACCAAACAAATATTGATCCAAATTAACACTACTACCATTTTCAGACTTACTCGTCACAATCAACGAAATCGCCAAACCAAGCGACATTAAAATAGCTGTTGAAATTTCAACATAATGCTTATAAACCGTCTGCAAGTACTCCAAAATAACCGCAGCAATCGTGACAACAAGAATCGTTGACCAAGTTGTTGAAGTCCCAAGCAAAATGCCTAAGGCAACACCGGCCAAAGAAACGTGGCTAAGCGTATCACTCATTAAACTTTGATGACGTAGGATAAGGAAAATTCCTAAAATCGGGGCAAAAATACTAATAGCAATTACTGCCATAATAGCACGTTGCATAAAATCATAAGAAAATATTTCAATCAACATCAGTAGCCCCTTTCACATCAGTACCATGCACATTAAAACAACGCCATGGCATCTTTTGATTACGTACCAAATGAATGTTACGGTCAGCATAATGTTTTACCTCATCTGGATCATGAGTAATCATCAAAACAGACTTTCCATGTTTATGCGCACTATGATGCATCAACTCATAAAAAGTTTCTGTCGTTCCAGCATCCATACCAGTAGTTGGTTCATCCAAAATAAAAATATCAGGATCAGATGCAAAAATTCTAGCAATAACAACACGCTGTTTTTGCCCACCTGACAAACTACCAATTCTCTTATGACGATTTTCCCACATGCCAACAGATTCTAAGCTAATCTTGACATGCTCGTCATCATGCTTGGTCAGACGACGAAACCAACCATTCCTTGGATAACGACCTGATTTCACAAATTCATAAACCGTTGATGGAAAACCTGCGTTAAAACTCGCAATTTGCTGTGGTAAATAAGCAATGCGGAGCTTCTTACCCTCTTTATTCGTTTTTGAAATGGTTACTTGACCACTCTTTAGTGTCAAAATACCTAATGTCGCCTTTACCAACGTAGATTTGGCAGCACCGTTTTCACCTGTTAAAGTGACAAATTCTCCACTATCAAGATGATAGTTAATTCCTTCTAAAACTGGCTCGTTATCATATTGAAAAGACAAATCTTCTACAGTAATATATCTCATTCTCGCCCTTCTAACTCATCTGAAAAGACCTTCAAAAATCGTGCAATAACGTCTTGTTCGTCTTCAGAAAACTGGTTAAATAAATTTTTGTAAACAGCCAATGTTGCATCATGATGATGAGTATGCTCCTTGGCAACTGGCTTAGCAATGTCTGTCAATTCAAAATAGGTTACTCGCGCATCCTCTTTATTTTTCACAGACGCTAACATTCCTTGACTCACCAAATACTTAATTGCCTTCGTTACTGCCGCCTGACTAATATTCAAACGTTTTGCCAAATCAGAATTTGTCAAACGTTCATGTGACAGAAGCATTAAGATATGCTCTTGAGTATTTGTTATGGCTACACCACTCTGACAATCACCAAATAACAATTCATGCTGATTTTCTGATTTCAACAAAATTTGATTTACTAACTTATCTACTTGCTTCTCTAGCTGCATATTTCACACCTCATTTCATTAACCAGTTAATTATATCAAAAACTAAAAAAAGAATCAATGACTTGACTCTTTCCTCTATAAAATACGAACTTTGTAAACTTCCTTACAAAAACCACGCATACTATTGACCAGACGGTCGGCTTTTTTTTCCGAACGACACAAAGCATAAACTGTCGGACCACTTCCCGTCATCAAAGCAACATCTGCCCCACAACTCATCATCCGATCCTTGATTTTTTGAATAAATGGCTTGCGCTTAATAGTAATATCCTCCAAAGAATTTCCCATATATGCAATCATTTTTTCGTAATCCTTAGCAAGCACCGCCTCTCGTAACGAAGCAATGTCTACACGTGAAATCGTCTTACAATCAATCTCAGGAAAAACCGTACGTGTTGAAACACCAAACTCAGGTTTCACCAAAACAACCCAAGCTGATAATTGATAATCAAGACATTCTACAATCTCTCCCTTACCAGAAATACACGCACAGCCTGCCTCCAGACAGTACGGAACATCACTCCCTATTTGAAATCCAACATCAATCATTTCATTCTTAGAAAGATTAAGCTGCCATAATTTATCCAAAGCTCGAATTGTAGCAGCAGCATCTGTTGAACCACCACCTAGACCAGCACAAATAGGAATTGATTTTTTCAATTCAATCTTAACTCCTGAATCAATCTGACAAGCCTCACGAATCAATTTAGCAGCCTTAAAAACGTCATTTTTACCATTTAAGGGCATTTTATGATTATCAGACTCAACCACAATCTCACTTCCATCAATTTCAGAAACCATAATATAGTCATTCAAATCAACACTAACCATAATCATAGATAAATCATGATAACCATCTGGTCGTTTTCCTATAATATCTAGCCCCAAATTAATCTTAGCTGGTGCCTTTTCAATAATAGCCATTCAATAATCCTTTTAAAATATTACATCTATTATATCAAATAATTTTAGAAGATAACAAAAATATCCATATTCATTCCAAGCCATAAATTTTTACGGTATAGCAATAAAATTAGCAGTAACAATTTTAAGACTTAGGTACTCATATTTTAAGCAACTGACACCCTTACAAAGATAGAATTTTCAGTATTAAGAACATACCATATTTTAAAATTAAACATTAAAAAAGCGAGAGCAAACTTTGCTCTTGCTAGAGCTCAAGTCCCATCATATACTATAATTGACAAAATTTTAAAAATAATTCAATCTTATCCTCTTCTTCAGGCAACCATTGGTAATCAAGAAAAGAGGTTTGACGGTATCACTTAACACGAGATCTGGTTCTAATTTCTTTTTTGTCCACAGTGTGATTTAGTAAGACGATAGACTGTTTGTGCCCTACTAGGTGAATAGTTGCCTTGTTTTGAATGACGTTGCCATTCTTTGAGAAAAGGTTATCCCTTGAGTACGATAACTAAGAATACTTTCACGCTCATCTATGGTAAAATGGTGATAGCTCATAAGATTTCCTTTCGTAATAAGAGGTTTGGTTAAGTCTATTTTACTAGAAAATCTTATGAGTTTTTATTATGCACTTATATTGTAAATTCAAGAATAAAAAATCCCATTATTCTTAACAAATAACAGAAAAATAGCAAAAAGTCCTAACCTATAGGACTTTTTGCTATTTTATACCGGCGGCCGGGGTCGAACCGGCACGTCCTTGCGGACACTGGATTTTGAGTCCAGCGCGTCTGCCAATTCCGCCACGCCGGCAAATAAACTGGGGTAGCTGGATTCGAACCAACGCATGAGGGAGTCAAAGTCCCTTGCCTTACCGCTTGGCTATACCCCAATAATAGAAAGGCGAATGATGGGAATCGAACCCACGCATGCCAGAGCCACAATCTGGTGTGTTAACCACTTCACCACATTCGCCATAACGCCAACACGGGCAGTAGGAATTGAACCCACACTGAAGGTTTTGGAGACCTTAGTTCTACCTTTAAACTATGCCCGTAATATGGAAGGGGAGGGATTCGAACCCCCGAACCCGAAGGAGCGGATTTACAGTCCGCCGCGTTTAGCCTCTTCGCTACCCTTCCTAAAAATATAAAATTAATGGCGCGAGACGGAATCGAACCGCCGACACATGGAGCTTCAATCCATTGCTCTACCAACTGAGCTACCGAGCCTTCTATTGCGGGAGCAGGATTTGAACCTACGACCTTCGGGTTATGAGCCCGACGAGCTACCTAGCTGCTCCATCCCGCGTCAACAATACTAAAGGAGGATGTGGGATTCGAACCCACGCACGCTTTTACACGCCTGACGGTTTTCAAGACCGTTCCCTTCAGCCGGACTTGGGTAATCCTCCAAATTATAATAGTCCGTACGGGATTCGAACCCGTGTTACCGCCGTGAAAAGGCGGTGTCTTAACCCCTTGACCAACGGACCATATTTCTAATGGGCACAAGTGGACTCGAACCACCGACCTCACGCTTATCAGGCGTGCGCTCTAACCAGCTGAGCTATGCGCCCATAAAAGTTGGAGTAACCAACATAAGTAAAAGCGGGTGACGAGAATCGAACTCGCGACAACAGCTTGGAAGGCTGTAGTTTTACCACTAAACTACACCCGCATATTTACCATCTTAATGGGAGTTAACGGGATCGAACCGCTGACCCTCTGCTTGTAAGGCAGATGCTCTCCCAGCTGAGCTAAACTCCCTTTTGCTAAGCGACTACCATATCTAACAGGGGGCAACCCCCAACTACTTCAGGCGTTCTAGGGCTTAACTGCTGTGTTCGGCATGGGAACAGGTGTATCTCCTAGGCTATCATCACTTAACTCTGATTGATTATCCAATCAAAATTGAATACCTATATATTCTAACAAGTTTCCGACACGCTGTCAAT
>ENA-OPZM01000008-OPZM01000008.1-human-gut-metagenome-genome-assembly--contig:-NODE-8-length-80644-cov-4.779413_pt1 | contig 80644 bp, 80 predicted proteins | sample MGYA00242478_ERZ504493 | MGnify/ENA primary metagenome ERZ504493 (study PRJEB26092, sample SAMD00036227) | human gut metagenome | host: Homo sapiens | study: EMG produced TPA metagenomics assembly of the... | reverse complement strand
CTTAATCTTGATTTAGGCAAATCACGGACATGACCCATTGAGGCAACAACCTCGTAACCGCTGCCAAGGTATTTTTTAATTGTTTTTGCCTTAGCAGGTGACTCAACAATTACTAAATCTGACATATGTTTTCACTGCCTTTCTGCCCTGTTATGTGTAAAAGGGCAACGGAATATCGGATAACGAATAATAATATTCGGTAAATATCATTTTAAAATATAATTTCTTCCCTGTAGTGCCGAAACAAGATCTTTCATTTCAAGCATCGTAAGTGCGGTAAGCACCTTAAACACAGGGATTTTCAAATCAGCTGAAATTTTATCTATATGAACAGGCTCATTACCGATGTATTCATATACATCCTGAGCTGTTTTGGGCAAATTTAAGTTTTCTTTATGAACAGGTTTTTGCACGACCGTTTCTGATTTTTCTGATACATACAGCACTGCGGTTTTAGCCGGCTGTTGATCATTTTGTTTATTAACATAAATTCTTGCAGGAGCTTGTTTTCTTATACCTTTAACAGGAAAATTGCCCGTATCAGCAAGAGAAATATTGTCAATATCAAATTCATCATCAGTGGTTGCATACAGGCTGTCAAACTCGCAGAGTATGTCCATAAAATCAGTAACGGGTATTGCAAGACCTTCTTTAATAAGAGCGTTTGAACCTTCATTCTGAGGGCTGTTATTTCCGAGCAGAGCAAAAATTGTTTTGCCTTGTTCTGCGGCAAGATTTGCGGTAATAAGCGAACCGCTCTTCTTTCCCGCTTCCATAACAAGCAATCCGTCCGATAAAGCGGCTATAATCCTGTTTCGGGCAGGGAAATAGTAATTCCTCGGTGTTTCATCAGGCGGATACTCTGTAATGACAGCACCTCTTTTTGGAATTGTACTTCTAATGTCTGAATTTTCCCTGAGATATGAACAATTAAGTCCGCAACCTCTGACACAAATTGTAATTCCGTCCGTAGCAAGTGCGCCTCTGTGTGACGCACCGTCAACACCTAATGCGCCTCCGCTGACTATAATTGTTCCGTATTTTGAAAGTGCATATGCAAAACGGTAGGAATTTTCTATTCCATACTTAGTTGCTCTGCGAGTACCGACAATACCGATTGAAAAAGTATTGTCAATATCAGGCATGACACCGTTTACATATATGAGAGCAGGAGGACATTCAATATTGTAAAGACATTTCGGAAACAATTCATCGTCAATGCATAATATCGAATAATTGCATTCGATACATCTGTCTACGATTTTCTTAGCGTCGTCAAGACCGGTTGAAGAAAATCGTTCAATGTCTTTTTGTGAAAAAATTCCGCAAAGACGCCACTCCGAAATACCACCGTAATAAAAGGCAGACACATCGGAATACATTTCGGATATTCTCTTTACCTTTGGATTATTATAGCCTATCGAAAGTGTAATCCAAATCCAGTAACAGGCATTACGCGAAATCATTTCATCATTTCCCACATTATTATTGACGCCGCAACGGCGGCATTAAGCGACTCGGCTCTTCCCTCCATAGGAATAGTAATTTTATGTTTACAGGCACTTATTGTTTCTTCTTTAAGACCGTTTCCTTCATTACCTACTGCAACGATGCAAGGCGAAACAAAGGGAGTCGTTGTAATCTTATCAGCCGACGCCGATACGACCGCCGCATAAGATTCAAGTTCACTGTGTGCATTCAGATAACCTGAAATTGTATCCGACACAACAAACGGAAGTCTGAACACTGCCCCCATACTGCCTCTTACAACTTTAGGACTGTAAATATCGCAACAATCGGCAGAAAGAACGATACCGGTAACATTCAGAGCCTCAGCCGTTCTAAGAATTGTACCTAAATTGCCGGGATCCTGCAGATTATCGAGTGCCAAAAATTTGTCACCAGTCTTTATTTTATCAAAACAAGCAGTTTTGTCAAGTGCTTTTATTACACACAGAAATCCTTGAGGCGACTCTGTATCACACATCTGATTAAATATCTTATCAGATACAATGAATGTTTTGTCGGAATATTTTTGCAGTTTTAAAAAGTCATCCGCATATTTCTCACTGGCCTTTTCACTTGCGAAAAAGGTGTCAATACATGCCTTACTGAGCATTGCATCCATACAAATGCGAACACCTTCAGCAATGAAGTCCTGATTCACGCCTATATTTTGCACTTTTTCTGAGCTTTACGGCATTTTTTATATTAGAATTATCTTTACTTGAAAGTATAGTCATAAAACCATCCAATTTTCTGTAAAAAACAATTGCGTTTGGGATAACCCAAACGCAATTACAAAGTAAGTTAAATTAAGCGTTCTTAGCCTGTTCAACAAGTGAAGTAAAAGCAGCAGGGTCTGAAATTGCAATTTCAGAGAGCATCTTACGGTTAAGAGCAATGCCAGCCTTCTTCAAGCCGTTCATGAAAGTTGAATAATTTGTGCCGTTAGCCTTGCAGGCAGCCGAAATACGAGTAATCCAAAGACGACGGAAATCTCTCTTTCTCTGCTTACGACCGATATATGCATAATTGCCGGACTTCATAACAGCCTGTTTAGCCATTTTAAAGTGTCTTGATTTTGCACCCCAGTAACCCTTAGCAAGCTTTAATGTCTTTTTTCTTCTTTTGCGAGTCATCATCGCACCTTTTACTCGTGCCATTATATATTACCTCCGTTTATGTTAGTTAGTAGTCCTCAATGATTATTTGTAAGGAATAAGACGCTTGATCTGAGCTGTGTTTGTCTTATCTGCAGCAACAGTCTGACGAAGACCTCTTTTACGCTTTGTTGTCTTCTTGTTCAAGATGTGACTTTTGTTAGCGTGAGCACGGATAACCTTACCATTCTTAGAAAGTTTGAATCTCTTTTTGGCACCGCTGTGAGTTTTAATTTTAGGCATATTAGTATCCTCCTTAGCTTTAATTACTTATTAGTCTTTGGTGCAAGAAACATAAGCATATTTCTGCCTTCAAGCTTTGCAGGCTTTTCGACAACAGCTGTTTCACTGCAAGCATCAGCAAATCGTTTCATTGTTTCAAGACCGATTTCAGGGTGTCCCATTTCACGACCTCTGAAACGAATTGAAACCTTAACCTTATCGCCGTGTTTGATAAACTTCAGAGCATTATTAAGCTTTGTATTAAAATCGTGTGTATCGATATTAAGAGAAAGCCTTACTTCCTTGATATCAACAACTCTCTGATTTTTTCTTGCTTCCTTTTCCCTTTTAGCCTGTTCAAAACGGTATTTTCCGTAATCCATAATTTTGCATACAGGAGGATTGCTCTGCGGAGCAATTTTAACCAAGTCAAGGTTCTTCTGTTCTGCCAAATCAAGTGCTTCTTTAGCTGACATAATGCCAAGCTGCTGACCATCAGAGCCGATAATTCTCAACTCTTTGTCACGGATTTCTTCGTTAATCTGAATTTCTTTCTTGCTGATGGGTAAACACCTCCAAAGTCTCATAAAAACAATAAATGCGGACAGAAACACTCCGTCCGCATAACAATACTAAAAAACTTCGGTATTGACCCGTGCAGACGGCACCCCACAGGTGAAAGCATCTCTGCTTTGCTTTATTTTACCTGACTATTATATTACATATACATTTGTTTGTCAAGCGTTAATTTCGATAAAATAAAATTTATTTTTTCAACTTGCTATTGCAATTTGCGATATTTAAAATTTCTTAAAAATTAAAACTCGAAATTCGGTCAAACTGAATTTCGAGTTTTCTGCAAACCGAGAGCAGAGAAGTCATTCTCTGCTCCGATTATTATGCTTTGTACGCCAAAATAATTATTTAACCATGCTTGCAACTTCTGCGGCAAAGTCATCCTGACGCTTTTCAATGCCCTCGCCCTTTTCAAAGCGAACGAATTTCTTGATTTCGATAGAACCGCCAAGCTCCTTAGCAGTATTCTGTGTGTACTGCTTGATGTTGATCTTATTGTCCTTAACGAACTCCTGGTCAAGAAGGCAGTTCTCCTTGTAGAACTTACCAATCTTACCCATAACAATCTTGTCAGCAATCTGCTCCGGCTTACCTTCGTTGATTACCTGCTGACGCATAACTTCTTTCTCATGCTCGATGATTTCTGCAGGAACTTCACTCTCATTGAGGTAAGGAGTGTTAAGAGCTGCAATCTGCATTGCAACATCCTTGCCGTATGCAACAAACTCCGGCTTTGCAGCGAGGTCTGTATCAAAGTTAACGAGAACGCCAATCTTACCGCCTGCATGTACATAAGCAACACAAGCACCTTCCATACGCTCAAAACGACGAATCTGGATATTCTCGCCAATTGTGAGAACCTTTTCCTGAAGCATTTCAGCGATTGTCTGCTCTGAACCTGTTGCCTTGAGTGTGAGGAGAGCCTCAACATCAGCAGGGTTCTGCTCGATAATTGTGTTAGCACAAGCCTTAACAAAATCCATAAATGAATCGTTCTTAGCAACAAAGTCTGTTTCAGCGTTAACTTCTACAACAACACCTACTGAGAGGTCATCGTTTGTGCAAGCATATGCAACGCCTTCTGCTGCTATTCTGCCTGCCTTCTTAGCCTGCTTAGCAAGTCCCTGTTCTCTTAAAAAGTCAACTGCTTTATCCATATCACCGTCGGCATTTGTGAGTGCCTTTTTGCAATCCATCATGCCGCAGCCTGTTTTTTCTCTTAATGTCTTTACATCCTGAGCTGTAAATGCTGCCATTTTGAAAACATCCTTTCAAATAAATTTATATAAAACGGGGTTATAATCACAAATGATTATTCAGCTGTCTCTTCCTCAACAGCTGCAGCGCCCATGCGGCCCTCTCTGCCTTCGATAACAGCGTTAGCCATTGCACCTGCAATAAGCTTTACTGCACGAATAGCGTCATCGTTACCCGGGATTACATAGTCAATCTCATCAGGATCGCAGTTTGTATCTACGATAGCAACGATCGGGATATTGAGCTTCTTTGCCTCTGAAACGGCAATTCTTTCTTTTCTTGGATCAACAATGAAAAGTGCGCCGGGCATCTCTGTCATATCCTTGATACCGCCCATGAACTTCTCAAGCTTCTCAATTTCGAGGTTGAGCTTAATAACTTCCTTCTTAGGAAGAAGATCAAATGTGCCGTCTTCCTGCATAGCACGGAGCTGCTTTAAACGAGCAATTCTTCTTCTGATTGTTGCAAAGTTTGTGAGCATACCGCCGAGCCATCTTGCGTTTACATAGTAAGCGCCTGCACGCTCTGCCTCTTCCTTAACAGAATCCTGAGCCTGCTTCTTTGTACCTACAAAGAGAACGCTCTTGCCTTCTGCTGAAAGCTCACGAACAAAGTTGTAAGCTTCTTCAAGCTTCTTTACACTCTTCTGAAGGTCGATAATGTAGATACCGTTACGCTCAGTAAAAATGTACTCAGCCATCTTAGGGTTCCATCTTCTTGTCTGGTGACCAAAGTGAACACCTGCTTCAAGAAGCTGTTTCATTGAAACTACTGCCATAATAAAAATCCTCCTTAGGTTAAAACCTCCGCTGTGCCTTTGTTTTTATCAACGCAATAAGCAAATTCTATGAATCTGCCACCCTGTTGACAAGCATCAGCGTGCGAATTGCCTGTATATTATACCATAAAAGTAAAAAAAATCAAGTGTTTTCGAAAAAGTTTTTTTCAAAAAACACCTGATATTTTCTTAAATATTAAATTGTTTTCGGAAACTCCGATCAATACCACAAATCAAAGAATCTTACATTACCGATGCTTGTGATGTAATTCTGTGATTCATGCCAGCTGCTTGAACCGACATAGAAACAAAGAACTCTGTGCTGAACTGCCGAGCCGTTCTGATCAAAGATAAAGGAAACAGCATTTTTTACATCCTGATTCGGCGCATAAGCAGTCGAACCGTAATACTGATATTCCGAAATAATTCTGTCAATTGATGTTGTGTTTGAACGGTTCATTGCGTCACGGATTGACTGTGCGATAAGGGCACAGCCTGTGTAACCCATTGAACCACCTTCGCCCATTACAAGTCTTTCGAGTTTCTCTCTGTCATAGCTTGAAAGAGAAACAGGAGAAGGATTGTAGGACGGATCCGGATTGGCGATACTTACAAGGTAGCCACTCTGAGAGTTTGACGAGCTTGATGTACTGTCTGTATAGCCGTAATCCGATGAATTAGATGCGGAACTGCTGTTGTCCGATGAACTGTCAACATAGCTTGTATAGCTCTGTGGAGTTCGGCTTGAAGTTTCTGACTCCGAAGGCTCTGACTTTAAACTTTCAGCCTTTTTGGAAGCCTGTGAACTTTCGGCTTTCTTCTTCGCAGTTTTTACAGATTTAGTTTCCTTTTCAGTTGTTTTCTGTGTAGTCGCTGCGGATGTTGTAATCTCTTGGGTTACGGGGGCAGTAGTTTCTTCAACGCAGTTATCTGTAATAACGAGTGAAAAATCATTGATGTTACCGACTGCAAGCGAAGCAGCACGGCTGTCTTCAAAAGCATCTACATCCGGTGCAAGAGTTGTTGTCGGAACAACAAGAGCAGCTGCCGCCAGAGATACCGCAATAGCATAGGATAATGCCTTAAAGCCTTTGCGTTTTGACTTCTTTTCGGGTTTGCGAGTTCTCTTTGAACTCTCCGAATTGTTGTCACATCCGTAGTGTTTATAGTTTGTCGCTCTCAAAAATTTATCCTCCTGTGATTTTGCACATTTAAGGTAACTACTATAACTGCCGTCAAAAGCAAGCGTATATACAAGATGTAGTTATCTGTTTAAAAATGTGCCAAGTCCTTTAGTCGTAAAATTTTATCAAACACACAATTGCAATTGTATTAAAGCACAAACTTTTTGAAAATTGCAAGTTTGACAGGGAAAGATAAATTGTAACAATTGTAACCAAAATGTTACTTATGTGGTTTTAATTTCTTAAAAAAATAATGATTTGTGCATTATGCATAATTTAGCGAATATTTCTTAGGTTATTTTGCCTTAATGCGAAAATTTGAAAAAATTCAAAATTTAGCCCCAAAACGGGGTTTTTTCGGCTTTTTTACTGGCTTTGGAGTCTGGCAACTGATGATTACCGTATCCTCTCCTATGAGGTCAATTTTCTCCCACGGAATTATGTAGTCCTGACATTTTCCCACCAAACTAAAAAATCCCGGTCTGCCGAAAATAACAATTGACACAACAGTTGCGCATTTGGTATCCACAATAACATCGTCGATAAATCCTATTCTTGTTCCGTCACAGGCGCTTATGACTTCCTTATGTCTTAAATCGGTAAATCTGCAATTCATATAACCACTCCGAAATATGTTTTTGATATACATATATATGAAAAGGAACGGTCATTATATTCATTGACATTTATATCATAATTTGTTAGAATTGAAACACAATGTTTTCGCAGAAAAGGAGCGATAATTATGAATTATGTATTTATGACAGATGCCTCCTGCGACCTTACACAGGAGCTTGTTAACGAAATCGGCGTTGAAGTTCTTCCGATGGAATTTCATATGGAGGACAAGTCCTATCTTCATTATCCGGATTGCAGAATGATGAGCCTCTCGGAATTCTACAGTAAGCTTAAAGATGGTATTGATTCAAAGACAACACAGATTAACTATGACAACTTTTACAAGAGCTTTGAAAACTATCTTAAAGCCGGCAAAGATATCATTTACACAGGCATTTCAACAGGCTTGAGCGGAACATACAACACCTGTATGATGGCTGTTAAGGATTTAAAGGAAGTTTATCCGGACAGAAAGATTATTGCAATTGATTCTCTTTGCGATTCGGCAGGACTTGGACTTCTCATCTACCTTGCAGGCAAAAAATACAGCGAAGGCGCTACAATTGACGAACTAAAAGAATACATTGAAGACACCCGTATAAAAGTATGTCATTGGTTTGTTGTTGAAGACCTTGATCAACTCAAGAGAGGCGGTAGAATTTCCGCTGTTTCCGCAACATTCGGCAAAGCTTTGCAAATTAAACCGCTCCTCAGTGTTGACGATGAAGGTCATCTTATCAATGTTGCAAAAATCAGAGGTAAGAGCAATGTTGTTCCGGCTCTCGTAAAACACCTTGAAAGAGATGCCGAAAATCTCAAAGACAGCGTTGTTATGGTTGCCCATGCGGATAATCCGGAAGGCGCCGAAGAACTTAAAAAGGCAATCAAGGGTAAGTGCAAGGAAGTTGTCATGACGGATATCGGTCCTGTAATCGGTACTCATGTAGGTTCGGGAATGCTGGCAGTCCTTTTCCTCGGCACAAGAAACCTTAAATCATAATCAAAATACAGCAAAATATGTAATAAGCGTGCAGTCTGAATTAAACTGCACGCTTTTCTTTTGTCAGTCCCTTGTGTAATATAAAAGGCACATTACACTTACGCCGACAAATCCGCCTATAAACAATCCGATAATTAATCCTGCAATCAATAATTTACCTCCTGACCATATTTTGACAATTATTATTTTCCGCTTGTGAGATAATAAGCAAAGGTAATAAATTTAATAGAAATGTTATTAGAACAGCATTCCGCAGGGGGAATAAAATGAAATCTGTTTACATAGATGTACTGATTACCGTAAATGTTTTCATTGACTTTATACTTATTTTATGCACCAAAAAGGCGCTTTGCATCAACACCTCGTTTAAAAAAATGTTGCTTGCGTCGCTTCTGGGAGGAGTGCAAAGTCTTATTGCACTTTTCCCTCCCCTGCCTTTCTTTTTGAATATACCTATCGATGTTTTATGTGCCGCCGGAATTGTGTTATGTGCATTCGGCAAGTGTCCGTTTAAGTGTTTTATCAAAAGAATATCAGTGTTTCTTTCTCTCTCATTTTCATTCTGCGGAATTATGATGTTTCTGTACAACGCTTTCAAACCGAAAGGTATGGAAGTATACAACGACACAGTGTATTTTAACATTTCGCCCGTCCTCCTGATTATTTTAACTCTTGTCTGTTATTATATTCTCAAATTGACGAAAATATTGACGAAGGGGGGCAACGGTTCGGGAGTTTGCAAAGTTGAAATCGAGATTAACGAACAAAGCTATTTTTTCCCTGCAAAGATTGATACGGGTTGCAACCTTGTTGAACCGTTTTCGGGAAATTATGTCATTATTGCTGAACAAAATATTTTTGATGATTATGTTCCCGATGAAACCAAAACAAGGATTATTCCGTTTGAAAGCCTTGGCGGAAACGGAATTGTAAAAGGATTTCCTCCCGATAAGGTTAAAATTGACGGCAAGGAAATCTGCAAAAGCATTTATATAGGCATATGTAATGATGTATTGAAAGGAGATGTTAAGGCAATCATACCGTACGAACTTGTAAAAATATCAGAATAGGAGCAATGTTATGTTTTTAATGAAGGTTATTCAGAAAATCCGATTTGCACTCGTTATTGAAAATGAAATATTCTACATTAACGGCAGTGAAACTCTCCCCCCACCGCTTACACGAGAAGAAGAACAGCATATTATGGAAAATATTGCAAAAGGAGACAGTAAGGCAAGAGAACCGCTTATTGTCCACAATTTAAGACTTGTGGTATATATTGCAAAAAAAGTTTGAAACTCCGAATGCAAGTGCAGAGGATTTGATCTCAATAGGCACAATCGGTCTTATCAAGGCGGTGAACACCTTTTCTCCCGAAAAGAATATTAAGCTTGCAACCTACGCATCAAGATGTATTGAAAACGAAATTCTGATGTTTTTACGAAAATCATCGCAACTGAAAAACGAGGTATCGATTGACGAACCGCTGAACACGGACTGGGACGGCAATGAACTGCTCTTATGCGATGTTCTCGGAAGCGATCCTGACACGGTAAACAGAAATATTGAATGCGAGCTTGAAAAAAGTCTTGTTTTGCAGGCAGTTTCAAAGCTTCGCGACCGAGAATGTCTTATTATGGAGTTAAGGTTCGGGCTTAACGGACGAAAGGAACACACGCAAAAGCAGGTTGCCGACAAGCTTGGAATTTCGCAGTCCTACATATCAAGCTTGAAAAGAAAATTATTCGCCAATTAAAAATTGACCTTGACAAAGCAGTATAATTTTTGTCTGAACCCGAACCAATCACATATTTCGTATTAAAAACGAGAGCAACAGGCAATTTTGTCCTGCTGCTCTCGTTTTTATAATACAGTATCTGAGGGATTGGTGACAGTATCAGAATCATTATTATCGCCGTCACCCATAATATCGTCAATTCCGTCTTCAATATCATCCATCATATCCGAACCCGAATTTCCTGTTTCATTTTCTTCGTTACCGATGAAACCGTCCGAATCTGAAACTTCTCCGTTTTCAGTCATACTTTTTGAAGTTTCCTGCGTATTTGATGTTTGTGAAGTTTGACTTGTTGTGTCAGTCATACTGTCGTTTTTATCATTGCCGCAACCTGTGATAAGACATACTGAAATTAAAGCTACGGCAAACAGACCTAAAAATTTTTTCAAACTAATCAATCCTTATAAAAAATAAAATGGTACTGAATCAACAGCACCATTATTATTTACGGAATTTTTCGTAATATTTAATTTGGAATTTAATAATTTTAATCTTTGGCAATAACAAGATGAGGGTACGGAATTGTGATACCGTTTTTATCAAACTCTTTCTTGACATTTTCTTGCAGGAAGAAATAAACCTCGTAGTAATCATCAGGAGTTGCCCATGCAAAAACCTTAATCTGCACTCCGCTGTCAAGATGTTCACCGACTCTTACAGTAGGTTCGGGATCTTTTAAAATCATCTCATTTGTTGCCATAAGGTTGAGAATAATCTCACGCACCTTGTCGATATCATCATCATAGCTTACCGAGAAAGTACAGTCAACCCTTCTCTGCTCAACCATTGTGCAGTTTACAACATTGTTTGATGTAAGTCTTGAATTAGGAATTGTCACAAGCTTATTATCAAGTGTATGCACGGTTGTTGAGAAAATATTGATTTCCTCAACCGTTCCCTTTACTCCCTCAAAATCAAGAATATTACCCGACACAAACGGTTTGTTTATCAAAATTACAAGTCCGCTGACAACATTTTTCAGCAAATCCTGTAATGCAAGACCTGCTGTAAGGCTGCCGCACCGAGTGCCGTAATAAGCGACGCAACATTCACACCGATTGTCCCGAGTGCAGTTACTGCAACAATGAAATAGAAAATCACCTTGAGAACGGACAATACAAAGCCTTCGGCTGTACCGTCCATTCGTGATTTATTAAGGATTTTTCGGAGAATCCCTATAATCAACCTGGTAATTATATATCCGATAACAATTACAGCTACACACACAAGAGCCTTTGAAAGATATTCAAGCAATTTTTCTTCAGTGATATTCATACCTACACCTCTGCATCAACAAGAAATTCAGAAATCTTCTCTCCGTTCTCATAAACAGAAACCACTATATTGCCGTTTTCATCAAAAGAAACGCTCTTACCTGTGCGAACACCGTTTTCGTAATTGCTCACATCAATAAGATTTCCGTTTCTGTCAAATCTTGCACCATAGCCGTCAGGAGTATTATTATACCACTTGCCCGCATGCATTGTACCGTCACTCAGCCTGTAACCGACACCGCCGCCGTTGCGTGAATTATCGGTCCAGTTTCCAACATAATTTATACTGCCGTTGTTATAATAGCAAACACCGAAGCCGTTGCGCCTGTCATCAAGGTATTCACCGTCATATGAGGTCATACCGTCAGGAGAAACCGTTCTGCCTCTGCCTGTTCTGCAATTATTTTCATCAAGTTTACCGAAGTAGGTATATCTTCCCGATTTAGTAAGAATCACCACGTCACAATGGGGTTCTTCTTCGTTTACAATTTCAGGATTTTCTTCATCGGATTCTTCTGTCGGCACATCATCTATTTGGCAATGTGTGCCGATATTTGCTTCAACATTTTCAAAATCAGTTTCTTCATCTTCGGTAGCTTCACCGGAGTTGTCAACAGTTACAACATTTTCAGAATTTTCTGTCTGTTCATCTGTTGTTTCTGCGGCAGCGTCTGTATCATCTGCAATTTCATGTTCTGAAATTTGAGAATTTTCTTCAACCTCATCATCCGAAAGCTGTTCGTCTTTCTCGCCTGTTACAATTTTAACTTCCGCCGGTTCAAAATCTTCTTCGGCAGTATGATTTATAATTTCACCGAACAAATCCTTATTTGTCTTGTGAGCCTCAACAAGAATTTTCTCGATAATATCATATGCCGAATAATCTTTCTTACTCACGGGTTCAGCCGTGTCGGAAACATTTGGAATATCTTCGTCCGTAAGATAAGCGCAATCATCGAGATTATAAGCATTTTCTGGAACAAAATCATTTTTGAACAAATCACCGTTAAACACAAATCCGCTGTTGCCGTAGGATTTTTTCTCCGTAAACGGCATATCTGACGGTAAAAAACTTGCATCATACCAGAGCATACCCACATTTGAATATATCAAAACCCTTGAATTTTCGTTTGACTGCTTATCAGACGGGAAAAGAGTTTTTACGGAAACAATCCCGTTATCGTCAATATCTTCGGTGACAAGAGTTATAATTCCGCTGACTTTGCGTGGATATATTCTCGTGATAAGCTTATCGGCAATGCTTCTGTTAAAATATTCCGTGCGTAACCATGTATGATTACGGTCAAAAAATTGTCTTTTGAATACAATTCCCCTGTCATTGTAAGTTATAACAGAATAAACTCCGCCTGTTGCCCTTTTTACGGACTGATAAGGAAGATTATCCCTTGTTACCTTCCACGAAAGCGGTTCATTCTTCGTCAGCAAACAAGACATCTTGTAATCCATACCGTGAAGTTCGATTTCGGTAATTTCTTTTTGCTCTTTGCAGCCTGAATTAAAATAGTTTGCACGGACACCCGCAAGTGCATCATTCTTAAAATCAAGTTTTTCATAGTCTGAAACAAGAACGGAATATATAATTAAGCCGTCAGTCAGCTTTTGAGATTGTTCAAGCATTATGAATTATTCCTTTCAAGAAAATTCTGTGTAGCGTAACCCTAAAAGAAAATAAAGGGCGAACAATGTCCGCCCTGAAATAATCGAGTTATATTTAAATCAGATAGAAATTGTCATAGCAATCTTGTAAAGCTCTTCATCAAACACACGAGGCATATCAAGTGCTTCGTTGATATCAAGATCAACAATCTTGCCGCCCTGCATTGCAACAACTCTGTTACCGATATTCTGTTCAAGAAGTTCAACAGCCTTAAAGCCCATCTGGCTTGCAACAACTCTGTCACGAAGTGTCGGAGAACCGCCACGCTGTACATGACCGAGGACTGTAGCTCTTGCTCGATACCAAGACGCTGTTCTACATACTTTGCAAGATCTCTTACACCGCCGACACCCTCGGCAACAACAACGATAAAGTGTTTTTTGCCTGTTTTCTGAGTGTTGATGATTCTTGCGATTACATCTCTTTCGATATTGTACTGAACCTCAGGAACAAGGATAGCTGTAGCACCTGTTGCGATACCCGTCTGGAGAGCAATATCACCGCAGCGTCTGCCCATAACCTCAACTACAGAACAACGGTCGTGTGACTGTGCTGTATCACGGATACGGTCAACCATCTGAATAGCTGTGTTCATGGCTGTATCAAAACCAACCGTGTATTCGGAGCAGGCAATATCGTTATCAATTGTGCCGGGAACACCGATACAGTTAATACCGGCGTTTGTAAGGCAACGAGCACCTCTGAATGAACCGTCACCGCCGATTACAACAACACCGCTTACACCGATGCTTCTGCAAAAATCGGCAGCTCTCTGAATACCGGCAGGAGTAGCGTACTCTTCGCTTCTTGCTGTGTAAAGCATTGTACCGCCGTTACCGATGATATCAGATACACTTCTGAGGTTCATTTCCTCAACATCACCGTTGAGCAAACCGTTATATCCACGGTAAACACCGTAAACCTTCATTCCTTTATTTATACCGGCACGAACTACAGCTCTGACAGCCGCATTCATACCGGGAGCATCGCCGCCGCTTGTTAATACTGCAATTGATTTCTGTGTCTGTGACATTATAATCTACCTCCATAGGTTATTAACTTCTACCATTATAATACAATTGTTTTTTGTTTACAAGTGGATTTTCGCAATTTTAAAAAAATAAAAGATTTTATTACAAAAGCATTTAATTCTTTTTACCGTTTTGTTACAGAAATCTGTGAATTTGTTCATAAATATACTGTTTTCACCTCTCTGTTTCGATAAAATAACAATATTTTGTAACAAAGACTGTAAGTTTGTTGACTTTTATATAATATGGTTTTATAATTATCCTTGGATAAGAGACAGATTTTGTGCCTGTCTTGCGACAAGTCACCTGAGTGACAATTTTTCGGGAGGATAATTTATATGACTAAGTTATATCTGGCTATTCCCTGTTATAACGAAGAAGAAGTTCTGAGGGATTCGGCGGAAAAACTGCTAAACAAATACAGCACGATGATGGCAGAGGGCAAAATTTCTGCCGACAGCCGTATTGTGTTTATTGATGACGGCTCAAAGGACAGGACATGGGAGATTATTTCAGAACTCCATACAGAAAATCCTATTTTTCAGGGCATCAAGCTTTCAAGAAACAGAGGTCACCAGAATGCACTTCTCTGCGGTCTTATGACTCTCAAAGATAAGGCTGACGCTGTGATTTCAATTGACGCAGACCTTCAGGACGATATCAACACCTTTGATGAAATGGTGGCAAAGTACGAGGACGGTTGCGATGTTGTTTACGGTGTTCGTTCTAAAAGAGAAACAGACACATTCTTCAAGAGATTTACAGCTGAGGGATTCTACAAAATTCTTAATCATATGGGCGCTAAGGTTATTTTTAACCACGCTGATTTCAGACTTATGAGCAAAAGAGCGCTCAACGCTTTTTCATTATATAAGGAAACAAACATATTCCTGCGTGGTATGGTTCCGATGATTGGCTTTAAGTCTGATATTGTTACATATGAGCGTTCCGAAAGACTTGCAGGTGAAAGTAAATATCCGTTAAAGAAAATGCTTGCACTTGCGTGGGAGGGTATTACATCTCTCAGCATTCAGCCAATCAGAATGATTACATGGCTCGGTGCAATCGTGTTCGGCATCAGCCTTATTATGATTATCTACTCACTCATCAGCTTTTTCTGCGGTTGGACTGTAAGCGGTTGGTCAAGCCTTTTATGTTCAATTTGGGCAATCGGAGGACTTCAGCTCCTTGCAATCGGTGTTATAGGCGAATACATCGGAAAGATTTATATGGAAACAAAGCGCAGACCAAGATTTATTGTTGACAAAGTTCTTGATGACGATGAACAGTAATAGAATCACCAAAGTCCTGACCAGAATTTTCGGCGGATATTTACGGTTTGTTTTGTTTTTCTGTTTGTAAATATTATCATAATCGGCTTTGACGGAAATGTTGACAGAAGGTTCGATTCATTTTCAAAGATGTTCATTCTTTTGATTTTTGCCGTTTTGACCGTCGGAATATGTGCATTGTATTTTCATTACACCTCCGATAAAAGCTGTAAGAAGATTAAAGCGAAGTCGAGATTTGAATTTAATGATAAAAATACCAAAAATGTTATTTTTATCGGATGCGGTATTCTTCTGATTGTTGAAATTATTTTTGCGTTGCTTACCGATTTTGAACCTGTTGCCGATTTGCATAACATCAAAAGGTATGCAATGTATTTTTCAACCCATGGCAATTTCAACCTCATTGAACAGGATTACGCAAACGATTATCAGTATCTTGTAAGATATCCGAATAATATGGCATTGCTTTTGATTGTGTCGCTTGTTGGAAGATTAAATTACCTTATATTCGGTCATTATGTTGATTTTGCACCTGTTGTTGTAAACATTTTTTGCGATTAATATTTCAATAATGCTGACGGCATTTACAGCAAAAAGACTTTTCGGCAACAAAAAGGCTCTTTTTGTACTTGCTTTTTGTGCATTGTTTTTACCTTATCTCACCTATCTGCCGTACTATTACAGTGATTCAATGTCGATGCCGTTTCTTATCGGAGCTGTTTATCTCATTGTTTCCGCATTACAGGTTGACAACAGAAAGAGTATGTACGCAAAGCTTTGTGCTGCAGGTGCATTGATTTTCCTCGGATATAAGGTTAAGGGCAGTCTTATCATACTGTTCGCAGTCGGACTTTTATTGTTGTTCTTGAAATTCAGATTAAAAAAAGCAATCTGCCTTATTCTGGTGTTTACGGCAGGGTTTGGTGTGATTGGATTCGCATACAATACAGCCGTTGACGCTGTCAATCCGATCACGAAACAGCAGTATGAAAAATATGAATATCCTGTTACTCACTGGCTTATGATGGGGCTTAAAGGTCTTGGAAAATACGATGAGCATGATGACTATTACACTCGTTCATTTCCCTCGAAAAAAGAAAAACAGGATGCTAACATTAAGGTTATTAAAGAAAGAATAAAAGATTACAAATTTAGCGGTTTGTATGAACATATGATTGAAAAAGCTGTTTGGACATGGCAGGACGGTACATATTACATTTCATACCATAACAGAAAACCAAAGAATGATAATATTCTTATGGATTTTCTGCATATTGACGGAAAGTACAACAAGGCTTTCCAAAATTACAGTTCGGCTTTACAACTGTTCATTTTATTGATGATTTGTATTTCGGCAGTAAAAACTCTTATCAAACCTAAAGTTGATGAGATGCTGTTAATCAAAGGAGTTGTATTTGCGGCATTCCTTTTCTTCCTGTTATGGGAAACAAGGTCAAGATACCTGTTTGATATGACGCCTCTGTTTATTCTGCTTATGGTTGACGGTATGGATACCGCAAAAGCTTTTCTTGATTCATTCAGAAAGCCTAAACAACAAACAGAAAAACAGGAATAATTTAATAAAGTTTTCAAGCGACAGCCGAAACTGTCACTTGTTTTTTGTCATAAAATCAATGTTACAACATTACAAACTTTTTCATTAAAAATCAATATTTTCGTTTGCAATTTATTGTAATGATGCCTAAATTATGCTATTATTACTATATGTGCAATGATTTGCAAATTCAAGCTTGAAAGGTAAAAATTATGGATTATGAAAAGCTGAAAAAGAGGGATACCTCGCTGGACATTTTGCGAATAATCGCAGTCTTTACCGTTTTATCGGTTCATTTTTTCCTACACAACGGATTTTACAGCCAGACAATCGAAGGGACACCGATGTATGTTGCTGTTGTAATGAGAACCCTGTTTTCCGTTTGTGTTCCCTTGTTCATGTTGCTGACAGGTTATTTGATGAGTAAAAAAGAACTGAGTAAAAAGTACTATTCGGGAATTACGAAAACACTTGTTGTTTTTGTAATTTCAACACTTGCGTGTATGATTTACAAAAACATTGCACAAGGTGATGTTTTTGACCTGAAATCTTTCATACTCGGAACGCTTGATTTTACCGGTTCCAACTACTCCTGGTACATTGAAATGTACATAGGGTTGTTTCTGCTTACACCGTTCCTTAATCTTGCTTACGGAAAACTTAAAAGCAAAAAGCAAAAGCAGGTACTCCTTGTAACGGCTGTTTTTCTGACAATCATCCCCTCGTTATTTAATATTTTCAATTTTGGTTCACTTGATTGGTGGACTAATCCGACTTCATCTGATGAGTTTCAGAAACTTGTCCCAAGCTGGTGGCAGGGATTCTACCCCGTTGCATACTACTTTGTGGGTTGTTACATAAGAGAATACGGATTGAAAATGAAAACAAGAACAATGCTTGTACTCTTTGTTTTTTCACTTTTCATATTCAGCACATTCAATTATTTCAGAAGCTACGGCACAACATTCAAATCGGTACATACATTTATTGGTACGGATTTGAACCGTTTGTTTTATCTGTACTGCTTTTTCTCTTAATTAAGAGAATCAAGACCGATAACTTCCCGAAAGCCGCTAAAATTGCACTTTGGAAAGTTTCTGACCTTGCACTTGGAATTTATCTTATTTCTTTTATTTTTGACAGCATTGTTTACCCCGTACTCTGCGAAAAAGTAATATTAATGCCTGACAGACTTCCGTATTACTTTGTTACGGTTCCGATAGTTTTTGTGCTTTCCGCCGCCGCATCATTTATTATGAATCTCGTTGCAAAACTGCTTATTGACGGTTTTAAATCGCTTGCGAACATAATAAAGGATTTGCGTTCAAAGCCTGACAAAGGAAAGTGGCAGCACATAATTTTTGCTGTGCTTATGGCTTTTGCTATTGGATTTTCACTTTGGAAATGCTATTACGGTTTTGGCGGTAACGACGAATCGTTTTATCTTACAATTCCGCACCGATTAACTCTCGGTGATTCGTTACTCGGTGACGAATGGCACCTCACACAGCTTTCAGGATTTTTACTTTTGCCGTTCGTATGGCTCTACACAATGATTACGCAATCTACTGTCGGAATAATCTTTGCGGCAAGAGTTTTCTATGTAATCTGTCACGCTGTTATTGTGTGCGTTATCTATTCAAGACTTAAAAAGTACGGATATTTCTCAGTATTCGGTTGTGCGCTTTATTTCCTCTTTACACCGTTTGACATTATGGCATTGAGTTATAACACAATGGGACTTGACCTAATTGCGCTCACGGGTGTTTTAATGGCAACAGCCGATTATTCAAAAAAATTACCGCTCATAATCAGCGGACTTGCATTTGCAGGCGCAGTTCTCTGCTGTCCGTACCTTGCGGCAGTTTATGTAATGTATATTATTGCAATAGGAGTTCACTATGTAATTAAGAAAACTGCCCTTAATAAAAATGTGTTCAATTCTGAACTTTTCTCGATTAAAACTTTTCTGTGGTTTACCTTGGGAGCAGGAATACTTGCGGCTATTTTCCTTGTATTTGTACTTTCAAGAGTAAGTATTAATGAGATTTTCTCAAATCTCCCCTATCTTCTTGCCGATCCCGACCATCCGCAAATGGGCTTTATGGCAAAGATGAATTACTACTTTAAAACAATCGTAGAATGTCACACTCATTTTAAATATGTACTTATGGCATACGGTGCTACCGCAATTGTTATGTTGCTTGACAGAAAGAGAAAACAACACCGTTCGATTTATCTTATTCTTACAAGTGCAATCGTTATTTTGTCGCTTGTAATGTTTATGCCGACAATGACAAGCGTTTACTACAATGCAATTATGTTCCCGATGATTTTCATGGGCATCACAGCGTATGTTCTTTCTGAAAATAAGCAAAGAGAACTGTTTGCTTCACTCTTTGTTCTCGGAATTTTTTATTCTATTGCATTGTGTTTCTCCTCAAATCAGTATTTTTATGTAACTGCAATGGCTTGCACCGCATCAAATATTGCAAGCTTTGTATTCATCGGCAATCTGATTAAGGAAATGAAAGCAAATCCCGATAATCTTGACTACGCTGTTCCGTGTAAATATTTAGCATTCGTGATGACTGCGTTTCTGATTATTCTGCAGGCTTGTTTTCAGGTTACCATCAAGGCAGAGCATTGCTTCTGGGACAGTGAACCGAAACAGCTGACACAGACAATTCAGAACGGCCCTGCAAAGGGTATAAAAACAACACAGAATAACGCACAAACCTATGAGCAGATTTATGCCGATATCAGTCAATATCAAAATCTTGAAAAAGGAAACATACTGTTCCTTACGCAAAAAACATGGACTTATCTTGCGGCGGAGGATTTCCCTTACGGAACGCTTTCTGCGTATGTTACGGGTGAAAATCAGAACAGTCTTGCAAGACTTCGCTCATATTATTCGGTAAACAGCAAAAAAAATTCCGAAATATATTTACATTCCGAAGGACTCAGAGTGGGATAATCTTCAGAAGATTCTTCTTGAGGCACAGCAGAACGGTTACTCTTTGAGCGAAAACGAAGTTTCGTATAAACTTGTAAAATAAATAATATTTTACAGATTTCAGACATAAATATCACGCAGGGATAAAAATTATGATTTCTGCGTGATATTTTTTGTTTTTCAGCACATATTTTTGAAAATGTACAAATAAAAAACTTGTTTTTTGTGAATTATGGTATAGTGAATTATGATAGGCAAGAAGGGCTTGCCACAGAATTTGGTCGCATTTTTGTGAAAATTTTAAGTTGGGGGCATAATCATGGATATTAAGCAGACTTATAACGAATGGCTTGAAAACGCAGTTGAGGACAAAGACCTTACGGCAGAGCTTGAAAGTATAAAAAACAACGAAGATGAAATTTATGATCGTTTCTACACAGCTTTAAAATTCGGTACTGCAGGCCTCAGAGGCATTATCGGTGCAGGTACTAACAGAATGAATATTTATGTTGTTCGTCAGGCTACACAGGGACTTGCTAACTATGTGCTTAAAAAGTACGGCAATGGTTCTGTTGCAATCTCTCACGACAGCAGAATTAAAGCAGATTTATTTATGAATGAGGCGGCAAGAGTTCTTGCGGCAAACGGCATTAAGGTTTACATCACATCAGAACTTCAGCTACCCCCGTTCTCTCTTACCTCGTTCGTTACTTTAAATGTCAGGCAGGTATTATGGTTACAGCCAGCCACAACCCTGCAGCTTACAACGGCTATAAGGCATACGGTGAGGACGGTTGCCAGATGACTGATGTTGCCGCAAACACTGTATATGACGAGATTTCAAAGCTTGATATGTTCAAGGATGTTAAAATTACCGATTTTGACGAGGCAGTTAAGAGCGGTATGATTGAATATGTTGACGAGAGCGTTTATGACACATATCTTGAAAAAGTTATGGAACAGCAGGTTAACCCCGGCGTTTGCAAGGGCGCAGACCTTAAAGTTGTTTATACACCGCTTAACGGTACAGGTAATAAGCTTGTAAGAAAGGTTCTCGGCAAGATTGGTGTTAATGATGTAGTTGTTGTCCCCGAGCAGGAACTTCCTGACGGCAACTTTACAACATGTCCTTATCCGAATCCTGAGATCAAAGAGGCACTTGCAAAAGGTCTTGAGCTTTGTGAAAAAGAACAGCCTGACCTTCTCCTTGCAACCGATCCTGATGCTGACCGTGTAGGTATTGCCGTTAAGGATTATGACGGCAGTTACAGACTCATTTCAGGTAACGAGGACGGTGTAATGCTCACCAATTACATTCTCTCTTGTAAAAAGGCAAGCGGTAAGCTTCCTGAAAAGCCTGTTGTAGTAAAAACTATAGTTACTACAAAACTCATCAACAAGCTTTGCGAAAAATACGGCTGTGAACTCAAGAATGTTCTTACCGGCTTTAAGTATATCGGTGAAGTTATTCTCAACCTCGAGAAAAAGCATGAAGAAAACAGATATCTCTTTGGTTTTGAGGAAAGCTACGGCTATCTTTCAGGCACATATGTAAGAGATAAGGATGCTGTTGTTGCATCAATGCTCGTTTGTGAAATGGCAGCTTACTATAAGAAACAGGGCAAGTCACTTGCTGAGGTTATAGACGGTCTTTACGAAGAATTTGGTTACTACCTCAATCAGACATACTCATTCGAGTTTGACGGTGCCGCCGGTATGCAAAAGATGTCTGATATTATGACAGCTGTAAGAGATAACACACCAAAGAGCATTGCAGGCTACGATGTTGTTAAGGTTTCCGACTATTTTCTCAGGAAAGAAACAGATGTTGCAACAGGCAGCGTTACCGACATTGACCTTCCTAAGTCAAATGTTATTGCTCTTCACCTTGCGGATGACAACGCTGTTATTATCCGTCCAAGCGGAACTGAGCCAAAGATTAAGCTCTATATTACTTCAGTCGGTAAGGATAAAGATAATGCTGCAGAAATCTGTGAAAAGCTTGTTGTTGCAAGCAAAGAGATTCTCGGCGTTGAGTAATTGGAATCAACATATAATAGTTGCACCTAAATTTAAGGGGACAGATTTTTCTGTCCCCTGTTTTTATGTGTATTTTATCAAAAACGCAACTCCCCTATTTCTCGTGATAATACATTGTATAACACGCAAAACAGAGGTGACTGCTGTTGCAGTCACCTCCGTAATCGGTTGATTTATAAATAGCAATTTTTAAAGGGGTATGTTGTTATTTTAAATTAAATAATATGCCTTTGGACTCATCTCCAATATCGGATATTATGCCCTTGACAATAATAACTTTGTATTACATTGGACTTATCTCCGTTCTTAAATTTGAATATAAAAGTCTTTTGACCGTTAAAATTCATAATATCAATCAGTACAAAGATTGCTTAAAAGCTTATCAACTTTTTCTCTGAATCAATTGTACCTGTCCTTAAACTAAGTCTTTGGAATTTTGGACTGTCAGCCTATATAGTCATCGGAATTAACTCCTTTTACTTTAGCTTCGACTAACTGTGTTTATACATCTGAGTATGTATACTACAATCAAACTATAAGACCTAAATTCTCATTGGAATAATCTCCTGTTGTTTGCAGATTTCTATGTCATCCCGACATTTTCTTTACTGCTAATCAATGCTTTATTTACGACTTATATTAACTTTTCGTCAAATCAATATCAGTAACCGTATACCGTCAATTCCCGTTAATTGATTTTATTTTTGACTTTGTATCGGTTTAAAATCTCAAGCATACATCGGAATATCTCCAATCTTGTCACATAAACGAGATTTAATTTAAGTTCTTATCTCATCGGAATTATCTCCTGACACTTTAGTTTACCTTGAATTTTAGGAATCAGATTGAAATTTACGGTTTCACTCTGTATTATAAGTTTCCAAATTTACATTCCGTTTGAACTGCTTATTAAATTCAGCCTCTTACATTCTTTAAATTCAGACTACTCTGTGTGCCGTTGTATAAGCTGTTCATCCATTGGTTTCAGTACTAATTTCCATTGGACTTATCTCCGTTTCGGACTTATTTTGCTTAAATAACGATTAAGCTTTCATTGGACTAACCACCAATTTTTAGATTTCAATATATATTAAGTTATAATTAAAATTCCGTTCTCCCGAGTATTAAATTCGATAACCTTTAATGCTTAATTGGACGAATTTCAATCATAAGATGTAGATTGCTAAAGACGAATTCGGAATGCTCTTGCGATTAAAAATTAATAAATATGTTTTTATAACATCAAAATAATCAGCTGTTCCGACAAAACAAGTAAGAATTAGAAGATCATCTCTTAGAATACACGGGCTGTAGAGTTAGGTGGCAAGCTCCGCATATAATCTCTGATTTGTTTGAAGTAAGGTTTTCTTGCTTTCATTTTTAAAACCTCCTTAAGTTCTTTTCTTTGTCTATATTATACAGTTAGTTATCCACATTGTCAACACTTTTATTAAAAATATTTATAATTTTATTTTTGGAAAATCTATTGAAGTAAAATTTACATTGTGTTATAATAAAAATGTTAGGGTGTTTATCAGTCGGCAACTTTTTTGAGTGCGACTTTTTTCTTTTTTATATACTTCAAAATGCCTAAAATATTGATTATAACTAAACTTTAGTGTATTATTATGATGTCATAAAGTATTAAAGAGGTCATAATCGTGAACGATAAATTGCATATCAGAACGGCACAAATAAGCGACGCCGAAGAATTGCTCGCCATATACAAACCATATATTGAAAACACGGCAATAACATTTGAATACGATGTTCCAAGCATTGAAGAATTTGCAAATCGCATAAAAACTACGCTCAAAAGGTGCCCTTATATTGTAGCCGAACTCAACGGAAAAATTGTCGGCTATGCGTATGCCGGAGTTTTCAAAGGCAGAAAAGCGTATGATTGGTCAGTTGAAACAAGTATTTATATCCGCCTTGAGAATCACGGAAACGGAATCGGAAGAAAACTCTACGAAAAGCTCGAAGAAATTCTCACAAAGCAGGGTGTAACAAATGTAAATGCTTGTATTGCGTACACTGAACATGAGGATAAACATCTGCATAACGACAGTGTTTGCTTTCACAAAAAACTCGGTTATAAAACTGTCGGTATTTTTCATAAATGTGCCTACAAATTTGATAAGTGGTACGATATGATATGGATGGAAAAATTTATTGCCGAACACAATGCTAATCCGAATGATATTATCCCCTACCCTATGCTGAATTGTTAACAGTGCCATAAGATATAAGTATCCCCGAAAAAGTTCGATAAAAACTTTTGGGGATTGAATTTGTCAATAAAAATGGGTACTGTCTTAATATTGCTTACAATTACTATAAGCTGAAAATTTTTAATAATATACCACTTAATAATGCGATATAGAATTATTTTTCAAGCTTTGCAAAACTGTCTTTGCAGACATATCCTGCATATTCTCCGAGATCAATTTGCTTGATATCGTGACTTACATGTCTTTCGCTTACAGGAATCATTTCCATATAGTCCCCGTAAAGATACTTCAGGTACTTATCATATTCTTTAGGAATGGGCAGTTTTGTATTTTCAAAATCAACCCATATCGCCTCATCAAGCCATTCGGCAGGAAAAGCTCCTCTTGAAACATTTCTTCCCATACTGTCAAACAGATATTTCGGATTTTTCATATTCTTATGAAGTGAAATAAGTTTGTTTTGAACCTTTTGCAAAAATCCAAGCGGAAAAATCTTTCTCAGAATATTCGCACACAAAGAAGAAAATTTGCTGTTTGCATTTACCGAAGTGCCTCTCCACTTATCAAGCACCAGCCATCTTGAGCTTGCAGTTGCTTTCATATGAATTTTTCGTAAGAAAGCATTATTTGAAGTATAATCCTGTGCAAGCACATCAAGAAAAATTCCGTTATGAATATTGGGAAATCTTGATGTAAACTCAGTAGAAAGCAGAGTATCATTTATTCGCAGTTTTGTAAAAGGAAAATGGCTGTCTTTTTCATTTTTTTGAGTCTGTGCAAAAAGATAATTCGGGAGTTCACTCGGCAATACCGAAAGAAACCTGTCGTAATCTTTTCTAAGCATCATAACATCTGCATCATCGTCCCACGGAATAAAGCCTTTATGCCTTACTGCACCCAAAAGACTTCCTCCGCCCAGGAAATACTTTATGTTATGCTTTTTGCAAATTCTGTCAACCTCAAGTAAAAAGCCCAGAAGTATCTGTTGAATATCATTAAGCTTGCCGTCATATGAATCGGAAAACATAAATATACTGTCATCATCCATTACCTCGTGTCCAGAAATAAGGAGTGCGTCCTTGTAGTTGACCATTGATAACCAACCAAGCTTTTTCAGTCTTGTGCAGTCAATGGCACAGCCGTCCGTAGAATCACCTGCAGAAGTTATGTTAACCTCACACTCATCAAAAGCATCCGAAAGCGTAAGTGAAAATTCTGCCGAATTTACGGTTGAACTATCTGAGCAGGCGTTATACACCTGATTGTTCTCCCCGTTACAAAGAACAAACAGAACAGCAGAAATCAAGTCATTAATACTTATATAAGACACTTTGGGTGATTTGTTCTTAACATTCAAAGATTTTCCGTGAACAGCCGATTCCAGCATACTCCTTACAAAATCGGAACTTGAATTTGCAGATATAATCTTGCCGCTTCTAACTGCTTTGATTGAAAAATCATACATATGAGATGCAGAAAAATAAAGATTCTCAACAGACTGAATCAGCATTGCTTTTAATGAATCCGAATTAAAAGCGGAATGTGTTTTTTCTTTTTCGGAAATAACAAAATCTTTTCCGAGCGTTCCGTAAATTGAGGCGTCTGACACAAGAACAGTTTCTTTTATCTTTAACGCATTGACAGCCGAGATAATATTATTTGCCCTGTTGATATGATTTTTAAATACATCAACATCTTCAACTCTATCAGAAAGCAAAAATCCCGTTTCAATAAGTATATCTCCGCATTTATTAACCGCATTAAGTGAAGAATACTTTACGATGGAAAAATCTGATGAATCGATATAATCGAATCTCCTGTCATAGCTTTCGTTATCCTCTACAAGCAAAAATACAGCTATGCCTGCTTGTTTTTTTAAGTTAACCATGCGAAGCGATGATACAAGAGAAAAGGCGAGTTCTCCGCCTCCTGCTATAAAACAGATTTTCCGAATAATTTACGGATGTTCAAATTCTTATAACGCAAAGCTACAAGTGCTCTATCCTGTTCAAATTGGTTAAGTAACAACTCAGACATAACTGTATTCCTAATTTCTGTTATTAATTTTCTTCAAGAATTCCGACTGCTCTTCTTATTCCTTCTTTAAGGTCAACAAGAGGCTTCCATCCAAGGCTGCAGAGTCTTGAACTGTCAAGAATTTCGGGAGTTTTTGCAAGAGCGGAAGTATCAACCTCAGGCTCCTTTTCATCTTCGGGATTGGCAAAAGCCAAAGTCATATTTCTCTCAGGGAAAACCTCACAAGCTGTCTTTGCAAAATTTCTTATTGTTGTATCTGATTTTTCATAAGAAATGTTATACGGTGTAACATTTTCACCGTTAAGCATAATGTATATGAGAGCAGAAACCGTGTCTGTAACATAGCAGAATGAACGGTTAGCCGCACCGTTGCTCTTGAGAAGAATATTTTCGTGACGAACAACATTTGCAATAAACTGCGCCCAGACACGATCATCCGTAAGACTGCTGGCACCGTAAATATAGCTCGGTCTTGCAATCTTTACATTGAGTCCAAACTGTTTGCAATAGCTTGCGGCAAGAGTTTCAGACGCTCTCTTACCCACTGCATAACAATTTTTATAGGAAGTAAAATCAATATAACCGATATCATCTTCGGAAATACTGTTTTTACCGTTGTGCAAAGCACCGTAAACTTTAAGGCTTGAAACAACAAGTACAGACTCACTTTTGCTTTCAAGAGCAAAATCAAGAATGTTTGATGTACCGCTGAGATTTGCGTTAATAGTGCCTACAGGATCGGTTTCAAATTGAATATTACTTGCCTGACTTGCGGCATGAATAATAAAATCTGCTCTCTCACATTCAATCTTATTTGTAACATCGGCAACAACAAGCTCAATGTCATCTCTTTCAAGAAGAACGCCAAACTTTTTCTCAGCTCTCTCTCTGTTTCTTACGAACGCAAGCAGCTTGATGTTATTGTTATAAAAGTCATTTCTTGCGAGAAATGTGAGGACAAGATAATAACCGATAAATCCTCCTGCACCGGTTATAAGAACGGTTTTACCGTTAAATCTGTTCCAATCAACATTTGTATTTGTAATTTCTTTAATATCGGAAAAAACCGTCTTTTTTATATTACTTTGAACATTATAATCCATATTTAAGTTCTTCCTTTGCAAACTGCTTGTAGTTTTCATAATAGAACTGTGATCGCAATGTTGTGAGATCCTCAGGTGTTGTTACCTTAATGTTAAATCTCTCGCCAAGGAAAAGATGAACCTTTTCGCCGAGCTCAATAAAAAGTTCACTTGAGGAAACAGGGTTTGTAATACCTCTCTTGTAAGCTTCTTCGTGAGCCCAAAGAATTCTTTCCATTGTATATCCCTGCGGAGCCTGTGTAATGTACATGGTACTTCTCTGGTAACTCTTGCCGCAGGTTTCTCCGTCCTCACTGTAAAGAAGTGAATCAATACTCGGAGTAACAGGAACGGCTGTTTTGTACTTTTTTTGTATCCTTAATACAGTTAGTGATGAGTTCTTCGCTGAGCATAGGACGAACACCGTCACAGATAAGGATGATATCCTCAGGATCTTTTGAAAATTCGGCAGTAGCCATTACGCCGTTGTGAATAGAATCAAAACCGTTAGCACCGCCCGGAACAACAGCCTTTACCTTTGGAACATTGAATGCCTCAATAAGCTCATTAAGGTAGCCGATCCAGTCAGCCTTACAGGCAACAACAATCGCATCAACCTTAGGATGACGGGCAAAATGCTCCATTGTGTGAATAATAATCGGCTTTCCGCCAACCTCAAGAAACTGTTTAGGCATATCGGAATACTTCATTCTTGCACCGATACCGCCTGCAAATAACATAGCTGTAACCATAGTAAGACAATCCTTTCAAAACACAAATCAGACTTCACTTTACAAAATGCAGTCAAATTTATTTTTTTAACAGCAGAATTACGCAGTAAAAAAAGCGTCTGCACTTTGATATAACTATTAATATGATACCACATTAATGCATTTTTTGTCAACAAAAATACTTTGTACGAATGTTTTAATCTACTTTGCCGGTTTACGGTGAATTTCTTATACCGTATTTTCAAAATGCTTTTTTATTTAGGCACATCATTTTGACGCACAATTTAATATTTTTCATACCTTATTTCATACCTTATAAAATTAATGCGGGAATGAGTAAAATTCTTTTATTCTTTATTCCTATTTTTCTTTTAAGTATATATAAATACAGAAAATTTTGATAAAATAGAAAAAATTGCAGAAAGCTGTGTTATTTATGTTTGACAAAAATTTGATTGATTTATCGGTTATGTCTACCGAGCAGATTGACAAGATTATCAGAAAAGCTAAAAAGATTATGCAGAGTCCCGCCGACTATCGACACGCCTGTGACGGCAAGATTCTTGCTACTTTATTTTATGAACCGAGTACAAGAACACAGATGTCATTCCAGACAGCCATGCTCAAACTCGGCGGAAGAACAATCGGTTTTGACAACCCAATGAATTCTTCTGTTTCAAAGGGTGAAAGCCTTAAAGATACAATTACAATTGTGGGCGAATATGCCGACATTATCGCAATTCGCCACCCTGTTGAGGGTACTGCCGCTGCGGCATCTCTCTATGCAGGTGTTCCCGTTATCAACTGCGGTGACGGCGGTCACCTTCATCCAACTCAGACACTTGCCGACATTATCACTCTCAGCTGTGAAAAAGGCAGACTTGATAACCTCAGAGTAGGTGTATGCGGTGACCTTCTCAACGGCAGAACAGTTCATTCGCTTATCAAAACACTTGCAAAATATCCGAACAACAGCTTTGTACTTATCTCAACAAAGGAACTCAGCGTTCCGCTTTATGTTATTGACATTCTTGAAAAGAACGGCTGTAAGTATGAAATTTCACATAGCCTTGCAGATGCGATTACCAACCTTGATGTTCTTTATATGACAAGGATTCAGCGTGAGAGATTTGCAAGCGAAGAAGATTATCAGGCACAGAAAAATGTTTTTGTTCTCGACAAAGAAAAACTTGACAAGGCAAAAGAAGATATGATAATTCTTCACCCATTGCCGAGAGTAAACGAAATTACAGTTGACATTGATGATGACCCGAGAGCGTTGTATTTCAAACAGGCTCAGTACGGTATGTACGGCAGAATGGCACTTATTCTTCTGCTTTTGCAGGATGATGAGTTCTTTGTTGAAAACAGACCGTTTGTTGTATCGAATCATCACTGCAACAATCCGAAATGTATCACACAGCAGGAGCCATATCTTCCGAACCTCAGCTACGAAAAGCTTGGTATGGTAATGTGCGGTTACTGCGACAAGAGAATAGACTGAGGTGTATAAATGAGTGAACATAAGAAAAAGAAAAATCCGGCGGCTACTATGATGATGACCTCTCTCGCCTATATCGTACTCGGCATTGTGACGGTTGTCTTTCCGCAAAAGGTGCTTGATGTTTTGTGCTATGCACTCGGCGGTGCAATGACTGTTTACGGACTGTTCAACATAATTTCTTTCTTTGTTGACAGAGAAGGCGGAATGTACTTTGAACTTGTAATAGGCGTTATTTCAACCGGCTTCGGTATTTTTGCTTTGTTTTCACCCACTTCAATTGCGGCAATAATCAATATTCCGATTGGCATTATCATTATTGTTGACAGCATTATGGATATGAAACATTCGCTCACGCTGAGATCGCTCGGTATGAGAAAATGGTGGATTCCGTTTATTATAGCAATTGTAATGATTATGTTCAGTCTTACAACAATTTTCTTTACAAACATTTTTGGTGCATTGCTTATGATTGCACTCGGAATTGCGCTTATTTATGAAGGTGTTTCGGGATTTTCACTTATTATTCTGCTCAGCCGTTATCACAAAGAATACGACCGCAATCAAAGAATGATTGATGCAGAAGCAACCGATATAAACTGAATATGATTAAACCGTCCGCAGATTTTACGGACGGTTTTCTTTTTATACGGTAATGTATGCGCCGAGGTGGATACTGCAAAGAATACATTCTTTAACGGTAAGTTCTTCGGACTGCTCCATTGCCGATTTATACAAATAAAGTTGCTTCTTGTAAAGTCCTGCAAGTTTTGTTATATCTTTTACCCTGTCGGTTTTGTAATCGACAATAACAAGCTTTCCGTCCTCAACAAACGCAAGATCAACCGCACCCTGAATTATTACTGTTACATCGGTTTTTACACCTTTATATTCATCAAATACGTCCGACGGTTTAAGCCTTGCGGTAAATCGTTTTTCACGCATTACAAGCTGTGATGCAATTATACGGTCAATTAGTTTGGTTGACAGAAATTCATTAAGTGTTTTTCTGTCAATCATATCAACCTGTTCCTGTGTAAGTTTTCCGTCATTTAAAAGACGGTCAATTTCAGTATCAAGACTTGCTCTTGCCTGTTCAAAATTGCAGTATTGCAAAAACTTGTGGTGGGCAGTACCTCTTGCAACAGGAGCGGAATTTTGTTCAGCTATGAATAACGGCTTTGAAAGAATCTTTTCAAAATAATCACCGTTCTGACTGTGTGCAATATCGGACGCACTGACCTTTTGGGGGAGTGAAAGAATATCCCTGTTTCTGTATTTGAAATCAAGATTCTTTTTCAAAAGTTTTGCATAATCAAAAGTATCATCGGATACATCGGCAACCTGTAACAGATTTGTTGAAGTAATATCGTCCTCAAAGACATTATCCTTATCAATCATTTTTTCATCAACGATAATCTGCAATTTCCAATCTGATTCTCCGTTGTGCGGAATTACCTTTGAACCCGGCATAATATCGTTACGCAGATTATTGAGTGACGGGTGAACTAATGCACAAAGACAAAGCCAGTCGCAATAGCTTTGACAACTTGTGACAGTATAGGGTTCAATTACACTTTCGGACACAAGCTTTGAATACAGCCTTTCAAGATAATCACTGCACTTCTTTACTGCACCGACACAGATAAGTTTTTCCTTTGCTCTTGTGAGTGCAACATAAAGCACACGCATTTCCTCGGCAATAAGGTTTTCTTCAATTTTAAGCCCTGTTGCAAGGCGTGGGAATGTGTTGTAAACAACACCATTGCTCTGGGTCTTGATGCCGAGTCCTGCCTTGCTGTCGAGAAGAATATCGTTTCTAAGGTCGGTTTTATTGAATTGGTGGGTTATGTCGGCAATAAAGCAAACCGGAAATTCAAGTCCTTTTGACGCATGGATACTGAGAACTCTCACGGCATTTGCAGAGTCGCCCTCATTTTGTGATGATGCGTCAAGGTTTGTCTTATTGGCAATAAGCTTGTCGGTATATGAAATAAAATCAGAAAGGGTTTTATAGCCGTTGCTCTCAAAACTTCTTGCATATTCACGCAACAGCTCCAGGTTTTTAAGTGCCGAATCATTACCGCTGACTGCAAGCGAAATCGACATAAACCCTGTCATTTCACACGCTTTTGAAATGAGAGCGTCAACGGAATTTGTACAGGCACAATCACGCAGAATTTTAAGTTCATCAACAAATTTTCTTGCCTTATCGTTTGTTTTTGCATATTTGCAGACAGAAGAGTAAAGCGAAGATTTTCTGCTGTCACAACGCATTTCGGCAAGCTCATCGGGAGTGAACGCATACATAGGACTGCACAAAACCGACAAAAGCGGAATATCAATTCCGGGGTTGTCAATTACACGCAGAAGGTTGAGCATAATTTTGATTTCAATTGCATCAAAAAAACTTGACTTATTCTCGCTGTAGGCAGGAATACCGCTGTTGTTCAGAGTGTTGACATAAGTTGCGGCCTTTCCGCTTGGACTGCGAAGAATTATTGCAAAGTCGCCGTAACGGGCTTCACGCATTATATCTCCGTCCTTAACTCTAAAGCCCGAATTAATCATATCGTGAATTTTATCCGCTATGTACTTTGCCTCAATTTCTTCTTTTTCAAGGTCTGAGTTTTCGGATTCAATCAATGAAATTTCAAAATTGCAATCATCAGACTTTGGAAACTCAGCACCGTTTACCAGCCTTTCATCGGAATTATATTCCATTTTTGCGGATTCCTTGGTCATTATTCTTTCAAAAATAAAATTGACCGCATCACACACCTCAAAACGACTGCGGAAATTTCTGTCAAGAATTATAGTTGCAGGATATTCGGGATTTTCTTCATTGAATCGTTTATATTCATTTTTGCGTTCAATAAAAATTTCGGGCTTTGCCTGACGAAATCCGTAGATACTCTGCTTTACATCGCCAACCACAAAAAGATTGCTTTCATCATTGCTTACCGACTTGAAGATAAGGTCTTGAACATCATTTACATCTTGAAATTCGTCAACCATAACAGCATCGAATCTGTTTGAAATCTCCTGAGCCTGAACGGTTTTGGTATAGCCGTTTTCATCATCAGGCTTTGCAAGAAGTTTTACAGTAAGCGATTCAATATCGGCAAACGATAGAATATTTTTCTTCGCTTTGAGTTCGGAAAGCTTTTTGTCATATGCACGAACAAGTGTAAACAAGGTAGATATGAACCTATGAAGCTGTGACAATTCAAGCCTTGCATCTTCCTCACTCCAAAAAAACAATGATTGGAGTTTCTTCACCGTTTCTTTGACCTCATCTCTGTTGGATGAAACAGAAATTTTAATCGGATTATCCTTGTATCCTTTCGGACTTTTCATCCTTCCTGTTTCAAAAGAAAATATTGCCTGTCTGATTTCATCCCATGATGAAGAAACAAATTTCAATTGAACAAGGGTAAAATATGCCAAATCACCGACAAGCAGGGGTTCGACTGCATCCTGAAGTTTTTCGTCATCTTTTAATCGAAGAATAGAATTTTCAGTCAGATTGATTCCGTGAAGCACGGCACTCAGAGCATAGTCGATTATAATTTTACCCCACACAGTTTTTTCAATATCGGTTTCAGAATAGTTTTCGAGCATATCATCAAGCCATTTATCGGGGAACGGCTGAGTTGTAAGAAACTCGGATATTTTAAGAACTGTTTCACGCAGTTTTTGGTCGCCCTGTTTTCCTTTAAAAAGATCAAGCAAAGAATAAAAGCAGTCATCTTCGCTGTCATAAAAGCTTTCAAATGTATTGTCGAGTGCCTCTTGTCTGAGAATCTCAAGCTCACCCTCATCGGCAATACGAAAATCTCTTGCAACATCGAGCGTATGAAAATATTCACGGACAATATCTCCGCAAAAGCTGTCTATTGTAGAAATATTTGCACTGTACAAAAGCTGTCGCTGTGCAAGCAAATGAGCGTTATACGGATCATCTTCAAGAAGTTTGTTGACTGCCGCCTGTATTCTTTCACGCATTTCGGCAGCCGCCGCCCTTGTGAATGTTACGATAAGAAGGCGGTCAACATCAAGGGGATTTTTCTCCCGTGTAATAAGCTTTATTACTCGCTCTACAAGCACGGCAGTTTTGCCCGAACCGGCGGCAGCGATACAAGCACAGAACCGTCTGTTGCATAGATTGCATTCTTCTGTTGCGGAGTCCAATTTCTTGACATTACTCTTCCTCCTTTCCGTTAATTTCGTTTGTAATTTCTTCGATAACGGTCTTGTTATCGACAGAAAAACAAGTTATCGGGTTACTCTGTCTGTAGGCACATACGCTGTCGTAAGGGCAGTATTCGCATGAATCGTGACCGCCTTTGAGCGGTTTCGCCTCAATGTTGCCGTTATAGATATTCTTGCCCATTTCAGCGATGAGCATATCAACCTTTTTAAAGATTTTTCCGAATTCTGCAAGTGTTGCAAGGCTTGTTGAAGAAACAGGTTCGCCCGCTTTAATTTTTACAGGAATGTATGTTGCGACATCTGTCTTATCCATTCCGTGAATTATTTCTGTATCTTTGAGCAAAAGTCCGTTCATCTTGAGCTTTTTATTAAGTTCATCGGGCAGCTTGTCAATTGATTTCAGACTGTCTGACGAAATATACGGAACGGTTGCAGGCATATACAAAATCCCGGCAGGTACAATTTCTCCGTATTTGTCGCCGCCCGAAACCTCGATTGAATGGAGATACAAAAGCATCTGAAGATTGATTCCGTAGAGAATATCGGAAAGCTTAAACTGTTTTGTGCCTGTTTTATAATCAATAATACGCAAATATGTTATATCGGCTCTCTGCATAATATCTACTCTGTCAACACTTCCGCAGACTGCAATTTTGTGACCGTCGGGCAGTACGATTGTATATGACGGAATATCCTCGCCAATTTTAAGTTCACAATCGGCAACAAAAAATTCACTCTGGGAAAGTTCCTCCATAATATGTTTCATCAGATACATCACATTATCAAGAATTGTCTTTAGGCGGTATGTGAATGAATTTGACTCAAGCTGTTCTTCGCCGAAATATTTAACTGCATATTCCGTAAGATATGCACAGACAATTTTTTGAAATTTATCTTCTTCAAGCGATAAATACTCTTCCTTGGTATATTCGCCGAAAAAGCGTTCAAGTATGTAATGAACAATCGTTCCGTACTGCATGGGGTTGATTTCTGCTCTTTGTCTTTCCCGAACATTCAAGCCGTAATTACAAAAATAGGAAAATCTGCAAAGATTGAATTTTTCAAGCTGTGAAGCTGAAATATTGAGATTTTTACCAAAAAGCTTTTCTGCATTTTTCTTGTCAAATATCTTAAAGGGAACTTTGTCCTTTGCATTTATGAGCGAATCAAGCTTTGCAGAATATTCGGGATTTTGTGCAAAAATTTCAAGCAATGATTCGGGCACTTTTTTGCCTTTTCCAATCATATCGGCAACTGTATCAAAAGCAGGGCGGAGTGCGTACATACTTTCTTTTTTACCGTCAAAATCAAATTTGTCATATGCAATGATATTTTTAAATACCTTTTTACATTGCAGGACAATTTCGGACGCTGATAGGTTGTTCCCGTTATATCCGATGAATAAAAAGATACGGAAAGAAACTCACTTGCAGAGGTCATACAGGAATATGCCATAAATGTTTCAAGGTTATTGTGTGCGGCAAAATCGTCACCGAGTTCAATTTCGTTCATTGCAAGCATCTTTAACTCAAACGGTGAGAATATGCCTGATGTATGCGGTATTGCCGGGAAAATTCCGTCAACACAGCCAATGAGAAATGACGCTTTCTGCTTAGAAATTCGCACCCTTTGAGCGGTTGTTATCGTTACGCAATCTATTGTTCTCGGAATATCTGACAATTGCATTGCGTTAATCTGTAAGCTCAAAAGCTCGTAATAACGCTTTACAGTCATTGCTTTTGTACCGATTACAGCGGCGGTTTTGTCAAGAACAGCCATAAACATATTCCAAACTCTTATCTGCTCCGCACCCACCGATTTATCGTACGAGCGTTCAAATTCCGCATACATTCTGCGTAACGCATCGGGAACTTTAAGTTCTTCAAGAAGGGCATAGAACAGCTTTGAAATTTCAAGTCCGTTTTTATCCTTTGCATTTTCTTTGAAAAGGAGTAACGGTTCAATAACTGATTCACGCAGATTTTCAACCTTTGCAAGAACCTCTCTGTCATAATCCGAAAACCTGTCAGAATAGCCTTTTGGGTTCTGAACAAATTTATTTTTAAAAGCCGAGCCTGAAACATTCCATACAAAAAGATAGTTTTCAAAAAGGCTTATTTCTTCAACAGAAAATTCAGTTAAACCCGATTTCAAAAGTGCAAGCACATCTTCTCTGTCAAAATCGTAAATAAGGCATCTGAAAATTGAATTTACAAGCCTTATTACGGGTTTTACATCAATATCTGCGTGTTCATCGCTGAAATACGGGATTTCGTATTTTTCAAGAACTTCGGACAAAACACCTCTGTATGGTTCTGTATCGTGACAAATTACGGAAATGTCGGAGTAGAGATAACCTTTTTCTATAACAAGGTGCTTGATTTTACCGGCAACATATTCGCACTCGTCATACATATCAACGGCATTATAAACACAGATATTTTCAGGAACAATTTCAAGCGGTTCAATGTGCGGTCTGAAAATATTCTGTTCAAGCAAAGCAAGGTTATCATTTTTAAAGCGGTGCAAATCGGTAAGCTTTATCGGAGCTTTAATATCAACTCCGTCACGCTTTGCATATTCCTTGAGAATTTTATATGTCTGTTGTGAGGTTGCAAAAACCTCCTCAGAACCGTCCGCAAGTGGATCAAGAGTAAGGGTAAAATATGTAGCGGTACAGTCACGAATAAGGCTTCGTACCACCTTGAGCTGTTGCATTGTAAAGCCTGAAAATCCGTCAAAGATTATCGTATAATCCCTGAGAACATTATTCTTTAAAAGAATATCATTAAGCCTTGTCAAGTCATCCATAGGATCAATATAGCTTTGACTGACAAGAGCATCGAATGTATCGCTTATGAGGGCGGTTTCGTTGAGTTTTGTCTTTAAGGTTTCATCGCAAACTAGCATTGACGCACTTCTGAGTTCATCGCTTGTAACCGAACTTTTCTTCAAATCGGATATAGTCTGCAGCATAACATCAACAAGGCTTTTGTTGCCCTTTGATGAAAGCAGACGGAGTTTTTCGGTAAGTTCTTCAAGCGCAAGGCTCATTACAACGGCTCTTGTACCCTCGTCAATAACATTATCGGCTGAATTTCCCGTCAACTCAAAAACATATTTGCAAAGTCTTGAAAAACCGAATACAAGAACTTTCTCGGCTTTTTTTGCGCCGAACACATCAAGCAGAGTCTTTTCACATTCAAATGTGCTCTGGTCAGGCACAATCAGCATTACAGGAAGATTGCTGTCGTCAAGTTCGCCTGCAATCTTTAAAGTCTCGGTACTTTTTCCGCTGCCGCTTTTTCCGAGAATAAATCTCAACATTTCATCACTTCCATAAATTTAATTTACAACAAAGTAATTTTATTTTAAATATCTGTACAAATAATAACATATTCTGTGGGTTATTTAAAGAACTTTGCAGTTGTTAAACAAAAATTTTCTGAAAAAGTTCTACTATAAAAAATTTATATTCTACCTTATCATCAGTTACTAAGCTGTATTCATCATCCGAAAGAACATCTTTTGCCCTGTCTTTTCCCTCATCTGCCGTTGAAATGCAGATTGACGGTACATTACGCACCACCAATTATGACCTTTTGCATTGCCGATTGTTATGCGAAGTGCGTCGTACATTCCGGCAGGCAGAGTATAGCTTTCGTATCGGCGGGTATCAAAGTGCATATTGACAATTTCAGCTTTTACAGGATAGTTATAGCCGTTTTTGCACACCTCATTTTGTGCAATTTCTTCTATAGTTTCAAGGTTTGCTTTTACAAATTCTTCGGCATCCGACTTTGAATTTGCCGTATCAAAAAGAATTTTTGTCCTTTCAAGAACCTTGTCACGCACCTTGAGTTTCAGAGTCTGATCTTCTTCCGTGTCTGAATTTGCAAGTATGTGAAAACGAAAAACATTGTTAGGAATTTCAGCACACACCGCCTGAAACGGAATTACCGAATAGAGTGTTGTAAGTACGAATGCAATTATTGCTGATTTGATTAAAAGTATTGATTTATTTGTTTTCATAAAAATAACCTGTCCTCTCTTGAAATAAGTATGGACAGGTTATTGTAATTTTAATCAGAATTATTAAATTTTATCAAAGCACCTTGCAGCCGTCTGAAACGGGCTTGCAGAGAAAAACTTCTTTGTAGCTTTCACAAAGCTTGTCATAGCACTTCTTGGCTCTGCGTGATGAAGTGAACACACCGAACACGGCTGAACCGGAACCGCTCATACCTGCTCCCCTTGCCTTTGATTTGAGCATAATACCCTTGATTTCATTAACTTCCGGAATTTGCAGAGCAAGTTCAAAGTCATTGAAGATTGTTGTTGAAATCATAAACATATCTCTGCTGAACAGTGCCTTTACCATTTCATCGGTATAGCAGGCGTGAGGATTGAGTGCGTCAACCTTTTTGTATGCATCGGCAGTAGACACGCTGACTGAGTCGGGTTTGCAGATTACAATGCTGTCACAACGAAAAGAGGCAACTTTTTTGATTGCAGTGCCTATTCCCGTGCAAAGTTTTGTTCCGCCCTCAAGGCAGAAAGGCACATCCGCACCTACTTTTTCACCGATTTCTCTCATCTCTGCCGGCTTGAGCATTGTCCCGAACATATTGTTCAAGCCTAAAATAACAGCCGCACCGTCACTGCTTCCGCCGGCAAGACCTGCCTGTGTGGGAATTTTCTTGTCAATGTCGATATGAATGCCCTTAACATCCGTTTTGCAATAATCAAAGAACTTGTAAGCCGCCTTTGCACAAATGTTTGAATCGTCGCACGGCACGCCCTCACAGTTACATGAAATTGTCACCGTGCCGCTTTCATTGTCTGTGATTGTGATTGTATCATACAAATCAACGGCTTGCATAACAGTTGAAATATTGTGATAACCGTCTGCTCTCTTTGAAAGAACATCGAGAGAAAGATTTATTTTTGCAGGAGCAAGAACTTTTACTTCCATATTTTAACCCTTTTTCAGTTCATCAAGAAACTCTTTGATTCTTTCAAGCGCAATTTTAAGATGCTTGATAGAATATGAATATGACACACGGACGAAGCCTTCGCCCGATTCACCGAACGCAGTACCCGGAACAACGGCAACATGCTTGTCCACAATAAGTCTTGTACAGAATTCCTCACTTGTAAGGCCTGTGCTTTTGATACACGGGAACACATAGAATGCACCCAAAGGTTCAAAGCAGGTGAGTCCCATTGCGTTAAAGCTGTCCACAACAAGTCTTCTCCTCATATCATACTCGCCACGCATCATCTCTACATCCCTGTCACCGTTGCGCAGAGCCTCAATAGCGGCATACTGTGCGGTTGTAGGCGCAGACATAATTCCGTACTGGTGGAGCTTTGTCATCTGAGCAATAACAGGAACAGGACCGAGTGCATAACCAAGCCTCCAGCCTGTCATAGCATATGATTTTGAAAAGCCGTTTACAACAATGGTGCGCTCATACATACCGTCGATTTCAGCAATTGAAACATGGTTCTTATTGCCGTATGTAAGCTCACAATAAATTTCGTCCGAAAGGATGAAAATGTTATGTTCCTTAATTACCTCTGCAATTTCTTCAAGATCTTCCCTTTCCATAATTGCACCAGTTGGGTTGTTCGGGAACGGAAGTACAAGAAGTTTTGTCTTTGGAGTAATTGCGGCACGAAGGTCTGAAGCTTTAAGTCTGAAATTATCTTCGTTTTTTGTGTTGATAATAACAGGCACGCCGTCTGCCATCACAGTAAGCGGTTCGTAGCAAACAAATGACGGTTCGGGAATGATGACCTCATCACCCGGATCAAGCAATGTCCTGAAAACAAGGTCAATTGCTTCGCTGCCGCCGACAGTTACAAGCGTCTGCTTTTTGGCATCATACTCAATACCGAATCTTCTTTTGTAGTAAGCTGCAATTTCTTCACGAAGTTCGGCAAAGCCTCTGTTCGGAGAATACCATGTCTTACCTTTTTTCAGACTGTTAATACCTTCTTCACGGATGTGCCACGGCGTCTGGAAATCGGGTTCGCCGATACTCAGAGAAATGACATCGTCCATTTCGTTAGCTATATCAAAAAACTTACGGATACCCGAAGGTTTTACCGTTGAAATCTTTTTATTAATAAAATTATTGTAATCTATCACAGAATTAAATGCCTCCCGTCACGCTTCTCTTCATCGCTGAAGAGGCACGCTCCTCTGTCCTTGTAGCGACGCATAATAAAGTGTGTACCCGTTGAAAGCACACCGTCAATTGTAGAAAGCTTTTTGGCAACAAACATTGCGATATCCTGCATCGACTCACTCTTACAATGAGAGCAAAGTCGTATGTACCTGCCATAAGATAGAGAGATTCAACCTCTTCAAAGCCCATGCAGAGTTCTGCCATTTCGTCAAAGCCTGTTTCCTTTTTGGGAGTTACCTGAAGTTCGATTAAAGCCTCAACATAGCTGTCGTCAACCATATCCCAATTTACGACTGCCTGATAGCCCTTGATTACCCCCGAATTTTCGTATTCCTTAATCTGCGCCTTAATGTAATCCTCAGGCTCGCCGAGCATTGCCGCTATTTCCGCTGTTGTAAAACCGGAATTTTCACTTAAAAGCTTTAATAATTTGTCCATATTTATTCCTCCCTGAGAATATATTAAAACGCAAAATTTTGCGTTGCAAGCTGAATTTGCAAAAAGCGACATCAAAGGATGTCGCTTTGACAATTTCAATTTTTAATATTTATCTGCGCTGTCTGCACATAGATTATACAACCTGTACCTCTCGCTTGTCAACTGTATTTATCATATTGACGCATAAGGCGGTCATCAAACATATCAATTCGTTTTGCGCATCGGCAATTTCAAGTTCGCACCCTAAAGGGTGCTTGATGTGATTACATATCTGTGCGTTGTCAACATCAACAATGCTGAAATTTTTTGAAATTACATCACCGAGAATTCTCCAATTATTGCCGTAGAATCTGCATTGAACCATATTGTTGGTCATAAGCACCACGAGGGTTGCAGCTGTTTTGTCTGTTTTTAGAGTAAATGAATTTACTCCTGCAACGGGCAACTGTCGAAGTCTTGCAACAAGGTTTTTATTCTCATCAAGAATATTAAGCCTAACAATGTTGTTCACAACACCACGCATACTTCTCTTTCTGCGTTTCATAACAGCAGTATATTTATCCCTGCCCAATTCATCACGAATCAGAAAACAAACATCGGACGGAGATACATCTCGTGTAATAAACAATTTCATAAAATCACCGTCAAAATTTTATTTCTTAATCTTCTTCAAGATTTTCAAGCCAAAGATTTACACACGCATCACTCGGCATTCTCCAGTCTGAACGAGGCGAAAGTGTTACAGAACCAACCTTCGGTCCGTCAGGCAGACATGAACGCTTGAACTGCTGAGTAAAGAATCTTCTGACAAAGGTTGTGAGCCACTTTTTGATTGTGGCATTGTCGTATTTTCCTGCAAATGATTTCTTTGCGAGGTAGTATATTTTATTCGGCTCAAAGCCAAATCTTACCAAATAATATAAGAAAAAGTCGTGGAGTTCATAAGGACCAACCACATCTTCGGTTTTCTGTGCAATTTCGCCGTTTTTATCGGGCGGAAGAAGCTCGGGACTTACAGGTGTGTCGAGAACATCAAGAAGAACGGTTTTTAGAACTCCCTCGCTGTGCTGTGCCTCATAGGCAGTGAGATAGCGAACAAGGGTTTTCGGAATTGACACATTTACGGCATACATACTCATATGGTCACCGTTGTAGGTTGCCCAACCGAGAGCAAGCTCAGAAAGGTCGCCTGTGCCGATAACAAGACCGTTATATTTGTTTGAAAGATCCATGAGAATCTGTGTTCTCTCTCTCGCCTGTGAGTTTTCGTAGGTTATATTTGTAACGCTTTCATCGTGGTTGATATCTGCAAAATGCTGACGAACAGCTTTTGTAATGTTGATATCTTCAAAAGACACTCCGTAAGCCTCAGCCAGAAGCTGTGCGTTTGATTTTGTACGCTTTGTTGTGCCGAAACACGGCATTGTTACAGTATGAATATTCTTTCTGTCAATACCAAGCATATCAAAAGCATGAACGCAGACGATGAGAGCAAGCGTACTGTCAAGACCCCCTGAAAGTCCTAAAACCGCATTTTGAATTCCCGTGTGAGCAAGTCTTGTTGCAAGACCTGTTGCCTGCATTGTTATAATCTCCTCACAACGGGCATCAAGATCTGATTTGTTTGACGGAATGAACGGAGTCTGAGAGAACTCTCTTGTAAGTTCGGTATGTTTTAACGGCATATCAAAATATACCGAGGTAAAGTTATTGTCATCACTTTTTGTAAAAGTATTTGTCTTTCTGCGTTCAGCCGAAAGTTTCCGAACATCAATATCGGCATAGATAATGCCTGTTGTAAAGCGCTTGCTTTCTGCAAGCAGAGATGCGTTTTCGGAGATTATGTTCTGTCCCGAAAATACCATATCCGTTGTGCTTTCGCCAAAGCCCGAATCGCTGTAAATATATGCACAACAAAGCTTACCGCTCTGCATTTTTACAAGGTCACGGCGATACTGTGCCTTGCCTATTACATCATCCGATGTTGACGGGTTGCAGATTATAGTTGCGCCGTGTTTTGCGTGTTCAACTGACGGAGATGCGGCAACCCACAAATCCTCGCAAACTTCAACACCAAAGCTGAAATCACGCATTTTGTCACAACAGAAAACAAGGTTATCCGAAATTATGGTTTCTGCGCCTGCATATGAAATTTCATCGTAAAGATTTTTTCCGCTTGTGTAGTGACGAACCTCGTAAAATTCGCTGTAGTTAGGGATGTTGACCTTAGGTACAATGCCGAGGATATCGCCCTTATAAATTACTGCGGCACAATTATAGAGTGCCGATTCAATTGCGACGGGAACTCCTGCAATTGAGATTATATCAAGGTCTGCTGTTTCTTTAAGAATTTTCTCAACTGATTTTTCAGCCGCATTAAGCAAAACACGCTGATAAAACAAATCGGAACAGGTGTAGCCCGTTACGCAAAGCTCGGGAAACACAACCAGTGACGCACCGTTTTTATGTGCCTCTTTAATCTGTTCAATAATATTTATTGTGTTGGTTTTACAGTCTGCAACCCTGATTTTCGGTGTTGCGGATGCAACCTTGATGAAACCGTATTTCATAAAATTATACCTCACAAAATAATAACCGCAGAAACAAAACGTTCCTACGGTTATTATACATCAAATTTTCCGATTATACAAGCATCAGAGCATTGTTCTTGTTACCCGTCTGAGTCTTTTTCCGTGAAAAAGATACTGACTTTCAAGCGTCGGTTCAAACTTTGTGATGTAGCAACTCATATATCCCATAATCAGCCAGAACCACACCACCATAAACGATATGTCATAAAGCAATGCCTTTTCAAAGCAGGCAAAAATCAAATATGCGAAAAGAAAAGCAAACAGACAGGGATAAACATCGTCACGATATGTTTTTTTCTGCAAAAACAGGTGCTGTGCGGAGTGTTTTGCAAATCGAAAACCGAAAATTCCGAAAAGAACAAAACCTATTACACCCGTTGAAACAAGAATTGTAAGAAAACCGTTGTGCAAATCACTTTTGTGATACGAATATTCCAAAGCACCGTTTGAATATTCGGCACTGTAGAGAACAATATTTCCGTTGGAAATTCCGATAATCGGCGACAGTTTGAAAAGATTGATTGATTCAAGCCAAAGCTTCTTTCTTCCGCTGTCAATGTTTTTGTTTTCGTGTGAAAAGGTGATTTTATCCTTTTCAAGCTGTTCTCTCTGTTCGGGAGTCAGTTCTTCCTGCGCAAGTTCGCTTTCGGTTTTGCCTAAAAGCAAATCAACAACAGAGGTTGTCTTTGATACAACAACGGAAAAGCCTTCCTGACAAATCGTTCTGAACATCAAGGCAGAGCCTGTAAGGAAAACTCCCACAAGAAACAGCGCTGTAATTTTCAAAATAATTTTTGAAGGTGAAAGTCCCGCCTTGTCGGCAAAGAACATATAAACTATATAAACAATTGCATATCCGAGAGCAAGCACAAGTGAGGCGTTTGAATCGCACAGAATGAGCGAAAACGCATTTGTGGCAATACAGGCTACAATCCATATCTTACTGATGCCGGGTTCAGGAATTTTTTCGGCAATTCTGCGCATAAAATGCCCTTTTGAAAGTATATGGCAACAGAAAATCGACACCACAGCTATGAAGCCGAGGAGATTCGGGTTGACATAACAACCGGTGAACCTGTTTTCGTAAACGGTAAATTTAATCCAGTACCATTCAAATTTAAAGCCGAACATAAGGCAGGTTATGCCGATTATGTTCATTACCGTGGTTGCGTATATTATGAATTTTGCAATGTGATAAAGCTCTATTCTGTAATCAAATTCAGGCTCTGTGTGCATTCCGTAAAAAAGAAAAAAACACATTACAACGTGCAGAAGCATAAGAAGGCTGAAAAGAAATGTCTGTGAAAAATTGATGAGCATCGACAATACCGTTACGGCAAGAAATGCTCCGATCCATATTCCGAAGCGCAGTTTAAAAAAAGTATTATTATGTCTTTGATTATATACCGAAAGGCATACACCCCATATAAAGAGAAAAACAAGAAGTACATACGCAGGAATCTGGAGAAACGCAATGTTTGTAAAAAACAAATCTATAATGTAGATTCTTCTAAAAAGCGACGAATCGGAAAAAAATCCTCTGAGCTTTTGTTTAAAATCGGTCATCTGAATACTCCAATCAAAACGAAATCAGCTGAAAACTTCTTTTACGGTTTTGAACATCAGCTTTATATCGGAACCAAAGCTGAAATTTTTGACATATGAAAGATTGAACTTCATTTTTTCGGGAAGAATTTTTTCAACATAAACCTGTCAACATCTATCTCGCCTTTCAACAGCTTTTCTTCGTCCTTATACATAATTGATGCCAACGAGGTTATTCCGGCAGGCATAAGAAGTGTTGCAAGATATTCGGGTTCGTACATATCTACATAATGCTGAACCTCCGGACGGGTTCCGACTATTGACATACTGCCCGAAAGAACATTGAAAATCTGCGGCAGCTCATCAAGACGATATTTTCGCAAAATTCTTCCTGTTTTTGTAACTCGGGAGTCGCTGTCGGTTGTGACAAGTGTTCCGAGCCTGTCAGCTCCCGTTACCATTGTACGGAATTTAAGAATTCTGAACTTCTTTCCGTAGGTTGTAACCCTTTCCTGTCTGTAAAACACAGGACCTTTTGAGTCGGTTTTAACTAAAATCGCAATAATTGCAATCGGAATGATGAGAAACGCAAGAAGAATAACAGAAGCAAAAATATCAAGAATTCGCTTTAAAACAAAACTTCCCTGTTTTTTGCAGAGAATGTCATAGTATTCTTTTACTTCGGCACACTGAAACTGCGGCGGAAGCTTTTGAAATGATTTCATTAAATAAAAAACTCCATTCTGTGTGTATATTGAACATACGGTGGAACGGATTTATGCGATAAAAGTTGATTTTTCCTTATTTTCCCACACTAATCCATTATCAAAAGCATTATATATCTTTTAAAATCATTTTTCAAGGCTATTTGTCTTACAAAAAGTTTACAATAAAAGAAAATTTAACACAACGTAAAAACGACGGTATGTAGCCGTCGGTTTTTAGGTAATTTTATGGAGTAATCAAGCACATAGAAAGGAAGTTGTTAGTTAATTAATATCGATATATGATTTATCGTGTTTATACTATACCATACCTTTTAGTCATTGTCAACACTTTTTTTCAACTTTTCCATTTTTTTAATACTTTTTAATTATTTCAACCAAAAGTGTTAAACATCTTGACTAAACGCTCAAAAAAATTGTAAAATAATTACGGTGAAAAAAGCAAACCCAAATTTCTTAAAAACCGGAGGTTCTGGAATGGCTAACGAATATACACCCGACCTCATTACCCTTATCGGTGATGACGGTAAAGAAATAGAATTTGAAATTCTCGATATCATTGAAAACGATGAGGGTAAGTTTTATGTACTCTACCCGTTCTTTGAAAATCCCGAGGATGCTGTAAATGATTCGGGAGAATATTATATTTTTGAAGTTACCGAAATTGACGGCGAAGAAGAGCTTGCCGAAATTGAGATGATGACAAGCTCGACAGAATTGCCGCTGTTTTTGAAGAGCGTTACAATGAAGAATTTTATGATGAAGATGACTAACAGTTCATTTTTCTGCATATAAATAGTATTGCAGGACTAAAGATTAATAAGTTTGAATTCCTGCCCGATACGCGAATGATTTTAAAATAACCCTACAACATTTAAATCGGGAGCTTAGCTCCATTGAACGGTGTGCAGACCTCCCGTTTTCTCGGAAGAAGGGAGCCTGAAGTTCAAGGGCGGGCACCCACCTGTCACTCAAGTAGGCAGGTTATTGCAAAAATCATACGGTCGGGCGGGTTTTTTATTGTTATTAAAGCTATAAAAAATATAAATAATATATAAACAGGAGTAGTAATAATATGAATATTTCCGTTTTAGGTTGCGGACGCTGGGGCAGCTGCATTGCCTGGTATCTCGACAAAATCGGTCACAATGTTTTAAGCTGCGGACTTGCCGACGCACCCGAATTTATACAGCTTAAAGAAACACACAAAAATGACTATCTCACCTTTCCAAAGTCAATTGAGGTTTCTTCGAATCTTGAATATGCGATTGAAAGAGCCGAGGTTATTATAATTTCGATTTCATCGCAGTATCTGCGTTCGTATTTTGCAGATATTTCAAAGTACAATCTTGACGGCAAGACAATTGTTCTCTGCATGAAGGGTGTTGAGGCAACTACAGGCAAAAGGCTCAGTGAGGTTGTCGGTGAGTTTGTTGACGAAAGCAAGACACCCGTTGCAGTTTGGGTAGGTCCGGGACATCCTCAGGATTATGTAAGAGGAATTCCGAACTGTATGGTTATTGACAGCAATAATCACGATATTAAGGAAAAGCTTGTAAATGAATTCACAAGCGACCTTATCAGATTTTACCTTGGAACGGATCTTATCGGCAGTGAAATCGGTGCTGCCGCAAAGAATGTTATCGGCATCGCCGCAGGTATGCTTGACGGACTTAACTACACCTCACTAAAAGGTGCGTTAATGGCAAGAGGCACACGAGAGATTGCAAGACTCATTAAGGCACTCGGAGGCAATGAGATGAGCGCTTACGGTCTTTGTCATCTCGGCGACTATGAGGCTACCTTGTTTTCAAAATGGAGTCACAACAGAATGTACGGTGAAAGCTTTGCAAAGGGAGACAGATTCACAAAGCTTGCCGAGGGTGTTATGACATCAAAAGCGTTATACAAGCTCGGTCAGGAATATGGTGTTGACCTTCCGATTGTTGAGTCTGTATACAAGGTTTTATTCGACGGAACAGATATCAAAGAGGCACTCGGAACTCTGTTTATGCGTTCTGTCAAGAAAGAATTTTAATCGGGCAGGTACATATAATATGGGTAATACTAAAGCTAAGAACAATTCAAATAAACCTAAACAGACTGGGAAAACGGTTACTTCAGTTAAAAAGCAGAATACAGTCGAGTATGTTATTGTAAACATTCTTTGTCTGTTCGTATTCATAGCATTTGCATACATAGCAATTATGAGCTTTGTGCAGACAAGCGTGTTTGATTCGGCAAATTACGGCAGTGAAATAATTTTGTATCAGACGGATAACATTGCGCTGAACATCCTGTTCACTTCCCTGTTTACCGTTTTTATATTCAAAATGAAAAAGCATTGTGACTTTTTTGCAAAGGTCAATCTGAAATATATGCATATAGGTCTTGCGGCGTTCGTCATGATTGTGGGACTTGTCTGGATATTCTCGGTAACCTCTGTTCCTGCGGCTGACAGCTACAACATCTATGAAACAGCGTCGCAGGCGGCTAAGGGAAACTATTCGTCATTCCACAATAACAGCGGTTTTTACAACAGCGATTTTTACAGCGGATATTCTTACTACAACTTCTATCCGTTCCAGCTCGGCTTTGTTTTCATCAGCGAAATTTTTTACAGAATTTTCGGTACGGACAGTACAATGCCGATTCAGGTATTCAATGTAATGTGTACAGCCGCCGCTTATATAGGTATTGTAAATATCACAAGACTTCTTTTCAAAAAGCGTTCGGTTGAATTTATTACAATTCTTCTGCTTGCCGGCTGTTTTCAGCCCGTACTTTTCTGCACATTCGTTTACGGCAACATCGTCGGAATGTGCTTTGCAATCTGGGCATCATACTTCCTCATCAAGTATTTTCAGACAAACAAGTACCTGCTCCTCATTCCATGTGCCGTACTTCTCGTTATTTCAACACTTGCAAAATACAACAACCTGATTTATCTTGTTGCGTTTGTTGTTATGCTGATTATTCACACAATTAAGGCTAAGAAGTGGCAGAGCATTGCGTTTGCACTTGCAATTTGCATTGCGGTTGTCGGAACAAGCAACCTTGTTATCATGAGTTATGAGAACCGTTCGGGAGTGAAGCTTTCAAGCGGTGTTTCACAGGCTATGTACCTTGATATGGGCATTAACGATTCATATATGGCTCCCGGTTGGTACAACGGAATTGCCTCAACGATTATAAAAACGCAGGTCTTGACGCAAAAGCCGCAAATGCACAGGCTTGGACCAATATAAAATCAAGAATGAATTACTTTGGTAAAAACACAAACTATATGATTGACTTCTTCTCGAAGAAAATTATCAGCCAATGGAATGAGCCGACATACGAAAGCATATGGGTTAGCAAGGTCAAGTCTCATACAAACGAGCTTAATTGGATCGGCAACGGAATGTATGACGGCAGTATCGGACAGTTCTTTGAACTGTACTTCAACTTCTATATGCAGATTCTTTTCATTGCGTTTGCGGCAGGAATTTACTTCTTTGTTCATTAACAGAAAGACAAATTATTGAAACCGTACTTCTCCCTCTTGTTATTCTGGGAGCGTTCGGATATCACCTCTTATTTGAAGGCAAGTCGCAGTATGTGCTGACTTACATAATTCTTATGATTCCTACTGCGTCTTTTGCATTTGAGTGTATTCTTAACGGCAAATATACAAAAATCAAAGAATTTGTCGGAAAACTGAAAGAAATTCCCGACGGTAAAGAAAGCGAAAAAGCCTGATAAAATGATTGAAGCGGACAGTTAATCATGTCCGCTTTTTCTTTGCTCTTTTTTGACAAATGCAATACCCGTACTGCCCTCTCCTATATGACTGCCAACAACAGAACCCACGCTGACAATACTGCCCTCAACAAAAGGAATTCCTTTTGATATTATGAGCTTTGATAAATACAATGCCTGATTTTTTGCGTTTGTGTGCATTATATACAGCGGATAATTTTGATCTATGCCAAGCTTTTTCAGCGACATCAGCATATGATTCATACCGTGGCGCATTCCGATTGTTTTCGCCTCAAAGGCTACACTGCCCGAACCCGTAATGCTGATTACGGGTTTTATTCTTCCTGTTGAGCCGAGTAATGCGGCGGCATTTGTATGTCTGCCACCCCCATAGAGATACTTCATATCGTCAATACAGGCATATACCATAATTTTACTTCTGAACTTCAGAAGATGTTCGGCAATTTCTTTTGCTGTAAACCCGTTGTCACGCAGGCGAAGTGCCTCGTTTACAAGAAGCTTCTGACCTGCCGAAGCAGATTTGCTGTCTATCACATAACACCCCTCATATCCGAGCAAATCTCTTGCAAGAACTGCACTCTGATATGAACCGCTCAATGCCGAAGAAACAGTTATCACCACAACCGATTCGCCGTTATCTCTCGCCTTTTTCAAAGCACATTCGTAGACATATGGCGAGGGTTGAGAGGTTTTCGGCAAAGTTTTCGACAGCTTTGCAAGCCTGTAAAAGCGTTCCTTTGAATGTAAAAAATCATCCTTATATTCTTTTCCGTCAATATATACAGCTAACGGAACTGTAGAAATTCCGAATTTTTCACTTTCTGAATGTTCAAAATCGGCGGCTGAATCGGTAATAATTCTGACCATTTAGGTATCACCTCAAAAATAATATCTTGAAATATTATTTTCAAATTTACCTTTATTATGCAAAAATCCCGACAGCAAAAACTGTCGGGAGGTTGATTTGCATATTCAATTTCCGAAATTATTTATCCCAATACCGTCAAAGCCCATTTCATCCAAAAGGGACTTGTACAAATTTACATCTTCATCCGTGTATGACATACGGTTTTTGATGCCCGATTTAAAATTGACATTTCTGTCTACAAAAAGCCTTTTTCCCCACATATGACACCATGAAATCGGTAAAAGGAACGGTGTTTTTTTTACATATGGATACTTATACTGCATTTCGGATTTTGGCGGAAATATTGAGGACACAAGATATGAGAACTTTGATTTGTTATTCTCGGTAATTGTCTTGTGAGAATTTATCATCGTGCCGACATCTACCCTGCCGAGTGTACCACTGAGCAGAATATATTCTTCGATATCATCAAATTTAAGTTCAGCCTGTGGCTTTGCAAACCAGTTGAACGCAATCTCACGAACACGCTTTTCATACTTTGCAATACCGATTTTTTCAAGCATCACATTGAGATAGTCATAATCAAGCTCAGATTGATGATTTTTCAAGAAAACATAGCTGTCAAGCACCATTCTTGCTCCCATTCCGCCGATTCTGAAATGATTCGAGTTATGAACAAGCATATAGATATAAAAGTCCTCATGGCTCATTTCATATGAATAGCTGTAGCCGTCACGCTTTGTGGAACGGTCAAGCTGATTAACAAGCAACGGATAAGATTCCTCGTTTTCATGGACAAGAGTTGCATGCATTTCAATGTTCATCATCGGCTTTTTTTCAAAATGATACTGGTTGTCATCTTCATTCAGAAAAGTGTATCCGAGTTTGGAAAATACTTTTTTGACCGAATCAGCCTGTTTTCTGTCAAAAAGGATATCTACATCAGACACGGAACGAAAGTCGGAGCGAGGATATTCCTTTTTCATAAAATAGCCCTTTAAGGGAATATTCTTGATTTTGTTTTCATCAAAAGCCTTGAGAATTTTCTCGGTTTCATATGAGAGATTTCCGTCAATCAGCATTTCAACCGACAAATTCTGCTTGAATTTTTCATATACTTCGGGCGAAACATACTTTTTGTCAAGCGACAAAACCGCATTGGCAACAAGCGATTCAACACTGCAATAGTTTGCAAGCATTTTTATCGACTGCCATTTTATTCCCTCGTAAGGAATCGGAGGTGCTGTTCCGTTTACAGACGATGAAACAAGCTCAAGCAGATACTTAAATTCAATTTTTTCGTTATCGTTAAGATGTTTCCTCATTTTTTCCCTTTTTTCGTTTTAAGCTTTGAGAATGCATTTTTACTTCTTGACACAGTTGATGCAATAACCTTTCTTAGCGGTTTTGAATAGAACATAAATTCAAGGTATGCTCTGTACTTCATTGAGTCAACCGTGTAGGGCTTGCCCTTTCTGTAAAAGGCTGTTACCACTCCGATTACATCATCATCGGTAATACCTTTTTCAACAGCAAACTGATTGTCACCGCACATAGTATAACTGCCGTCACTTCCGAAATTGACGACACGGTGCAATACATACGAGCCGTCTTTTCGCCTGTATAAAGGCAAGTCAAAAAGATGAAGTCTGCCCTTCGGTTTTGATAAAACAACCGTATCGTCACCGTCTCGGAGCATTGGGAGCATACTTGTTCCCTTCGGATTGAAAGTAACCGATCCTCCGCTCAAGCTTTTCGGCTATAATCTGCATTACATCATCAAGACCTACTTCTTTATTCAAGAACATCAGCCTCTCTTAACTTTTGAATAAATGTATCAATATCGGCACTCGCCTTTTCTTCGCTCACTTCATACTCATCAAGCATTGCTTTGAGCAAATCAGCCTTTTCACAATCGTTTTGGAGCTTTTCAAAAAGGAATGCACCCGTTTCATTGAGGTTGATAATTCCGTTAAAATCAAGCGTCAGCTATTTACGGGAACCACAACATATGAATCTGCAACCTTTCGCAGAACAAAATCTTCTTTTATCTTCATAAAATCACCTGTTTTCCGTGTGAAAATTTTTCATACATATTTAAATTATAATATACCTTTCGACAAAAAGCAAGAAAAAGGATTTGAGCATAAAATTACCGCAGACCTTTTGAGTCTGCGGTAAAATTTATCTATAATATTATAAGCTTACGGGATTAGTACATTCCGCCCATATCAGGTGCTGCGGGAGCTGCCGGAGCTGCAGGCTCTTTGATGTCTGTAACAAGTGATTCTGTTGTAAGAACCATTGCTGCAACAGAGCTTGCGTTCTGGAGAGCTGAACGAGTAACCTTTGTTGGGTCAACGATACCTGCCGAAACCATATCTGTGTATTCCTCTGTAAGAGCGTTGAAGCCATAGCCAACCTTGTTAGCCTTCTTAACATTATCGCAGATACGCTGCCCTCAAGACCTGCGTTAGCAACAATCTGACGGAGCGGTTCTTCAAGTGCTTTAAGAACAATCTTAGCACCTGTCTTAGCGTCACCCTCGAGAGTGTCAACAAACTCTGCAACAGCCGGAATAGCGTTCATGCAAGCGATACCGCCGCCTGCTACGATACCCTCTTCAACAGCAGCCTTTGTAGCGGCAAGAGCATCCTCAATACGGAGCTTCTTTTCTTTCATTTCAACTTCTGTTGCGGCACCAACCTTGATGACTGCTACGCCGCCTGCGAGCTTTGCAAGACGCTCCTGAAGTTTTTCACGGTCAAAGTCAGATGTTGTTGTTTCAATCTGCTGTCTGATCTGAGCAACTCTGCCTTGATAGCTTCCTTGTCACCTGAGCCGTCAACGATGATTGTGTTTTCCTTTTCAATCTTAACCTGACGGGCAGTACCGAGCTGATCAACTGTTGTATCCTTGAGTTCAAGACCAAGGTCGGATGTGATTACCGTACCGCCTGTGAGTGTTGCGATATCCTGAAGCATTTCTTTTCTTCTGTCACCAAAGCCCGGAGCCTTTACGGCAACACAAGTGAATGTACCTCTGAGTTTGTTAAGTACGAGAGTTGTAAGAGCCTCGCCCTCAACATCTTCAGCGATAATAAGGAGCTTCTTACCCATCTGAACAATCTGCTCAAGAAGTGGGAGAATTTCCTGTGTAGTAGAAATCTTCTTATCTGTGATAAGGATAAGCGGATTGTCAAGCTCTGCAACCATCTTATCTGTATCTGTTACCATATAAGGAGCGATGTAACCTCTGTCAAACATCATACCTTCAACAACCTCGCTGTATGTTTCGGCTGTCTTTGACTCCTCAACCGTAATAACACCGTCTGTTGTAACCTTTTCCATAGCCTCGGCAATAAGCTTGCCGATGAATTCATCCTGTGATGAAACTGTTGCAACTCTTGCGATATCATCTGTACCGGATACCTGCTTGCTGTTCTTCTTTACAGCCTCAACTGCAACATTTACAGCGTCTGCAATACCCTTTTTAAGTACCATTGGGTTAGCGCCTGCAGTTACATTCTTCATACCCTCTCTGATGAGAGCCTGAGCAAGAAGTGTAGCAGTTGTTGTACCGTCGCCTGCAATATCGTTAGTCTTGATAGAAACTTCCTTTACAAGCTGAGCACCCATATTTTCAAAAGGATCTTCAAGTTCAATTTCCTTAGCAATTGTTACACCGTCATTTGTGATGAGCGGAGCACCGAACTTCTTATCAAGAACAACATTTCTGCCCTTAGGTCCGAGTGTGATTTTAACGGTATCAGCGAGCTGGTCGATACCTTTCATTAAAGCTTTTCTTGCATCTTCGCCGTATGCGATTTGTTTAGCCATTGTAAATTACCTCCGTATATTTAGTTAATTATTCAAGAGTTGCGAGTATATCCGACTGGTTTACAATTGTGTATTCTTCGCCGTCAATCTTTACCTGTGTGCCTGCATATTTACTTGCGATAACCTTATCGCCTACGCTGACATACATCTTTACTTCCTTGCCGTCAACAACACCGCCGGGGCCAACAGCAACAACTGATGCGAACTGTGGCTTTTCCTGAGCAGCAGATGAAAGAATGATACCGCTCTTTGTTTTCTCTTCAGCCTCTTCAACTTTTAAAACGACTCTGTCGAGTAATGGTTTGATTGTCATAAATACAGCCTCCTGTAAAAATTTTAAATTGTTTTTAATTAATTAGCACTCTTGTTCCCTGAGTGCTAATTATATTTTATACCATTTTCAAGAAAAGTCAAGAGAAATTTGACTATTTTTGACCTTTATTTTGTGACAGTTTTCTGAAATTTTTTCCAATCTCAATTTTATCGAGTATTTTAAGATAATCAGTAACTATAACTGTTTTATATCAATAAAAAAGACGGACTGCAAAAAGTCCGTCTTAAACATTGTTATTAATTATATCAGTTTGATGATTGAGAACTTGTCTGTTTCTTGCCCTTGCTGACAATAAGAACTACCGTTGAACCGTATTCGAGAGTATCTCCCTCAACATGTTCTTTGTAGCGGATTACCCTTCCCTCAGCAACCTTGTCACTGTACTCATATTCTGCTGTTGCAAGAAGTCCCTGAGCGGCAATGTCGGATGCAACGGTATCAAGTTTTTCACCCTCAACCTTTGGCAGAGTCCTCATCTGTGATCCCTTGCTTACGCAAACACTCACTACTACGGAATCTTCCTGAGTAATTTTTGAACCTGCGGCAGGAGTCTGTGACATAATCTTACCTTCTGCATAATCATCGCTGTACTCATCGTTAAAGGTTCTGTAGATTGTGATACTGCTGTTGCTGTCAACACTCTTAACAGCCTCTTCATATGTCATTCCGATATAGTTAGGAACAGTAGCACCTGTCCACTCTGTGCTTTGAGTTGAGCTTACACTCGCATCAGTATTATTCGAGAACATTCCGGCAAGCGGATTCTGCATAAGCCAGAACACACCGGCAATACCGAGAACAAGAACCGTGATAGCAGCCGCAATAATAATAATTGAAGCGTGTGACATACCGTTTGAAGTCTTGCGTGTACGCTCTGACTTTGTGAGGTTCATGCTTGCTGTTCTTGAAATTTCGTCCTGAATTGCCTTTGCTGTATGAGCAACGGAAAGCTGTGAACGAAGCTCATCAAAATCCGTAATACGGTTTTCACGCTCAACCTGCAAACCGTTAGCAAGAGCCGAAACAACATGCGGAGGAAGTCTCTTTACAGTTGTTGTACTCATAAGAAGTCGGCTGTCCTTACGGCGTTCTACCGCACTCTTTGGCATATGACCTGTGAGGGCATAGAAAAGGGTTGCACAGAATCCGTAGATATCCGTAATATCGTCAAGAGGAAAATTGTCGTCATACTGTTCGGGAGCCGCAGCGCCTGAAAAAAGCTGAGATTTGAGAGGCGTGCCTCTTTTACGCTCATTTTCCGATGCAAAGCCTGAAATCTTAATTTTACCCGATGCTGTGATATACATATTCTTAGGTGCGATAGCATAGTGACCGACACCTCTCTTGTGAAGAGCCTCAAGCGCAGAAATTACAGGCATAAAAAGCGGACGGGCAATATCCCATTCAAGATGACCGTTACTGCGTTCAACATACTCCTCAAAAGGAATAAGATCCTCGTTTTCCTCAACAACATAAACTGTGTTATTTTCTTCAAAAATGTTGTGAACATTCATAAGAGCAGAAAGCTCACGGAGTTCTGAAAGAATCCTGTAATAGTTAAGAAAATCGTCCTTGAGTTTATTATATACAAGGCGGTTTTCATAATTTATTCTGACCTCGGTAGTTCCTTCTTCACGAGAAAAAAGTCCGATAGGAAGAAATTCGCAGATGATTACAATGTCACCTGTCTGCTTGTCGTGGCTTATATAGCGTGTGCTTTCGCCGTTGGTATCAATTCCCGCACCTACGATATAGCGGTTCTGAAGAATTGTTCCGTACGGTAAAAAAGGAGCTTGCTGTTTTTCAGTTGTATCAAATCCGCAGGACGGACAAATCTTGTTGTCACCTATTTCCTGCATGCATCCCATACACAATGACATATTATTACTCAACTCCAAATAAGTATCAATTTCAAATTTTGTCTGAAAAGAATTATACCATAAAAACATATTTCTTTTCAAGACTTAAAGGTGTTAATATAGTTACAATTTTGTTATTGCAAAGCCTTACAAAGCAAATTCTTTGCAAATATTGTTGTATAAAAAATGTGGTGGAGATAACGGGGCTCGAACCCGTGACCTTCTGACTGCCAGTCAGACACTCTCCCAGCTGAGCTATACCCCCATATAATGTTGACACTGCTTTTGACATATACAAGATACATTTGCAAACAATGTCAAGCTGTAATTTTAACAGTCTATCAAATTAATTATAAGTATTGCATTTCCGTCATATATGTCAATTGTTGTCATATCGGAAGTGAATACATTTGAAACCCCCAGAGTAACGCTACTCGAAACACAGTATTTTTCAAGAGGATACTTTGTTCCCGTATAGCTTACGCAGACACTCGGACATCCGAAAGGGAAAAGCGAAAATGTTTTGCCTTTAAAGTTTTTATATTCATAATGACCTACGGGAAGAAATTCTATTTTCTCTTTTTCAGAAAGGAGAACGCCCTTACTTCCGTGTTCGTGAATATAAGAGAGAACTGCCACATTTGCAAAGCTGTGGTCGAAGCGACCGCCCAATGCACCGAGAATTGCTATTTCGTCAAACCTTTTTTCAAGTGCAAGGTCAACAGAGTGCATTGTGTCGGTATCATCCTTTTCGGGAATAAGTCGGACCGTTTCGCAGTTTGGAAACAGTACATCAGGCTCGGAATCGAAATCTCCTACAACAAGGTTAGGAGTAATGCCTGCCTGTTTTGCAAAATTGCAGCCTCTGTCGGCACATATCACATAGTCATCAGGTTTTATAACCTCGGACAAAAAATCCGAATTTGTGTCAGGCGAGCTGCAATAATCACACAACGCATAATTACTCCTTTATCTGCCATGATTTAATGTCCTTGACCTCGTTATACATCTGAACATAACTGCGATGACGGGTTTCTTCAATTTCACCGTCAGAGAGCGCCTCAAGAATCCTGCAGCCTTTTTCACAGGTATGCGAACATGAAGTAAACATACAGTCCCCTAAATATTTTTCAAATTCAGGAAAGCAATATTGCAGCCGGCTTTTGTCAATCATTTCGTAACGCTGAAGATCGACGGTTGAAAATCCGGGTGTGTCTGCCACAAAACAACCGTCAAGTTCAAACAGTTCAACAACTCTTGTGGTATGTCTTCCTCTGCCGAGTTTTTTACTTGTTTGCCCTGTTTCAAGAGAAAGCGATGGAAAAAGCTTATTGAGCAATGTGGACTTGCCGACACCGCTGTTACCGATAAAGGCTGAAACCTTGCCGGACAGATAGCTTTTGAGTTCTTCGGTTTGTGAAGAATCATCTTCCGAACAGAGAAAAACCTCAAAACCTGCGTGTCTGTAGATATCGGCAATCTTATCTCCGTTTTCCAGATCATTTTTTGTAACGACAATTACGGGTTCCATATTATTGTTTACCGCAGCCGCAGTCATTTTGTCAATAATCGTAAAATTCGGCAACGGTTCAACAGTTGAACACACGAGAAGAAGAATATCAAGATTTGCAAGAGCAGGTCTGCGGAGCTTGTTTTTGCGTGGAAGAATTTCTTCTATCGCACAAAAACCGTCATTCGGAACAGATATATTTACCCTGTCCCCCGCTACGGGAGAGTTTCCGCTTTTGCGAAAGCTCCCCCTTGCCTTACATTCGTAATCCTCACCATCGGCACGGACATAGTAAAATCCGCCGATTGATTTCATTAAAATTCCGCTTTTAGTATCCATACTTCACCGATTAAAGTTCAGGATCATCCGTAACCGGCTGAACGGTCGTGTCAGGCGCTACATACGGATCTGTGTAATACTGTGTCGGCGGTTCGGTTTCGGGAGGAGCGGTTGTCGCACGGACATAATCATGTGACGCCGTAGTGGTTACCGATGCCGATGCAAAGTCAACCGAATACTCTCTGTAAGCCTGACCGTCAAGCTGAATTACTACAGTTGAAGTGCCTGAGCCCTTGAGCTCAAGAGTATAGGTCTTGTTATATTTCGGAACAAGTGTCTTTGAATTACGGGAATCAACCGCACCGTCAACAATTACAGTCATATCGACTGAATCTTCAACATCCGACGGAAGGTCAACGAAGATATTAACCGTGTTTTCGTCACCGAGTCCCGAGCTTACAGTCAGGGTTACAACAGAGCCTGCGTCAACCTTGCCGTACTGGAGAGGCGACATACCGAGGACTGTATCCTTTGGTTCTTTGCTTTCATCATCCTGAACTGTTTCAACGGTAAGTCCGAGATCAACAAGAGTCTGCTTTGCTTCGGAAAGCATAAGTCCGTCAACCGACGGGAGTGTAACCTGTTTGGTTCTCTCACCGCTTGCAATATATACATATACCGTTGAACCGATTGTAGTTTTTACACCTGCTTTTGGGAAGCACTCAATTGTGTAGCCCTTTGGTGTTTTAGTGTTTTCTACATAGACAATTTCAGGAATAAGATTCTTTTCCTTGAGAGCCTGAGAAGCCTCTTTTTCGCTGTAATTGGTTACATAAGGAACAGAAACTTCTGTGTCCGTTCCGTTTACGGTTACCGTGATTGTTGAGCCTGACTTAACCTTCATTGAACCGCCCTTAGGCTCTTGATCAAGAATTACGCCCATTTCCTTTGACTCATCATATTCACTCTTAACCTCAAACTTGAAATCATTCGGGTTATTTTCTTTTATTGAAACAAAGGATTTGCCGACATAATTGGGAACTTCAACATCCTTAGCCTGTGAGGTTGAGCAGCCTCTGAACATTGCAAGTGCAAAGAAAATTGCACATACTGCAACAGCCGCAATTACAATACCCTTGACTGCATAGTATGACGGCTTATGTTCCTTTACAAAATCCTCATCGGCAAACTGTTCTTCTTTAACAACAACATCGTCCTGCGGCATATCAACTACTTTGGTTGCCTCGTTGTCAATTCTATTTTTTACCCTGCTGTCACGCAAAGAGTGAACAAACTTTGTGGGCTGATTATCAACAAAAGACTTGTTGCCGTAATCAAAAACGATTGACGGATTAAGTCTGAATCTTTCAATATCAGAAAGCATTTCTGCGGCAGAAGTGTATCTGTCGGACGGAAGCTTTTCCATTGCCTTCATAGTAATCTGCTCAAGACCTATCGGGATTCCCGGATTGATTTCACGGGGATGCTTCGGTGTTGACTGCAACTGCATAAGCGCAATTGTAACGGCACTGTCACCGTCAAACGGAAGCTTTCCCGTAAGCATTTCATAGAGCATTACACCGACAGAATAAATGTCCGTTTTTCCGTCAGTTGCATCACCTCTTGCCTGTTCAGGGGCAATGTAGTGAACAGAGCCGATCGCCTGTTCCGTCATTGTGCGTGTTGATTTATCGGAAAATCTTGCAATACCGAAATCGGTAACTTTGATTGTACCGTCCTGCAACAGCATAATATTTTGCGGCTTTATATCACGGTGTACAATTCCGCACTCGTGAGCGTGCTGTAAAGCCTTTAAAATCTGTGCGGTCAGGTGGATTGCGTCTTTCCACTCAATAATGCCTTGCTGATCAATATATTCTTTGAGGGTAATGCCGTCAATATATTCCATTACAATATACTGAATCATATCACCAAAGCTTACATCATACACCTTTACAATATTCGGATGTGAAAGCATTGCGATGGCTTTTGATTCATTTTTGAAACGGCGGATAAACTCCTCATTGTTGAGATACTCGTCTTTAAGAATTTTTACGGCAACTTCACGGTCATCAACTGTGTCGGTACAACGGTAAACATTTGCCATACCGCCGACACCGATAAGCTCGTGGATTTCATATCTTCCGTCAAGTCTTTTGCCCAAATATTTATCCAAAACGGTCAACTCCTATCCTTAGTAAATTACGGTAGCTGTGATATTATCAGAACCTCCGCCGTCTTTCGCCTTGTCAACAAGCTTTGTGATAAGACCTTCGCCACGGTTTTCATGGCAGATTTTGACCATATCTCCTGTTGTGACACAATTTGAAAGTCCGTCGGTACAGATGAGAAGAACATCACCGTAAATAAAGTTGGCTTCAATATAGTCGAGGCGAACGGACGGTTTTATGCCGAGCGCCCTTGTTATAAAGTTCTTGTTCGGATGATTTTGTGCCTGCTCATATGTAAGCTCGCCTCTTCTAACCATTTCCTGAACAACGGAATGATCCTCTGTAAGCTGCTTGATTTTACCGCCTCTGATAGCTATGTGCGACTGTCACCGACATGAACAACATGAACGGTTGTATCTTTTACAAAGACAAATTCACATGTAGTTCCCATACCCGTGAGCTCGGGATCTTTCATGGACATTTCAAAGACTTTCATATTGGCATTGACAACAATTTCTGCCATAAGCTCGCCAATCTGCTCCTTGGTCATATCATCTTTGTACAAATCGGTAATTTTGGTGCTGATATAATCAACTGCCGTTGCGCTGGCAATATTACCGCCGTTTGCACCGCCCATTCCGTCACACACAACTGCCCAGACACAGCTGGGAGAAATAACTCCGAAGCGACAGTCATCCTGATTCTGATTACGAACAAGTCCGATATCACTTTTGCTGAATACTTCCAAGTTATTTACCTCCTTCTTCAATATGCTTTCTTTTGAGCTGACCGCACGATGCGTTTATGTCACTTCCGAGTGTTCTGCGCACGGTTGCTCCGATATTTTTAGCAGCAAGAATATTTATGAAAGCCTGCTGTCTTTTAATATTGCTTTTTAAGTAGCCTGTTCCCTCAACAGTATTGACGGGGATCAGATTAACATGGCTTTGTGTACCCTCAAGTCGTTTTGCAAGCTCTCTTGCGTTTTCATCGCTGTCATTAACTCCGCTTATCATAGAGTATTCAAATGTAACTCTGCGACCAGTTGTTTTGAAATAATCTGAACAAGCCTTTAATAATTCTTCAATAGAATATTTTCTTGCAATGGGCATTGTTCGCTGCCTTATCTCATCGTTCGGCGCGTGTAATGAAACGGAAAGCGTTATTCCGAGATGAAGTTTTGCAAGCTCATAAATTTTCGGAACTATACCGCAGGTTGAGAGGGTAATATGTCGCATTCCAATGTTAAGGCCGTTGTCGGACGAAACAAGTCGGAGAAATTTTACAACATTATCAAAATTATCAAGCGGTTCACCCATTCCCATAAGACAATGTTAGAAATTCTTATGTTAAGGTCACGCTGTGCAGCCTCAATCTGCCCGAGCATTTCCGACGGTGCAAGACTCCGTGAAAAACCGCTTTTGCCTGTTGCACAAAATGTACAACCCATTTTACAGCCAACCTGTGTTGAGATACAGATTGAATATCCGTGCTTGTAACTCATTACAACAGACTCTACGCATTCGCCGTCATTAAACGAAAAAAGGTACTTGACTGTTTTATCATACCTTGAAACAAGTTTTTTTTCAATATTTGCAACAGAAATGTAACTACTTGATTTCAAAAAAGCCTTTAAATCGGCAGGAATGTTACGCATATTGTCAAAATCGGTCACATTTTTGTATAGCCAATCATAAATCTGCTTTGCTCTGAACTTTGGAAAACCGTTTTCTGTGACAAATTCAGTCAGCTCATCAAGCGTCATTGACTTGATATCCGTTAAATTATTCAATTTGACGCCTTCTTTCCGAATAAGCTGATGTAAAATCCGTCTGTTCCGCAGGTGTGCGGCATAAGTGTTATTTCGTATGGTTCTTCATCAAATGCACGGGTAATTCCGTTTGGAAGTTTTAACGGTATTCCGTAAAAATCGGGATGTTCCTCAAGAAAACGCTTTGTGTTTTTATTGTTTTCATCAGGATTCAATGTACAGGTAGAATAGACAAGCTTACCGCCTACTGCCAGATTATCCGCACTTGCACAGAGAATCCTGTACTGCAAATCCGGCAAATCGTTGGAAATAAGGTCATCCTTGTATCTGATTTCGGGCTTTCTTGACATGATTCCAAGACCGCTGCACGGAACATCACAGAGGATTCTGTCCGCCACAGGAAGTGCCGTGTCATTGGTTGACGCATCACGCAAAAGCGTTGAAATACAAGTGATGCCAAGCCTTTTAGCACCTGCCGAAATCAGTTTCAGCTTATGGTCGAACATATCGCAGGAAAAAATTCTGCCACGGTTGTTCATATACTGAGCCGCCGAAAACGACTTTCCGCCCGGTGCGGAACATACATCAAGCATAATATTGCGAGGCTTTGCATCAAGAAAATTCACGCAAAGCTGGCTTGACGCATCCTGAATATGAAAAAGTCCGGGCTTGTACGCTCTGAGTCTTTCAACCGAGCCTGTATTTTCAAGATAGAGTGCATTGTCGATAAACGGGATTTTTTCCGCAACAACGCCCTCATCGGATAATTTCTTAATTAATGTGTCTGCATCTGTTCTGAGGGTATTAACACGACAACAGATTTTGGCTCTGCCGTTAAGAGATGCCAAAAGCTGTTCGGCATTATTTTCTCCGTAAGAATTAATCCACAATTTTACAATGCTTTCGGGAACAGAATATTTTACCGAAAGATATCGAACTCTGTCCTTTTCATCGGGTAATGTATATTTAAACTCTGCCCTTGTGATATTGCGAAGAATTCCGTTTATGAAACCCGATGATTTCTGAAGTTTGTGCTTTTTGGCAAGATTAACGCTTTCGTTGACTGCCGCACTGTCGGGAACTTTGTCCATAAACAAAAGCTGGAGTATTCCAAGGCGAAGAATATTTTTCGTTTTTGTTTCAATTTTCCTTAACGGAATTTTAGAATAAGACCTGATAATATAATCAAGCGTGATTCTTCTTTCCAGAACACCGTAAACGAGTGCTGACACAAAAGAGCTGTCAACACCCGAAAGACGGTTTTCCTTTATGGCATTATTCAAAGCAATATTTGAATATGCTCCCTCATTTTCAATTTTAAGCAGCACATTCAGTGCAATATTGCGTGTGTTTGCCATTTTAATCTCCAAAATAAATTATCTTCTGCGATTGTTCGCAATTATAATTAATCTTAAAAGCTGCATAATTGCAGTAAGAGCCGCTGCAACATATGTCATTGCGGCTGCCTGAAGCACTCTCTTTGCTCCTGTGTATTCTTCACCGTAAAGAAGATCGCCGTTTCTGATTGTTTCAAGCGCTCTTTTTGATGCATTAAACTCTACGGGAAGTGTTGCGATTGTAAAGAGTACGGAAAGTGCAAACAGGATTATACCTATATAAAGAAATACAAAACCTACTCTCTGTGTAAAACAAAAACCGACTATAATAAAAATCCAACTGAGGCTTGAACCAAGTCTTGCAACAGGAAGAATAAACGAACGGATTCTGTTAGGCAGATAATTTTCTGCGTGCTGGACTGCATGACCTGCCTCATGACAGGCAACGCCTACAGCCGCAACAGAGGTGCTGTTAAAAACCGTGTCGGAAAGTCTGATTACATTTGTTCTCGGGTCAAAATGATCTGTCATACTGCCTGCAACATGTTCAATTCTGACACCTGTTACACCGTGCTGACGAAGAACATATTCAGCCGCCTGAGCGCCTGTCATATTTCTTGAATTTCTTATCTGTGAATATTTTGAAAAAGTTGTTTTAACTTTGACCTGACAAATCAATGTTATTATGATACAAGGAACAATAAACACAAGATAGGTCATATCAAATCCGTAAAAGAAGCCCATAAATCAAACACCTTTCTGTCTGCATATTGCAGACGGGAATTTTTAACCGATTACATCACCGACAGAAAGCCTGTGGCCGGCAAGGAATGCCTCGGCGGTCATTTTCTTTTTGCCCTCAGGCTGAATTTCACAAAGCTCAACCGACTTTTCACCGCAGGCAACAATCAGCGGTTTTGTGCTGATTACAGTTCCCGCTTTTCCGCTCTTTTCACAGAGCAAAGAAGAATGAACCTTTATCTTTTTACCGTTAATTTCGGTTGTGGCAATCGGCCACGGATTAAGTCCTCTGATTTTATTATGCACCTCAAAGGCCGATTTTGTAAAATCAATCGGACAAAGTGATTTGTCAATTTTTGAAGTGTGAGTTGCAAGGCTTTCGTCCTGCTTAATCGGAGTGATTTCGCCCTTTTCAAGAGCAGAAAGAGTGTCAAGAATAAGCTCTCCGCCCATAAGAGAAAGACGGTCAAAAAGCTCTCCCGAGGTTTCGTTCACACCGATTTCCGTTTTGACAACTTTCAGAATGTCACCTGTGTCAAGTCCGACATCCATTTGCATAGCCGTTACACCGGTTTCCCTGTCACCGTTTAATACGCTCTGCTGAATGGGAGATGCGCCTCTGTATTTAGGCAAAAGCGAGCCGTGAAGATTGATGCAGCCGTACTTTGCGGAGTCAAGAACCGACTTAGGAAGAATTTTTCCGTAAGCCGCAACAACAATGACATCGGGATTATATTTATTGATAATTTCAAGAGGTTTGCCGTCCTTAAAGGTTTCGGGCTGATACACGGGAATGTTCAGCTTTTCTGCGCACACCTTGACATCGGGAGGAGTCATTATCATCTTTCTTCCCCTCGGCTTATCGGGTTGTGTAAAAACGGCACAAACCTCATGTTCCGAATTTGCAAGAGCCTTGAGTGCAGGTACGGCAAAATCCGGAGTACCCATATAAATTATTTTCATATCTTCACCTGTTTATCAGCTATTCATTTCTTCAATTTCGGCAGGAGTCAACATTCTTGTTGCAACCTGAGTAAAGAGAATTCCCTCAAGATGGTCGAGTTCGTGACAAAAAGCCTTTGCAAGCAAATCCTTTCCGTCAATAACAAATTCGTCACCGTGTCTGTCCTGAGCCTTAACCTTTACATAATCGGGTCTTACTGTGTAACCCCACTTGCCGGGAATTGAAAGACAACCCTCAAGAGTTTCCTGCTTGCCGCTGTAAGCGATGATTTTCGGGTTTACAAGCTCAATCGGACCTTCGCCGACATCAATAACCACAACTCTTCTTAAAATTCCGACCTGAGGAGCAGCAAGTCCCACTCCCTCAGCCTTGTGCAAGGTTTCAATCATATCGTCAATAAGATCTGCAAGGCGGTCATCAAACTTTACGACAGGTCTGCATTTTTTTGTGAGAACGCTGTCGCCCTCTTTTACAATTTGTCTTAAAGCCATAAATTATATCCTTTCACTAACAGGTCAGAGCGTTCATATCCGCATATGTACTGACCTTTCCAAATTCCTTATTCTTTCCGAATTCTGTCATAACCGCTGAGAGCAGTCCTCTGAAATCACGGTTATTTTTACATTTTATTATAAGTTTATATCTGAATTTGTTGCTCACTTTCACAACATTTGCGGGTGACGGACCGAGTATTCTCAGAGGCATGGCAGGGTATTCGCTTCTTGCGTGACTGACAAAGCACTGCAAAAAGCTGTTAGCCGCTTTCATTGTAAGCTGCTGTTTTTCACCCGAAAAGCCGATAAGACAGATATCCGCAAAAGGCGGATAAAGCATTGCTTTTCTGACCTGAATTTCCGTGCTGTAAAAGGCAAGATAATCCTGCCTTGCCGCCATAGAGATTATTAGGTTGTCGGGAGTGTAGGACTGAATAACAGCCATACCCTTTGACGCACCTCTGCCGCTTCTGCCGACTACCTGAGTTAAAAGGGAAAATGTTCTTTCGTAGCTTCTGTAATCATCGGCATACAGCATATAGTCAGTGTTGAGAACACCCACAAGCGTAACATTGGGAAAATTGAGTCCCTTTGCAACCATTTGTGTTCCCACAAGAATATCGTACTTACCGTCTGCAAATGCCGTTATCATCTTTTCATAGGATGATTTTGAAGATGTTGCGTCGGTATCCATACGCAATATTCTTGCATCGGGAAAAAGCTCTGAAATTTCACTTTCAGCCTTTTGAGTGCCTGTTCCGCCAAATCTTAAAGATTTGCTGTGACAAGACGGACATTCTTCCGTGTAAGGCACGGAATATCCGCAGTAGTGACACATCATTCTGCGGTTGGCGCTGTGATATGTGAGCGATATTGAACAGTTGGGACACACAACAGGTTCACCGCACATTCGGCAGGTTACAAAGGTGTTGTATCCCCGTCTGTTTAAAAGCAGAATTGACTGCTTGTTATTTTCAAGATTATAGCGCAGATTTTCAAGTAAGGTTTCGGAAAATCCCGTTACATTGCCGTTTTGCTGTTCAACATTCATGTCTGCAACAACAACCTTCGGCAAAACCGCATCGCCGTATCTCTCGGTGAGCGTGTTAAGCGAATATCTTCCGTTTTTTGCGTAGTAGTAGGATTCAACCGACGGAGTTGCCGAACTTAAAACAAGCAAGGCATTATCGTAGCTGCATCTGAATTTTGCGATTTCTCTTGCATGATATCTGGGGGAGCTTTCAGACTTATAGCTGTACTCCTGTTCCTCGTCCATTATGATAAGACCGACTTTTTCAAACGGAGCAAACACGGCACTTCGTGTTCCTATAACGATTTTTGCAAGACCTTTTTTTACACGCTTGTATTCATCAAGCCTTTCACCGAGTGAAAGTGCGCTGTGAAATACGGCAATCTGCTCGCCGAAACGCTTTGAAAAGGTTGAAACAAACTGCGGTGTAAGCGAAATTTCAGGCACCATAACGATGATTCCCTTGTTATCGTTTATTACACGCTCAATCAGTTTCATAAAAACGCTTGTTTTTCCCGAACCTGTAACACCGAACAAAAGGCTTGTATGCGGTTTTGAATCGGCATATTCGGCATAGAGGTTATCGCAGGCTGTCTGCTGTTGTTCTGACAACGCAACAGGGGCAAGACTTTCGTCCTTTGTTCTGTCCTCAATACGGAACACTTCTTCGTCATAGTAGTAGATAAGACCTTTTTTTATAAAGTGCGTCCGTAACGCCTGTTGTGACACCAGTAAAGTAACAAACCTCTTTAACGGAAGTTCCGCCTGTCATTTTGATAAGGTCGAGAACGGCTTTCTGCTTTTCGGTAAGCTTGATATTGTCGCTGTCGGCAAGTTCGGTCGGAGCAGCCATTTTCATAACCGCATCCGAAACCTTTCTGAAAGCCTCATCTGATTTGTAAAGATAGCCCGACTTTACCATATCTTCAAGAATAACCGTGTTGTCTAATCCGAAATCGTCAAGAATTTTATCGGACTTTACGGCTTTTCTTTTTGAATGAAGGTAAGCAAAAATTCTTTGCTGTTCCTCGGAAAGCTCTTCTTCATCTACACCCTCACGAACACCGTAAAGCGTTGTGATTTTGTAATTTATGCCCGCAGGAAGCATTGTTTTTACCGCATCATAATAGGTGCAGAAATAATGCTCTTTCATAAACTCGGCAAGCTTCAAAAGCTCTTTTGACAGGACAGGTTCGTCATCAAGAACGGAACAAATGCTTTTGAGCTTTTCAACCGGAATGTCATCACTCACGGGAGAAAGCTCAAAAATTATACCTGTTTCTTTTTGTTGCCTCTGCCGAACGGAATGAGAACCTTTTGCCGACCTGAACCAAATCGGTAAAGGCAGACGGTACAAGGTAGTCAAATAATTTGTCGAAAACATATGTTGTGTTTTCAACAGCAACTTTGACTGTTAAATCAGAGTTCATCTTCGTCAGGCTCAAGAATGTTGATTTCATGACCTTCGATTTCCTTGATTGCGATAAGAACAGGCTTATCCTCTGTTACAATCTGTTCCTCTTCAAAAGTCTGAGTAATTTCTCTTGCTCTTTTTGCAACGCCTACAACAAGTGCGTACTTACTCTGCTTACCCTGTAATAATGAATCCACATCAACTTATGCATAATAATTCTCCTCTTAAAATATTTTATGTTAATTTTCTTTGTATATTATTTAATGAGATTTTCATCCTCTTTATGAAGAATATCGAGAACCTCATTTATTGCTGTTTCAAGGTCGCCGTTTACCACATTGTACTTATATCTGTCCTTGTAGCTGATTTCCTCGGCAGCCTGTGCAAGCCTTTTCCGAATAGTTTCTTCATCCTCTGTACCTCTTCTGCGAAGTCGTCTTTCAAGAGACTCCATTGAAGGCGGAAGAATGAATATACTGAGAATGTCGGGATATTTGTCAAGAATCTGAAGTCCGCCCTTGACCTCAATCTCAAGCAAAACATCATAACCCTGATTGAGCATATCTTCAACCTGCTTTTTAGGAGTGCCGTAGAGATTACCGCAAAACTCTGCGTGTTCAAGATAGCCGTCTTTTTTCAGAACATCGTTGAACTGTTCTCTTGTCAAAAAGTTATAATGAACCCCGTCAATCTCTCCCTCTCTCGGTTCTCTTGTTGTGTTTGAAACCGAAAGACGGATATTTTTGTCACGGCCAAGAAGTTCCTTGATTATTGTACCCTTGCCTACACCCGATGAACCGGTAAACAAAATAAGATTTCCTTTTCTGTTAATGCTCATCCTTGTTTTCCTCACTTTCGTCCGTTCTGTTCTGAATTGCCTCACATGAAATTGCCGAGAGAATAACATGATTATTCTCGGCAACAATCACCGATTTGCATTTTCGTCCGCAGGTTGCGTCAATAAGCAGATTGTTCTGTTTTGCATCCTGAACAATTCGCTTTACGGGAGCAGAGTCCGGAGCAACTACTGCAACAATCTTGTCGGAGCTGACAAGATTACCAAAACCGATATTAATAAGCTTCATCTGTTCACCTTATTCGATATTCTGAACCTGTTCACGGATTTTTTCAATCTCACTCTTGATGTCAACAACCTTATGTGCAAGAATTGCGTCCTGAACCTTTGAACCGATTGTATTTGACTCACGGTTCATTTCCTGAATGATAAAGTCAATTTTTCTGCCGACAGGCTCGTCATATTCAAGGAACTTTGAAAGCTGGTCAAAGTGGCTGCGAAGTCTTACGGTTTCCTCCGCAACGGCTACCTTATCCGCAAACACGGCAACCTCTGTGAGAACCTCTGCTCGTCAACCTTGACATCATTTTCAGCAAGCGTCTGCTTGATGCGTTCCATAAGTCTTTGTTCATACTCGGCAACAGTCTGCGGAGAACGCTCCTCAATTTCACCAACAACAGAAAGAATTGTGTTGGCTCTTGAAAGAATGTCCTCTTTCATCTTCTCACCCTCAGTTTCACGCATTGCAACAAAAGCATCAACTGCAATCTTTGCGGCTGAAAGAACATCGGCAGTAATTTGATCCTCGTCCTCAGGCGCTTTGTGAACCGTGAAAACATCGGGAAAGCGTGAAAGTGAAACTGTTGAAACATCATTCGGGATATCGTACTTTTCGCTGATTTCCTTAAAAGCGTTGATATATCCCGAAACGAGCTGATGATTAACAGTTACATCACAGGGTTCTTCATCGGACGCACCGATGGATACGAACATATCAATCTTGCCTCGTGAAACCCTTGAATTTACATAGTTTTTAAGTTTGTCGTCGAGAAATCCGTAACTTCTTGGGGTTCTGCAGGAAAATTCAAAATAGCGATGATTCACGCTTTTGATTTCAACGGTAATCTCCCGACCGTTGATAACGGTTTCACATCTTCCGAAACCCGTCATAGATCTGATCATTTCAAAAACTCCCTTCGTAAAATTATATTTTCGGCATTTAAGCTTCATTTTTTATATTTACATCAAATTTATCGGCATTTGTTTTCTATAACATAGATTATAGCACCACAGGCGATATTTGACAATGGAGTTATTACAAAACTGTAATAACTTTTTTTGTTTACATCACAAAGGTGTGTGTGATATACTTAATAAGATAATTATACTTTATTGACAAAGGAATGATATTAATGTCAGGACATAACAAATGGAGTACAATCAAGCAGAAAAAAGGTAAGAACGATGCCGCAAGAGCTAAAGTATTTACAAAAATCGGCAGAGAACTTATTGTTGCAATCAAGGAAGGCGGAAGTGCCGATCCTTCCGTTAACTCAAAACTCAAGGATTGTATTGCAAAAGCAAAGGCTGCAAATGTACCTAATGACAACATTGAAAGAATCATCAAGAAAGCGTCAAGCGATGCAGATTCAACAAACTACGAGGCTGTTACATATGAGGGCTACGGTCCAAACGGCGTTGCCGTAATTGTTGAGGCACTTACAGACAACAGAAACAGAACAGCGGGCGAAGTAAGACATTACTTTGATAAATTCGGCGGCAATATGGGTACACAGGGCTGTGTAAGCTTTATGTTCTCAAAGAAGGGCGTTCTCGTTATTGAGCGTGAGGACCTTGAAAAGGATGAGGATACCGTGATGAGCGATGCTCTTGAGTGCGGTGCATCAGACTTTGAGGCTGACGATGATGTATTTACAATTTACACAGAAACAGATGATTTCGGCGCTGTAAGAGATGAGCTTGAAAAGCTCGGCTACACATTCGTTTCTGCTGAAATTGAAATGGTTCCAAGCACATATACAAAGCTTGAGGACGAAGAAACTGCAACTAAGATGCAGAAGATGCTTGATATGTTCGAGGATAACGATGATATCCAGAATGTATGGCACAACTGGGAAATGGACTGATAAAGTTTATTTCTGACAAAATAAATTAAACCGCTCCGATTGGGGCGGTTTTTGTTTTGTCAATTTTTTTGTCTTGAAATTAAGACAAGGTCACGGTTATCTGCTTCGCCGTCAAGGTTAAAATCGGCGGCTTTGAGATATGCACCGTCTAATTCTGCATTATCACAGAGGTATTTTTGCAAAAGAGTGACATCCTTTGAATTTACATTGCCCTCGCCCGTCACATCTCCGCAAACTGCCATGACATAAGTCTTTGAATCTATAACGGCAGTAAATCCCGTTTTCAGCTTTCCGCTCTTTGCAATCGTACCGTCCGCCTTATATACATTTTCGGCAGAAGTTTTGTTTTTGAAATCAGCAACGGTTTCTCCGCTGTAAATCCCGTAAACTATCCCGTCAGAAAACAGGTATTCGGAATTATTCGGTTGAATATCTGATTTAGAAGAATTGTGATTGTCGTTACTGCCGTCATTGCCACTTGTTTTCTTTTCTACAAAATCACCCGAGCCAAATACCTGAACCGTTCCGTTATCAAGCAAAACAGCACATTGATTTTTGTAAGATACAACAGCAGTTGCTCTGTCGGAAATTGACACGCTTTTTGTTTTTTCGGATGTTTTCAGATTAAGTCGATAATTCACGGTAGAATATACTTTTCCGTCAGATACCGAAACATTTTCGGCTGTGGCATTTGAAACATAATTCCTTGAATTATCTGACAGTGAAACAATAAATCCGTCTTCGTTTATAACTCTGTTTATTCCTGCGTTATAAATATTTTTAAGTTCACCTGTATCGGCAACATAGGTTGATGACGATTGCGAGAGCTTGTAAATTGAACCGTCACAAAGTCTTGCGTATGACTTTCCGTTATTATTAAAAACCTCGTTTACATTGTCTGAAAAAGTTATTTTCGACTTTTTATCAGATGAAAAATCCCTGCACGCAACATAAGATTTCAGGCTGTCGGTCTTGATATAGTAAATGCGATTATCGTTTACCGAAAAGGAATTGGTCATAAAATTTTCGTCAACAAAAGTGTTCTGTGAAACATTTCCGTTATCAAGATTAAGAGAATACACTGAATATTTGTTAGTGAAAGCATCGTCAAAAACAAGTGCATAAGTGTAGTTTCCGCTCTGTGACACACTCCTTATCCGACCGCCGACAGAAAAATTGTATGCAGAAAAATCGGGCACAAGCCTTGCTGAAAACACTGTATTTCCCGAAAACGCGCACACAAATCCTCCCTTGCCGTTGCTGTCACTTTTTACAGACGAACAAGCGGCAAGGTCAGTCAGATTGTATTCATCATACGCACGGCTTCTGCACACACCGAGAAGTGTGATAAGCATAACAGCCACAGCAAGGGAAATCAGTCGTTTCATAGCCTGTACCCGATTAAATTAATTTAAAACAAAAGGGCATCCTTTCGGATGCCCACAAAAGTTCTGATTATTCAGCAGCTTCTTCAGACTTAGCAGGTGCCTGCTCGTCTTCAGGAAGAAGTGCACGCATTGAAAGGCTTACACGCTTCTTGTCAAAGTCGATTGCAGTAATCTTAGCTTCAACAACATCGCCAACCTTAAGTACATCAGCGGGCTTTTCAATTCTCTTGTTTGCAATCTGAGAAATATGGATAAGACCGTCAATGCCGGGGATGATGTTTGCGAATGCACCGAATGTTGTAAGACCGACGATTGTAGCCTTAACAACTGTTCCCTCGGGATAGTTTTTCTTGAGGATTTCCCACGGATTGTCCTCGGCATTCTTGAAGCCGAGAGAAATCTTCTTTGTTTCCTCATTGATATCCTTTATGTAAACATCAACTGTATCGCCTACATTAACAACTCGCTCGGATGCTTAATGTGTGTCCATGAAAGCTCTGAAATGTGAATCATGCCGAACACGCCGCCGAGGTCAACAAATGCGCCGTAGCTTGTAAGTGACTTAACAACGCCCTTGTAACGCTTGCCAACTTCGCAGGTTTTCCAGAATTCTTCACGCTGAGCAGCTCTCTGCTCCTTGAGTACGCTGCGGATTGAACCGATAGCTCTTCTGCGTCTGCCGTTCTGTGAAACTTCGATAAGTCTGAAATCAACATCCTGACCTACGAGGTCTTCAAGGCTCTCTTCACGAGTTGCTGTTGCCTGTGATGCAGGGATAAAGATTCTTGAGCCGTTGTAAAGAACGATCACGCCGCCCTTAACTGCCTCAGTAACCTTGCCGGAGAGAACCTCCTGTGACTCTGCCTTTTCTTTGAGCTCTTCCCAACCCTTCTGTGCATCTACTCTGCGCTTTGAAAGCATGATAGTGCCTTCCTGATCATTGGTCTTCATAATAAGAAGCTCAATAACATCGCCGACTTTAACTACATCTTCGGGTCTTGCGTTAGGATCGTTTGAAAGCTCTGAAGCAGGAATAAAGCCTGTCTGCTTTCTGCCGACATCTACCTGAACTTCGTTGGGAGCTATGCTCAGAACTGTGCCCATTACCCTCTCGTTTGTATTAAAGTTTTTGAGGGACTCCTCAAGCATCTCCTCAAAAGATGGTTCCAAATTTGTTTCACCGGATTTTACTTCACTCATTGTATCCAGTACCTCCTTTATTATCCTTGCAGGCGTTGAAGCACCCGCAGTTACGCCGATTGATTCGGCAACCGAAACCTTGTTTAAATCAAGCTCGGCAGCGGTTTCAATGAGAACCGTGTTCTCACACTGTCTTTTGCATATATCAAAAAGCTTTCCCGTATTAGAGCTGTGCCTGTCACCGATTACAACCATAAAGTCGGATTCGGCGGCAATCTGAGAAGCTTCGGTTTGCCTAACTTGCGTAGCATTACATATTGTATCAAATATTTTTGCATTTGTACATAGCTTTTTTATCTTTTTTACACATTTTTTCCATTCTTGTGTGTCAAATGTTGTCTGTGCGACAATTTGCACCTGTTTATTATTCTCTTTTAGAATATTTGGCAATAAATCATCAAGCTCTGCCTCGTTATTAAATGTGTAACAATCACTTGCACAATGACCTATTATACCGCAAACCTCGGGATGATTTTTATTTCCTGCAATCAAAACAACATCATTTTCAGGGTTTGTGTTTGATACAATCTTGTGAATTTTTTTAACAAAAGGACACGTTGCGTCCTCAAAGTTAATTCCTCTTTTTACAAGAGAATCAATGACGCTTTTTTCAACTCCGTGTGAACGGATTACAAGCGTTGTATCGTCAGTAAGCTCGTCAACTGCTTTAACGGGAGTGCATCCTCTTTCTTCAAGTTCGTGAACCATTTCCATATTGTGGATAATAGGTCCGAGGGTTGCAACCTTTATTCCTTTTTCAAGCAGTTCATTTACGATATTGATTGCACGGTTGACGCCGAAGCAGAATCCTGCCGAATCAGCCTTTTTTATACTCAATTAAATCCTGCTCCCTCATTCTTTTGATTTCGTCCATGATCATGGTTGTTGCACCTTTAAGCTCCCGTCTTCCGCTGTCCGGAGTAAGTCCGAGCTTTTCGGGTGTGAGAGGTTTGCCGAAGTGGATAACTCTCTTTGCAAATGTATGCTTTTTGTTGCCTACAATTGTGATGCAGGCAGGCACAACAGGCACCTGCATCTGCTGTGCAACAAGAGCACATCCGCTGCGGGGACGCATAAGTTCGCCTGTTTTGGAACGACCGCCCTCAATAAAGATTGTCATAATCTCGCCGTCACGGATAAGGTCTTCGCCTGTCTTGATAGCCTTGCCGTCACCTGCACCCCTTTCAACGGGGAATGCACCGAGCGCACGGATTAACGCACCGAAGAATTTATTTTTAAAAAGTTCAATTTTTGCCATAAAGAACAGTCTGCGCTTTTTCTGCGACAAACCGAGAAGAACCGGATCTGAATTTGATATATGGTTACTTGCAATAATCATGCCTCCCACAAGCGGAAGCGGCTCTTCAATTATAGTTTTATATCTGTACAAAAGTTTGAAAACAGGCTTGCAGACAACTTTGCCGACTGCATAAAGTGCCTTTGACTGACCCATCAGATATTCTCCTTTATAACGGAAATTATTTTTTCAACCGACTGCTCAAAATCAAGCTCTGTTGTGTCAACAGTAACGCAACCCTCGGCAGGCTTGAGCGGAGCTGTTTTGCGGTGAGTATCGTTGTAGTCACGGGTTATTACATCGTTTAAAATGTCGTCGTATTTTACATCCATACCTTTTCGACAAGCTCCTTATATCTTCTTTCGGCTCTTGCCTCGGGGGACGCTGTAAGAAAAATTTTAACCTGTGCATCAGGCAACACAACCGTGCCGATATCTCTGCCATCCATAATTACATCATGCGTCTTTGCCATATTTCTCTGCAAATCAAGAAGATATGCTCTTACAATCGGTACGGCAGAAATTTTTGACGCCATCATTGATGCCTCCGGAGTTCTGATGAGTCCGGACACATCTTCGTTGTCAAGCAGAACAATCTGCTCGCCCTTTTCATTGAATGTTAGGTCAACTGTGATTTTTGAAAGCAAATTCTTTACCGCATTTTCATCTTCGGGGGCTACGGAGTTTCTTGTTGCCGACAGACCGATTGTGCGATAAAGCGCTCCTGTATCAACATAAATGCAGTCAAGTGCCTTTGCAACTCTTTTTGCAATTGAGGATTTGCCTGCTCCTGCAGGACCGTCCAAAGCGATTGCTATTGACATAAATTACATCCTTTCAATCAAATATATTATGTATAATCAAATCAGATATATGCACTGTTTTCTCCGGCAAGCCGTCCTGTACTCCATGCAATCTGGAGATTAAAACCGCCTGTGTAGGCGTCGCAGTCGATTACTTCACCTGCGAAATACAGGCCGCTTACAAGCTTGCTTTCCATGGTTTTCGGGTTGATTTCGGAAGTTTTTACACCGCCTGAGGTTATGATTGCCTCCTCAATCGGTCTGAAACCGCTGATTTCAACCGTAAAGCATTTGAGAATTTCACAAAGAGCATGTCGCTCCTCTTTTGTAATTGAATTACACTTTTTGTCAAAGGGAACTCCCCAGCGTTTGAGAACGGGTACTATGATTTTTCTCGGCAAAAGCTTTGAAAATGCGTTTGAAACATCACGGTTTGAATTCTCTTTGAAATCGTTCTGAATACGCCTGTCGAGGTGTTCAAAATCAAGTGCCGGCTTGAGGTCAATTTCCGCAACATAACGGTCGGGCTGAATATCACGGATGTGCGAGCTTGCCGATAAAATCATCGGGCCGCTCATTCCGAAATGTGTAAAAAGCATTTCGCCGAAGTCGCTGTAAACAGTCTTTTTACTGTTCTTATCAACTATTCTGAGCGCAACATTTTTGAGGGCAAGTCCCTGCATATCCTTGCATTGTTTATCACCGGAAGTAAACGGCACGAGTGACGGTTTGAGCGGAACGATTGTGTGTCCTGCCTGTTTTGCAAGTGTATAGCCGTCACCTGTTGAACCCGTAAGCGGATAGCTTTTACCGCCACAACAGATAATTACGCTGTCGGCATAGTAGGTGTTTTCTTCGCATTTAACGCCTATAACGCACCGTCCTCAAGAATAAGAGCGTTTGCCGTATCACACACTATTTTACAACCCGATTCAACGGCATAATCATGCATTGTATCAACAACATCAACCGATTTGTCGGATGCGGGGAACACACGATTTCCCCTTTCGGTCTTTGTTTTAAGTCCTTTGGATTCAAAAAATTCGATTGTATCCTCGGGAGTAAATGCATTGATTGCAGAATAGAGAAATCTTCCGTTTACAGAAACATTATTGATAAAAGTCTGCACATCGCAGTTATTGGCAAGGTTACACCTTCCTTTGCCCGTTATCATAATTTTCCTGCCGACACGCTTGTTCTTTTCGATTATCGTAACTGATGCACCATAGAGCGCCGCAGTTGCACCCGCCATAAGTCCTGCTGCACCTGCTCCGATTACCACAACTTTTTTACTTATCATCATCTTCTATATTACCCATTATTTCTCTGTCACGGTTGGTGTAAACTCCGTCACGGTTCCACACAAGCTCAAGTCTGCGGAATGTGTCGGAAACCTCATCCTTCTTTTTAAGCACGGTTGCAACAATAAGAGCATTGATAAGGCTTAACGGTGCAACAAGTGAGTCTACAATTGACGCCATATCGCTTCTTGCAATAAGCACGGAATCGGCACTCTGAACAAGTGGAGAAACCATACTGTCCGTGATTGCAATTGCGTGAGCGCCCCTTGAACGGGCAAAGTCCATTGCCTCAACCGACATTGAACTGTAACGGGGAAATGAAATACCGATCATAACATCTTTGTCGGTGATTCTGAAAATCTGTTCAAAGGTTTCGGTTTGACTGCCGCTTGTGATAACACGCACATTGTCAAAAATCATTTCAAAATAGTATGCAAGAAAATTTGCGATTGCGGCTGTTGAACGCACACCGAATATGTAAATACGCTCTGCCTTGCAAATTTCATCAACTGCACGGGCAAAATCCTCATGAGATGTTTCTTCAATTGTTCTGCGGATTTTATCGATATCCTGATTAAGAACGCTGTCAAGCACATTGTCATTGCCGATACGGTTGGAGGTAACTTCAATTCGCTGAACAGATGTGAGCTTGTTGCGAATCATCTCCTGCATTGCTTTTTGAAGCTTAGGGTAGCCGTCATAGCCGAGCTCGGTTGCAAAACGAACAACCGTACTCTCGCTGACTCCGACAGTTTCACCAAGCTTTGATGCGGTCATAAATGCCGCCTTATCGTAATGCTCTTCAATAAAAAGAGCAATCCTTTTTTGTCCCTTTGAGAGGGAATTCATCATTAAATCTATTCTTGTGAGCAAATGAGTAATCATTTTTTTAATATCTCCCGTTATAAATAGTAAAACAGACACACTGTCTTAACCAATTCATTTTAACACAAGAACTTGCAATTTACAATAAGATATAAATTAAATTATTGTAAATTTTACGAAATTATGAAATATGCGTCGGTTTATGTTGCAATAATAAATGTTGTATGGTAAAATTGTTTAACAGAAAGCAAATGACGGAGTTGATAAAAATGATAGCAGTTATTGATTACGGCGCAGGCAATATCCGCAGTGTTTACAAAGCGTTAAAGCATATCGGCTGTGAATGTGTGATTACAAGAGATAAAGACGAAATTATGAATGCAGACGGTGCTGTTTTGCCGGGTGTCGGTTCGTTTGGCGATACAATGGACACAATGAATTCATACGGCATTAAAGACACGGTTATTGAGTACATAAACAGTGAAAAACCGTTTTTAGGCATTTGTCTTGGACTTCAGCTCCTCTTTCCCGAAAGTGAAGAAAGTCCGAATGTAAAAGGTCTTTCGGTTTTTGACGGTACAATCACAAAGATTCCGTCAGGCGAAGGCTTAAAGATTCCGCACATCGGTTGGAACAGCCTTAAAATCAATGAAAATAGCAGACTTTTCAAAGGCATCGAACAGAATGCATACGTTTATTTTGTTCACTCATATTTTTTGAACGCAAGCGACAGGAGCATTGTTTCGGCTCAGACGGAATACGGTGTTACGATTGACGCCGCTGTTGAAAAAGGCAATGTTTTTGCAACTCAGTTTCACCCCGAAAAAAGCGGCAAAACGGGACTTAAAATTCTCAGAAATTTCGCTGACATTGTAAAAGGCAGGGAGGAATAAATATGTACGCAAAAAGAATAATTCCATGTCTTGATGTAAAAAACGGCAGAGTTGTAAAAGGTATGAGTTTTGTAAATCTTGTTGACGCAGGCGATCCCGTTGAATCTGCAATGCAGTATGACAAACAGGCGCTGACGAGCTTGTTTTTCTCGACATTACCGCATCAAGCGATTCAAGAAACATCACCATTGACATGGTTGAAAAGGTTGCAAATTCAATTTTCATTCCGTTCACGGTCGGCGGCGGTATCAGAAGCGTTGAAGATTTCAATGTTCTGCTCAGAGCCGGCGCAGACAAGGTGTCCGTAAATTCAGCCGCTGTTCATCGTCCCGAACTCATCAGCGAGGCGGCATATAAATTCGGCAGTCAGTGCGTTGTCGCCGCTATAGATGCCAAAAGAAACGGCGACAGCTGGGAAGTTTATGTGAACGGCGGGAGAACTCCTGTCGGTATGGATGCAATTGAATGGGCTGTAAAATGCGAAAAACTCGGTGCGGGAGAAATTCTCCTTACAAGCATGGACGAGGACGGTCAGAAAAAAGGCTATGACATTGCACTTACAAGGGCAGTTTCCGAAAAGGTGAACATTCCCGTAATTGCAAGCGGCGGTGCGGGCGCACTTGAGCATTTTTATGATGCGTTTACAGAAGGCAAGGCTGACGCAGTTCTTGCGGCATCACTTTTTCACTTTGGTGAAATTCCGATTCCCGAACTTAAAAAATATCTCAACGAAAAAGGAATTCCCGTAAGGCTTTAATTTACATACAAGGTTTATACAAAAGGCGGTTATGCAGAATATGCACAACCGCCTTAAAAGTTTTTAAGATTAAATTTTATCGTTTAAGCAAGCTTAGTTATGATTTTCTGAATCAATGTTGCATCTGTAATCTCAATAATGCCGTTACCGTTTACATCGGCAATCTTCATTGTTTCTGCGTCAAAATCTTCAAGCTTTACGATGTATTTCTGAACAAGTGTTGCATCAACAACAGTTACACTGCCGTCACGGTTAACATCGCCTTTGAGAGTTTCATCCGATGAAGACGAACCTACAACGAATGTCTTTGTTGACTCTGCCTTGTTGCCGTTTGCATCAACTGCAACCACACCGATTGAATATGTGCCGTCAGCCGACGGAGTCCATACACATGAATCTGTGTTTGAGTTCTGAACTGTTTCACCGTTAACTGTGAATGAATAAGTTACATCACCTGTAGCGTGATAGCTTTCTGCCAAAAGTGTGATAGGTGTGCCTGCACTCTGTCCCGAATTGAGGTTTGCACCGAAGTTAACCTCAAACGGAGCTTCGTTTACTTCTGTGTCGGGGAGAAGCGCACCGATTCTTGCAAGCGGAACTGTGATATTGTCGATATCTTCTTTCTCGTGTGAGGTTGAAGGATCGTAGCTGTACTCAAGATTTGCCTGATCAAGCATTGAGGGATCATGCGGAAGTGTGTCCATACCCGATGTGCCGTATGTGAGAATCTGCATTGCACCGATACCCTGTGTTTCAATGTAGCTACGGTCAATACCTAAAGTATTGAGCGGAACTGCAATTTCGTAAACATAGCCGTATGAGTTCTTGTAACCTTCATCGAAGAAGTCAACCCAGTTTGAGTTCATATCGAGGTTATCGCCCATTACTCTTGAACCTTTGGAGCGTTGATACCGAAGAGTGATGTACTCTTTGTTCCGTTAGCGTATTTGATTTTAAATCCGTTTTTATTGTCCTGAGCCTGAAAGCTTGTTACACCGATCGGAATTCTTGTGTCATAGTTAAACATATATGTTCCGTCAGTGTCTTGAGTATCTGCCTTAAAGATTGAAGCGCCGCCGTTTGAGTTGTTGGAGTCAAATGCAACAAGTGTGTCTATATGAGTTGTAAAGCCTGTGCCTCCGTCTTTTGCAGTGCCGTTTGTGCAACCCCATACGAACGGATTGGTATACACAGAACCGTCCTTGTTTGTACCTACTGCCTTGCCTGTTGCCTGCTTTGCAGGGTCAATTGACAGAGCAAGATACATAGGAATACTGTTTCTCCAAGGACGAGCCTCATTTGATGCGGCAAAGTTGTCCTCGGGAGAAGTTATGTATGTTGTGTTAGCCAGTTCAATCAGGAAATAAAGATTATCGTCGTCCCATGCACTGTAGAGAGCATAAGCATCCCACGGCTGTTCATGCATTGAAGAAGGCATATAAACTCGGGGATCATCGTTTGCAACACCCTGAGCAATAATCATTGAGCTGTCCCAGTCGCTTAAATCACCCGTCAACAGAGATTGTCTTATGCTTGCCGAGCTGCATTTCAGGGTTTGTGCCGTAATAGCCGCTCTCAGGCGCTGTTGTGTGGCCGTTCTTGATTTAGCGGAGAAAGTTGTCTTTGACGCTGTTAAAAGTCTTT
>ENA-OPZM01000007-OPZM01000007.1-human-gut-metagenome-genome-assembly--contig:-NODE-7-length-80817-cov-2.832024_pt1 | contig 80817 bp, 105 predicted proteins | sample MGYA00242478_ERZ504493 | MGnify/ENA primary metagenome ERZ504493 (study PRJEB26092, sample SAMD00036227) | human gut metagenome | host: Homo sapiens | study: EMG produced TPA metagenomics assembly of... | reverse complement strand
GTGCCTATAATAAAAAAAATATTTAAAAAGTTAAATGCACGAATAAAGACCAAATTTTTTACTAATATTTCCTGCTAATAAAGAGCCTGCTGCAATCGAAAATGTTAATAAACTAGAAATCAAACCTACTTGACCCGCACTTAGATTTAAAACCTTTTGCCAAACTGTAATCGTTGATGCTATTCCAACAATAATTCCTGAACCTAAAATTGAACCAAATCCAGCACTATAAAGTAATGGACGATAATATGAGACTGTTTTTTCTTTCATAATACAATCTTCCTTTCTGATAACTCTTTTTGAATTTGTGGATGTAGATAGTCAAGTTTATAGAATGACATAATCAACATTGATATTAAAATCATAATCATAGGAATATAAAGATACATACTTGAAATTACAAACAACGCTGAATCCGTTTGGGTCATACTTCCACCTTGATAACCACCAATAGCAATTAATATTCCTGATAGACCACCAGCTACTGCTTGTGCTACTTTTCCTATAAAACCATTAATAGCCGATAAACTTCCAGCAGTATCTATTCCTGTTTTCCATATTCCATAGTCAACTGGATCAGCTTGCATTGAGAAATAAATTGACATTTTTATTCCCATACCTATCCCTGAAATAATTGCTCCAGTAATGATACCGATATTATTTTTTTCAGAAAATAATATTAATAGAATTCCTAAGACTTGAATTAAAGACGAAATCATAAATAGATTACGCTTGATTGTTAGTTTTGATAGAAATGGAACTGTTAAATTTGATAATACGGGAACTATAGATGTGATAGTTGCTACTACTACTGATAACTTCTTATCTCCTACTACAGAAGTAAAATAATAAACTAACGCACCCGATTGAAGATAATAGGCACCAAACATAAATAAAATATTCAAAGCAAAAATTTTCCATGGCCCATTTTGCCATAATGCACGGATAGATGCTCCAAAACTTATTTTTTCATTTACCTTCACTTCATTTTCTCTTACACTAAAAAAAGTAAAAAAGAAAATTAATGTGCCGATTACTCCAAATAGCAACATAACGTATCTAAACCCCAGCGCTTGATCACCCTGCCCAAAGGAATCAACTAATTTTAATCCTAAAGATGACACAACCGTCGCACCTAAAAAACCAAAGAATTGTCTTATCGTTGCCAGATTGGTCCGTTCTTGTGCATCATCTGCCAGTGCAGGTAAAATAGAAGCCATTGGAATATTAACAACCGTATACATGAACGATAAGCCAATGTAAGTCACATAACAATATATTAATTTATGAGTAACACTAAAACCTAATGGCACAGAAAACGCTAAATAAGCAAATACGGAAAAAGGAATTGCACCCCACAAAAAATAGGGTCGAGATTTTCCAAACTTTGTCTGAGTTTTTATCAATTGCATATCCAATTAACAAATCAGTAATTCCATCAATAATACGGCAAATAACAAACATAGTAGCTATCTGGAAGCCAGATAAACCAGCAATGTCTGTATAATAATAAAGAAGATAAAGTGATATCATCTGCCATACAAGATTACATGCAAAGTCAGCAGCACCATATCCAACTCTCTGTCGCCAGAGAAAAACTTTTGAAGTCTTGCAAGTAGCAGTCTCCATATTGAAACCCCTTTCACTTTGATGGTTTCAGTATATTATAAAAAAACAGAAATAAAAATGATATATAATATCAATTTTAATTGATTAATTATGACTTCTCAAAGAAGAAAGAGTATAATATTTGTAAGCAGATGCATCGTTAGTATCGTCTATTTTTGATTTAGGAGAGAAATATGAATCGTGAGGAAATCATGCAAAAACTTAAAACGTATGAAGAACATGAAATTTTTTATAGAGAATACTATCTTGCTAAACAAAATCTCAATTCAAAAAAATCATTTTTAAGTCAATTTGATCCTAACGAATTATATCAAAAACGCCTTATTGTCCCAGATATTAAAGGAAGCTGGAGACCAACTTTTATGAATGAGGAAATCATGGATCAACGAGACTTATCAAAGAACTAACAGTCCTCAAACATTTTCGATATACACCAGCTTTTAAGCACGAACACTCATTTTATGAATTAGTTTATTGCGTATCCGGTTCATGCCAAGAGGAAATAAATGATTTTAAATTTACGTTAACCGAAGGACAGTTTTGCTTAATTCCTCCTCGTACAACACATAGTATAGGCGTATTTGATGATAGTATCGTCTTAAATATCATTATTTGGAGACGAACTTTTGAAGATATTTTTTACAATCTTTTGAGAAAGTCTAATATTATTTCAGATTTTTTTTAACCAATCACTTTATCTCTACGAACAAAATAGTTATATGCTGATAGACACCCTCAAGGATAGTGAAATCAAAAATATTATTTTAGATATGTATGGCCAAACCCTGGAGCAAAAACCATTTTATGAGCTTGTTAGAAACGCACAGATTATTCATGTCTTCTCACTCATTCTACAAAATTATGAACACTCTATTTCATTTCCATATAAACCATTCCAAGGTAATCATATTATCATTCAAATGATTGCCTATATTGAGCATCACTTTAAAGACATCACTCTAAAACAACTAGCAGAACATTTTAATTTTTCTAGTAACTATTGTTCTCGAATGATAAAAGAATTAACTAGTGAATCTTTTACAGAGATTGTTCTATCAATCAAATTTACCAAAGCCAAAAATCTTTTAGAATCAACTACTTACCCTATTTCTCAAATTGCTACACAATGTGGTTTTAACAACATTGAACATTTTTAATCGACTTTTTAAAAAGAAATTCTCAAAAACCCCTGGGCAATATAGAAAAGAGTTGTTATTATGATAGTTTACATAAACTTCCTAGAAAATAAGACACTTCTGAGATAAGAAGAATTCTCAGCTAATAAAAAGAGAGAGTCATATTTAGTGTGAGTTTCTCTTTTTTATTAGTTAATTTCTTGTTGTATTTCAGTAGGTTACAGCGTTTATAACCCAAACAAGCCTTTATCTAACCGAAGACTGATTCCACATCAACTTTGCGTTGTGCGAAAATCTGACTGCTTTCTTAAGCTGACGGCGTTTAAGTTTTCTTTTATCTTTCCATACTAGCTACTACTCAAAATTGATTGATAGTCCGCTAAGAGACGACAAGTTGACCTATTAGATAGGGCATCCCAAGTTTTCAACCATTATTTTTTCGATTTTCCGTCCAGAAAAGACCCCTTGTGAGTAGACAAACAAGAAGCAATTTCTAATGGTAAGTTTGTTTGATTTGTGTTACAGTGAAGATACATGAGATAGCCTTGCTACAAATCAAAAAGCAACAGTATCAAAACTGTTGCTTTTTGCTTTGAGTTACTCTTGTCTCAGACTCGTCTCCAATAATAATTGTTGCACTAAACATTTTTAACCAAAGTGTTCCTGACTATGATTAATCCACGACAATCATTGATTTAATGGTTTTGCGGTCTTGCATATCTTTGTAGGCTTGGTTAATGTCATCCAAGCGATAAGTATTTGTAAAGACGCGACCTGGGTTGATATCACCGTCAAGAACTGCTTTGAGAAGGAGTTGTTTATCGTAGGTAGTGACAGAAGCTGAACCGCCTCCGACAGTAATGTTTTGTGCAAATGTTGACCCTAGCGGACGATTATTGTAATGAGGGACACCAACAAATCCAACACGTCCGCCATTGTGGATAACACCGAGAGCTTGCTCGATAGCGGCTTCTGTACCGACACATTCAAGAGCAGCGTCAGCTCCGCCGCCGAGAATTTGGCGAACCTTAGCAATGCCTTCTTCACCGCGTTCAGCGACGACAGCGGTAGCTCCTGAAGCAAGCGCCATTTGTTGACGGTCTTCGTGTCGGCTCATCAAGACAATCTGAGAAGCTCCGCGCATTCTCGCCGCAATAACGGCACATTGTCCAACCGCTCCATCACCAATAACAACGACTTTATCGCCACGTTTTACATCGGCAACACGCGCAGCATGGTAACCTGTTGGCATAACATCAGCCAAAGTAAGGAGTGATTTCATCATACCTTCTGAATAATCAGACGGTTGCCCAGGGATTTTAATCAAAGCCCAGTTAGCATAGTGGAAACGGACATATTCTGATTGGAAACCAGAAGACCAGTTTGTGTAGCCAGGGTGGTTATCACACGTTCCGTCAAAACCAGCACGGCAAGCATCACATTCCCCACAACCGTGAGTAAATGGCACGATGACAAAATCACCAGGTTGTACAGTCGTAATGGCAGAACCAACTTCTTCAACAATACCAAGAGCTTCGTGACCTGAGTTTTCAGAATGTGCAGCTTTTTCATCACCATTAGCATAAGACCAAAGGTCAGAACCACAGACACATGCACGAACAACCTTGATAATGACATCATCGTCAGCTTGCAAAGTTGGCTTAGCCACTTCTTCAACAGTCATCAGACCAGCTTTTTCAAAAATAGCAGATTTCATAAATAAAATACCGAGCCCGTATACGACAAAGTAAAAATAGGAAATCGACCGACAATGCTTGCATATAGGAAGATTTATCTTTTTTACACAGTCAGTAGGGCAGGTTCAATTATCATATCAAACATGACAATCGAACCTTTCCTTTCTAAAATTTGGGATAACAACTATCACTCAAGTTTCCCACGCTTCTAAATGAAGTTTACAACATCGTCAGACAAGTCCAATTATCACCAAACATGACAATCAAACCTTTCTATTTTCTAGTTCACAACATCTAGGGAGTAAACCTTGTCAGAGTTTCATCCTCTTGACATGGTCATTATATACCTTTGAGTTAACTCTAAGTCAAGCCGAAAGCTTCATTAATTGATAAAAAAAGAACCTAGAACAAAAGTACCCAGATTCTTTCTTATATAGTTATTATTGTAAGACGCAGTGGTTTGGACTTTAACAATTCAGAAATAGACTGTTGAAGGTTGCTGTCAAGGCATATTAAAACAGCGATTACCAACTTTAGTCAACTTAGAGTTTCCCATGCACAATCGATTAGGCACTTTTTGACGCTTGCACTGCAAGTAGATTTCCAACCTCAAACAATTTTCAATTGTTTGAGCAATCAATCACTGTTGACTGCGTTCTAATACGCTGATAAATCAGCTTTTACAACCCTTTTTCGATGTCAATCTTCACTTGACTCTATCTCCCACCTCAAAGATTCCCAAATCTTTCGAGCCATGCAGGGGTGAGTTATAAAGGTTCGGGGAACCTTTATAATTGGGAAATACAACTTACGAAGTAAGTGTCAAAAACGGTCTGGGGATAGACCGTTTTAGATCAGCAACAAGAAATTAAGACTTGCTGAAAATCAAGTTTCTTTGAAACTACTGATTCGCTTTTTAATTTTTAGGCTCATGAATAAAATCTCCACTGGAGACTTTATTTGTCTCACTCCCTATCATTAGCTTAATTCAGTAATGATTTCTTTGATTTGTTCTTTTGTGTGGACACCAGCCACTTGTTTCACAACTTCGCCGTCTTTTTTGAACAGCAATGTTGGAATTGACATGATACCAAATTTTTGTGCAGTATCTGGATTTTCATCAACATCGATTTTGACGATTTTAAGTTCGTCTTCATCGATTTCTTCTGACAATTGTTCCAAAATTGGCGCTTGCATCAAACATGGACCACACCAAGTTGCCCAAAAGTCAATAAGGACAAGCCCTTCACTTGTTTCTGCTTCGAATGTCGCATCTGTAATATTATGTGCCATAATAAATTACCTAGAACTCTAGAGGTTACTGGAAAATACCTTATTAAAAAGTAAACTACGACCAGCTAAACAATCCTAAAGTTCATTTCCTTTTCTATTAGTTTATGAGCCTATTTTACGAGAAAATTGTTGATTTGACAATTAATTGCTACGGAAAACAATTTTTTTGAAAACTTCTCATTTTCCATATCTGTCTGACTTATATGCTATAATAAAGCTATTCTCACATAAAGGACTGCTATGAAAAATTACGATATATTTTATAACAAGCTGACACGAAGTTTCAGAATAAACCGACCGCCATTCGTTGCCTGCAAATTGTCAATAGTTTATTAACAAAAATCATGTATTTGGTTTATCCGCTAATGCTAATTTACCTGTTTTGTAAACAGCCAAATAGGTTGATTGCTTTCATTCTTATCCCAGCTATTTCATTTGTGTTAGTATCAGTTGTGCGCAAGCTACTCAATGCCCCTCGTCCTTACGAGACTTGGAACATCACACCACTTATTTTAAAAAATACCAAGGGACAATCTATGCCAAGTCGTCATGTCTTTTCGGCAACCATTATCAGCATGGCTATTTTACGGTTGAACCTTATTTTGGGCATTTTCTTTCTGATATTATCCCTAGTGATTGCACTTTGCCGCGTTTTAGGCGGTGTACATTATCCTCGCGATGTCATGGTGGGTTTTCTCGTTGGAATCGTCTGTGGATTACTGCTTTTCCTTTTTTAGTTGTCAACCTATAATCCCCAACTTTTAAAGAGCTGGGGATTTTTCAAACCATAATTTTTGCTTTTGGAAATTCATCAACTCAGTTATCAACAGGATGTAGATTTTTAAGGGATAAATCCAAAATTTTAGCAGAATGAGTAATTGCTCCACTTGAGACATATTGGACATTCAAATCAACATAAGAAGCCAGATTTTCCTTAGTCACATTTCCAGAAATTTCGATTTCTGCCTTGCCATTAACCACAGCAACTGCTTCTTTCATTGTGTCATGGTCCATATTATCAAGCATGATAATGTCAGCACCTGCTTCCATAGCTTCTTTGACCATTTCAAGCGTTTCAACTTCGATTTCAATTTTACGAACAGACGGAGCATAATTTTTAGCAGCAAGAACAGCCTCCTTGACACCACCTGCTGCGCCAATGTGATTATCTTTCAACAGGACACCGTCTGATAAATTGTAACGGTGATTTTTACCGCCGCCAACTTTAACAGCGTATTTTTCAAAAATACGATTATTTGGCGTGGTCTTACGTGAATCAAGAAGTGTAATCGGACTGTCTTTCAACAGCTCTGCCATTTCATGCGTGTAAGTCGCAATGCCACTCATGCGTTGCAAATAGTTAAGAGCCGTACGTTCTCCTGATAGTAAGACACGAATATCACCACGAACGGTTCCCAAATGTTGTCCTGCCTTGACAGCTTCACCGTCTTTCACCCAAACGTCAAAGGTTGTCGTTGGGTCAAGCAAGTAAAAAACGCGTTCAAAAACAGGTAAGCCACAGATAATCCCATCTTCTTTACAAATCAAATCAACTTGACCAGCCACATTTTCAGGCATAGCACTATTCGTTGAGACATCTTCATTGTTAATATCTTCAGACAAAGCACTCAAAATGAGCGGGTCAACGTTTAATTTTAGGGTAATTGGGTCTAACATCATTATCCTTTCTTTTCTCAATTCTGACTATACAGTACAACTAGCCAGTTGATTTTGCTCGGTTAACTTTTCAAGCACCATTTTCTTGTAGTCCTCTTCGAGACTTTCTTGGTCTTGATAATCTTCCAAATCTAGCTCTGACAAGCTTTCTGGCAATTTAGCAACTGTTTCATAGTGAGCCACCAAATCTTTAGCCGCACGTTTCGCAAAAACGAGACTTTCAAGCAGCGAATTACTTGCCAGACGGTTTTGCCCATGCACACCATTACAAGCTGTTTCACCAACCGCATACAGAGCATCCATGGTTGTTTTGCTGTGGTGATTAACCTTAATTCCACCCATGAAATAATGCTGCGCTGGCACGACAGGAATACATTCTGTGAATGGGTCATAGCCAGCCTCACGACAATGTGCCAAGATATTTGGAAAATGCTCTTCCAATTCTTTTTTGGAATGGTGCGTAAATCTTCCCAAACATGGTCTGTGCCGTCTTTTTCCATTTGTTTTAAAATAGCTTGTGCTACAACGTCACGAGGCTGCAATTCATCCACAAAACGATTCATATTTTTATCGTAAAGCAGTGCCCCTTCCCCACGAACGGATTCAGAAATCAAAAATAAGCGTTCTTTTGGATTTTCTTGATAAAGAGTGGTTGGGTGAATTTGCACATAAGACATATCCTTGAGTTCAATGTCATGTTTTAGAGAAATAGCTAGCGCATCACCTGTCAAATGTTTGAAATTGGTGCTGTTTTTATACAAACCACCAACACCACCGCTGGCAAGAACAGTCACGTCAGCTGTGATTTTTTCCAAATCACCATTTTCAAGACGCACCACGCCACCGTAACAACGATTATCTTCTTCTAAAATATCAAGCAAACAGGTGTGTTCCATCAACGTAATGTTTGGACGCTTTTTAACCGCAGCAAGCAATCTACTTGTGATTTCTTTTCCTGTTGTGTCTTGATAAAAGAGAATGCGTTTATCCGAATGCGCACCCTCACGTGTAAAGACTAGATTGCCATTTTCATCACGTTGAAAATCCACACCAAAATCAAGCAAATCTTCGATAACATCAGGTGATGACTTAATCATCAAATCAACAGAAACCTTGTCATTCTCATAATGACCAGCTCGCAAAGTGTCCTCAAAAAACGATTCATAATCCGAATCATCTTTTAACATACAAATTCCACCTTGAGCTAAAAAGGAATCGCTATTTTCTAATGTATCTTTAGTAATAATAGTAATTTGAAGTCCTTGCGGCAAATTCAGCGCCGTATAAAGCCCTGAACAACCACTCCCTACAATAAGTACATTTGTTTTCATACAAACCTTCTTTTTTTGACAATTACAAGTGAACTAAAACTGTAACCGTCACTTTTATTAACACTATTTAAAATAGGTTAGTTATTAAATCATACGACTTAGGAAACATTTTACCACTAAACTTTACACCTGACAAGACATATAAGTAAAATTATTTACAGGTGTCTTGACACCAATAGCTTGCAGGACTATAATATATAACTAAGACAATTCAAGGAAGGATACCACAATCTACAATGAATACAAGAGAGATGCAAGATGAGATTTTACGTCTCAAAAAGGAAAAGGGGGTCTGCATTTTAGCCCATGCCTACCAAAGTCAGGATATTTGGGAAGTGGCTGATTTTGTCGGTGACTCTTTTGCCTTGAGTAAATACGCTGCCAAAGCACCACAAGACACAATTATCATGTGTGGCGTTCGTTTCATGGCAGAAACTGTCAAGGTTCTATCTCCTGAAAAAACATCTATCCTAGCAAATCCAATGGCTGGCTGTCCAATGGCTGCGCAAATTGATAAAAAGTTAGTCAGCTGGTTAAAGGAAGCTCACCCAGATTACACCGTTGTTGCTTATATCAACACAACATCAGAAGTAAAAACACTTGTTGACGTTTGTGTGACATCTTCTTCTGCTGTCAAAATCATCAGTAACATTGACAATGACAAAATCCTTTTTGTTCCAGACCGCAATCTTGGACAATGGGTCGCTGAACAATGTCCTAATAAGCAATTTGAATTTTTCAAAGGTGGCTGTCCAACGCATATGCGCATGCGTAAACGTGATGTCATTCGTGCGCGTGAAGAACATCCAAATGCCAAAGTTCTTGTTCACCCAGAATGTCTAGCAGAGGTAACCGAATTAGCTGATTTTGCAGGAAGTACCACAGAAATCATGGCTTACGCCAAAAACAGTTCTGAAAAAGAATTTATCATCGGTACCGAAAGCAGTATTGTCCAACATTTGCAATTCGAATGTCCAGACAAACGTTTCTATCTGCTGTCAACCGAGTGCGTTTGCCACAATATGAAAATGACAACGCTAGCTGACATTTATAATTGCCTACTCGGTCAAGCAGGCGAAAAAATCACCCTAGATGAAGAAACAATCAATGGTGCACGCCGCTCTATCGACCAAATGATTCTACTCGGACAAAAATAAATTTTATGTGCATTTTCTACAAACAAAAAGCTCTTCCATTTTTCAGGAAGAGTTTTTTGGTAGTTATTCTGAATTGTGAAAAAAGACTTTTTCTATCTTCACCTTAGATTTGCAATGGTGCAGCCGCTGCCACCTGCGTTTTGTGGGGCATAACCAAATGATTTGACGTGTTTGTTGCGGCGAAGGTATTTTGTGACACCTTCACGGATAACACCTGTTCCGATACCGTGAATAATATCGACTTGTGCCATGTTATTTAGCAAGGCTTGGTCGATAAATTCATCCAATTCTTGCATGGCTTCTTCATAACGTTTACCACGTAGATCAAGGCGGGCACGTGGACCAGCTGATTTTTTGCTTTTCTTGACCACATTGACTTGTTTTTTCTTCGGCTTTTGGGCTTCCTCTTGAACTTTAACAAGGGTAAATTCGTCCTCTTTAAGTGTCATTTTAATAAGACCAACTTGCACTTCCCATTTCCCGTTTTTCCCTTGGTTAACCAATGTTCCGCGTTGTCCGTAAGCTGTGACGACAATGTCATCACCCACGCGCGGTGCGCGCAATTTTTTAGCTTTCTTGATGACTTTATTTTTCGACAAATCAACTTCAGGCGCCAATTTTTTCAGCTGACTTTTGGCTTCAATAACTTCATGCGGTTTAAGGCTTGCTCTATCATGAAGATTTTTGAGAATTTCTTCACTCTCTGTCATGGCTTTATCCACAATTTCTTGCGCTTTGGCGCGAGCTTTTTCAAGTTCTTTGTCCTTGGCATGTGAAAATTCGTTATAAAGTTTCTTGACCGCACGATTGAATTTGAGGTTATCTTGTTCCACTTCTTTGATATGGTCAAGTCGTTTACGACTTTCATGGGTTTGTTCTTCCAAACGCTCGATGATATGGTTAACATCCGTATCAGAGTCTGTCAAACGCTCTGCTTCATTGACAATAATCTCTACTAAACCAAGACGACGAGCAATTTCAAAGGCATTTGAGCGCCTGGTACACCTTGCATAAAATGATAAGTTGGACTTAATGTCTCTGTATCAAATTCCATGCTGGCATTTTCCACAAATTCTGTCTCAATACCGTAAGCTTTCAATTCTGGATAATGTGTCGTTGCCATGGTTTTAATTTCCATGAGGCGAAGGTGTTCAAGAATGGCAATCGCAAGACTGGCACCTTCTTGTGGGTCAGTTCCTGCTCCCAATTCATCAACCAAGACAAGACTATCTTTATCTGCTGCTGCCAAAATCTCAACAATATTTGTCATATGACTTGAAAATGTTGACAAACTTTGTTCGATAGATTGCTCGTCGCCAATATCTGCAAAAATCTCATTAAATACGGCGATTTTACTACCTTTGTCAGCCAAGATTGGCAAGCCTGATTGCGCCATAAGCTGCGCTAAGCCTAATGTTTTCAACATGACTGTCTTACCACCAGTATTTGGGCCTGTAATAACAATAACGGTCAATTCGTTAAGAAAATGAAGGTCATTGGCGACTGGATCGGTCAAAAGCGGGTGGCGAGCTTGTAATAGTTGCACGGTTTTATCTGCTGATAATTGTGGCACGATTGCGTTGTTTTCCTGCATGAAGAGGAACTTAGCACGAACAAAATCCAAATGCCCTAAAACCCACGCATTGTTACGAATAATATTAGTATGTGGGCGAAGCATATTTGACAATTCACGTAAAATACGTGCCATTTCGTGACGTTCATCTGCTCGCAATTGCGTGATTTCTTCATTAAGTTGCACTACTGCGCGCGGTTCAATATAAACCGTACTTCCTGATGCCGAAATATCATGCACAACCCCTGAAATACGGTTGCGGTAGCTATTTTTCACAGGCAAAACCGCACGACCATTACGACTAGCAATCAAAGTCTCTGTCAAATGATCAGCTTGTTTTTTCAAAATATCCTGCAAAATTTGACGAACTCTACCTTCGTCATGATTGATTTGGCGACGAATACGGTCTAATTCTGAACTTGCAAAATTTTCAATGAAACCACCGTCATTAATCGCTTGTAAGCTACCTTGCAGACTTGGCAACAATTCAATCTTCTCAAAAAGAGTATTTAATGCAGACAACTCTACATTTTCCAAATCATTATAAAAATGCTTGATTTCAGCTGAGACTTGCAAGACTTTCTTGATGTCGATAATTTCTGAAATATTAACGTCAGCATCCAATTCCAAGCGACGCATACTTTCAGAAATGTCACGCAAACTCCCCATTCCAAAAGAATGGTGTTCAATGAAAATCTGTTCCATGTCCGACATTTCATCAAAGGAACGTGAAATGCGGTCAGGCTCAGTCATTGGCTCAAGTTTACGTAACTCGTCTTGGCCTTGCTCAGTCTGTAAATAGCCAGCAAAAAGTTGCTTGACTTTATCAAATTCTAACTGTTCTAAAATTCTGTTGTTCATATCTTTATTATACCAAAAACCTAACTTTTCTCGTGCTTCCTAGGCACGCTGATGCTTTTATTATATATTGAACAAGTCTGAGGTGATTTACCCCAGACTCCTTTATTATCCTAGAATCGCTGTTACCCATAACGCTTTTATAATATTCGATAAAGGTGGCAAATCATTGACAATCACGCGCCCAAGAAAGCTGCCTGATAGAATATTTTGCACCGTCGTCATAGGAACAGTCGCTAATATTGTAAATACAAGATTGAAAAATATCAATGTGACTAAAATCGCTAAAACACCACTGACACAATTCATTTTAACATTATCAAAGTGATTGATTGGCGCCAAATGCACCAAAATACCAATGAAACGAAAAAGCAAATAAACCACCACATAAATGGCTGTAAAAGCTACTCCCGCATAATAAACTTGATCTAAATCAAAAATATTAACGTCCGTGAAAAAATTCACCGTTGCTCCCTGACTAGCATTAGAATAGGGAATCCACAGCGTTATTTTTTCAGCTAATGTTTGATAAAACTGGCTAGCAATCACAAGTGAGACAATACTTGCTATAAAATAGTAGGTTTGCAAAATAATCCCACGTGAATAACCGATATAAAAATGCCAGATTAAAATCAATACAAGAAGAATTGATAACATAATTAATCCTCATCGGAATCAGACTTGCTGGCTTTCTCCTTAATATCTACAATCGCTTCAGCGCGAAGAGCCGTCAATTCTTTTTCCATCTTTTCAACTTCAATCTCACGACTAAGCTGAGTAGAAAGCGAATTGATAGCCATCAAAATAGCAATCGTTTCATTATCAGCTTGTGGTAATTTTTCCTTGATAGTATTATATTTTTCTTTGGCTACACGCTCAACCTCTTCCATGAAGAGATTATCCTTATCCGTTGTCAATGTGAGTGGTTTATCACCAAAGACGAATCTATAACGATTTTTACTTTTCATATAGTCACCTCTTTGACATTATACCTTAAAATAAGCATTTCGTAAAATGTAAGCACGGAAAAATCTCACTTTCTGCCAACTGTTTTGCCCTCTTAGAGCGTTTTTATGATAAAATAAAATCATGAATACCATTGTTATGAAAATGGGTAAAGATGATTTGCAAAATCTGATAAAGGCACTAACTAGCCAGCAAGTCAACAATAACAATCCCTATGTCACTTTTGCGGCAAAAGTAAAAGGGGTTACGGTTCTTGTTTACACATCTGGCAAAGTCGTCTTTCAGGGTGCAAATGCGGAAACTATCGCTGAACAATTTGGCTATCAATCAGCTAGCCAGTCAACAAGTGACACCGTTAGTGGTCAGAATATACCCCTTATCGGCTCAGATGAGGTTGGTAATGGGTCTTATTTTGGTGGACTGGCTGTTGTTGCTAGTTTTGTGACCCTGATGACCATGCCTTGCTTAAAAAGCTTGGAGTAGATGATTCCAAGAACTTAACAGACAGCAAAATCCGTCAAATCGCCCCAATCTTAGAAAACAATATCAAGCATAAAGCTCTGCTATTGTCCCCACAAAAATACAACCAAGTCGTCGGTAAAGGAAAAATGCACAACGCTGTCTCTGTCAAAGTAGCTCTTCACAATCAAGCTATTTATCTGCTTCTCCAAGACGGTGTCAAGCCCGAAAAAATTGTTATCGATGCTTTTACCAGTCGGCAAAATTATCAAAAATACCTTAAAAATGAAGCCAACCAATTTGCTAATCCGCTGACACTCGAAGAAAAAGCTGAAGGAAAATATTTGGCAGTTGCCGTCAGCTCAATCATCGCTCGCAACCTTTTCTTAGAAAATCTCGATAAACTTAGCCAAGAAGTTCAGTACAAACTCCCAAGCGGTGCTGGTAGCCAGTCAGATAAAGTTGCGAGTCAAATTTTAACAGCCTATGCATGTCTGGCTTAGAACATACTGCCAAGCTTCATTTTGCAAATACCCAAAAAGCGCAAGCATTATTAAAAAAATAAAAGTAGAGGAAGATTTATGAAACACTTTATTAAAGAATGGGGACCACTAATCCTTTTCTTTCTTATTCTTATACTTAGTCGTGCCTTTATTTGGCAACCTGTAAAAGTTGACGGTCATTCAATGGATCCAACGTTAGCTGACGGTGAGCGTCTTATTGTCCTATCAACCACATCTATTGACCGTTTTGATATCGTTGTTGCTAAAGAAACCGAAAACGGTAAGACAAAAGAAATTGTTAAACGCGTGATTGGGATGCCAGGCGATACCATTACTTATAAAAATGATGTCCTCTACGTTAATGGCAAGAAAGTTGACGAGGACTACTTAGATGAATACAAAAAAGCCTTTGAGGACGACCAACTGCAAGATACTTATTCGTACAATACCTTATTCCAAGAGTTAGCTGAAGACTCAGATGCTTTCACAACTGATAGGGATGGCAATACCGAGTTTACAGTCAAAGTTCCAAAAGGACAATATTACCTTCTTGGAGACGACCGTATCGTTTCAAAAGATAGTCGTGAAGTGGGAACTTTCTCTAAATCAGATATCGTCGGTGAAGTCAAATTCCGCTTATGGCCACTCTCAAAAATCGGCGTTATTAATTAATAAAATAAGTCTGGACTCTTTGGTCCAGACTTTTCTTAACTCTCACTACCTAAATAGATTAAAAGTTTGTTTATCTGATTAGCAATGATATAATAAAATCATTATAGTAATCAAGTAAGGACACGTTATGGAATACTTCTTTTCTGGCACAATTGACCGTATTATTTTTGAAAATGCCAGTAATTTCTTTAAAATTGTATTACTCGAAATTGAGGATACTGATTCAGACTTTGATGATTTTGAAGTCATTGTTACTGGAACAATTGCTGATATTATCGAGGGAGAAAATTATACGTTTTGGGGTGAATTAACGCAACACCCAAAATATGGCGAACAGCTCAGAGTCACACGTTACGAGCGCAGCAAACCAACTTCTTCTGGTCTAATTAAATATTTTTCAAGCGACCATTTCAAAGGAATTGGTAAAAAAACTGCTGAAAAAATTGTGCAGCTTTACGGTGACAATACCATTGATAAAATCCTAGAAGACTCTAGTAAATTAGACAGTATTTCTGGGCTTTCTAAGGAAAATAAAGACAACTTTTTAACCAAACTCAAGCTTAATTATGGTACAGAGCTCATTTTAGCCAAGTTGGCAGAGTATGGCTTGACTAATCGTGTTGCCTTTGACATTTTTAATCAATACAAGGAAGACAGTCTTGATATTATCCAAGAAAATCCTTATCAATTAGTCGAAGACATTCAAGGGATTGGTTTTAAAATCGCTGACCAACTCGCTGAACAATTAGGAATCGAAGCGGACGCTCCTCAACGTTTTCGTGCCGCTCTCGTACACAGTCTTTTTGAAACTTCTATTGAGCGAGGAGATACTTACGTCGAAGCGCGTGATTTGCTTGAAAATGCCATTACTACCCTTGAAGAAGCTAGACAAGTTGAGTTAGACCCCGCAGCCGTTGCCAAAGAATTATCAACACTTATTGCTGAAGATAAGGTGCAAAATGTCGGTACCAAAATTTTTGACAATACTCTTTTCTATGCTGAATCAGGTATCAAAAAAACACTTGACACGTATTCTTGATACACCACTCGACCAAAAGTTTTCAGATGATGACTTGCAAGAAGAAATCGCTGACGTTGAGGAAGCTTTCGGCATTTCTTACGACGATGTACAAAAAAATGCTATCAAAGAAGCGCTCAAGAGCAAGGTGTTTATTTTGACTGGTGGTCCTGGGACGGGAAAAACGACTGTTATCAACGGTTTGATTGCTGCCTACGCAGACCTTCATCAAATTGACCTTGAGAAAAAAGAGATTCCTATCATCTTAGCAGCGCCAACAGGACGTGCTGCCCGCCGTATGAATGAATTAACAGGCTTGCCAAGTGCGACTATTCACCGCCATTTGGGGTTAAATGGTGATAACGACTACCAAGCTATTGATGATTATCTCGACTGTGACTTGATTATCATTGATGAATTTTCGATGGTTGATACTTGGCTTGCCAATCAACTCTTTAGTTCCATTTCGTCCAATACTCAAGTCATCATCGTTGGAGATAGTGACCAATTGCCGTCTGTCGGTCCTGGGCAAGTATTAGCTGATTTATTAAAAATTGAAGCTCTTCCTCAACTAGCATTGACTAAAATCTTTAGACAATCAGAAGATTCAACCATTGTTACACTTGCTAATCAGATGAGACTTGGAAAATTACCAGCTGACTTCACACAAAAGAAAGCTGACCGTTCTTATTTTGAAGCAAGTGCACAATATATCCCAGAAATGATTCCTAAAATTGTCAGCGCAGCTGTTAAGAGTGGAATCGACCACAAGAAATACAAATTCTTGCCCCAATGTACCGTGGCGCAGCTGGGATTAATCGACTTAATACCATTATTCAGGATTTACTTAACCCGCTTAAAGATCAACTCTCGTTTGCCTTGGGTGAGATGAATTTCCGTAAGGGTGACAAAGTTCTCCACCTCATCAACGATGCTGAACTCAATGTTTTCAATGGTGATATCGGCTATATTACAGACCTTATTCCTGCTAAATATACCGAATCCAAACAAGACGAGCTTTACATGTCTTTTGACGGCACTGAAGTTACCTACCCTCGTAATGAATGGCATAAAATCACCCTTGCTTACGCCATGTCAATCCACAAATCACAAGGGAGCGAATTTCAGGTTGTCATTTTGCCGATCACTCGCCAAAGTCACCGACTCTTACAACGTAACCTCATTTACACAGCTATCACCCGCTCTAAGAGTAAATTAGTGATGTTAGGGGAAATTGCCGCCTTTGATTACGCCATAAAAAACGAAGGCGCTAAGCGCAACACCTATCTTGTTCAACGCTTTACAAGCTCCGCTCAAGAAGAAGAAAGTATTGATTTACAAACTGAAATTTCTCAACAAACATCACCTAAAACAGATAATGAAGCTGAGAAAATCACCTCTCCAACTTCTCCCAAAACAAATATTTCTAAAGAAGAAAAACATTCAACTGACACTAGATATTGCCGAAAATGAGCAAACACAAACAGAGCAAGAACCAAAAATCTATCGCTTGACAGAAGAAAACTTGGCATTTATCAACCCAATGATTGGCATTACCCAAGCGACATTGAACAATTTTTTAAGAAATAACAGCCACCCCATGATGCTCACAATCATGGGGTTATTTATAACTCAGAGTGTAATACAAGTGTTTCAAAGCTTCTACACTTAAAATATTTTGATGTTTAAAACAGTCCAATCACTTGAAACGACAAGCTTTATCAAAACACTAAGTATTGATAAAAAGCTATTTACAGAGAGAAATTTTGTGTTATAATATTTGTACTATCACATTAGTATAATCATTGTTTTAGGAGGTTTGATATGATTTCTTATGAAAAAAATTCGTCAATCATTGTGTTCTTGGACGCTCTTTATTGCATGGGTAAATGTTCTTGCAGTCCTTGCAAAAATCTTTACTATTATCAGCTACTTCACGTTACTTAATAATCTTGACACCATTAAAAGTACTTATGATGCCGATACTTACCAAACAATCGTGGCAGCTACAAATGTCTGGAACGTTATTATCATGATTGTTGCTTTGATTGCAAATATTGCCATTGCCTTCTTAGCGTTCAAAAATTTACCTAAAATCAAAGAAGATGCTCCAAGCTTGACACCTTACCGCCTTGGTTTGGTTTACACAGTTGTCTATAATGTAACGGGCATTATTCTTGCAGTTGTTTTAGGTAGCACATTATCAGTTACAACCTTCCTTCTCCCAGTTATTTTCCTAGTTCTTTATGGCTATGTCTATGCAAAAGCAGGGCAATTATTAGATAAAGACGAAGAGGAAAATGACGAGGCTGTCACTGAAGCTGAATAAGTATTATAGTCTATAAAAATCAATACCGTCTCAGCAACTTACTAAGGCGGTATTTTAATTGTCAAATAAATTCAAGGGTTGGATATTATCCTCTAAACCTGTGACGGTCACCCCCAACAAGCGAACACCCAATTTTGACTCGTCTAAGCTATCGTAAATCGTTTTAGCAACTTGGTCAATCACTTCAAAATCATTGGTGACATCATCAAGGGTTATTCGTTTGGTTAAGGTTGAAAAATCCGAATAACGCACTTTTAAGACAATTGTCCGACCAACTTTATGATTACGTTGAAGCGTGTCAACCACGCGCTGGGCATTCTTTGAAATTTCCGATTTGATATCATCTTCTTCATATAATAATTTACCATAAGTTCGCTCACTTCCAATTGATTTGCGAATGCGGTTAGACTTGACTGGCGAATTTGAAATGCCACGCGCCTTACGGTACAAATCATAGCCAAAGCGACCAAAAAGATCGATCAAGGTCATTTCAGGAATTTCCAACAAATCTGCTCCCGTAAAAACACCCAGTTGATGCAATTTTTCAACAGACCGTTTTCCGACACCGTAAAATTTTTCAATAGGAAGTTTTTCTAGAAAATCTTGGGCATCTTCTGGTAAAATTAAAGTTAATCCTTTCGGTTTTTCAAAATCCGAAGCGAGTTTAGCTAAAAATTTGTTATAAGAGACACCTGCCGAGCAGGTTAAATGGACTTCTTGCCAAATATCATATTGAATCATTTTGGCAATTTTAAGAGCTGATTTGATGCCGAGTTTATTTTCAGTGACATCTAAATAAGCTTCATCAATGGACATGGGCTCAACCAAATCCGTATAACGCTTGAAAATCTCACGAATCTGCATACCGACTTTTCGATATTTTTGATAATTACCTGATATAAAAACGGCTTGCGGACAACGCTCATAAGCTTCTTTTGAGGACATGGCTGAATGAACACCAAATTTTCTGGCTTTATAATTGCAAGTTGAAACAACACCACGTCCACCTGTCTTTCGTGGGTCAGAACCGATAATGACAGGCTTACCTTTCAAGTCTGGATTATCCCGCTCTTCTACCGACGCAAAAAAGGCATCCATATCAATATGAATAATTTTTCGAGAAGTGTCATTAATTAAAGGAAAAATCAACATAAACCTGTCCTTTCTGATTGTTTCTGAATCTATTATAACAATTTTCATGGTTTTCAACCAAACTTACAAATTTCTAGTACAGTTAAGTGTTTTTTATGGAACTGTACTAGAAAAGATTATTGTTTTTTGCGAGTTTTCTGCTTTGGAAAACGCTTCCTTTGTGATAAACTATACTTGTAAATGTAACAGATGGTCTGTTACTAGAATTTAAGGAGAAATCTCATTATGGCGACTGTTAAAACTAATACAGATGTTTTTGAAAAAGCCTGGGAAGGCTTTAAAGGTACTGACTGGAAAGAAAAAGCCAGCGTTTCTCGTTTCGTACAAGCTAACTACACACCTTATGATGGTGATGAAAGCTTCTTAGCTCCTGCTACAGAACGTTCACTTAAAGTGAAAAAATCATTGAAGAAACTAAAGCTCACTACGAAGAAACACGTTTCCCAATGGATACTCGTCCAACATCAATCGCAGATATTCCTGCCGGCTATATTTCAAAAGACGACGAACTAATCTACGGTATTCAAAATGATGAGTTATTCAAACTGAATTTCATGCCAAAAGGCGGAATTCGTATGGCAGAAACAGCTCTCAAGGAACATGGCTATGAACCTGACCCAGCTGTTCACGAAATTTTTACAAAACACGTAACTACAGTAAATGACGGTATCTTCCGTGCTTATACATCAAATATCCGTCGTGCACGTCACGCACACACTGTAACTGGACTTCCAGATGCTTACTCTCGTGGGCGTATCATCGGTGTTTATGCTCGTCTTGCTCTTTACGGTGCTGACTACTTGATGAAAGAAAAAGCCAACGACTGGAATGCAATTACTGAAATTGATGAAGAATCAATTCGTCTTCGTGAAGAAGTTAACTTGCAATACCAAGCACTTGGTGAAGTTGTCAAACTTGGTGACCTTTACGGTGTTGATGTCCGCAAACCAGCGATGAACGTTAAAGAAGCTATCCAATGGGTAAATATCGCATTTATGGCTGTTTGTCGTGTTATCAACGGTGCTGCAACTTCTCTTGGACGTGTGCCAATTGTTCTTGATATCTTTGCAGAACGTGACCTTGCTCGTGGTACATTTACAGAATCAGAAATCCAAGAATTCGTTGATGATTTTGTCTTGAAACTTCGTACTGTAAAATTCGCACGTACAAAAGCTTACGACGAACTTTACTCAGGTGACCCAACATTCATCACAACTTCTATGGCTGGTATGGGTGCTGACGGACGTCACCGTGTTACTAAAATGGACTACCGTTTCTTGAACACACTTGATAATATTGGTAATGCTCCAGAACCAAACTTGACAGTTCTCTGGACTGACAAATTGCCAGATTCATTCCGTCGCTACTGTATGAAAATGTCACACAAACACTCTTCAATCCAATACGAAGGTGTGACAACAATGGCGAAAGACGGTTATGGTGAAATGTCATGTATCTCATGTTGTGTATCACCACTTGACCCAGAAAATGAAGAACAACGTCACAACATCCAATACTTTGGTGCTCGTGTAAACGTTCTTAAAGCTCTTCTTACTGGTTTGAACGGTGGTTACGACGATGTTCACAAAGACTACAAAGTCTTTGATATTGACCCTGTCCGTGACGAAGTTCTTGACTTTGAAACTGTCAAAGCTAACTTTGAAAAATCACTTGATTGGTTGACTTCAACTTACGTAGATGCCCTTAACATCATTCACTACATGACTGATAAGTACAACTACGAAGCTGTCCAAATGGCATTTTTACCAACAAAACAACGTGCTAACATGGGATTCGGTATCTGTGGTTTTGCAAATACTGTTGATACCTTGTCAGCAATCAAATACGCTACTGTTAAACCAATCCGTGATGAAAATGGTTACATCTACGATTACGAAACAACTGGTGATTACCCACGTTGGGGTGAAGATGACCCTCGTTCAAACGAATTGGCAGAATGGTTGGTAGAAGCATACACTACTCGTCTTCGTAGCCACAAACTCTACAAGGATGCAGAAGCTACTGTATCACTTCTTACAATCACTTCAAACGTTGCTTATTCAAAACAAACTGGTAACTCTCCAGTCCACAAAGGTGTTTACCTTAACGAAGATGGCACTGTGAACCTGTCTAAACTTGAATTCTTCTCTCCAGGTGCTAATCCATCTAACAAAGCTCGTGGTGGTTGGTTGCAAAACCTTAACTCACTTGCAAGCCTTGATTTCTCATACGCTGCAGATGGTATCTCACTTACAACTCAAGTTTCTCCACGTGCCTTGGTAAGACATTCGATGAACAAGTTGATAACTTGGTAACTATCCTTGATGGTTACTTCGAAAACGGTGGACAACACGTTAACTTGAACGTTATGGACCTTAAAGATGTCTATGACAAGATTATGAGTGGTGAAGATGTTATCGTTCGTATCTCTGGTTACTGTGTCAACACTAAATATCTTACAAAAGAACAAAAAAACTGAATTGACACAACGTGTCTTCCACGAAGTCCTTTCAATGGACGATGCTGCTGAAGCCATTGCTGGAAAATAAGAGTAGAAGAAAAGACTTTGTCAGTTGACAAGGTCTTTTTTTGTTTTTAAAATATAGCTATGAAAATCAAACAGACACGAAATACATTATCAGATACTTATTTAGATGCTGTCAGAATCCGACAAGTAGTCTTTGTTAAGGGGCAAGGCGTGCCAATGTCACTTGAAATCGATGAGAACGAGGCTTATTGCTTCATTTTGTCCTTTATGATGAGCAAGGTCAAGCAGCCGCTACCTGCCGTATTTTGCCAAATAAAGACCATAGTGAAGCGACACTACAACGTATGGCGATACTCCCAAGCTATCAAGGACAAAATCTTGGAAAACTTCTCTTAGAGGATGTGATTCAATTCTGTCAAAAACAAGGCTTTAAACGCATGGTATTACACGCGCAATTAACAGCAAAAGGTTTCTACGACAAGCTTGGCTTTACTTGCTCCGGCGAAGAATTTGAAGAAGCTGGTATCATGCACATCAGTATGGAAAAATCATTATAAAACTCTTTAACGGCTTACTGGCTTAGATTCATTACCTTGGGCTGATTTGCAATTTGACATAACACAAAAGCGAGGCAGAAACAAAAGTGTTCAGCCTCGCTATTTATATAGCTGTAATAAGCAAAATGCAGTGGTTTGGAATTCAAGAATCTGGAAATCAATTGTTGAAGGTCGCTGTCAAGAAATCTAAAAACAGAAATTGTCAACTTAGAGTTTCCATGCGCAATTGATTAGGCACTTTTTAACGCTTGCTTTACAAGCTAGACTTTTAAACCTCAAACAATATTTTCAACTATTTAAGCAATCACCGCTGAATAGGTTCTAATACGCTGATAGACCAGCTTTTACAACCCTTTTTGGCATCAAACTTTCCTTGAATTTATTTCCCAAACCTTTTAAAGTTATTCTTTTCCCCTTAGTCGTCGGAAAGTTGCTTTTATAGCATCTGCGATATCATTTCCTTGTTCTTTGAGATGATTTAGACGACGTTCGTTCAAATCTTCTTGGACTTTATCGTACAATTCATCTTGGACTTGTCCTGCAAGTTCAACTTCACGTGCGAGAGCAAGGGCATCCCAACGCATAATATTCGTTTTATAAGGAGCAAAGACATGGTTTAAAATACTTTCATCTTCTTCATGAACCAAAGCAATAACAGCAACCTCACCATCAAGCAATTTTGTCGTCACTTCTTCAATCAAGCTATTGTCACTTGCATCAGTCATGCTTCCACTTGCTGCACCAGCAAGACTGCCTATACCGTAACCAATAATAACACCGATAGGACCGCTCAAAATTCCCAACAGACCGCCGATAATACCGCCAACAGTCGCATAATCACGGCTAGCATCGTCAAAGTCGATAGAATCTTTGATAGTGATTTTACCATCTTCATTTTTCACCAATGCGATCTGTGCAATTTGCGTATCATTATCCTGCTTAAATGATTTTAGTTCTGAAAAAGCTTGGTAAGCTTCACTTTCAATATCAAAAACAACAGTCAGCACATTTGCCATAATCTTGTTCCTCCTTTTCCTTTATCACCCTCATTATAACACTTTCGGACTTAAAAGGTTGATAAAAACAAAGCGTTTTCAAAGAAATTTCTGTTTTTAATAATTCTGCTGAATCCATTGTGAAATTCTCTGACGTTCCTCAATCCACAGAGGTCTATCATCATAAGCATATGTACGATTAGTCAGAAAAATAGCAGCCTTTTGCTCCTTACGATTGATTGTCACATAAGTGCCTGTGTAACCAGTATGGTCAAGCCAATCGCCCTCTTTATTCCATGCAAGCGAACGTTCTTTATTCGCTTGACTGAAATTTTGCCAAATATCACTCGTAAAATCATCTGTTAGATAATGCTGACAAAACTTTTCTAAATCCTGCAGGTTTGAAAATAACCCTGCTGAACCAGAATGAATGCCAAGAACTTTGGCTTTTGGATCATGAACAACTCCATCACCGATGCCAGCAACCGTAGGCACCGCCTTTTTTACTGGACCAAAACCAGTATTTGTCATGCCAAAAGGCTGAAAGACTTCATCTTTAAAAATCACATCAAGTGACTTGCCATAAATCTCTTCCAGCATAAAGCCAAGCAAAAGAAAATTGATGTCTGTGTAAAGAAAAACTTTCCTTCCCTCCACAGCAATGTGATTAATGGCTTCTTTCAACTCAGCTGCATTCAGATTATCACGATTAGGGATAAAAGGATTTATCCCACTACTATGTGTTAAAAGTTGTCGTAAGGTTACAGATGACTCGTGAAAATCAGGATAATACCGCACCAAAGGCGCATCCAACTCTAATCTTCCTTGATATAAAAGAGAAGTGATAACTGTTCCAACGCCAACTACCTTGGAAACGGATGCCAAATCGTAAATCAAACCAGATTTTATAGGAGTGACACCGTCAATCGTACCAATATAATGTTCTGACCATTGACCATCTTTAAAAAGAGCTAAACTAGCTCCATGATAAATATTACGATTGATTTGATTATTAATAATTTCTAGCAAATCTATCATTTGATAAACCAAATTTCAATATTACTAGGGTCAGAAAGTACTAAGACACTCGCTTTTTTATCCAAATAAACAGTTTGCCCTTTATCTTCTAAAAAGCTAGCCAAGCTTTCAAATCATAATTGTCAGGAACTTGACATTCTAAAATTTCCACATCCCAAGTTTCAAGTGGGTCAACAGCTAAATCTGCACCTTGTGCTTGCACAAATTGGATATCAAGCGGAAATTGTCCTTCAAAAACATCATCGTAAAAGGCACGCGCAGCTGCTTCATCAGCCACGTTAAGTGTCATACTTTCGAAGCTAAAATCAGAAACTTCTTTTAACTCATCATTTTTAGGGAAATTGACACTATCGATTTCAGTTAATTGTTGAATATCATCTTCAGAATGTAAAAGAAAAAGGTCACCTTCTGGTGATAACGTTTCAAAGGCATATCCATTTTTACCTTTAAAGAGACGCTCAACAGCAACACTATTTCCTAAGATAGCTGTCACTTCATCGGCATTCGGAATTTTAACAACAATCTTATTAAGTTTTTTTGTTCCCTCAACAGCATGTGTATAGGCGATGGTGATTCCTCAATAACAAAACTAGCTTTTTTTTGTTTGGTTGAAACTCAGCAATCGTCATTTTCTTCGTTAACTAGTTTAAAACTAATTTTTATAAACTCAATGTTGTGATCACGATTATTGATTCGCAAAACGGGATGCCTAAACGTAACTTCGTCAAATAAAGTCATAACTGTCTCCTCACAATGTTTCATTTATTAAATTTTCAATACAGTTCCTACAAAATAAGGACTAGGTCTTTTCTATTTTAGAAAAAAATTATTTAGTTTGACAAGAAATTATGCGTTTTTTAGAAATTTTTGTATAAAAAAGTACCCAACTGCTTTATTTATACAGTGATAATTAACAAGATACAGTGATTTGAAGTTCAATAGATTCAGGGGAAAATTGTTGAGGATTACCTCAAAAACATAAGAATAGTGATGAGATATTTTATTAGTGTCAATCAAAAATAAAAAAGGAAACCCGAAGGTTTCCTATATGTCTCATTATTATAGGTACAAGAGTTTGAATAAGGCTACTGCTGCAATACCTGCAAGAATTGGAGCGATAACTGGTACCCATGAATACCACCATTTAGAATCGCCTTTGTGTTCACCAAGAACTGATTTAGGAAGCAAAGCATGAACGATACGTGGACCAAGATCACGTGCAGGGTTAAGACCAGGACCAGTAGGACCACCAAGTGATGCAACAAGTGTCATTACAAGGAAACCAAGTCCTAAGTGAGCAACAGCAAGTGAACCTGTTGTGTAAGGTGCAACTTGGCTTGCTGCTGTAGTAGCATCATAACCGTAGTTAGTCAATTTTGCAACTAATTCTGCACCGAAGTAGTTTTTAGTAAGTGCCATAGCACCGAAGAAAAGTACGAATGAACCTAAGAACTCATTCAAGAAACCGTTAATCCAAGCGGCTTTGTGACTTTCTTTTGTGCCGTCGTCAACAGCTGAAATAGTTGAGAATGAACCAAGGATAGCATTTGGATTTTCAGTTTTAAGGTAGTATGGCTTGTGTGTCATAACGACAAGCAATTGACCAAACATTGCACCAAGTAATTGAGCAGTGATGTACTGTGGAACGTGTGACCAGTCAAACAAACCTGAAACTGCAAGTGCAAGTGTGAAGGCTGGATTAATGTGGTTACCTGAAACGTTACCAAACATGAGTGCAGGAATCATAACACCAAAACCATACCCAAGTGCGATGATAACCCACCAGAGTTATTCCTTTGTCCCCTTAGTTCCACATTAGCAACTGCACCATTACCAAGAATGATGAGTAAAGCTGTCCCGATAAATTCTGTGATATATTTCACAGTCCATGTAACATCCATGTTTTTTTGTTTCCTCCGAGAAATATAGTTTAGACATTTAACATTCTATCAAGTATAATAAATAATGTAAAGGTTATCCGTAAAATTAAAACGTTTACTTTTTAGAAGGGAAAGTTTCATGAAATATAATCAATTCTCTTTCATTCCAAGACCTATCGCTATTGCAGAGCAAGAGTTGCAAGCCTTAGGATTTGATATTACCCACCAACAAGCTGATAAAAAAGCTCTGGAAAATTTCTGCCGTAAGATTTTCTTTAATTACAAAGATACGGACTACCCACTTCGTCATTTAATCGCTGATTTTGAGACAGATTTTATTAACATTTTTTAATTCTGAACGTCCATTAACAGCGGATATTTTTTACACTATTTCACTACAACTTCTCGGATTTATTCCGCATGTTGACTTTACAAATACAAACTGACTTTTTAGAAAAAAATTGCCTTTCCGATTAATTATCAAAAAGGACACATCCTTGAGGCGCTTTATCATTTGCTAGCTAGTCGCCAAAATCAGGTATGACCTTGCTTGATGATTTAATTAGTAAGGGGCTTATTCCAGTAGATAATGATTATCATTTTTTCAATGGCAAATCACTAGCAACGTTTGATACAACTGATTTGATTCGTGAAGTTGTTTATGTGCAATCACCGCTTGATACTGACCAAGACGGACAACTCGATTTGATTAAGGTCAATATTATTCGCCCTAAAACAAGCCACCAATTGCCAACCATGATGACAGCTAGTCCTTATCACCAAGGAACAAATGTCGTTGCTAACGATAAAAAACTTTACAAAATGGAAGGTGATTTAGCTGTAAAACCAGCACGAACAATCAACGTTGAAACACGTGACTTTGAACCGTTAGCTGCTCCTGATGTTGACCTTCCTATCGGAGAAAGTGAAGAACGTTTCAATTTTATTGACCCCTACACGCTCAATGATTATTTCCTTGCACGTGGTTTCGCAAGTATCTACGTTTCTGGGGTTGGAACTGCAGGCTCTGACGGTTTTATGACCAGCGGAGATTATGCGCAAGTGGAAAGTTTTAAAGCAGTCATTGATTGGTTAAATGGCAAAGCAATCGCCTTTTCTAGCCACCGTCGTGACCAAAAAGTTGTTGCTGATTGGGCGAGTGGACTGGTTTGTACCACTGGAAAATCTTATCTTGGAACCATGTCAACCGCTCTAGCAACGACAGGTGTTGAGGGGCTGAAAGTTATCATCGCTGAATCAGCTATTTCATCTTGGTATGATTATTATCGTGAAAATGGGTTGGTTTGCAGCCCTGGTGGCTATCCTGGTGAGGACCTTGATGTGCTGACCGAATTGACTTACTCACGTAATTTGCTGGCTGGCGATTATTTACGCAATAATACACATTATCAAGAACTCCTTGACGAGCAATCTGCACAGCTCGACCGTGCTTCTGGTGATTACAATCAATTTTGGCATGACCGTAATTATCTGCCACACGCTGACAAGGTTAAAGCAACCTGCGTATTCACTCACGGGCTCCAAGACTGGAATGTCAAGCCACGTCACATCTTCAATATTTTCAATACCCTTCCAGATACTGTCGAAAAACACGCTTTTCTTCACCACGGTGAGCATGTTTACATGCACAACTGGCAATCCATTGATTTCCGTGAAAGCATGAACACTTTACTTTCTGAAAAAATGCTTGGACAAGATAATCATTTCGTTTTGCCAACACTTATCTGGCAAGATAATAGCCAAGAACAAGCTTGGACAAGCTTAGCTGAATTTGGCAGTAACAATCAATCAACTTTAGCCCTTGGTACAGACCAAAAAATCATTGACAATCATTACGCCAAAGCTGAATTTGAACGTTATAGCAAGAATTTCAGAACTTTCAAGAGTGAGTTATTTACTGGAAAAGCAAATGCCATTTGCCTCGATTTACCGATTGAACACGATTACCATATCAATGGGCAAATCACTCTACACCTAACCGTCAAATCTAGTGAAAATAAAGGAATTCTGTCTGCCCAAGTCTTAGACTATGGCGAAAAGAAACGTTTTAAAGATGTTCCTTATGTACTTGATTTATACGCTATTGATAATGGACGCAATTTCTCACGTGAAGCTCTCAAAGAATTGCCATTTACCAAAACCAGAGAACGTGTCATCACAAAAGGTGTTCTAAATCTTCAAAATCGTACAGATTTGTTAACAATTGAAGATATCCCTGCCAATGAATGGATGACCATTGATTTCACCCTTCAACCAAGCATCTACAAATTGGAAAAAGGCGACACTCTCCGCGTACTTCTCTACACAACAGACTTTGAGCACACTATCCGTGACAATAGCAATTACATTTTGACAGTTGATTTAGACAAATCAAATTTGGAGATTCCTATAGAGAATAACGTGGGTCTTTGACACATAAGCATCCTCCTATCATTCTCAGAAGAAAAAATCCTTTCTAATCTATCACATAAGTTTACAAATTTTAATAAGAAACCCTGCTTACTTTGAAAAATCAAAGAATATCATCTCATACAAAAACCTCCTCTATGTCTTATGAACAAGAGGAGGTTTTTGTGTTTTTATACTCAACGAAAATCAAAATTAGACTAGGTGACGTAGATTCAGATAGAACTCCGTTATTTTATAATTTGGAATAATAAGCTAAAAACTTCCGTTGAAGATTTTCACACCTCAAATCAAGTCACAAAACGTCTGAGTTTAATTTTCAAAGAGGGTTACTTATAAAAGGTCACAGTCATTTTAGTTCCTAATCCTAGCTGACTTTCCACCTTAATATCAGCATGATGTTGATTGACTGCGTGCTTAACAATGGAGAGCCCCAAACCAGTGCCACCCAACTTCTTCGAGCGACTCTTATCAACTCGATAGAAACGCTCAAAAATGCGTTCCTGCTCATCTTTGGCGATACCAACTCCAGTATCCTGTACTGTCAGAACAACATCGTCCTCATTCGAGGTGACATTGACAGTCACATCCCCCTTATCACGGTTATAGATAATAGCATTATCACAAAGATTATAAATCAAAGAATGAATAAGGGCATGGTTACCAGTAATATAGCTGGTTCCCCTAATAAATGCAAGTTGATATGACGTTCATTTGCCTTAGCAGATAAACTATCTAAAACTTCCTCTGATATCTGATAGAGATTGACGGGTTCCATAGCTAACTCTTCTGACTCATCAAGATGTGACAGTTTAATAATATCTTCTACCAACTGGATCATACGTTGAGACTCACTGTGGATTTTCTCAGCGAATTGTGGAACATCTTTTTGCGCAACAACATCACTAGCCAGCATTTCAGAATATCCAGAAATCAAATGTAACGGTGTTTTCAGTTCATGAGAAACGTTTGCCGCAAATTCGCGGCGCAGCTGCTCTGCCTGAAGTTGCTCTGTAACATCAAAGAAAAGAATTGCTAAACCAGTCACCTTATCCTCAGAGTGAATAGGACGTACCATAACTTTGTAATGCGCATCATCTAATTGCAAAATCCCTTCTTGTTTGCGACCCTGAAGACCTTTTTCTAGCCAATTATTTAGTGACAGGTTACGGAGAATTTGCAACATATCTTTACCCAAACAAGTTTGATCAGTCTGCAAAATATCCTGTGCTGCTTGGTTGATACTGATGATACGACAGTTATTGTCTAACAAAATCATGCCTTCTTTAATTTTAGAAATAATGGTATCAAATTCTGATTGACGTTGTTCTATCAAAACTTCTCGCTCAGTAACTTCCTTTTGATGTCTGGCAATCCGTCTTAGAAGGGGTGAAATTTCTTCATAGGCATCATTTTCAAGCGGATGGTCAAGATCCAGTCGATTCAATGGTAACACAATACTCTTAGCAATAGAGTGTGAAAGCCACAGAGAGAGTAAGAAGGCCAATACAAGAATAAGGAACAAAGGCTGGAACATCCGAAACAAAAGCACTAAAATACTGTGTCTAGTAACAGATAAGCGAATAACGGTTCCATTATCCAAGCGCTGAGCAGAATAAAGTGACTGAGTGGTTAAGGTTTTAGAGTATCGAACACTCTCACCATAACCATCTTTCAAAGCTTCTTTGATTTCTTCTCTATTAGCATGATTGTCCATGATCTGTGCATCAGACTCATTATCATAGAGAACTTTTCCTTGATTATCAACCCAAGTGATTCTGACATTTGACATCTTGAGCTCATTAAAATAATCTTGGCCTTCCAGAGAAACCCCTTGAGCAGCTAAGGCTGTCTCTGTCTGCAACTGTTCCTTTTGTACTTGAGTAAAGTAGCCATAAAGCAAGCCAACAACCATAAATAGAGTTACAAGAAGAACGCCTAGCGTGGCAAAAAAAAGTTGAACGAAAGATTTTCTTAATCATCTGTTACCTCCAAACGATAACCAACACCACGAACTGTCTTAATCAGATGACTAGCATCTCCAAGCTTCATGCGAAGGGTTCCAATATGAACATCAACTGTCCGTGTTTCTCCGATAAAGTGTTCTCCCCAAACTTTATCCAAAAGTTCTTGCCGCGTAAAAACACGGCCAGGATTTAACATCAATAAAGATAGCAGATCAAATTCTTTCAAAGTTAATTCGATTTTTTGTCCATTATTTCTAACCGTGTAATTCTTTGCATCCAGAGAGAGGTTTTTATTGTCAAATGAGTTTCCTGTTCCTGATTTGATGTACGTCTGAGAACTGCTTTGATGCGAGAAATCATTTCCATCATACCAAACGGCTTAACCAAATTAATCATCGGCACCCAAATCTAATCCTTTGACTTTATCAAATTCTGTTCCTTTAGCAGTTGTCATGATTACTGGAATATCTTTTGTCATGCCATTTGATCGTAGGGATTTTAAAATGGTCAATCCATCATCTACAGGCAACATGATATCTAACAGTATAAGCTTAGGTTGCTCTTCTTCCATGGCTTTCCAAAATAGAACGGAGTCAGGAAACCCCTGAGCCTCAAACCCTGCTGTTCGTAAAGTATAAAGCATCAGTTCTCGAATATCATCATCATCTTCAACGCAGTAAATCATGTTTCTTCTCCATTCAGTTCACCAGTGATTGAAAAAATTACCCACTTAGCGACATTGACGGTATGGTCACCAATTCTTTCCAAATATTTGGCAATCATCAAAACATCAATAGTATATTCACCATCGTTTCCAAGTTCAGCAATATGGGCAATTAAACTTGCCTTTATTGTATCAAATTCTTTATCCACTGTGACATCTTTTTGGATAACTTTTAAAGCTAAAGTCTCATCATCATGGACAAAGGCATCCACACTATCTGTTACCATATGGACAACGTGTTTGACCATTTGCTTGAGATGACGAAAATCAGCTCCTTCATGAACATGACCATCACCAATAATATCAACAATTTCAGCAGATTGAGCACCAATACGCTTCATATCATAAACCATTTTCAAAGCAGCTGAAATACGTCGCAAATCCTTGGCAACTGGCTGTTGACGAAGCAGTAACTTAAGACATTGTGATTCAATATCTCTTTCCATCTGCTCAATTTTTTGATAAGTTTTGCCAACATCATTAACCAGATGCTGATTATTTTCACTGATGGGCATTAATGATTTTGAAATAATTTCCTCACATAACGACCCCATCAAAATTAAATTGGTATTGAGTGCATGCAGTTGATTTTCAAAGGCTGAGCGTATCATCCGAATCTCCCTGTTATATAATTTTCTGTGCGTTCGTCTTGTGGCATTGAAAATAGTTGGCTTGTTTTATTGTACTCAACAATTTCGCCCAATAAGAAGAAGGCTGTCTTGTCGGAAATCCGCACAGCTTGTTGCATGTTGTGGGTCACCATGACGATAGTATATTTTTTCTTGAGTTCAATAACCAAATCTTCAATTTTTGCTGTTGAAATCGGATCTAAGGCACTTGTTGGTTCATCCATGAGGAGAACTTCAGGTTCAATGGCCAAAGCTCTAGCAATGCAAAGCCGTTGCTGTTGACCACCAGACATACCAAGAGCAGATTTATTGAGGCGATCTTTGACTTCATCCCATATAGCGGCTTGTTTTAAGGAACGCTCCACAATTTCATCCAATTGAACTTTATTGTGAATACCGTGAGTTCTAGGCCCGAAGGCAATGTTGTCATAGATGCTCATCGGAAATGGATTGGGTTTTTGGAAAACCATACCTACTTTTTTACGAAGGACATTGATATCTAAATCGCGGTAAACATTTTCTTTATCTAATGTGACCTCTCCGGTAATACGGCAATTTTTCACCAAGTCATTCATTCGGTTAAGACTTTTCAGCAAGGTCGATTTTCCACATCCTGATGGACCAATGAAAGCTGTAATTTCATTGCTGGCAATTTCCAGATTAATGTTTTTTAAAGCTTTGAAGTCTCCGTAGTAGAGATCCAAATTTTTAATTTCTATTTTATTCATCGCTTGTTTTACTTCCTAATCGTCTAGCAATCAAACCTGACACTAGATTAATGATAATAACTAATACTAAGAGAACCACTGCTGTAGCGTAGGTTTGATTGACATAAAGTCCCTCTCCTGAGATAGCATACATATGTACAGCCAAAGTCCGTGACGAACTGAAAATACTTTTCGCCACTTCAGCAACCGTACCTGCTGTAAAAATCAAGGCGGCTGATTCTCCCACAATTCGCCCAATCGCTAAAATAATTCCTGAAAAAATTCCTGGCATGGCGCTAGGAAGGACAATTTTAAAAATTGTCCTAAGTTTACCCGCCCCAAGTGCAAAAGCCCCTTCACGATAGGAGTCTGGTACTGAAAGCAAAGCTTCTTCTGTTGTTCGCATAATCAGTGGCAAAATCATGATACTAAGTGTAACAGCTCCTGACAGCAAGGAAAGTCCCATGTGAGCGAACTTAACAAAGAAAAGAGCGCCAAACAGTCCATAGATAATGGAGGGAATCCCAGAGAGCGTTTCAGTTGCAATCCGAATAACACTAACAAAAGGGTTATCACGACGCGCATATTCTACCAAGTAAATAGAAGCCCCTATACCAATAGGTACGGCAACACTTAATGCTAAAATGGTCATAAAAATCGTATTGATTAAGGCCGGTAACAACGATACATTCTCACTATTGTAAGTCCAAGCAAACAAACTCATGTTTAAGTTGGGCAAGCCTTTGACCAGAATATATCCGACCGTGAAAGCAATTCCGACAAATGTTATCAAGCAGCACCATAAACTAACAAATACAACATTAATGATACCAGGTCCCGTCGGCGTGACTGCCAATCTTGCTTGAAGCTACGGTGATTGATATTTTCCATGTCTACTCCTCTTTATGTAACAACGAAAAGCTGATGTTAATGATTAGGACAAATATAAAAAGAACAACAGCTGTCCCTATAAGAGCCTCTCTGTGAAGACCACTAGAGTACCCCATCTCCATAACAATATTGGTTGTCATAGTTCTGACCCCTGATGTCAAGGAATCTGGCAAGACAGCTTGGTTACCTGCAACCATGATAACTGCCATAGTTTCCCCGATTGCGCGTCCAATCCCTAAAATGACAGATGCCAAAATTCCCCGCTTAGCTGCTGGCAGTACTGCAAAAAAGATGCTACGCTCATGGGAAGCCCCCAGAGCTAAACCACCTTCATAATAGGATCTAGGAACAGCACGAATAGCAGCCTCAGAGACACTGATAATAGTTGGTAAAATCATCAAACCAAGCAAAATTGAAGCGGTAAGTACTCCCATTCCAAAGCCACCGATGTTATCACGAACAAAGGGAACTAAAACAACCAAACCAAAGAAACCATAAACAACCGATGGTATCCCTGCCATGAGGTTAATAGCCGCCTTGAGCGGTCTATAGATGGCTTCTGGACAAAAAGAAGACATAAAAACCGCTGTCAAAACTCCAACAGGTACCCCAATAATAAGCGCCCCTGCTGTCACATAAAGTGAACCGACAATCATTGGAAAAATACCAAAAAGGTTGTTAGCCGGTCTCCATACAGTTCCGAAAAGAAAGTTACCTAAACCAATTTGATGAATAGCAGGAATCCCACTCGAAAACAAAAAGATGCAAATTAGTAGCACGGATAGAACAGAAATGCAGGCGGTAAGAAAAAATACCGCTTGCATCATTTTTTCTTTTGTATGATTCATTCATGACCCCTTAGTCTGAAAGACCGTCCCAACTTGTTGTCTTACCTGTAAAAATAGTCTTGACTTGTTCGCTTGTTAAGCCATCAACTTTGTTATCTTTATTAACAATAACAGCAATACCATCTATCGCAATAACTGTTGAGCTGACTCCTTTAGATGTTTCTTCATCTTTCAAATCACGTGACGCCATTCCAATATCAGCTGTTCCCTCGATTGCATTTGTGATACCTGTTGAGGAGTCGCTTTGTTGAATCTCTACTTCAACCTTAGAGTTGACTTTGCTATAAGCTTCTTTTAATTTTTCCATAACTGGTGTGACAGAGCTTGATCCTGAAACAACAACCTTGCCAGAATCAACTGAAGATTTATAGGCTTTGGTATCGTCAAGTGGAATGTAACCATTTTCTTCTACGACAGCTTGACCATCAGAACTTAAAATAAAGTTGATGAAATCTTGAGCAGCCTCACTTATCTTATCTTTAGTCACAATGTTAAATGGTCGAGAAATCTTGTAGCTTCCGGCTTTAATATTGGCAACACTTGCTCGGTACCATCAATTTTCAGAACCTTGACGGTATCATCCAAAGAACCTAGCGAAGTATAGCCGATAGCTGACTTATCTCCAGCTACTGTCGTTAGCATAACAGAGGTCGAGTTAGTAACAATGGCTTTGTCCGTTGTCAAATCAACTTTTTCACCATTTTGCTCTTGTTGAACTCCGAAAAGTTCAACAAAAGCACCGCGTGTCCCAGACCCATCTTCACGGGAAACAACGCTGATGTTACCAGATGCAGATGAAGAGTCCCCGTTTGATTTGCTACAAGCTGAAAGTCCCAGTAGAGCTGTTAAGCCAGCTAGGGCCAGTACCGAAAACAATTTACATTTTTTCATGATGTTCTCCTTTAAATTCTTTACAATGACCATTATAGAAAGCCAACATCAAATCTATTACCATACTTTTGTAAAGTTTTTGTAAAATCATTACCAAACGCTCACTCTTATCACACAGTTAAAATAGGCAGTTACTTCAAAAAATGCTATAATAAATAAAGCTTTAAGAAATACTCAAAAAGAAACATAAGGCAACGAAAATTTAACAAGAGGGTCTAAACCCTTGCTACGAAAGGAATCTTAAAAATCTTATGATGAATATGCAAAATATGATGCGTCAGGCTCAAAAACTCCAAAAACAAATGGAGAAAAAACAATCTGAACTTGCTAGTACAACTTTCACTGGAAAATCAGCTCAAGATTTAGTTGTTGTTGAGTTTACAGGTGATAAAAAATTGGTGAACATCACTTTTAAAGATGCTGTTGTTGACCCAGATGATGTTGAAACACTTCAAGACATGACAACACAAGCAATCAACGATGCACTTTCTCAAATCGATGATGCCACACAAAAAACACTAGGCGCATTTGCAGGAAAATTACCATTTTAATGACATAATCAAAAAAGCTCGAACCTTTTAAGGTTCGAGCTTTTTAAGCTTCTTTTGCTGTTTCTAAACAATAAGATTTTTCATGACAATGTGGGCAAGTTAATTTTCGCGTTTTAGGAGTATGACGAGCAAATACGAATTCCCTATACGTTGGTTGGAAAAGTTGGTGGCAATTGGGACAGATATAAGCTATTTTACGTGAAAAACGATAAGACAATGTTAATAATGTGCCAACATACACCAAACCAATACCGATACCAACACCTTGCCAAACAACAGATTGTGGACGACTTGCAAGCCAAGCAACACAAAGAACAAAAATAAGAATCGTTGCTAGATTACTAATCCACATCCGTTTTTGCAAACGACGCCAAGCTAATTGATTTTTCATGGTAAGAGAAATGTCTGATAAAAATTCTAGCGACTGACCTGTTTGATTTTTTACCCTGTCAAGCAAGTTGACAGTAGTGTCAAGTTTGGCTTTCTTCTCAGCAAGCTCACGCTTTGTTTTCTTGATATGCTCAACAAGCAGTAACTCTAAAACTTGCCTTGCATTTTCCTCAGCAAACAACCGCTTTATCTGTTCAATAGAAAAATCTAACTCTCTCAAAAAACAAATCATGCGCAACTGTTCCAAATCACTATCCACATAAATCCGCCGTCCACCTTCTGTCAAATCAGATGGCGACAAAATACCACGTTTATCATAATATTGGACCGTGCGAACTGAAACACCTGCCAACTTCGCCAAATCGCCAGTTGTATAAGAGCGAGACATTCCTTTCACCTCCTTTCTGTCCTTATTATAGGACATGCCCCAACGTCACAAGCAAGGGGTTACCCTAGATGATTTTTTATTTTTTGAAAAATAGCAGAGCTTTTAGCTAAAAAAGCCACCTAAAGCTGCAAAAGGATTGTCACCATGCTCTTCTTCTTGCTGATTCAAATAAGATTTATTCTCATCAAATTCCATGAACTTTTCATAAACAAGCGCAGTCATGCGAGCATCTTCAAGTGAATTATGACAATGTCCTGAAATACCTAAAAATTCAGCAACACTTGTCAACTTGAGACTGGCAATTCCATTCAAGTCTGTGCTACGACGTTCAAAAGCCTCATCATATAAATCAACCTTGTAAAGCTCTGTCAAGTCTAATTCATTTTCAGCAAGTAAGGGCAGGTCTGATTTTAGCGCATTGTAACCAACCAAAGCAGTCTCTCCAACGAATGTTTTAAAGTCAGCCAGCACTTCATCAAGCTTTGGAGCGTTAGCAATTTTTTCTGACGTAATACCCGTCAATCCATTAATGAATGACTGCAATGGCACATCGGTGTAAACATAAGTGTCAAAGCTGTCAACTTCGTGACCTTCTTTGAATTTTACTGCTGAAACCTGAATAATATGACTTTTCTCAGCAACCGTATTAAATTCCAAATCAAATGCAATGTACTCCGCTAATTTTTCCATGATACCTCCTAAAAATGAGTTTATAAAATAAAGCTGGAACTTTTGTCCCAGCTTCCGATAAATTTCGAGTTCTTATTTTCCACCAAAAAGACGCGCTAGGAATCCCTTCGGAGCTGCTTCTTCTTGAATTTTTTCTTCTGACTTCGTTTGAATTTCTTCGACTTCAGCCTTAGCTTCATTAAGTTCAAGCTGAAGGCGTTTTGTGTCTTCCATGGCAGCAAGCGTCAATTGTTGTTGCTGATCAAGCTGCTTGTCTTTTTCACTAATTTGCACATCTTTAACACGAAGCTGTTCATCTTTTGAAGCAAGCTGTTTATCCTTAGCTTTGAGCTGCTCATACAAACGTGTAATTTCAGTATTTTTTTCGTCCACTAAAATTTCTAAAAGTTCGCGTTGTTTTGTTTCTTCATCAATTGGCTCATCTTCAAAAATGGTTGTTTTGTAGATTTCTTCCAATTTAATCAAGCCACTTCGGTTGACAACGGTAACTCCCTTTTCATTTTTATCGACATCTTCTTCTGGCAGACTCTTGACACGATTGTTAACCGCTTGACGGCTAACTCCTAGAATCTCAGCCAGCTCGCTAACTGTTTTCTCAATTGCCATAATATCCTCTTTTACGTTGAAATTTCTTATGAAAAGGATAACATAACAGTCTATGATTGTCAATTTTCACCAAGTTTCTGGTGTGCTTTTTACTTGATATCAACTTTTTTTTTAGAACTGCTGTCACGTTTTTTGTTATTTTCTGTAAACATCCTAACTTTCTTTTCACAAATCCCATTACTTGCTTATCAAGATAGCAATATTTTATGCTACAATAGCTATATGAATACATACGATACAATTATCATTGGTGGCGGTCCCGCTGGTATGATGGCTGCCATTTCAAGCAGTTATTATGGTAACCAAACATTACTTATTGACAAAAATAAACGACTCGGCAAAAAACTAGCTGGAACGGGGGGTGGACGTTGTAACGTCACTAATAATGGTACCATTGATGACCTCATGGAAGGCATTCCTGGAAATGGACGCTTTCTTTACAGTGTCTTTTCACAGTTTGACAACTACGACATTATCCGATTTTTTGAAGAAAATGGCGTTGCTTTAAAAGTTGAGGACCATGGGCGTGTGTTCCCAAAAACTGATAAATCAAAAACGATTATTGATGCTCTTACCCATAAAATCAATGAACTCGGTGGCACCGTTTTAACCAATACTGAAGTTGTTTCTGTCAAGAAAATCGACAACCTTTTCCACGTCAAATCTGCGACAGATGAATTCATCTGTGGAAAACTCATTGTCACAACAGGTGGTAAAGCCTATCCTTCCACAGGGTCAACAGGTTTTGGTTATGAGATTGCCAGGCATTTTAAACTCAATCTTACAGAACTTGAAGCGGCTGAAAGTCCATTATTAACAGATTTTCCACACAAGGAACTTCAAGGAATCTCTCTCGATGATGTTTGTTTGAGCTATCAAAAACACCATATTACGCATGATTTGCTCTTTACGCATTTTGGTTTGTCTGGACCTGCCGCACTACGCCTATCAAGTTTTATCAAGGGTGGCGAAACCATTACACTTGACCTTATCCCCAAACTATCCACAGAAGAGCTACACACATTTTTAGCGGAGCAGCGTGAGAAATCCCTCAAAAATGCTCTTAAAGTGCTTCTTCCAGAACGATTAGCAAGCTTTTTAGCACAGCCATTTCCCGAAAAAGTCAAACAACTAACGCCACAACAAGAAAAAGAACTTGTGGATAATATCAAAGAGCTGCCAATTAAAGTAACCGGAAAAATGTCACTGGCAAAATCTTTTGTGACTAAAGGTGGCATTGATTTGAAAGAAATTAATCCCAAAACCCTTGAAAGTAAGCAAGTCCCTGGACTTTACTTTGCTGGTGAAGTGCTTGATATTAATGCCCACACAGGTGGTTTTAACATCACTGTGGCGTTATGTACAGGCTGGGTCGCTGGAAGTTTACATTACTAACAATTGTTGAGAAATCCTTTTGTGGGTTTCTTTTTTAAAAATATTTAACTTAGTTAAGTTTTTCTCTTGATTATTTCCTCAAAGGTGTTATAATAAATATCGTTAACCAGTTAAGTAAAGGAGACATTATGGCTAAAAAATCAAAAATTGCTAGATACAACCGACAACTAAAACTCATTGAGCAATATGCCGACTTACGTCGTGAATTGAAGGCAAAAGGCGATTACGAAGCGCTTCGTAAATTACCACGCGACTCAAATCCAAATCGTTTGAAAAATCGTGACCGCATTGACGGACGCCCACACGCATACATGCGTAAATTCGGCGTTAGCGAATCAACTTCCGTGACCTTGCTCACAAAGGACAACTTCCTGGCGTCAAAAAAGCCAGCTGGTAATCCTCAAAAAAATAGAAAGACAAAAGTTTTTATCACACAAAAAGCTGGGATGTCCCCAGCTTTTTTAGTTAATAACATAAGTATAGAAACGATTATCCACAGCTAAACGTGGAAAATCAGCAGGTAAATTTGACGATTCAATTGCTTGAAAACCAAATTTTCGGTAAAAGTGCTGAGCAGCCTCAAAATCTGTTGTTGTTCCAAGAAAAATAGCCTTCTTCTGCTCTTTTTGGCAATAAGCTACAAAAGCCTTCAATAATTCTTTTCCTAAACCTGCTTTTCTGTAATTTTTACTTACAAACATTTTCTTTAAAGCGACATTGTCTTGTTCAAGAGCCACTAAGCCAATACACCCTAGCACTTCTTTCCTCTCATTGATAGCTACCCAGAATTGACCACCTTGTTTTTGATAAGAATTTTCAATGTCCAATAAATCAGGTTGTTCCGTTAAGGAATAGGAAGCAAAAATTCTTCTTGCTGGATAGTTAGTATCAAGTCTATCACCGCCTGATTAAACTTTGGTTCAAAAATAGATATCTGCATACCTTCCTCCTATAAAACCTCTCGTAATTTATCAATATCTTCTTGCGTTGTTGACCAACTTGTTGCCAAACGAATAACCGTATGAGTATCGTCATATTTTTCCCAGAAGCTATAAGCAAGGACTTCACCTAAAGTGGCTAATTTAGCATTTTCAATAATGATAAAATTGTTGATTTGTTGGTGATTCCAGATAGAAACGATAGCCTTTTTCACGTAAAATGTCTTTTGACTGCTCTGCTATTTTAATAGCGTGCTCACCAATTTCAAAATAAAGATTATCCGTAAAGAAACGGTCAAATTGCACACCAATCAGCCAACCTTTTGCCAAAAGTGCTCCATGCTGCTTGACTGTTGTCACAAAATGTTTTGGTGTATTTTGTTTTGTAAACACGACGGCTTCACCAATAAAGGCTCCCATTTTGGTACCACCAATATAAAAGACGTCTGACAATGCAGCAATAGTTGGTAAATCAACATCTGTCTCCTTAGCTGCCAAACCATATCCTAAACGTGCGCCATCAATAAAGAGTGGCAATTGATATTGACGACAAACATCTGAAATGGCGGTTAATTCTTCTTTGGTGTAGAGCGTGCCAGATTCAGTTGGGTGAGAAATGTAAACCATCCCTGGAAAAACCATATGGTCATGGTTGCCATCATGATAAAAGTTATCCACATAAGCAGCAAGCTCAGCCGCCTGAATTTTTCCTTGATGAGAAGGAAGTGTTAGTACCTTGTGTCCTGTAAATTCAATAGCACCAGCTTCATGAGTGCTAACATGCCCCGTTTCAGCAGCGATAACACCTTCGTAAGAGGTTAACAAGCTATCGATAACCACTTGATTAGTCTGTGTGCCACCTGATAAAAAGAAGATTTCAGCTTCAGGGCAATGGCAAGCTTCTTTTATCTTTTCTGCAGCCTGTGCACAATAACTATCCATGCCATAACCAGCAAAACTTTCTTGATTACTATCCACAAGCGCTTGGAGTAGCTGTGGATGAATTCCTTTATTATAATCATTTTCAAAATGTAACATATTAGTACCTCTTGATTGCATTTACAATAATATCGAGATTATTATATCACTTTTTATTGTAAATGCAATATTTTTTTGTTAAAATTTTTAGCAAGGAGAAACTATTATGTTTGATATTATTCGTACTATTGGTGCTGTCACGCGCACCATTCAAATTGACTCTAATAATCATTTTAAAGAACTTGGACTAAATAACAATCTATTCATCTATATTATTCGTGTCTGTGAAAAACCTGGAATGTTTTTGGGCGAGTTGGCAGATAATGTCCAAATTGACCGTACAACTGCCTTTAGAACGATAAAAAAATTAGCTACGCTCGGCTATTTTGAACTAAAGAAAGATGCTGTTAACCAGAAAATCAAACGTGTTTATCCAACAGAAAAAGCCATGGACATTTATCCACAGCTTCACGAATATGAACAAAAGCAATCTGATTTTCTTTTATCAAACTTATCCACAGAAGAAATTGCTCAACTCAAACAATTAATGGCAAAATTAAAATATTAACCGTAAAATCGCCATGCCAACAATTCCTGTAATGACGGCATATAATAAATTTTTAGATTTTAAAGCGACATAAAAAGTGGGAAGACTGGCTAGAACTTCCAAGTCTTTTACTTGTGGCAAATGCCCTATTTCAACGTCAAAAAAGGCTTGAAAACGTCAAAGCAAATAAAATGGAAACGGGCAAATATTTCAAAAAACGAATGACAATTTCGGGCAAGCCTTTATATTTTACCAAGATAAAAGGGGCAACTCGCGGAACCCACGACACAACAAATCCTAAAAGAATGGCTACCAAAACATAACTACTAACGCTCATCCAACATTACCCCCACACTACAACCAATTAATGTTGACACTAAAACCGCTAAGGCACTTGATAGAAAAACAGCACAGACTAAAAAACTAATAGCCACAGCTGCTAGTACAAGCAATAGTTTTTTAAAGCCTTCACTCAACATCGCATCAAATTGAAAGACAAGTAAACCAATAAACATACCAATCAGAGCAAAATCAAGCCCAAAACTTTCTGGATTTGGGATAATACCTCCTAGGAGTGTCCCTACAATTGTGGATAAAACCCATGCTGCATAACTCAGTAGATTATTACCATGCATCCAGCTAGCTACAATTGATTTATTGTGAACATTTTCCCCCAACAAAACACCATAACTTTCATCTGTAATTAAGCTAGCTATCCCAATGTTATTGAGAAAGCTTGTTTTGGTAAAAATAGTTGTTGCATGCAAACTCATCAACATATTACGCAAATTAACTAAAAAAACGGTCAACGTTACTGAAGCCAAATCAGCATGAGCAAGCAACATGGCACACATGGCAAATTGAGCTGAACCACCATAGACCAAAAGACTCATCAAGCCAACTTCTAAAGCTGATAATCCTGAAGCAGATGCCACAATTCCAAAAGCTAAACCAATCGAAATATAACCCAAAGCCGTTGGAAGTGCAGCTTGAAGCCCCTCTTTAAACCCTTTTTCCTGCATACAAACTCCCTAAATATTCAATAAGCAGAGAACCCATATGAAGTCTCTGCAGCTACTCATTGTTCAAACAATTTTTTCCATTATAGCACATAAAAAGACTCCTGAAAATAAATTTTCAAGAGTTCTTCTATTACCTTTATCCCCTAAACCAAACTATCAAAAGCTAAACTTGGTTTAGCGTTTAAGTCTAAGTCAGCAAAGTGCCCTTTATCGTATTCAATCGCTGCTGCTAGCGAAATCATGCCAGCATTATCGCCACAAAGACGTAATGGCGGAATAACAACTTCTGCTTCTGTAATTTCATCTGCCAAACGTTCACGCAAGCCTTGATTAGCAGCCACACCACCAGCTACAACGAGTGTTTTGACAGGATATTTTTCCAAAGCTTTTTTTTGTTTTCGCCATCAAAACATCCAAAACGGCAGCTTGAAATGATGCTGATAAATCTTCTTTTGAGAGTGTTTCACCTTTTTGCGCAGCATTATGGTGTAAATTAATAAAAGCTGATTTCAAACCTGAAAATGAAAATTCGAGGTTATCTTCTTTAATCATGCACGCGGAAAATCATAAATATTCTTTCCTTGATGTGCCAATTGGTCAATTTCACGTCCAGCAGGATAAGTCAAGCCCATGACACGACCAACCTTGTCATATGCTTCACCAACAGCGTCATCACGCGTTTCACCGACAATTTTATAATCGCCAGGTTCAGACACATAAACCAGTTCTGTGTGTCCGCCAGAAACCAATAATGCCATTAATGGATAGGCTAATTCTTTGACTTGACGAGCTGCCATCAAGTGCCCAGACATATGATTAACAGGAATCAATGGCAAATGGTTCGCCCAAGCAAAAGCTTTAGCAGCAGCCATCCCCACTAAAATCGCTCCAACCAAGCCAGGACCGTAAGTTACAGCAACCGCATCAAGGCACTCACTTCAATTCCTGCCGCATCCAAAGCATCTTTGAAACACGTTGTAATCACTTCGACATGGTGACGACTAGCAACCTCTGGCACCACGCCACCAAAACGCTTGTGACTTTCAATTTGACTAGCAATAATATTGCTCAAAATCTCGCTTTCATTTTTTAAAACGGCAACACTTGTTTCATCACAAGAGCTCTCCACAGCTAAAATATATCTATCTTTCATTTATCTTTTTTACCTCTCATTACCTTCACGCTTCATGATAATCGCATCCTCAATTGGATTATGGTAATATTGCTTACGCTCACCAATCACCTTAAATCCAAATTTTTGTACAAAGCTTGCGCAGAAGTATTTGATGCTCTCACTTCCAAGAAAATGGGAAAGTCAATCTGGTCTAAATTGGTCAATAACTGACTGCCTAAACCACAACCTTGATAAGCTTTCTTAACCGCAATATTTGTGATTTCTAATTCGCCAACAAGTTGCTGAATTGCCAGAAAGCCAACCATTTCCTTGTCTTTTTTCACAAAAAAAAATAATCCACACTATCCTGCTGCATATCTGCTAAAATTTGCTTTTTTGTCCATGGTGACACTTCATAGACATCAGACAAAATAGCATAAACAGCAGTCACTCTTTCCGATAAATCTTTCATGTTAGATACGTTTGACATAATCTGCAGTTGAATCTTCTTTATGCGTTTTAAGCCAGTTTTCTTCTGCTTCCACACGTTTAAGATAATTTGGTACAAAACTGTCAACACCAGCTGGTTCAAGACCTTGACCATATTTTCCAATAGCATAAGCTGATGGCAAAACAGGTAAAATAACAGCTTGTGGTAGAGCTTCTTCAATCTGGTCGCGGAAATTATCCACTTCACCAACAAACATAACCTTAGCTTCAGCCTTAACGGCTTCTAAAACAGCTGTAAAACTCATGTGTTGGTCTGCTTTAACAGACTGACCATTTTTTATAAAACCCAGCATAAACATTATTACGACGGGCATCCATGATAGGAACAACCAAGCCATCAAAATCAGCTGCCGCAGCAAGTGCATACAGACTTGACACCCCTACTAGCTCAATATTTAACGTATATGCCAATGTTTTAGCTGTCGCAACCGCCACGCGCAAACCAGTATAGGACCCTGGACCTTGCGCTACAACAATTCTATCTAAATCACTTGGTTGCAAATCCACAGATGTCATCAAAAAATCAATCGCAGGCATTAATGTTATACTGTGATTTTTTTTAATATTGACCGTTACATCGGCTAACAAATTCTTGCCATCTAAAATAGCAACAGATAAAGCCTTACTTGAAGTATCAAAGGCTAAAACTTTCATCATTTAAATTCCCTCACTTGATTCTACCTCTTATTTTATGATATAATTTTAATAATTGCAACGAATCAAGGTTAAATCAATTACTCGTAAAAAATTTCATAGATGTTTGTCAAGTAGATATAAAGCTATTTGGCAGGTTTTTTGTAGTTTGATTAGCCACAGGTATAAAGAAAGGAAAACTATGATTTATAAAGTTTTTTACCAAGAAACAAAAGAACGTAACCCACACCGTGAGCAAACTAAAGTGCTCTACTTAGACGTTGATGCCACAACTGAACTCGAAGGACGCATCAAAACACGCAAACTCGTTGAAGAAAAGACACCTTACAACGTTGAATTTATTGAGCTTCTATCAGATAAACACCTAGCTTACGAAAAAGAAACAGGTGTCTTTAAATTAACGGAGTTATAACATGTCACAAATCAATTTAAAACCCGAAGAAGTTGGGGTTTACGCAATTGGTGGTCTTGGAGAAATCGGAAAAAATACTTACGGTATTGAGTACAAAGATGAAATTATCATCGTTGATGCTGGTATCAAATTCCCTGAAGATGACCTTCTCGGAATCGATTATGTCATTCCAGATTATTCTTATATCGTTGAAAATATTGACCGTATCAAAGGGCTCGTTATTACCCACGGTCACGAGGACCACATTGGTGGAATCCCATTTCTCTTAAAACAAGCTAATATCCCAATCTACGCTGGACCATTAGCTCTTGCACTTATCAAAGGAAAATTGGAAGAACACGGACTTCTCCGTGATGCTAAACTCTATGAAATCAATGCTAACACAGAATTAACATTTAAAAACCTTAGCGTTACTTTCTTCCGCACAACCCACTCAATTCCAGAACCTCTTGGAATCGTTATCCACACACCACAAGGTAAAATTGTCTGCACAGGGGACTTCAAATTTGACTGGACACCAGTTGGTGAGCCAGCAGATATCCACCGCATGGCTGCCCTTGGTGAAGATGGCGTTCTCTGTTTATTATCAGACTCAACCAACGCTGAAATTCCAACCTTTACAAATTCAGAAAAAGTCGTTGGACAATCTATCCTGAAGATTATTGAAGGTATTCATGGACGTATTATTTTCGCATCATTTGCTTCAAATATTTTCCGTCTCCAACAAGCTGCCGAAGCTGCCGTTAAAACAGGACGTAAAATTGTTGTTTTCGGACGTTCTATGGAAAAGCATTGTCAATGGTATCGAACTTGGTTATATCAAGGTTCCAAAAGGAACATTTATCGAACCAAGCGAACTCAAAGACTATCATGCTAGTGAAATTTTAATCATGTGTACAGGTAGTCAGGGGGAATCAATGGCTGCGCTAGCACGTATTGCCAATGGTACACACCGCCAAGTCACACTACAACCTGGTGACACCGTTATCTTCTCATCTAGCCCAATTCCTGGTAACACAACAAGCGTTAATAAACTAATTAATACTATCCAAGAAGCTGGTGTCGAAGTTATCCACGGTAAAGTCAACAATATCCACACATCTGGTCATGGTGGTCAACAAGAGCAAAAACTCATGCTCCGCTTGATGAAACCAAAATACTTCATGCCGGTTCACGGTGAATACCGTATGCTAAAAATTCATGCTGGTTTAGCAATGGACACAGGTGTGCCAAAAGATAATATCTTTATCATGGAAAATGGTGATGTCCTAGCTCTCACAGCTAGTTCAGCTCGCCGTGCTGGACACTTCAATGCTCAAGACATTTATGTTGATGGTAATGGTATTGGTGACATTGGCGCTGCTGTACTGCGTGACCGTCATGATTTATCAGAAGACGGTGTCGTTCTTGCTGTCGCAACTGTCGATTTTGACACACAAATGATTTTAGCAGGTCCTGACATTCTCAGCCGTGGATTTATCTACATGCGCGAATCAGGCGACCTCATCCGTGAAAGTCAACGTGTTCTTTTCAACGCGATTCGCATAGCCTTGAAAAACCAGGACGCAAGCATTCAATCTGTTAACGGTGCTATTGTGAACGCCCTTCGTCCATTCTTATACGAAAAAACAGAACGTGAACCAATCATTATCCCAATGATTCTCACACCAGATGAAAAATAGAATTAACGAAGCTGAGACAAAAGTGCTCAGCTTCTTTGTTTACGAAATGACAAAGTGCAGGAGTAAACGTAAATCATTTTAGGTTAGCAACTAAAAACGAAGACTAGCTAAAAAATCAAATCTCTTTAAAGTTACCGATTTGCTTTTGAATTTTTAGGCCCATGAATAAAGTCGTATGTTCTCCTTTTCCACAAACCTAAAGACTATCTTGAATCCAACCAAAAAACTCGCCATAACAGCGAGCTTTCTTAGTTTTATTGTGCAACCATGACACGAAGACCTTGGTCGATTTTCTCTGCGGCTTTGCGTCCTTCGCGGATTCCCCAAATCACAAGACTTGGACCACGACGCGCGTCACCAGCAACAAAGACATGGTCATTATTTGTTGAATAATCATCATAGACACTTTGAACACCAAATTGTTCAAATAATGATTTTTCAGCACCTGTGAATCCCATTGCTAGTAAAACAAGGTCTGCTTTGATGATTTCTTCAGTTCCCTCAATTGGTTTGAAACCAGGACCAACTTTGATAGTCTTAGCAGCAATGACTTGACCACTATCAGCACCGATAAACTCAGTTGTTGACGTAGCATAAGTTGTCAATTCTGTATCTTGTACGAAATTGGCTTCTTCTTGCCCATAACCGACACGTTTAATCATTGGATATTGTGGCCATGGATTTGTTGGTAAGCGTTTTTCTGGCGGTTCTGGAGTGATCTCAAGTTGTTTAACACTTGCTGCACCCAAACGAACAGCCGTACCGATACAATCATTACCTGTATCACCGCCACCAATGACAAGAACATGTTTGCCTTCAAGCGTTGGACCAAGTTTTTTATTATCAGAAGCAAGGACATTTTTAGTCGTTTCAGTTAAGAAATCAACCGCAAAACGCACACCAGATAGATGACGACCTGGGACATCCAAATCACGCGGAACACTTGCACCAGTTGCAAGAACAACACGGTCATATTGTTTCAACAATTCATCCGCTGTTACATCACGTCCCACTTCCATATTAGCAACAAAATTGATACCAAGTTTTTCCATCAAATCAATACGACGTTGAACAATTTCCTTATCCAATTTCATATTTGGAATACCGTACATCAATAGTCCACCAAAACGATCACTACGTTCATAGACAGTTACTGTATGACCTAGTTTATTAAGGCGCCAAGCAGTTGAAAGCCCTGCAGGTCCAGAACCAATAACAGCAACTTTAAATCCTGTACGGTAGGCTGGACGACCTGACTCCTCTACCCAACCATTTTCAAAGGCTGTATCGATGATAAAGCGTTCATTATCATGGATAGTGACACCAGAGCCATTAAGGCCTTCTGTACAACCTTTTTCACACGGCGCTGGACAAACACGTCCAGTCATTTCTGGGAGAGGATTTGTACGTGAGAGACGATCAAAAGCACGTTTGTAATCGCCTTTATAAAGCAAATCATTCCATTCAGGAATCAAGTTGTCATTTGGACAACCTGAAACCGCGCGTCCGCCACCGTAGAATTGTCCAGAATGACAGAAAGGAATCCCACAAGCCATACAACGTGCAGCTTGTTTTTGACGGTCCTCTTCGAACAATGGAATTTGTAATTCTTCAAAGTCCAAGATGCGTTCAGCAACAGGACGAAACGGATTATCTTTACGTTCATATTTCAAAAATCCAAATGGATTAGCCATTTTATTTACCTCCTGTTACTTGTGCAAGAAGTTCTTCTTTCTCGGCAGCAGTTTCTGCACCACCTGTGGCAATTTCGAAGGTACGCAATTCAAGTTCATCACCTTCTAAACCAGTATTAGCAAGTGCGTATTCAATATTATTAATTTCATGGAATTCAGTTGGATAAACTTTAATGAATTTATCAACTTCTTGTGCCCAGTTGTCAAGCAAGCGTTTTGCTTTAGCGCTACCTGTGTATTCATAGTGTTTTTGAATCATATCAACCAAGACATCATCCCCACGAGTTTCACCGACTTTGTAAAGGTCAACCATTTCTTGGTTAACTTTTTCGGCAAAATCACCGTCCACATCATAAACATAGGCAACACCACCACTCATACCAGCAGCGAAGTTACGTCCTGTTGTTCCAAGGATAACAGCAACACCACCTGTCATGTATTCACAACCGTGTGCTCCGACACCTTCAACAACAACTTTAGCACCTGAATTACGAACACAGAAACGTTCACCTGCGCGACCAGCGAAATAAGCTTCACCCTTAACCGCACCAAAGAGAGCAACGTTACCAACGATCGGTGAATTTTCAACATCATAAGCGGCATCATGCGGCGGCTTCACAATCAAACGTCCACCTGACATTGATTTGGCAATGTAGTCATTTGCTTCACCAACTAGCGTTAATTCCATACCTTGTGTGATAAAGCTTGCAAATGATTGACCAGCAATACCAGTATATTCGTATTTAATCAACCTAGTTCAACGGTATCATTTCCATAACGTTCAGCCATCCAGCCTGCCATTCGAGCACCGACTGCACGTTGAACATTGTTAATTGATTCTTTAATCGTCACGCTTGCACCATTATCAACAGCAGCTTTGGCAAATCCGTCCAATTCTTTCCATTGACGTGCTTCAGCAAATGGATCTTCTGTCTTGCGGTCAATTGGATAAGCTGTACCAAGCATACGTGAAAAATCAAGCGATTTTGCTTTACCTTTTGGAATGAATTTCGCTTTCAAGATTTCTGAATGACCAACCATTTCGTCAACAGAACGGAAACCAAGTTCAGCCATATATTCACGCAATTCTTCTGCCATAAACATCATCATGTTAATCACATGTTCAGGTTTACCTGCAAAATGTTTACGAAGTTCTGGATTTTGAGTTGCTACACCAACAGGACAAGTATTCAATGAGCAAACACGCATCATCACACAACCAATAGAAATCAATGCTAGACTTGCAAATGAATATTCTTCCGCTCCAAGAAGAGTGGCAATGGCAACATCGCGACCAGTCATTAATTTACCATCAGTTTCAAGAGTCATACGTTGACGGAGACGGTTAAGTGACAATGTTTGGTGTGCTTCAGCCAAGCCCATTTCCCATGGAAGCCCAGCATCACGGACAGAGTTACGTGGAGAAGCTCCTGTACCACCATCATAACCAGAAATAACAACCTTATCAGCACCAGCTTTTACACAACCCGTAGCAATTGTACCAACACCAGTACTTGAAACCAATTTAACATTGATTTTAGCATAAGGATTAATGGCTTTAAGGTCATAAATCAATTGCGCCAAATCTTCAATTGAGTAGATGTCATGGTGAGGTGGTGGTGAAATCAAGCGTACACCAGGCGTTGCACCACGAATTTCTGCAACCCAAGGGAAGACTTTTTGACCAGGCAATTGACCACCTTCACCAGGTTTCGCACCTTGTGCTAATTTAATTTGAAGTTCTTCAGCAGACATGAGGTATTCTGCATTGACACCAAAACGTCCAGAAGCAACTTGTTTGATTTTAGAGTTCAAATTACGTCCGTCTGGTTGCACTTTGAAACGATTACGATTTTCGCCACCTTCACCAGAGTTTGATTTCGCTCCGATTGAGTTCATGGCTTCAGCAATTGTTTCATGTGCTTCTTTAGAAAGTGAACCAAAACTCATGGCACCAACTTTGAAACGTTTAACAATAGTTTCTACTGGTTCTACCTCAGAAAGGTCAACTTTTGGACGGTCAGATTTAAATTCCCAAATAGAACGAAGTGTTGTCGGCGTTGACAATGCTTCTTTGTCCAATTCAGCTGTGTATTCTTTAAAGAGTTTGTAGTCCCCTTTACGAACAGCTTGTTGGAAATTATAAATGGTATGTGGATTGAAAAGGTGATACTCGCCATCTACTTTAAATTGATAAATACCACCACTTTGGAGATAATCTCCACGACGAGGACCAAAAGCATCTTCCATACGTTGAAGGTATTCTTTTTCAATTTGGTCAAGTGACAAACCACCGATACGAGTTACTGTACCTGTAAAGTATTTGTTAACAACAGAGTCAGATAAACCAACGGCTTCAAATAATTGAGCCCCTTTGTAACCAAGGATTGTTGAAATCCCCATACGACTCATAACTTTGACAATACCTTTTTCAGCAGCTTTACGATATTTTTCAAAAGCAAGCTCGTCTTTGCCATATTCTTTCAATGTCGCATAAGCGCCATAAGGGTGAACCGCAGCCGCACCATAACCAACCAAGGTTGCAAAATGATGAACTTCAATAGCTTCCGCTGTATCGACAACAATTGAAAATTGGCTAGCTTTTCCTTTGACAACCATGTAGTTATTTAAACCAGAAACAGCTAACAACATTGGAATAGTTGTCTGATTTTCTTTAACATTACGGTCTGAAAGAATAATAATCTTACTACCATTATCAACGGCTTTTTCAGCAGCTTTGAAAAGATTTTCTAGCGCACGTTGCAAACGATTATGTGACGGCTCAACCACGTCATAAACCGTAGATAGGGTTGTTGCACAATAACGGTCATCTTTCAAGTTAGCAATTTTCGCAAAATCTTGACTTGAAAGAACCGGGCTGTCAATTTTTACTTTGACACAGTTATCAGCACCATCAGCTTTGAAATTCCCATCACCACCAAGGTAAACACTAGTTGACACAACGATTTGTTCACGAATGGCATCAATTGGCGGATTAGTAACCTGCGCAAATTGTTGCTTGAAGAAAGTGAAAAGCGATTGGTTCTTATTAGAGAGAACCGCTAGTGGGCTATCAAATCCCATTGAAATGACAGGTTCTTCACCTTTTTCAGACATTGGTAGAATGACCGTACGAATAACTTCTTCATTGTAGCCATAAGCCTTCCACATTGTTTCAATGTCATTTGTTTCTTGAGTCAATTCAGCAGCCTCAAAGTCGTTAAGATGAGCAATGTTTTCGTCAACCCACTCTTTGTATGGATGTTGTGCAGCATAGTATGCTTTCACTTCTTCATTGCGCATTAATTTTCCTGAAGTCGTGTCAATCAACATCATATTACCAGGTCCAAGCACACCTTTTTCAATAACGCGACTTGGTTCAAGATCGACAACACCAGATTCACTTGAGCAAATAAGGAAATTATCTTTTGTCAATGAATAACGGCTAGGACGCAATCCATTACGGTCCAAACGCGCACCAACCATATCACCATCAGTGAAAACAAGCGCTGCTGGACCATCCCATGGAGCCACAAAACTTGACGCATATTCATAAAATGCCTTCAAATCATCTGAAAGCCCTGATTCATCACCCCAAGCTTCAGGTACCATCATTAAAAGACTTTGTGGAATATCACGACCATTACGGTAAAGATATTCTAGACAGTTTTCCAACTTGGCAGAGTCCGAATTTTCTTCGTTATAAACTTCAATCTGGTGACTGTGCATCCAATTTTCAGCACCACGGAGAGTATTAATTTCACCATTGTGAGCCAAAAAACGGAATGGCTGTGCACGATCAAGATGGGAAAGTATTTTGTAGAAAAGCGTGAGTGTGTCAACGCGATATGAGATTTGAAATGTTCATCTTGCAAATCAGGATAAAAAAGCCCAACTTGGAAAGCATGAAGCATTCCTTTGTACACAATTGTCTTACTTGAAAGTGAGCAAATGAAAAATTCATCAGCTGAAAAACTCTTTTCAAGTTGGCGACGTAAGCGGAACAATTTATCCTCAAAATCACGGCCAGCTTTTGTGTCATCAGGCTTCTTAACAAAAACTTGTACAAAACTTGGCATAATTTCTTGGGCTGCTGGACCACAATTATCGTAATTAAATGGCACATCACGTGTCATCAAAACATGAAAACCTGCTAATTTAATTTCAGCATTAACAGCTTCCAAAAGACTTACCTTAGCTTCAGTATCCTGAGGTAAAAATAATTGTGCAACGGCGTAATCGCCTTTTTTAGGCAAAACATAACCTGCTTCTTTAGCTTTTAATTGGAAAAATTCATCAGGCAAAGTAAGCAACATTCCTGCACCGTCTCCTGTATCAGGTTCTGCACCTGTACCTCCACGGTGATTCATACGAGTTAACATGGTTAAGGCATAATCAATCAAAGTATGGCTGGCTTTACCATCAAGCTGTGCAACAAACCCCATACCACAAGCATCCGATTCAAAAGATGGATCCCAAAGCGTTGTCTGTTGCGCTCTCAAAGCACTTTCATTCATAGCTTCTACTCCTATCATTAGTACAAATAGTCAAAAACGGTCTAATTATTCAGAATATTTACTTTAAATTATACCACTTTATGTTAGATTAGAATAGTTCTTATTTGAACTTTCTAATTACAAATGTGGTAATTTGGGGTAAAAAAAAAGACAGCCAGAAGCTGTCTCCTTCACTACTTCTTAGTATAAGTCTAGATAGTTATCAACTTCCCATTGCGAAACAAAGGCCGCATAGCTTGACCATTCAATTTTCTTAGCTTCCACAAAGTTTACAAAGATATGTTCACCAAGCGCTGCTTTGACAACTTCATCTTCTTGTAAAGCTTTAACAGCATTGTGCAAAGTAGAAGGAAGGTCACGGATACCTGCTTCTTTACGTTCTCCTTCAGTCATGACATAGATATTTGATTCAACTGGAGCTGGAGCTTCAATTTTGTTTTCAATACCGTCAAGACCTGCTTCAAGCAGGACAGCAAGTGCAAGATATGGGTTAGCAGTTGGGTCAACAGAACGAAGTTCCAAACGGGTTCCCATACCACGTGATGCAGGAACGCGGATAAGTGGTGAACGGTTGCGTCCAGCCCATGCAATGTAACTGGTGCTTCATAACCAGGAACCAAACGTTTGTATGAGTTTACAGTTGGTTCATGATTGCAGTGTAGTTATAAGCATGCTTCATCAAACCGCCAAGGAAATAATATGCTGTTTCTGACAATTGCATACCTTTTGGATCTTCAGTATCGTAGAAGGCATTATTGCCATCGTAATCGAACAATGACATGTTACAGTGCATACCTGAACCGTTGATACCAAATTTAGCTTAGCCATGAATGTAGCGTAAAGACCATGTTTACGAGCAATTGTTTTAACAACAAGTTTGAAAATTTGAATGTTATCACAAGCTTTCAAAACATCAGCGTATTTAAAGTCAATTTCATGTTGGCCAACAGCCACTTCGTGGTGACTAGCTTCAACTTCAAACCCCATTTCAGTCAAAACATTAACAATTTCACGACGAGTGTTATCTGCAAGGTCAGTTGGTGCAAGGTCGAAGTAACCACCACGGTCGTTTACTTCAAGAGTTGCTTCACCTTTTTCATCCAATTTGAATAAGAAGAATTCTGGCTCTGGACCAAGATTAAATGATTTGAAACCAACTTTTTCCATATGACGAAGAGCACGTTTCAAGTTTCCACGTGGGTCACCTGCAAATGGTTCTCCTTCAGCAGTATAGATGTCACAGATTAAACCTGCAACAGCACCATTTTCACTCCCCCAAGGGAACACTGTCCAAGTATCAAGGTCTGGATGTAAGAACATATCAGATTCGTTGATACGAACAAAACCTTCGATTGAAGAACCGTCAAACATTGCTTTGTTTGCCAATACTTTGTTAAGTTGTTCATCAGTTGCTGGAATTTCCACATTTTCAATGTCCCAGCGATATCTGAGAACATTAAACGCAAAAAAGTTACATTTTTTTCTTTGACTTCGCGACGAATGTCAGCTGCTGTAATAGTCATGAATTAAGGTCTCCTTTTTAAAACCGAAATAACCGAGCGGCGCGTGTTTTTAGATGCGCCAGTTGCCAATGTACTGTGATGGGGCCGAAAAACGACCTTGGTTACGGAGTTCATCTTGTAAGATACGACGAACATCAGCATCAGTTAAAGATTTTTGTTTCTGATGTGCTTTATCTTGTCGCTCCGCATATTCACGCTTAATAGCCGCAATATTAAGCCCCTCATCAAGAAAATCTTTAATTTCGAGCAATCGATCCATATCATTTAACGAATACATACGACGATTTCCCGACGTCCTTTCTGGGGTAATTAAACCTGATCTTCATAATAACGAATCTGGCGTGCTGTTAAATCCGTCAATTTCATTACTGTTCCAATAGGAAATACCGCCATTGAACGTCTGAGTTCTTTTTCTTTCATGATGACCTCCTTCCGACACTTATTATAGTCTGAAAATTCTAAACCGTCAACCCCTTATGTAAGAAAATATAACATAAATGAAAAATTTTTAGTGTTTTTGGCGTAAAAGTCCCTTAATCTTATCAACATCAGAATTAACAAGAATAGCTACAAAGACCCCGCAAAATGTTTCAAATACCCTAGCAAATACATATAAAATGGTATCACCAGCAGGAATTGATAGAGTAATAATCAAAAGTGCCGATGTTCCACCAATGATTCCTGCTTTGTTATTAATTGAAACATTAATCATAATTCCTAACATGGTAAAAATTGGAACAAAAATCAACGTTACCCAAAACTGATTATGGAAAAACTGATTGATAAAAAAGAAGAGCAGAGATAGCAAACCACCAACACTATTTCCAACCACACGTGAGAAGCCAAAATGAACGCTCTTGTCCAAACTTTCACGTAAACTGAAAACAGCTGTCAGCGTTCCTATCTGCAGCCCTTCCCATCCAAATAAATGGAAAATTAATAAAACCAAAAAAACAGCTAAACCAGTCTTAAAGGTGCGCATGCCCAATTTAAATTTACTCGGGTCAAACTTATAATTCGATAAAAGATTTTTTAAATAATTCATAACTCACAACCAATTTACATTTTCTTTATTTTAACATATTTTCAAATTGATTTGCGAACGTTCTACTGATATGAATGCGTTTACCACAAAATATCTCTCACTTGCATTCCAAAAACCAAAATAATAGTACCACTTTCATGCAATAAAATATTTTCTTCCCATTTACGGATTTTATACACAAAAAAGGACGGTAACACCGTCCTCTTTAAATCTTCTCAACGAAGAAATTATTATTTATCAGTAAGTGCTGCAAGACCTGGAAGTACTTTACCTTCAAGAAGTTCCATAGAAGCTCCACCACCAGTAGAAATCCATGAGAATTTGTCAGCACGACCAAGGTTGATAGCTGCGGCAGCTGAGTCACCACCACCAATGATTGATTTAACGCCTGGTTGTTTAACGATAGCATCCATTACACCAATTGTACCAGCTTGGAAATCAGGATTTTCGAACACACCCATAGGCCCATTCCAAACAACTGTTTTAGCACCAGTCAATTCTTCGTCAAATTTAGTGATAGATTTTGGACCGATATCAAGACCAAGGAATCCAGCATCTACTGCTGCACCTTCAGTATCTTTAACTTCAGTATAGTCAGCAAAAGCGTTAGCTTCTTTTGAGTCAACTGGCAAGATTAATTTACCGTCAGCTTTAGCCAAAAGTTCTTTAGCAACATCAAGTTTGTCTTCTTCGACAAGTGAATTACCAATTTCGATACCTTGTGCTTTAAGGAATGTGTAAGTCATACCACCACCGATAAGGACTTTATCAGCTTTTTTCAACAAGTTTTCGATAACACCGATTTTATCTGAAACTTTTGAACCACCAAGGATTGCGATAAATGGACGAACTGGTTTTTCAACAGCTTCTTGGATGTATGCAATTTCGTTTTCAAGAAGGAAACCTGCAACAGCTTTTTCAACGTTTGCAGAGATACCTACGTTAGATGCGTGTGCACGGTGTGCAGTACCAAATGCATCGTTAACGAAGATTCCGTCACCAAGTGAAGCCCAGTATTTACCAAGTTCTGGATCGTTTTTAGATTCTTTTTTACCGTCAACATCTTCAAAACGAGTGTTTTCAACAAGAAGAACTTCACCGTCTTTAAGGTTGTTGATAGCTTCTTCAAGTTCAGCACCACGTGTAACACCTGGGAAGACAACTTCTTGACCAAGTTTAGCTGCCAAATCAGCTGCTACTGGAGCAAGAGATTTACCTTCTTTATCAGCTTCTTCTTTAACACGTCCAAGGTGAGAGAAAAGAATTGCACGACCACCTTGTTCGATGATGTACTTGATTGTTGGAAGAGCCGCAGAAATACGGTTGTCGTTAGTGATAACGCCATCTTTCAAAGGCACGTTAAAGTCAACACGGACAAGAACTTTTTTGCCTTTCAAATCAACGTCTTTAACAGTCAATTTAGCCATTTGATAGGACTCCTTATTATTTTTTATACATGCTAATTATATCACAAAACCTGTAAAAGAGATAGCAAAATCAGTACATTTTGTACGCCAGCCACTACTAAACGAGGAAATGTGTGAATTTCTGTATCATTTTACAATATATAAAAAAAGAGAGGAATGAATCCTCTCTTCTTCAGCTAACTCATTGATTATTTAGCAATTTTTGCGAAGTATTCAAGAGTACGAACAAGTTGTGAAGTGTAAGACATTTCGTTGTCGTACCATGCAACAGTTTTAACCAATTGAGTACCGTCAGTTGCTTCGGTTACTTCTGTTTGAGTTGCGTCAAACAATGAACCGAATGAGATACCTACGATATCGCGTGAAACGATTGGGTCAGTATTGTAACCGAATGATTCAGTTGCAGCAGCTTGCATAGCAGCGTTAACTTCTTCAGCAGTTACTTTTTTGTCAAGAACTGAAACAAGTTCAGTAAGTGATCCAGTTGGAACTGGTACACGTTGAGCATGACCTTGAAGTTTACCGTTCAATTCTGGGATAACAAGACCGATAGCTTTAGCAGCACCAGTTGAGTTAGGAACGATGTTTTCAGCAGCAGCACGTGCGCGGCGGAAGTCACCTTTACGGTGTGGTGCGTCAAGAGTCATTTGGTCACCAGTGTAACCGTGAACTGTAGTCATTGTACCAACTTTAAGACCGAATGATTTGTTCAAAGCATCAGCCATTGGCGCAAGACAGTTTGTTGTACATGAACCAGCTGAGATAACTGTTTCAGTACCATCAAGAATTTCGTGGTTAGTGTTAAATACGATTGTTTTAACATCTGATCCACCAGGAGCTGTGATAACAACTTTTTTAGCTCCACCTTCGTGCAAGTGTTTTTCAGCAGCAGCTTTAGTTGCAAAGAAACCAGTTGCTTCAAGAACGATTTCTACACCATCGTTAGCCCAGTCGATTTGTTCTGGGTCACGTTCTGCAGAAACTTTAACGAATTGACCGTTAACTTCAAAACCACCATCTTTAACAACAACGTCACCGTCGAAACGACCTTGAGTTGTATCGTATTTCAACAAGTGTGCAAGCATAGCTGGGTCAGTAAGGTCGTTAATACGAGCTACTTCAACACCTTCAACGTTTTGGATACGACGGAATGCAAGACGACCGATACGACCGAAACCGTTAATACCAACTTTAACTACCATTAGTGATTTCCTCCTTATGAAAATCAAAAAAATTTTTATTTTAAAAGGTTTCCCTTTTAGACAATTGTGAAAAGATTAACTTACGTAGGCACAAATCAACCTTTCAACGTTAGTATTATATAACTATTTCACCAAAATTGCAAATATTATTACCGTTTTCATAATAAAAAAGGATGCTCTTTTGAGCATCCTTCTATCAGGAATTATTCACCAGAATTCTTCTTGATGATTTCTTCTTGTACTGATTTAGGAACGTCTTCATAGTGGTCAAATACCATCATAAATGTACCGCGTCCTTGAGTTGCAGAACGAAGAATTGTTGCATAACCGAACATTTCAGCAAGTGGAACAAAGGCACGAACGATTTGGCTGTTACCATGAGCTTCCATACCATCAACACGTCCACGACGAGCTGTAACGTGCCCCATAACGTCACCAAGGTTTTCTTCTGGAGCTGTGATTGTAACAAGCATCATTGGTTCAAGAATAACTGGGTGTGCAGTTTTAGCAGCTTCTTTAAGTGCAAGTGATGCAGCAATCTTGAAGGCTGTTTCAGATGAATCGACATCGTGGTATGAACCATCATAAAGTTTAGCTTTAACGTCAACCATTGGATAACCAGCAAGAACACCGTTAGCCATAGATTCTTGAAGACCTTTTTCTACTGCAGGGATAAATTCACGAGGAACGACACCGCCGACGATAGCATTTTCAAATTCGAATCCTTTACCTTCTTCATTTGGCGTAAATTCAATCCAAACATCACCAAACTGACCTTTACCACCAGATTGGCGTTTGAAGAATCCACGTGCTTGAGTAGCTTGACGGAATGTTTCACGGTACGATACTTGTGGAGCACCTACGTTTGCTTCAACTTTGAATTCACGTTTCATACGGTCAACAAGGACGTCAAGGTGAAGTTCACCCATACCAGAGATAACTGTTTCACCAGTTTCAACGTTAGTTTCAACACGGAACGTTGGGTCTTCTTCAGCAAGTTTTTGAAGAGCGATACCCATTTTATCTTGGTCAGCTTTAGATTTAGGTTCAACCATCAATTGGATAACTGGTTCTGGAACTTCAATTGATTCAAGGATGACTTTAGCTTTTTCATCTGTCAATGAGTCCCCAGTTGTAGTGTCTTTCAAACCAACGGCAGCAGCGATATCACCAGCGTAAACTGTTTCGATTTCGTTACGGTGGTTGGCGTGCATTTGAAGAATACGTCCGATACGTTCACGTTTACCTTTAGATGTATTAAGAACGTAAGAACCACTGTCCAATACACCTGAGTAAACACGGAAGAATGTCAAACGACCTACGAATGGGTCAGTCATGATCTTGAATGCAAGAGCTGCAAATGGCTCTTCATCTGATGCTGGACGTTCTTCTTCTTCGTCTGTATCTGGGTTAACACCCTTGATTGCAGGGATGTCAAGTGGACTTGGAAGGTAGTCAATAACTGCATCAAGCATCATTTGAACACCTTTGTTTTTGAAAGCAGAACCACAAAGAACTGGGAAGAATTCAACGTTGATAGTTGCTTTACGGATAGCAGCTTTCAATTCAGCTTCAGTGATTTCTTCACCTTCAAGATATTTCATCATCAATTCTTCATCAGTTTCAGCAACTGCTTCGATCAATTTTTCACGATATTCGTTAGCTTGATCTACGTATTCAGCTGGAATATCTTCTTCAAGAATATCTGTACCAAGGTCATTAGTATAGATTTCAGCTTTCATTTTAACCAAGTCAATGATGCCGTTGAAGCTATCTTCAGAACCGATTGGCAATTGAATTGGGTGAGCGTTAGCTTGAAGACGATCGTGAAGTGTGCTTACTGAGTAAAGGAAATCAGCACCGATTTTGTCCATTTTGTTTGAGAATACGATACGAGGAACACCGTATTCAGTAGCTTGGCGCCAAACTGTTTCAGTTTGAGGTTCTACACCTGATTGTGAGTCAAGAACTGTTACCGCACCATCAAGAACACGAAGAGAACGTTGTACTTCAATTGTGAAGTCCACGTGCCCTGGTGTGTCGATAATGTTTACACGGTAGTCTTTCCATTGTGCAGTTGTAGCGGCAGATGTGATTGTGATACCACGTTCTTGCTCTTGTTCCATCCAGTCCATTTGTGAAGCACCTTCGTGTGTTTCACCGATTTTATGGATTTTACCAGTATAGTAAAGAATACGCTCAGTTGTTGTTGTTTTACCAGCATCGACGTGAGCCATGATACCAATGTTACGAGTTTTTTCAAGTGAAAATTCGCGAGCCATTTTTTTCTCCTATTATAAATTTAATTTACTACTCTATTATAGCATACTTTTAGAACGGATAGGCAGGACCTACCCGTTCTAAACATGCTTTATTAAATTTGATACATGTCAGTAAGCAAAACACTTACTAAACACAGCCTGAACACCCGTAGTAAAAAGCTTTAATTGTATTCGAAGCTTTGTATCTGTATATCGCAGATTACCAGCGGAAGTGTGCGAATGCACGGTTTGCTTCTGCCATACGGTGTGTGTCTTCGCGTTTTTTAACTGAAGCACCAGTGTTGTTAGCAGCATCCAAGATTTCTTTTGCAAGACGATCTTTCATAGTGTGTTCACCACGAGCACGTGATGCAGTTACCAACCAACGAAGTCCAAGAGTTGTACGACGTTCTGGACGAACTTCAACTGGGACTTGGTAGTTAGAACCACCAACACGACGAGCACGTACTTCAAGAACAGGCATGATATTTTCCATAGCTGTTTCGAATACTTCAAGTGCATCGTTTCCAGTAGCTTCTTTGATTTGTTCAAATGCATCATAAACGATTGATGCAGCTGTACCACGTTTACCATCAAGCATAACACGGTTGATAAGACGTGTTACAAGTTGTGAATTGTACAATGGATCTGGCAATACTTCGCGTTTAGGCGCTCTATTTTTACGACTCATTTTTTCTTATCCCCCTTCTATTATCCTTTAGGACGTTTAGCACCGTATTTAGAACGGCTTTGTTTACGATCAGCAACACCTGCAGTATCAAGTGCACCACGAACGATGTGGTAACGTACCCCTGGAAGGTCTTTTACACGTCCACCACGGATAAGAACAACACTGTGTTCTTGAAGGTTGTGTCCGATACCTGGGATGTATGCAGTAACTTCAATAAGGTTGCTCAAACGTACACGAGCAAATTTACGAAGGGCTGAGTTAGGTTTTTTAGGTGTCATTGTTCCAACACGAGTTGCAACACCACGTTTTTGTGGTGAAGATACGTTAGTTTGAACTTTTTTGTGGCTGTTGTAACCAACGTTAAGTGCTGGTGATTTAGATTTTTCAACTTTAGATTTACGTGGTTTACGTACCAACTGGTTGATTGTAGGCATCTACTTTTCTCCTGTAAGATTTTTTATTTTGGTTGATAAGGTACTTGGTGACAGTCCTTATCTAAAATGTGTACTTTGCAACATTTGTCAGCACGTCTCTGTACACTCTGGAGAGACCAAAAGTAAAAAGTACCGTTCATTATGATAACATAACTTTCACCGTCTGTCAAATGATTTAGTCGTATTTTATAGCTTTTATAAAATTTTTGGTAGCTACTAAATTCGTTATAGTCCCAAAAAAGATTAAACGTTCTTGAACAATATAACTTTTAAAGAAAAAGGGGAACTCCCTCTCTTAATCGAAAATATTACCAATTTCTACTTTGACATGGTTGTTTTTAACATCAATTTCTGAAACTTTTAGAAGTGATTTGTAAGTCATTCGGTCACGTTTTTCTTGGGCATTTTCAGCAAAGACTGCGACACCTACAAGAGTACTATCGAATTCCTTCAAGAGACTGACCATACCAGAAATCGTTCCCCCACCTTTAAGGAAGTCGTCAACAATCAAGACACGACTATTCGGTTTCAAGCTGCGTTTAGACAAGAACATCTTTTCAATACGGTCACTTGAGCCACTTGCATAATTGACAGAAACGGTTGAACCTTCCGTAATTTTAAGGTCACGTCGAACGATGACAAATGGAACATTCAAGATATTTGCAACGGCATTTGCCAAAGGCACACCTTTGGTTGCTACTGTCATAACCGCATCAATTTTATTTCCCTTGAAAGCATTAGCATGATACGTCCAACACTTTGTAAAATTTTAGGGGTACTTAATAAATCTGATAAGTAGATATAACCTCCAGGAAGAATACGATTGCTTTCTGAAAGGCGGTCACGTAATTCTTCGATGACTGCTTTAGCTTCTTCATCAGAGATTCCTGGTGTAAAAATGACACCTCCGCTCGCCCCTGTAACTGTTTCAATTTCGCCGATTCCTGATTCTTCAAAAGCTTTTTTGATAATGGCGATATCTTCAGAGATTGAAGATTTTGCTGCTTCATATTTTTCAGCAAATGTGTTTAAACTTGTCAATTTATAGGGGTTGTTAATCAAATAGTTGGAGATGACAACCATGCGTTCACTACGTCGTAATTTCATAATTTCTCCATTTTCATATCTGTTTTTTGTCATTATATCATAAGAAGGTGAAAAAAAACGAACATTTTAATAAAAAATGTCCATTTTTTTGTGCTTTTCCCTAATGTAAAGAGGTCTTCGAGTGAGTAATGTTAAAATATTCTACTTCTTATTGCCTCTTATAATTTTGGTTTATAGAATGAACGATTATCCATTGCAAAAATACGATTTGTCATTTCGCCCTCGTCAATACGACTCAATGCCGTTGTCATCATCATCATTTCGGCGTCGATATTATCAATAATATGAATAATCTCTGCTTCCATCACACGTGGACGAACTGGGCTGCCGTATTCAAGCAAGCATGATGACTTAGGATAACATGGCGTAAAATGATAACATCTTCTTTGGTGTCATCAATGTTTAATTCTGTGAGAACTTTTGTGATTTCTTCATCAATCAAAGCAATGTGACCGATTAAATTGCCACGTACAGTGTATTCGGTATTGTCCGGACCAGTTAACTCAATAACTTTCGCCAAGTCATGAAGCATGATACCAGCGTAAAGCAAACTTTTGTTGAGTTGTGGATAGATATCACCAATTGCATCCGCTAAACGCACCATGGTTGCTGTATGATAGGCTAATCCAGATTCAAAAGCATGGTGATTTGTCTTAGCTGCAGGATAAGTGAAAAATTCCTTGTCGTATTTGCGATAAAGCGCACGAACAACACGTTGCCAAACAGCATTTTCAATTTTGAACATCATTTGCTCAAGATAATCTTTGACATCAACAACGTCGACTGGTGATTTTTCTCGGAAGTCACTTGGGTCGTTTGGCTCACCCTCACGTGGATTACGAAGGGTAATTTGATTGACTTGAGGTGTTCCATTATAGACCTCACGACGACCTTTCATGTATACTACTTTGCCAGCGACAAATTCTTCAACATTATAGGGTTGAGCATCCCAAAGATTACCAGAAATTTCACCAGTATCATCTTGGAAAGTAAAGGCAATATAATCCTTGCCCGCTCTCGTCTTACGAATCTCTGCGGATTTTATTAAGTAGAACCCTTCAAAGAGTTCATCTTTTTTCATTTGATTAATTTTCATGATTTTCCTCATCTTCTAGTGGTGGGAGGTTAAGTAAACTTGCCGTTGCTTGGTCTTGATAAGATTCAACAGTATTTAAAGCTCGAATAATCGCATTTGTCCTTGTGTAAATGAGACTATCCAAAGTATTATTAGCGGTATTGATTTGTTTTTGAGCTTTAACCAACATATTGCCAAATTTTTCAAATTCTACCTTAACATTTCCTAAAACTTTGCTAATATCGTTTGCATTTTTCTGAATATTGAGAGTTTTGAAGCCGACAGCAAGCGAATTTAATAGAGCTGATAAGGTTGACGGTCCTGCTACGACAATATTTTCATCACGTCGCAAGCTATCAAAGAAACTAGCATTACGAACCACTTCTGAATACAAACCTTCTGTTGGTAAAAACATAATTCCAAAATTAGTTGTCTCAGGTGGATTGAGGTATTTTTTATTAATATCTTTAGCAAAGCGTTTGATGCTGTTAAGAAGCGACTTGCGGTAAAGCTCAACTTGTTCTTTGTCACCACTTTCGTAAGCATCTTCCAAGCGATAGTAATCTTCCAATGGGAATTTCGAATCAATTGGCAAATAAACATAGCATCATCATCTGTTCCTGGAAGCTTTATGGCGTATTCAACACGCTCACTAGAGCCTGAAATGGTCGGAAATTCTCGTTCGTATTGGTTAGTCGTCATAATATCTTCGATAATTTGCCCCAGTTGTAACTCACCAAGAATGCCACGTGTCTTAGTATTTGAAAGCACTTTGTTTAAGGTACCAACATCTTGTGCGACATTTTTCATCTCACCCAAGCCTTGATTGACAGACTCTAGTTGCTTAGAAACTGTCTCAAATGAGGCTTTCAAACGATTTTGCAAGGTTTGTTCGAGTTTTTCTTCAACTGTTTGACGCATTTCTTCCAAACGTTTTTCGTTTGATTCTTGCATTTCTTTGACAGAATTTGTCAAATTGCGGTTGATGATTTCTAAACGCTGGTCAGAACGATCACGATTTTCATTCAAACTTTGATGAAGAACATCGCGAATATCATTTAATTGTGTGTATAAATCATTTTGCAAACGATTTATCTGATTATTCAACGCTAAAACTTGGTCTTTTTGCGCTAAATCAAGCTGATATGAGACTTGGTCAGATAAATTATCAGCGTTGTCGTCCATTTTTTGTGAAACATCTTCTGTCAGCTTTGCCATTTTCAGCAAAAGATAAATTAACAAAACGACACTAAGAAGTCCTAATAATAATGTAATAATTAACATTTTACCTATCCTTACTTTGAATAACGATAAGATAGTCTGATTTTAAGTTAACTGTAATTGGTTGGTCAAGAAATTCATTGCTTGAATAGATTTTTTTCTTGAAAAAATTACTGGCGTCAAGCTCGTATTTGGCACCTTTAATGGTCAAATCAGCGTCACCATCAGCATAAAGGAAACGTAAATCATTTCTTTTTCTGGCAAAACTTGATTAGACCTGCAGGATAAAACTGCACGGTATTTTGCTCATCACGTAGGGTTATCTGACGCATGAAGGGTGCTAATTCTGGGTCGCTTGGTAGAAAAAGATTAGACATCATGTGGTCAATACGACCGCCAAAAGCGCCGAAAATCGTCACTTGTGCTTGTGGGTATTTTGAGAAAATCGCCTTTAGGGCTAACTCTGTATCCGTGTCGTCTTTTTCTGGAGCAGCCTTGATGAAATCGCCAGCTTTTTCTTGAATCATTTGTAATTCTTCTTTGCTGACAGAATCAAAATCTCCCACTGCCAAATCTAAAGGTAATTGATTTTTTAATAGGAAAAGACTACCACGGTCAACACCGACAAAAAGCTCAAAATCAGTCGAAAAACCTGACAAACGACCGCCAGTAAAGACAGCTATCTTAGTCATCTAACGCCACACGCAATGTTTCTACTTGTGCAGCTAAATCACTTGCTTTGAAGAGATATGAACCAGCAACAAAGACATTCGCTCCAGCATCATAACAAGCTTTGATAGTCTTATTATCAACGCCACCGTCAACTTCGATGTCAAAATCATAGCCTTTTTCATCGCGGAGTTGAGCAACTTTTGCCACTTTTTCAAGCGTTTCAGGAATGAAGGCTTGTCCACCAATCCTGGGTTGACTGTCATGATAAGCACTTGGTCAACCAAACTCAAGACAGATTCAATAGCTGAAACTGGTGTTCCTGGGTTGATAACAACACCTGCTTTCATGCCTGCTGCTTTAATTTTTTGCAAAGCACCATGAATATGAAGAGTTGACTCCGCATGAATTGTCATAATATCTGCACCAGCTTGCGCAAATGCGTCAACATAACGTTCTGGATTAACCACCATAAGGTGACAATCAAAAACGAGTTTGCTGTGTTTACGCATGCTAGCCACGACATCTGCACCAAAACTGATATTTGGTACAAATTGCCCATCCATAATGTCGATATGAACATATTCTGCACTTGTTTCTTCGATACGTTTTAATTCTGAAGCGAAATTTGCATAATCAGCTGCTAAAATTGATGGTGCGATTTTATTGTTTGACATAAGTACCTACTTTCTTTTTATAACTTTCTTATACGTTTCACGACGGTTTTCAATTTCACTGAGAAATTGGAGATAATTATCATACCGTGACTGCCAAAGGTCGCCTGATTCCAAGGCTTCCTTAACCGCACATGATGGCTCATGCGTATGCGTACAGGAACGGAATTTGCAGTAATGACTAAAGTGCCTCAGCTCTGGAAAAGCTTCGTTGAGATCTTCGGCATTCGTAATTTCATAATCAAGCGATGAAAATCCTGGCGTATCTGCTATTTTCCCACCATTAACATTGTAAAAACTAACTGCACGAGTGGTATGGCGACCACGTCCAAGACTATCCGAAATTTCACCTGTTTCTAACTTGAGTTCTGGAGCAATTTTATTTAACAATGTTGATTTACCAACACCTGTTTGCCCCATGAAAACAGTCACTTTGTCGGTCAATAGCGGAAACAATTCTTCCAAAGACGTGCAAAATTGATAACCGATTTCTTGATATTGTCTTTGAATTGTCCTTATCTCATCAGGAGTTGTCACTAAATCCATTTTTGAAATATAAACAATCGGTTCTATCGCCTTATGCTCTAATAAGACCAAAAAACGATCCAACAAATTGGCATTAAAGTCTGGTTCTTTGGCTGACATGATGACAACCGCTTGGTCAATGTTGACAATCGGTGGTCGAACCAAACTATTCTTTCGGTCATGAATCGCTAAAATGTAGCCCTCTGAATGGTCATCTGCTGAAAATTCAACAAAATCGCCAACATAAGGTGTTTGACCTTTTTTTCTAAAATTACCACGCGCACGTGTCTGATAAATGACTCCGTCAGATTCAACATAGTAAAAACCTGCTAGAGACTTGATAATTCTACCTTGCAAATGTACTTCCTTTTTATAATTGATAGTCTCATTATAGCAAAAAATGCCCTTTTATTCAGTACCTAGCTCAAAAGATTTCTTATGTTTGTCTTTTTTGATTAAAAGTCGTATAATGACTTTGTCTTTTGCGGAAATGGTGGAACGGCAGACACGCATGCTTCAGGCGCATGTGCCAGTATGGGCGTGAGGGTTCAACTCCCTTTTTCCGCATGGTATTTTGAGCAACATTATCATTTGACATCAAACAACGCTTAAATACGACATTTGGAAAGGTGGCTCAGCTTGGTACGGCACCAGACTCGAAATCTGGCAAGTGGATGTTATTCACACGCGGGTTCAAATCCCGTCCTTTCCTTACAATAACAAATAAAGCCAACTTCAACAGAAGTTGACTTTCTCATTTTTAAACGTTAAGGTTTTAAAAATGCCCTATTGAGCATTGAATAACACAATTTTTTAAAAAATATTAACAATAAGACCAGTACCTACTGATAGTAGGATAATACCTATAAGAGCTCCACTCCACAAACTATTCAAAAGAAATGGTGACGTATTTTTGTTACCATGTTTTTTTCTGTTGTCAAACAATTTGTAAGCTGTAAATAATTGATAACCAGCTAACAATAAACAAGCAATACCAGCTAAAACTTCTAACATAAAATACCTCTTTTCATTCGGAATTTGTTTATCGTGTATTCAAACAAAGTATATACCTTCAAAGATGATGCAAGTTTTTTGTTAAATTATCAGAAAAAACATAGTGTTTCTAATGCATCAATTTTCAAAATTTATCTAAAGAGGTGATTTGAGCTGCTTGTTTCAATGGGTAGCTTGCCATATTCTTGATGAAATTCAATAACTGTTGCTAAGCCAATACTACGATTATCACCTTTGCTTGAATAGCATTTTTGATAAACGGTATTCTGATGTTTTGAAGTGCTCTTAGCTTTTTTAATTTTGCTGATTGTTTCCTTGTTGGGTGAATAGCATTTTCCACCAAAACAGTTGATAAATTAACATTTAAACGACTTAAAATATAGGGCGTTGACGTCCCACTATTTTTTAATTCTTCATGATAAGATTGCAATAATTGTCGTAACGGATTGATTTTCATATTGTTATCAAGAGTTGCTAGCAACTCATCAATGATGATTAATGCTTCGTCTCTTCTTTCTTTTCCCCCAGAAAACCACTTTAAATTCGGCATAAATCTCCCTCCAAATACCTGCTTATTAGCTCGCTGTTAGGTAATATTAGTTAGTCAAAAGAAACGCTACGAATAAAGGTGACAATGAGTAAAGCGACTACGTAATATGGCAGAAAGCGAGTACCGAGCAAAGCCGCTACAACACCAGCTCCCATTCCTATTATCAAGCTATTTAATATTGGATTTTTAACTATTTTTTCATCTCTTCTCCCTGAAAGTCTAAACATCAAGAACACTTGGCAAGCTGTCCAAGAAAATTTTCACATCTCTCCACGATTCCCTCACATCAGAAAGTTATTTAATAACCACTAATTACTATAATCCTTTTTGAGTGATAATTTCATTTAATGTCATGAAATGACCAAAAATAGTCGTGAAAGGTCAAAATTATCAATTAAGAGTTTTTTATGACTTGCCCGTCTTTTTGGCACAGCAGTAACAATTTTGAAAATAAATACTTACAATCATCGTTTGATAATTGCTGTATTGACAAGCTTTCCCAAGTGTCGTGATGATGTTTTCTATTATTTTTTTATACTAAAGTTATCAATGACCACCGCCCACGACACCCATAGCCATAAGACCACGTCCGAGATTTTTTTTCAAATTCTCCATATGTCGCGATTTTTTTGATAAAAAGTGTTCACCGATGCGCTCATTTTTGTTTTCTTGGCAATATTTGCAACACCGATTCGACGTAAATCAGATGCCAAAGACATCACAGCTCTATCAAAATCCTGACCTGCTTCTACCGCATTTTTGAAAGTTAGTAATGCTTGACGTTCTTCATCTTTGATGTCAACAGACAAGACAAGGTCATAAATCTCATTTAACAACTTTTCTTTTACTAATTTTGTCATAATGTCTCCTTCTAAGGCAATAAAGCATTGACAAGACTACGACCAAAATCGCGTCCAAACATGTAAATCATTTTTAAATCTGCGAATAAACGGTTAATAACAAATGATGCCAATAACCAAAACCGCTGTTTTATACTGTGAAAATAATGTTTTTATCATAAATACTCCCTATAACCCCAATATTTCAGAAAATGGCAGGTAATCCGTCGTAAATTCTAACTTTTGAGCTTCGTCAGTAGAAACTTGAGCTTGTTGAATGAATTTTTTTTGAAAGTCATCCAAAGTCAGCTCAGAATGACAAAGCCAATGATTTCCCGTTGTGATGTACCATTTCTCCAAAGGTTTCAACGTCGTCGAAAACTGCAACTCCTTTGTCAGATTTGTCTGGTCGATAACATAGATTTTTTCATGCGTATAGGTTGGAAAAACAATCTTTTTAATCAATTGTTTTACTGATGCCACTGACATGACAATCACCTGCTTTCACTTATATTTCCTATAATACGCCTACATTATACTCCTTTTCAATTCATAACGAACACTCAAGTCGCAAAACGTTGTTTTTCAGTCGCGAATGGTTATTTTCTAATACTTGCCGTTCACGACTGACTTTGACATCTTGTGATTTTAAAATGACATAAAATGATAATTTGGACTTTTTTAATACCGTTTACGACCTAAAAAACGACGTTTTATGACTTAGAAAAAGCTTTTAAGAACTTTTCTGCTACAATTAATTACTAAGGAGGTTTATAAAAATGATGACAGAAAAAAATGTTTAAAGAGTTAGATCAATCTGAATTAGAGAAAACGATTGGTGGAAAGAATAAGGATTTCTTAATTGTTGGACCTTTTGATTGGTTGAAAAACTTTAACAACAAGCCTAAAAAACAAACTTAAACCAAAAATCATTCGACTATTTCAGTCGAATGATTTTTGATTCGTATTGTTTGTCTGAAATGATAATTCTTGCTTGATGTTTGTACCGACATATTTGGATACTTTTTCAACATCTGGTTAACCGTTTTAAGACCAACACCTCGTCCAAAGCCCTTACTTGAATAATTCTTCTGGTAAATCAATTCCACAGGAACTCGCTCTTCTTTTGTGGTGTTATCTATAATTAGTAAATAGTCATCCCCTTGATAGAAACAAGCAATAATCATGGCAGGCTTTTCAGCTTCAAATAGCCGCTTCAATCGCATTGTCACATAAAATGGAGACGAGCCGCACATAATCTAACAAAGGAATATCTGGAGTTCCAATTTTATCTTTAACTTCTAATTCTACCTCAATATGATGAGATTCCGCTTCTAAAAATTTAGCTGATAAAAGGCTTTTTATCGCATCATTATCAATATTAGTCAATCGTCCAATATTGAAGCGATTATGCTGAATAAACTTCCAGATCCTCTAAAACAGCATTATAAATATTCCTCACCATACTCATATCATTTTGGTCGATTCCCTCTTTTAAACTCGCTAAGATATTAGCATAATCATGACGAAAAGCTCTTAGTTCCTCATATAAGCCTTCGATTTGCTTGCTATATACCGACAAAGAATGCAGTTCTTGTTTTCGCGCTAACGATACTTCTTTCTCAAGCCAATTTTGATAAGAGCGATTCATATAAAACAGCATTAAAATGAAGAAAGTGAAATAGAGAACCACCAACCATTGGCGATAAAGTAAAGTTGGAACTCCTCCTTGAAATTCAACCCCTGTCAAGAATTCTATAGCTATATAATAAAATACCATAGTTATATCAGTAAAGATTAAAATTTTTCTTAGTTTCTTCACCTCGCTCAGCATAATGAAAGTTTGAAAATCAATTTTAGAAAGTTTTACCATTAAGAAATATATGATTACTACTAAAGTTTCTACAATAGCAAACAACCCATCACTTTTACTCAAGTCAATATAATTGAGATGAAATATTGGAAGAATAAAAAAACTAATCATCCTAATGATAATACTCTCAATGACCCAAGTGAAACTCCCATAAAATACGTATAGAGAAAAGGGCAAGGTTTTATCTCTCAAATAAGATAGAAACATCAATATTAAAATACGACCGATAATAGTATAAAACCATGTAAAATCAATGACGAAGAAAGCAACAGCTATCGTTACTATTTCCCACAATTTCAGTTTTTCTCCTCTAACATTAGAGTAAATCAACATAATCACAGGATAGTAAGCTAGTTCACTTAGATAATCACTCATTAGCTTCTCACCTCATCTCATTCAATAGAGGTTTTATTTTATCCCTCGAAACTAAGCAAGAGTCCCCAGTTTCGAAATAAACACTTCGTATCGCTTTATCAAATCTGACCACATTATCCACATTAATGATAAAAGAACGGTGACACTTGAAAAGACGTTTATCTGATTTAGCAATCTCTGCAATCGTCGCATAAAATTCCACTCTTTCATTTCTCGTATGCAAAATCACACGGTGCACGGCAGGAGATGTTTCGAAATAAAGAATGTCACTATATAGAACGCGCACACGTGCTTTAGGAGTTTCAAACAAAAAGGAATTTTCGCCGAAATTATCATTTTGATGTTTCATGGCTTCCTTTAGGCACAACTCTATGCGTTCACTAAATGCTTGGTCATTCAGGTTCTTATCAATAAAATCAATCGCCCCTACTAACGCTTGGTAAGTCAGCAGCATAAATTCTGAATGGGTTGTTACAAAAACAATGATAGCCGTTGCATCTTGTTCACGAATGGCTTTAGCGACATCAATTCCTTGTTTTTCGTCGTCTCTGATTTCTAAATCAAGAAAGAAAATTTGATGCTCTCCTTTTTCAGTTGCCTTAGCTATAATCTCATTTGCGGAACTAAACACCTCTATTCTCTGATAGTCCCAATTATTTTTTGCCATAATGGTCGCAATCTCGCGTTCCATACGAAATTGCTGTATGATATTATCCTCTAGTACATAAATATCTAACATAAATCTCCTCTAAAAATCAGTCATTTGAGATGATTTCTTTTAGTTGACTTCCTTTACTTCGTGCATAATGTACAGGTCGCTTTTCATCTCCAACATATAAAAGTCGCTGCTCTCTATCCATTATCCGTATTGTATCCCTATTTACCAAAGTATCACGGTGACACCTAAGGAACTGATGATATTCTCTTTCAATATCTTTTAATTGATGATAAATGTGATATTCCTTATCGGCGGTTACCACCTTGACCATATGAATTTTTTTCTTTTAGAGACTTGAATAAAAAGGATATCGTCAATAGCCAATTTATAATCTCTCCTGTTAATTGTAAATTTAAAATATTTCATAAATCATTATTCCCTCCAATAACATTATAAAGGAAATATTGATAAAAAAATCTCCAAGTCATAAACAGACAAAATAAGGTCACGAACGGTCACTTTTTATTGTAACATAGTAAAATAATATTCTGATATACTAAAAAAACAAAAATTAAGTACACTAACAACTAGTGAATAATTTTTGTTTTTCCATATTAGAGAAGTGATTAAAAGACATTGAGTAACAAACCTAATCTAAGAACAAAAAGAATAATCCCAGATAGGCCGCCGCTCCATAAACTAGCCAACAGAAACTGCGATGTGTTTTCATTGCCATCTACTTTAGTGTCAGTAAGTAACTTATAAGTGTTATAAAATTGAAATACTGCTATTAATAAGCACACAACACCAGCGATTTTAGTTTACCATAATAGTCTCCTTTATGCTTCAATATTATTTTTAACAAGTTTAGCTAATTGCTTTAGCTTGTTCATACATAAAGTATATATCTTTTTTGAAACATTTTTTTGCATAAAGCAACACAAACAACCCGCCAAATAATAAATTGTAAGTTGTTGAATTCCAAAAATCTTTATTGTACACAAAGTAATTAAACAACATTAAGCATATTCCAAGAAAGTCAAATATGAGAGCTGTGTATAAACTATTTTTACAAACTTTATCATTCATTTGCTACTTTTCCTCTGCCAAGTTTCATTAAAATCAGTCCAAACAGAGAAATTAACAGTCCATATGCTGAAAAGTTGTTTGCTTTAATGCCTAATTTAGGTAGGGCGTTGCTGTTATTAGTTTTTATTTCATTTTTAGAGAAAGCTTGTGGGCTTTCTGGAGCAATTAAGGCTCTGTCAGCAGTTTTAACATCATTTTGCGGTGAAAAAATCACATTCTGAATATTAGAATCAGTTTTTATTTCTTTAGCGTCAGAGGTTATCGTTTCTGTATTATCTTCATTTGATTGTTCAGACATTGCTACTGCCATAGCCGCTGGAATTTCCCATAAAAGAGATAGTCATAAAGTTCTTGTCCAGAAATACCGCCACCAATCCACGCACTCACGATTTGACCATTTTGCAAACAAATAATGGTAGGCGTTCCTGGAATACCGACTGTTCCAAAAAGAAAGTTCGCTGCTTCTTCATCAAAATCCTGACTGTCAGTATTGGAATACTCTAGACAATTATTCATTAAAGTGTTGAACTCTTTTAAAGCTGGGGAAAACTGACGACAATAGTAACAAGTCGGACGTCCAACATAAATCACGTGCTCTTTTCCGTCCTCTGTGAACATAGCATAAACATCTGTCATTGGAACGTGATTAAAGTCTGCGACATTTTCTTCATATTGGGGAATGGTGACTTCAGCTTCTTCTGGCTCATCTGATGTGTCTGATACTATCGTTTCCGTTGCTTCGGTTGATTCCATTGAAACTGCTGAATTATTCAGCCGTTTCATTGATGACTCCTCCTCAGTTTTTTTCGGATTGACTTTCTGAAATATCATTTGATGGCTCAATAATATCTGTTGCTAGATTCTCTGTAACATTATCCCCATTATCCACAACTTCTGTCGTTTCAGTTGTAGCACAAGCTCATCATCAGCAAAGACAGAAACGGTAGCCATTGATAAAACAGTTGCAAATAATAAAATTGTTGATTTTAAAACATTCTTTTTCATAAAATCTCCTTTTAATTAAGATTGTCACCGCGATTGACCAGTTCAGTTTAACAAATTCTCTTGGAAATAAACGTCCAAGTCGTAAATTTGTCAATTTTTAGGTCGTAAATTGGTAAAATTTTTTGTTATTTCATGATTTTTTGACCGTTTTGCGACCCATTTTTGACTTTTTACGACTTGGGCGTTTTTTAATCTTGTTTTATGGCACAATAGTTCTAGTTTCATTTTTAAAAGGGAAAGGTTATGAGAAGATATAAATATGTTAGTCAGATTGATTTGCGAGACTGTGGTGTGGCAGCTTTGGCATCAGTTGCCAAACATTATGGATCAGATTTCTCGTTGGCTCATTTGAGAGAATTAGCCAAAACAACTAAGGAAGGGACAACAGCATTAGGGATAGTTGAGGCAGCTAAAGCAATCGGCTTTGAAACACGCGCCGTTCAGGCTAATATGGAACTGTTTGATATGGCTGATATTCCCTATCCTTTTATTGTTCATGTTAATAAAGAAGGCAAACTCCCGCATTACTATGTTATCTACAAAGCAAAAAAAGATTATCTTATTATCGGTGACCCTGATTCGAGCGTTGGGGTCACTAAAATGTCCAAAGCGCATTTTGCCAAAGAATGGACTGGGGTTGCTATCTTTTTAGCGCCTGCTCCGCATTATCAACCGCATAAAGATAAGAAAAATGGCTTAACAAGCTTTTTACCAATTATTTTCAAACAAAAGGTACTGCTAACTTATATCATTCTGGCAAGTTTGCTCGTGACCTTGATTAATATTGTCGGTTCTTACTATTTGCAAGGAATCTTAGACGATTATATTCCTAATCATTTGCAATCCACTCTTGGCATTGTCTCGGTTGGGTTGATTGTAACCTATATAATGCAACAAATCATGAGCTTTTCACAAAATTATTTACTTGTTGTGCTGAGCCAACGGTTAACGATTGACGTGATTTTGTCTTATATTCGTCACATTTTTGAATTGCCCATGTCCTTTTTTGCCACAAGGCGGACAGGTGAAGTTATTTCACGTTTCACCGATGCCAACTCGATTATTGATGCACTGGCATCAACGATTCTCTCTTTATTTTTAGATGTGAGTATTTTGTTTATTGTCGGAAGTGTCTTAATTCTGCAAAATGCCAATCTTTTTTCATCACCTTAATAGCATTGCCTATCTATGCTATTATTATTTTGGCTTTTATGAAGCCTTTTGAGCGAATGAATCACGATGTCATGCAAGCCAATTCTATGGTTAGCTCTGCGATTATCGAAGATATCAATGGTATTGAAACAATTAAATCTTTGACTAGTGAGGAAGTCCGTTATCAAAATATTGACCGTGAATTTGTGGATTATTTGGATAAAAGTTTTACGCTTAGTAAGTATGAAGCTGTGCAAACGTCGTTAAAACAGGGAGCACAGCTGATTTTAAACGTGTCATTCTCTGGTATGGTTCACATTTAGTCATGCTGGGAACATTTCAGTAGGACAATTGATTACTTACAATACGCTTCTGTCATACTTTACAACGCCAATGGAAAATATTATTAATCTGCAAACCAAACTACAATCTGCCAAAGTAGCTAACAATCGTCTCAATGAAGTTTACTTAGTGTCGTCTGAATTTGATGGCAAACAACTCTTAAATGACAGCCATTTTCTACAAGGAGATATTATTTTTGATGATGTTTCTTATAAATATGGTTTTGGTCGTGACACGCTGAGTCATGTAAATTTACACATTAAAAAGGGTGAAAAAATTAGCCTAGTTGGTATCAGCGGTTCTGGTAAGACGACCTTAGCTAAAATGATTGTCAATTTTTACACACCTAACCATGGACAGATTACCCTTGGTGGCTACGATTTAAAAACCATTGATAAAAAAGCCATTCGCCAATACATTAATTACCTACACAACAGTCTTACGTCTTTTCAGGGACGATTTTAGAAAATTTAACCTTGGGAGCACCTGACAATATCACGCAAGAAGAAATTTTGAATGCTTGTGAAATCGCTGAAATCCGTGCTGATATTGAATCGATGCCACTAGCATACCATACCGAACTTTCAGATGGTGCTGGGTTATCTGGTGGGCAAAAGCAACGTTTAGCTTTAGCACGCGCTTTACTGACACAAGCTCCCGTCTTGATTTTAGATGAAGCCACAAGTGGTCTTGATGTTCTAACGGAAAAACGTGTGATTAAAAATTTACTATCTCTCACAGACAAGACTATTATTTTTGTTGCCCACCGTTTGAGCATTGCTGAACAATCTGACCGTGTCATTGTTCTAGATAAAGGACAAGTTATCGAAGAAGGGCATCATAAACAACTCATCCAAAATCAAGGTTTCTATGCACAGTTATTTCATGAATAAAAGGAGACCATATGAATCCTAAATTATTTCAATCTGCTGAATTTTATCATAGGCGTTATCATAATTTTGCGACTGTCTTAGTGATTCCAATGACACTCTTGGTCTTTTTTTCTCCTTGCCTTTTCTCTCATTGGTAAAAAGGAAATTACCGTTACGACACTTGGTAGTATCCGACCAACAAAAGTCATCGCTGTTGTCCAATCAAGTAGCAATAACACCGTTTTAACCAATAATCTTAGTGAAAATAAGGCAGTCAAAAAGGGGGATTTACTCATCCAATACTCCGACAAATTGGAAGATAGTCAACTTAATGCCATTCAAACACAAATCGAAAGATATGAACGCCAACAAGAGGCACTCAATCAATTGAAAGAAAGTCTAAAGCAAGGACAAAACCTTTTTACAGGTGATGATGAATTTGGTTATTTAGCAACCGTTGAGCGTTTTTAAATCAATCTCAAACAATTACTGCTCAAGTTTCTCAATCAAACCAATCAGTTGCTAAACAAGAAGCTGGTGTCAACCAAGCAAATGCAGCTATCGCCAATCAGATTGCTAACCTACAAACCCAAGCCAGTCAATATCAAGAAGTTAAAGATGCTATTCAAACTGATAAAACAAACGTATCTGGCAATAATCCATATGCAGCTACTCTTAATAGCTATCTTAGCCAAATTCAAACAATTGATACACAAAGCAGTTCAACTGACAACAATTCTGCTAGCAAAGAAAGCGTTAAAAATCAATTTTTAACAGACCTACAAGGGCAGATTGATAGCATTAATGCCTCTATCTCTAGTTTGCAAACACAAGCTGCTTCCAATTATTCAACGGGAAGTTATGACACTAGTGCCACTAATCAAATTGAAAGCTTGCGTCAGCAGGAATTGACACAAGCTGAAACACAACTTACGCAAATTACTCAAGAAAAAGAAAATTTGCAAGCGCAGCTTGACCAGACAAATCTCTCCAAAGCTGACACCGTTTTAAAAGCTAGTCAAAGTGGCATTTTACATGTTTCTGATGAATTTGAAGGGCAAACGCTCTTGCCGCAAGGCAGTCAGATTGCAGAGATTTACCCAGATATTGCCAAAACACAGCAAGTCGCTATCCGCTATTACGTTGACTCCACTCATGTTAGTCAATTGAAAAAAGGACAGACTGTTCGCCTAACCCTTGAAAAAATTAGCAATCACGCTATTGTTATCACTGGCAAAATCAGTAAAATTGCAAGTTCTGCCACACAAACCAAAGAAGGAAATATCTTTGAGGTGACAGCACTAGCCACCGCTGATAAACAAGATAGCTCCAAATTAAAATATGGTTTACAAGGCAAAACAATCAGCACTATCGGCAAAAAAACTTTCTTTAATTATTACAAAGACAAGCTATTAAAAGATTTTTGATATTTTGATAAGAATAGCTCATAATTACTATAAATAAATTCTCTTAAAATTCATAGTAATAAAAAATGGATTTTTATATCAAAAACTTACTAAATTTCTGATTATCTTTTCATAAGTTGGTAAATGCCGATATATCCCGTATTTTAGGGCTTTATCGGTATTTTCTTTTTGGAAGATACCTTGCATAAGCTGGCATTTACCAGCATGAAAATGCAACCAAAAGTAGTAAATGAGTAGTAAATATAAGCTCCGATATTAACAAGCCAGTCTTTCCAGTTCTGCTTTTGCAGATTGAAATGTACCGTGTGCATAATAGCCAAGTGTCATGGTTATGTTAGCGTGTCCCATAAGATATTGCAGGGTGTTTGGTTCATTCCTCTGTTTGCCATATTCGTACAGTAAGTATGTCGGAATGAATGTGGTGTGATGTTCGGTAACTTGTCCGTGTGATACTTGTTATACTTCTTAATTAGTCCTCGCACCATGCCCTCATAGTTTCCTGCAACTTTAGGTAAGCCCTCACGGTTCAAGAATAGGAAATTGCTATAACCACCTACAATCAACGGTTGTGCCTTTCCTCTGTTCTTTAGTATTCTTTGGATTGCTTGATAAGCCCGTTCTGTCAATGGAAGTTCTCGTTTTCCGTTTTTGGTCTTTGGCGTTTCAATATAGTAGCGATTTCGCTGTCTTTCAATAACTGGTGGTCTATATTGAGTATTCTGTTCTGCATATCAATATGCGTCGTTAGTCCGCAAAATTCAGAAATACGAAGTCCCGTTTCCAGCAGAAGCACAACCTCATCATAATACTTGCTGTAAATCTTATCCTTTTCCATAAAGGCAAGCAGGCGTTCTTCCTGCTCTGGTGTAAGGATAACTTTCTGCTCCGTATCATCTTCCAGAACATCACTTAGCTTAAATTCAAACGGGTTCTTTCTGATACAGTCGTCTTGTATCGCCATGTAAAATGACGCTTTCAAGGAACGCTTGTAGTTATCAATCGTTTTATAGGCGTATCCTTTTTCGCTCATTCTGATAGCCCATTCTTTAGCGTCCGACTGCTTAACAGTATCAATCGCCCTCATACCCAATGGGTCATTTTTCAGAGCGTTCATAAGATACTGTCGTCCTTTTTCAGTAGCCCTCTTGATGTTCTTTCTTTGGCTGTTCTTCTTGTCGTAGAGCTGGCAGACTGTCATTTTACCGCCGACTGTGTCGATACCGTCGTTAAGGTCTTTTTTTATCTGTGCTTCTTTTTCCCTCAATGAAATATCATCACGCTTTCCAGCAGGTGTCTTGTCTGTCGGTACAAGTTTCCAAGAATAGATAAATTGTGGCTTTCCGTATATATCGGTATATTTATAAACGTATCTTCCGTCTTTTCGCTGGCTCTCTCCATTACGCAAATTGCGATTTTTACTGTCTTTTCGTTTTACATTAGACATAGTGTAAAGCTCCTTTCCGTCATGGAACGAGCCGTGATACGCTATATTTATTATACCATATCTACGGCTCAATGACATTAGATTTCGTCCAATGTATCTATGATTTTTTCAAATTGTTTTCGCTTAATCTGAATACGGTTGCCGTTCACGATAACCCAGCCAGCGTCAAGATTTTCTTCGGCTAATTTACGCAATTTCTTTTCGCCAATGCGGAAGTATTTGGACGCTTCTTCAACCGTCAGCGTATATTTTTCCCAAATAGGCACATCAGTATTGTTCATAATCTATGCACCCCCTTTACTGTGTGTCGTTTTTTACAAGCAGGCAGACGGCTTTGGAAAGCTCCATTAGTATCTCAACTATTCCCATTCTTGTGGGCAGAACCGCACCATGCGGACGTATCATTATTCTGTGAGGATAGGTCGTGGCAAAACAACTTTTCCAACAGTCGCTCTCGGATCACTGCGTGGGTCGCTCGCTTTCTTTTGAAAAGGTCGTGGCGTACAGTCCCCGTGGCTCGCCATCTCACAAACGTATCTGTCTGCTTTATTCAGTTGTCAAAGAGCTGTGGCGAAAGCGTGTTGCTTTCATATAAAAGCAGGTGGCAGAGCAGGAAAGAGGGGATATTAAATCATGCTCCGCTAAAAACTGCTTATTCTTCTGGTTCTAAGTCCATATCTTCAATATCAAAACCTAAAATCATTTTGATAAGTGCTTCTCTGATACGTCCTTTTAATTCCATA